>ENA-OQAA01000144-OQAA01000144.1-human-gut-metagenome-genome-assembly--contig:-NODE-144-length-51992-cov-3.225566_pt1 | contig 51992 bp, 67 predicted proteins | sample MGYA00242489_ERZ504515 | MGnify/ENA primary metagenome ERZ504515 (study PRJEB26092, sample SAMD00036237) | human gut metagenome | host: Homo sapiens | study: EMG produced TPA metagenomics assembly of... | reverse complement strand
CAGGAGCAGATGGGAATGCTTGCATTCACAGATGCGGATGAGTACCGGAAGGCATTTGCGGAGCAAAGGACACGAAGTAAGCTGAAGGCTTATGAGTGACCGCTTCAAAACGCAGAGCGTCACAGTGCAGAGTTGGAAGGTTTGAAGTTTTGTATATGTGGTTTTGAAGGTACATAAAATAAAGGGGATTAGTTCAATGGTAGAGCACCGGTCTCCAAAACCGTCGATGGGGGTTCGAGTCCCTCATCCCCTGCTGTAAAAGCCCAGTACTTACTGGTTTTTTTGTTGTTCTAAAGTCGTGAGTAATCAAAATAGTAATCAGAATTGTAAACCAATTCCACACAAATTCAACAAAATTATTTTAAATATGACAAAGTTCTTAATTTTTTGTTAGGTTTCTGATTTTTTCTTGGTTTCGGGGAAAAATATGCTATAATAGCCCATAGTTATTATGGAAAATATTGAGAAGACAGGGGTTTTATAGAATGAAAAAGAAATTTGTCATAGGATGTACGGTGGTTGTTTTAGCACTGGGAATTGCATATGGCGCGGGCACATTTTATTATAAAGATAAATTTTTTCCGGGAACTTCCATTAATGGAATGGACTGTGGAAATCTGACAGCAAAGGAAACGGAAGAAAGAATCAGAAAAAATGTAGAAGATTATTCTCTGGAACTTCTTTTTAAAGAGGACAAGAAGGAAACGATTCAGGGAAGTGAGATTGCGTATCAATATGTGCCGGATGGAAGTATTGCGAAATTACAGGAAAAACAGAATACATTCTTGTGGATAACAGGTGTTTTTGGTCAGAAAAGAGAGTATCAGGCAGAAGAAGAGATTCAATTTGATGCAGAGAAATTGAAGGGAAAATTAGAAACGCTGGAGCCTATGCAGGACGGAAATATGGCGCCTCCCACCAATGCTTATATTGCCTTTGAGAATAATCAATTTGTAATAAAAGATGAAACAACTGGCACAGCTTTAAATAAAGAAGCAGTGATAGAAACAGTAAAATCAGCAGTAGAAAAAAGTGAGAGAAAATGGTCTGCAGAAGAGGCAGGAGTCTATCAAATGCCTTCTGTAACAAAGGAAGATGCTACGCTGAAACATCAGCAGGAGGTATGGAACAGTTGTGCGGCTGTTACAGTAACGTATACCTTTGGGGATAAAAAAGAGCTGTTAGACGGCATGGTTGTAAAGGACTGGATGACTTATGATGAGGCTGGTAATTATGTAGAGAATATCCCAAATTTACAAAAGAACATAAGAGCGTATGTAAATGCTTTAAGTGAAAAATATAACACGGTGGGACGTTCCAGAACCATTACCAGCACTGCCACAGGACAGCCTGTACAGGTAGATGGAGGAAGCTATGGCTTTCTGATTGACACGGAAAAAGAGTGCAGGCAGCTTCTTGCAGATATCCAGTCCCATGCAAATACTGTAAGAGAGCCAATATATGCCAGAGCTGGCGTTGCCTATGCAGAAAATGACATTGGCAATACTTATGTGGAGCTTGATTTGACAGCGCAGCATCTTTGGTACTACAAAGATGGAACCATGATTATGGATACGGATTTTGTTTCTGGTACTTATTACAATGCAGACAGGAGAACACCTGGAGGAACCTATTATCTTTATTACAAACAAAGAGACCAGGTGCTGCGCCCGGCGCCGAATCCTGATGGAAGTTATGACTATGAGTCCCCTGTAGACTACTGGATGCCCTTTAATGGAGGAATCGGTCTTCATGATGCTGACTGGAGATGGAAATTTGGCGGTAGCATTTATCTGTATAGCGGTTCTCATGGCTGTATTAATCTTCCGGTTTCTTTTGCGGGAAAGTTCTACGAAAGTATAGAAGCAGGATGTCCTATTGTTTGCTTTTACAGATAATATGCAGGAATTTTACAGAGATTTTCTTGCAACCGGAAAATTCCTGTAGTATAATAAAGAAGAGCAAGAGACAAGAACAGAGACTGCAGCGGCGGTCTTTTGGTCTTGTCTTATTCTTTGCCTGACAGGAAACAGAAGAGAGAAGCAGAAAAAGGGGAAGCGTATGAGTCACAGATGTATGGAAGAATTTGAAGATTGTCCGGTCATTGCAGCTATTAAGGATGAAGAAGGGCTGAGAAAATGCATTCATTCAGAGATTCAGATTGTGTTTGTTCTGTATGGAGACATTTGCAGCATTGGTGATATTGTAAGCCGGTTGAAAAAGGCCGGAAAGACTGTGATGGTTCATCTTGATTTAATTACAGGATTAAGCAGCAGGGAGATTGCAGTGACATATTTGAAAGCTGTCACACATGCAGATGGGATTATTTCTACTAAACCGGCGGTCATCAGACAGGCAAAGGAAGAAGGGCTTTTTGCTATTATGCGTTTTTTTGTTATTGATTCGATTGCTTTTGACAGTATTGAGAGACAGACAGAAAGCGTACATCCGGATATGATTGAGGTACTGCCTGGTGTTATGCCTAAGATAACCCGCAGGATTTGTCAAAACAGCAGGGTTCCGGTGATTGCAGGAGGGCTGATTTCAGATAAAGAGGATATTATGGCTGCATTAAGCGCAGGCGCAGTATCCATATCTACAACCAATCAGGCAGTGTGGTTTATGTAAAAAGAGAAAAAAGAGACGCTGGAGAATGGAGACAAAGCGGAAAAAACATGGAGGTGTTCATGTTTCTTCCCCTTTGTCTTTTTTTATAGAAAAAGAAAGGAAGTATGATGATGTATGATGTTGTTGTAATCGGAGCAGGTGTAATTGGAAGTGCTATTGCAAGAGAATTATCCAGGTATGAATTAAAGACAGTAGTTCTGGAAAAGGAGGAAGATGTGTGCTGTGGTACCTCAAAGGCAAACAGCGCCATTGTCCATGCGGGTTTTGATGCAAAACCGGAAACATTAAAAGCGAAGATGAATGTAGAGGGAAGCAAACGGATGGAAGCGCTTTCTAAAGAGCTGGATTTTCCATATAAGAGAAACGGTTCTCTTGTTTTATGCTTTTCTTTGGAGGATTTGCCAAGGCTTCAGGCATTAAAGGAAAAAGGAGAAGAAAACGGGGTTCAGGGACTGGAAATTATTTCAGGAGAAAGAATCTGGGAAATGGAGCCCAATCTGTCCAGAGAGGTAAAAGCGATGCTTTATGCGCCTACAGGCGGCATTGTATGTCCCTTTAAACTAACCATTGCCCTGCGGAAAATGCCAATGTAAATGGGGTAGAATTTCAGTTTAATACACAGGTAGAAAACATAAAAAAATGTGGAAAAGGTTATGTGGTTCAGACCAATAAAGGTGTGTTTGAGACTTCTTTTGTTGTAAATGCAGCGGGGGTTTATGCAGATGCTTTCCACAATATGGTCAGCAGGAAAAAACTCTCTATTACACCGAGAAAAGGGGAGTATTGTCTTATGGATAAAAAGGCAGGAAGCTTTGTTTCCCATACGATTTTCCAGCTTCCAACTGCCATGGGAAAAGGAGTTTTGATTACACCTACTGTTCATGGAAATCTTCTGGCAGGGCTACTGCTGAGGATATTTCAGATAAAGAGGGTGTTCAGACTACAGCACATGGAATCGAAAAATTATCCAAACAGGCAAGAGTCAGTGCAAAAAATATTCCGCTACATATGACTATCACTTCTTTTGCAGGGCTTCGGGCTACAGAGGCTGGTGGGGACTTTGTATTAGGAGAACCAGAGGATGCGCTGGATTTTTTGATGCAGCGGGAATTGAGTCACCGGGGCTTTCCAGTGCCCCTGCCATTGGCTTGTATCTGGCAGAGGAAATCAGCCAAAAAGCAGGAGCAAAAAAGAAAGCAGATTTCCAGAACACAAGAAAGGATATTCCCTGTATAGCAGAGGCATCAAAAGAGGAAATACAGGCGCTGATTGCAGAAGATCCGGCTTATGGAAATGTGATTTGCCGCTGTGAAACCGTTACAGAAGGGGAGATTTTAAATGCAATCCGAAGACCTTTGGGAGCGAAATCACTAGATGGTGTGAAACGCAGAACCAGGGCAGGAATGGGAAGATGCCAGTCCGGTTTCTGCTCACCCAGAACCATGGAAATACTGGCAAGAGAGCTGGGTAAATCCCCATTAGAATTAACAAAAGCAGGAGGAGCTTCTAATCTGCTTACAGGTGTCATAAAGGAAGAGTTCATTTGAAGGATGGAGGAAAGCATCATGATAAGATATGATTTAATTGTTATTGGGGGAGGCCCTGCCGGACTGGCAGCAGCAGTTTCTGCAAAAAAACAGGGAATCGAAAAGGTTCTGATTTTAGAACGTGACCGGGAGCTGGGAGGGATTTTGAACCAGTGTATTCATAACGGATTTGGTCTTCATACGTTTCAGGAAGAGCTTACAGGACCGGAATATGCCCAGCGTTTTATTGACCAGGCAAAAGAATACGAAGTGCCTTATAAACTGAATACCATGGTATTAGATATTACGCAGGAGAACAGAGAGAAAGTTGTTACTGCCATGAACCGGGATGAGGGACTGCTGTTTTTGCGGACAAAGGCAGTGATTCTGGCTATGGGATGCAGGGAGCGTCCAAGAGGCGCTCTTAATATTCCGGGATACCGTCCGGCCGGGATTTATACAGCAGGAACCGCCCAGAGACTGGTGAATATGGAAGGGTATATGCCGGACGGGAAGTGGTGATTCTGGCTCCGGTGATATTGGCCTCATTATGGCAAGAAGAATGACTCTGGAGGGCGCAAAAGTAAAAGTTGTGGCAGAACTCATGCCTTATTCCGGCGGCCTTCAGAGAAACATTGTGCAATGTCTGGAAGATTTTCAGATTCCTTTAAAACTAAGCCATACAGTGGTGGATATTCAGGGAAAGGAACGTGTCGCCGGTGTTACCCTGGCACAGGTAGATGAAAATAGAAAGCCTATACCGGGAACTGAAGAATTTTATTCCTGTGATACTCTTTTGTTATCCTGTGGGCTGATTCCAGAGAATGAACTGTCAGGAAATATGGGAGTAGCATTGTCGCGAATTACCTCCGGACCTGTGGTAAATGAGAGTCTGGAGACCAATATCCCAGGGGTATTTGCCTGTGGAAACGTACTGCATGTTCATGATTTGGTGGACTATGTTTCTGAAGAAGCGGCAAAGGCGGGAAGCCATGCAGTAGAGTATATTCGCAGATGGAGGAGCAGGATGAGCAGAAAAAGGATGCTCCTGGCATTTCCGTTGAGACCCAGGGAGGCATTCGTTACAGTGTGCCACAGCTTATAAGGCCAGAGCATATGGAGGAGAAACTGACAGTACGATTCAGGGTAGGAGCTGTTTACCGGGACGTATATATCAGTGTGTATGTAGGAGAAAAACGAATCATTCATAAGAAGAAAAGAAAGCTGGCTCCTGGAGAGATGGAACAGGTAATATTGAAAAAATCGGATTTGACAGCAGCAGGGGAATTGGATAAAATTGTTATGAAAATAGAGGAGGCAGAAGAATGGAAACAAGAGAATTAATCTGTATCAACTGCCCTTTGGGATGTGGGCTTACGGTGACTTTAGAGCAGAAAAAAGTGATAAAAGTAGAAGGAAATACCTGTCCAAAAGGGAAGGAATATGCAGAAAAAGAGGTGACAGCGCCGGTTCGTATGCTTACTTCCAGTGTGCGTGTAAACGGCGGGGTGATGCCGGTTGTTTCTGTAAAAACAGCTTCTGCGATTCCAAAAGAAAAGATAAAAGAATGTGCAGAAGCACTGAAATCCATAGAAGTAAAAGCTCCCATAGCAATAGGTGAGGCAGTGGTAAAAGACCTTTGCCATACAGGAGTGGATTTAGTGGCTACCAGAAATGTACAGGCTGGATAAGGAGAAACACATGCTGGATTATACAGGGAAAAATGCAGAGAAATTAAAAGAAAAAACATTATATCTCTTAGACATGGACGGAACCATTTATAACGAAAATGAAATTTTTGATGGCACCTTAGATTTTCTGGATACGATTCGGGCTCAGGGCGGAGAATACATTTTTATTACCAATAATTCTTCCAAATCAGTGGAGGACTATGTGGAAAAAGTAAGAAAAATGGGGATTCAGGCAGATAAGGAAAATTTTTATACGTCCAGCCAGGCAACTGCCATGTATCTTCAGGAGCAGTATCCGGGACAGGTGGTTTATTGTATGGGAACAGCCTCCCTGGTACAGGAACTTCGCCAGGCAGGCATTGAAGTGGTAACAGAAGCAGATGACAGGGCAACCGTGGTTCTGCTGGGCTTTGATACGGAAAATACCTCTGAAAAAATCCGAAATACCTGTATCATGCTGGGAAAGGATGTGGCGTATCTGGCAACGAATCCGGATTTAGTCTGTCCGGTAAGCTTTGGTTATATTCCGGACTGTGGATCCATGAGTATCATGTTAAAAAATGCCACAGGGAAAGAGCCATTTTTTTATTGGAAAACCAGAGCCGATTATGGTAAACTGTGTATTGAAGAAACGAAACAAACGTCCTGAAGAAGCCGTGATTGTAGGAGACCGTCTGTACACAGATATTAAAACCGGTGAAAGGGCCGGGGTAGATACGATCTGTGTTTTATCAGGGGAAGCCTCCATGGAGGATATTCAGAATGGCGAGGTAAAACCAACGTATATTTTTCAAAGTGTCAGGGAAATCTATCAGGGTCTTTCAGAAGATTAACAAAAGCAGGAGACAGCACTTATGAGATATCATAATATAGAGGAAGGAGTCTTTCTCAAACGCCCCAACCGTTTTATTGCAGTGGTGAGGTTAAAGGGGGAAGAAGTGGTCTGTCACGTGAAAAATACAGGGCGGTGTCGGGAATTATTAGTTCCCGGCGCCCCTGTTTTTTTGGAAAAAAGTGACAATCCAAACAGAAAAACGCAATACGATTTAATCGCAGTACAAAAGGGAAACCGGCTCATTAATATGGATTCCCAGATTCCAAACAAGGTAGTGGAAGAGTGGCTTTTACAGGGAAATCTCTTTGGAAAAGACGCCAGGGTGAAGCGGGAAGTTTCTTATGGAAATTCCAGGTTTGACCTTTACATTGAAACAGAAGAAAGAAAAATTTTTATGGAAGTAAAGGGGGTAACACTGGAAGAAAATGGTGTGGTACGTTTTCCGGACGCGCCTACCCAGAGAGGTGTAAAGCATATAAAAGAGCTGTGTAAGTGTACGAAAGACGGATATGAAGCGTATATTATGTTTGTTATACAGATGGAGGATGTTTTATATTTTGAACCCAATTATGCTACACATCCGGAATTTGGAAACGCTCTTTCGGAGGCGGAAAAAGCGGGTGTTCATATTTTAGCTTATACCTGTCAGGTAAGAAAAGACTTGATAAATCTGGCGAAACCTGTTAGGGTTTATGTAAATGGAAAAGAAGAATCAGAGGAAGAACAGGAGACAGTATGTTAGAGCAGATTGTAGAGCCACTTTTACAGTGGTTTGATGAGAATAAAAGAATTCTTCCGTGGCGACAGGACCTACGCCATATCATGTGTGGATATCAGAAATCATGCTGCAGCAGACCAGGGTAGAAGCGGTAAAAGCTTATTATGCACGCTTTACCCAGGCGTTGCCGGAAGTAGCTGACCTGGCTGCCTGCCCACAGGAGCGTTTGCTGAAACTGTGGGAAGGACTGGGGTACTATAACAGAGTAAAAAACATGCAGAAAGCAGCTATCCAGGTCATGGAGGAATATGGAGGAAAACTGCCTGCAGATTATGAAAAACTGTTAAAACTGCCTGGAATCGGAAGCTATACAGCAGGAGCAGTGTCTTCTATTGCTTATGGAATCCCACAGCCGGCAGTGGATGGAAATGTCCTTCGGGTGATTACCAGAATTACAGAAGATCCGGAAGATATTTTGAAACAATCCATGAAGCGGAAAATAGAAGAAAACCTTCGGGAAATTATGCCCAAAGACCGTCCGGGGGACTTTAATCAGAGCCTTATGGAACTGGGAGCAACAGTATGTGTGCCAAATGGAATGGCAAAATGTGAGGTATGCCCTATCGCGCAGTTTTGCAAAGCCAGAGCTTCCAAAACCGTTCTGGAATATCCCAAAAAGGCGCCGAAAAAACAGCGGAAAATCGAAGAAAAGACGGTTTTGGTTATTCAAAACGGTCAGGAATTTGCCATTCATAAACGTCCTTCCAAGGGACTTCTGGCAGGTTTGTATGAGCTTCCAAATCAGGAAGGATATCTTAACAGAGAAGAAATTTTGTCCTATATAAAAAAACTGTCCCTGATTCCTCTTCACATTGCAGAGGCGGGAGAAGCAAAACATATTTTTCCCATGTGGAATGGCATATGAAAGGATATTTTATTAAAGTAGCCTCCACAGAGGAAAAAAAGTCGGCGATTTAATCTTTGTAGATAAAAAAGAATCGAAAGGGAAATATCCCATTCCTGCCGCATTTGGAGCTTATAGAAAATACATTGAGGAGGACTTTTAGATGAAATTGTTGTCAGTTGCAGTACCCTGCTATAATTCCCAGGAGTATATGAAAAATTGTATTGATTCCCTTTTAGAAGGTCAGGATTTAGTGGAAATTATTATTGTAGACGACGGGTCTAAAGATAATACAGCAGCCATCGCAGATGAATATGCTGCAAAATATCCGGATATTGTAAAGGCAGTCCACCAGGAGAACGGAGGTCATGGAGAAGCGGTAAATACAGGACTTCGCAATGCTACGGGGCTGTACTTTAAGGTAGTAGACAGTGATGACTGGGTGAACAAAGAAGCCTATCTGGCTATTTTGGATAAGCTGCGTGAAATTACAGGTGGCCCACAGACTCTGGATATGATGATTAGCAACTTTGTCTATGAAAAACAAGGTGCAAAAAGAAAAAAAAGTCATGCGGTATAAAAGCTATATGCCGGAGAATAAGATCTTCACCTGGAAGGAAATGGGAAGGATGCCAGTGGGAAAATATATCTTAATGCATTCTGTGATTTACCGTACAGGACTGCTGAGAGATTGCGGACTGGAACTGCCGAAGCATACGTTTTATGTGGATAATCTCTTTGTATATCAGCCACTTCCCCATGTACAGACCATGTACTATATGGATGTGAATTTTTACCGTTATTTCATCGGAAGAGAAGACCAGTCTGTCCATGAAGACGTTATGATCCGCAGAATTGACCAGCAGCTTTTTGTGAATCGGATTATGATTGATACCATTGCAGGAGCGAAAAATATTGAAAAAAATATCAGACGTTATATGCTGCGGTATCTGGATATTATTATGGCAGTATCCTCTATTATGCTCATTCGTTCTGGTACAGAGGAAAACCTGAATAAGAAAAAAGATTTGTGGAAATATTTAAAAAATGCAGATATTCGTATTTATCGGAAGCTGTATATGGGAATTCTTGGAAGAGGCGTCAATCTGCCGGGAGGAAGCGGAAGAAAAATTGCTGTGGAAATTTATAAAGTAGTACAGAAATTATACGGATTTAATTAAAGAGAAAGGACTGTGGTACGAAATACATGTTATTTCATGCCACAGTCCTTTTACCTGTTGTGTTTGTTAATTGTCTACGCCTGTACAATCTCTTTGGCGTGTACTGCCTGGTGCGGTACAGAAGCTGGTAGCAAACCAGATTCAGAGCAAAGGCAGCAACCACATCAATGACTGTATGCTGTTTTAAGAATACCGTAGCCAGAATGATAAGAACGGTGAGAATCCAGACACTGCCCAGGAATACCTTGTGCTTCTTAAAAGGCTTATGGCGAAAAATCGCAATGCAGCAAGCCACAGAGTTAAACACATGAATACTGGGAAGAATGTTTGTGGGTGTATCTACAAGATACAGACTTTGTACTAGCTGGATAAAAATACTGTCTCCGCTTAACTGAGGCCTGAGATTCTGGCCATTGGGGTAAATCAGAGATACCAAAATGAACAGGGTCATGCCGATTCCCAAAGTGCAGATGAGCTGCCAGTATTCTTTTTTGTTCTTGTTTATAAAACTGAAGTAAATCACAGTGGCAGCAACGTAAAAGAACCACAGAAGATAGGGAATGATAAAATATTCACAGAAAGGAATATAATCATCCAGCTTAACGTGGATAATATTGGGCTGTACATTGCGTTGTTCCACATAGCGGAAGGCCATCATATACAGGATTCCATAAACTGGAATAATCCATGTATGGCGGTATTTTTTTAGAAAATTCACAGTAGCACCTCGCGATTCCGGCGTAACACCTCTTTTTTGATACCTGCTATTATAGCACAGTCATTTTTTTACCACAATGCAGTTTATAGTAGTTTTAGAATTTATACAGGATGTTTATGGACAGGAATAAAACTGTCAAAAATAATAGAGTCAAAGTGTGTCAGATTCTGCTCAAATACAGTCTCTGAACGGATGGTCCAGGCAAAAGTAGGAGCATGGTAGAGACACTTGTTTAACAGGAAGCTGACATTGTGCCGGTCTTTGTAACAGTAGGCAATAAAATCAGGTCTGCCTAAAAAATTCAAAAGCAGATATTTTACCAGAAAAGAGAGGAAATATCCTCCTTCTGCTACAGGTCGTGTTAAATTGGCAGAGAGCTGTCCCCGTACCACCTGCTTGCGGTGTTTTTTGTACCAGCGCAGTGCCAGGGGATTAAAGGATTCAATACAGTAATCTCCGGTGTAGTCCATGAGAAGCTCATCGGCAAGCTGGCAGGTAAGCGTGTTCAGACAAGGCAGTTTGATTTCGATTAACAAAGGAACCTGTCCGTGAACCAGGTTCAAAACATCCTGAAAGAGGGGAATTTTCTCATTTGTATGTCCAAGCGTTATCTTCTGCAATTCCTCATAAGTCATTTCACAGACAGGGAGGTCAATGCCGCACATCCTGGAGAGTGTGTGGTCATGGAATACAACAACCTGTTTATCCTTAGTAAGCTGAATATCTAATTCAATGCCATATCCTTTTTGCACTGCGTTAGAAAAGGCAGCCATGGAATTTTCCGGGATACGCTGGTCTGGTGTAAACAGACCCCTGTGAGCAAACAGGCAGTGAAGAAAAGTTTTTACTTCTTTTTTTCTGTGCATATTTGGCATGATACAGTAAAAATAAAGACAAAACAGAAAAAAAAGTATCAGTGCAATGAGCAAGAGTGTTTTCATAGCACAAGCCCCCTTTATCTTTTGATGGTTTTCAGTTTCTTTTCGCTGAGTGTGAAAGTGACCTGAGTAACCTTTCCAAGAACTTCTCCGTCACAGTGTACGGGAAGAGGTTTTTGGGTAATGACCTCCATATGGCGGCAGCGTTTCATATGTATGCCTTTAAAGAGAATGTGTTTTCCGAGAAAGGCGGTTGGAAACAGAGTAAGCACTTTCAGCTTAGACAATTTTCCAAGAAGACAGAAATCCAGCAGTCCATCGTCATAGGAAGCGTCAGGGCAGAACTTGGCGCCGCCTCCTTCATATTTCAGATTCATGGCAGTCAGGAAGAAAAACATGGGAAAACGACAGATTTCCTTCTGATCCAGACGAAGGGATACGGGGCAGGTTCGATAGGCAATTAATTGCTTCAGAGCCACTACCACATAGGTTAATTTTCCAAGACCAAGCCGGTTAAAAATTTTTTTCATGGGGGTTACTGAGACTTCTGCACAGATACCGGCATCATATCCAATGCCGCTGCTTACCAGAAAATACCGGGAAAAATCAGGTGTTCTGGTCTGTCCAACATCCAGAAAAACAAATTCTTCAGGCTTTAGAATCCGTTCTATACAGGCGTGTATGTCTGTGGAAAGTCCCAGACCACGGGCAAAATCGTTCCCGGAGCCGGTAGGAATATAGCCCAGGGTAATATGGGAAAAATCCGTTTCCATCAATCCGTTTACCACTTCGTTTAAGGTTCCGTCACCACCCAGAACACTAAGAGTACAGGGAAGTCTAAGTCCTGCAATCTGTCTGGATAAAGCCATGGCGTGCCCTGGATATTCTGTAAAAAATACTTCATACTCAATCTTTTTTTCTTTTAAAATATTCTCCGCCTCCTGCCACAGATGCAATCCGTGGCCAGAGCGGGAATTTGGATTTACAATAAAATAATACATGGTTCACCTGCCTGTTATCTTCAAGTATTTCTTTTATTGTAGCAGTTTCAGGCAGGAAGGACAAGGAAAAAAAGCTATTTAGTAAGAAGGCGGGGCAGCGTCCAGGAAGGTACTGTAGCCTGCTCTGCGCAGAGACTGCTCCATTTTTACCGCATTTTCTAAGACACGAAAGGCGCCTACCTGCACTTTGTAAAGGCCATCCTGGTGAAGTAAAAAGGCGGGAAACCGCGGTCTAAAAGCTCATAGAGCATGCGGTCTGCATTGGAACGGTCACGGAAACTTCCCGTTTGCACGCGGTAATAGATGCTATGATCTTCCGGTTCTTGGTTTAGATGTTCTTCATCCAGTGTACCGAGAATGCCGGAAGCAATAGCCTGGGCAATTTCCTGAAACTGAGTGTCAAATTGTTTATTATCGGCATCTGTATTGAGAAATCCGGTTTCAATTAAGAGAGCAGGCATTTTTGTCCGGCGAAGAACCACCAGACCGGGTCTGCTTCTACGCCTAAATCACGAAAGCCCAGTTCGCCAAGGGCGCCATTGATATTCTCTGCCATATCCAGTTTTTGACCGGATTTGTCATAGACCAGAACCTCTGTGCCGCTGTACTGATTTGGCATAGGACTGGAATTTCTGTGAAAAGAGATAAAGAAGTCCGCCCCTGAGGCGTTGGCAAGCTGCGCTTTTTCAAAGGGAGTCTGATAAACATCTGTGGTTCTGGTGTATTCTACATCCACACCGTTTTGGGATAAAATTTCTCCAACAGCAAGAGCCAGTCGGAGATTGTCATCTTTTCCTGCCTGCCCTGGTAGGTGGCTCCTAAATCGGCACCCCCGTGACCGGCATCTACGATTACCTTATAAGCCATTTGCATACTCCTGGAAAATCCTTCTGTTCAGTATATGCAGAGCAGCAGTTTGATGTGAAAAAAATCTAAAAATACCATAAATTTTCCCTTTGGTCTTTTCAGTGTATGCGAAACGTGCTAAAATGCTTTTCAATGGAATGTATACAGAAAAGGACGAAAGAAACATGAAGAAACTACAGGGAAATGAAGAAGCAAAAAAGAAATGGGAGAATTTCTGGTACTATTATAAGTATCACGTGCTGGCAGGCGTATTTATTCTGGTATGTATTATTGTTTTTGCCAAAGATATGTTGTCCAAAATTGATTATGATTACTGTGTCAGTGTTGTAGGTAGTTATGCAGTCCCGGAAGAAGACAAGGCTGCCCTGCAAAAATGGTTTGAGGAACATGGAGAGGACTTAAACGAAGATGGTGAGATTCATGTACAGGTGCAGATTATTTCCTTCCAAGTGAGGATGATGCGGGATTTGACCCACAAATGTATGCTGCCAGCCAGACAAAGCTTACCGTAGATTTACAGGAAGGAACCAGTATGATTTACTTTCTGAGCGAAGAGAACTATAAGAGATTCCTGGAAATGGATGCGTTTCCGGCAGAAGAGGAAACTGTTAAAATGCAGGAATGTAACGGATTTAAGGAAATCGGAAGTCCCGCGTCTATGGAAGAGATGGTTGTTACCATGCGCTTGATGTATGATGAGTCAAAACTTGGGAAAGATAATGAAATGCAGGCTTATTTTGAAAAAAGCAAAGCATTGCTGGATGAGTTTGTTGGGACAACAGAATAAAGAGAAAGAAGATAGAAGGCTGTCGGGAAAATCAATGTCAAATAGCTTATGGGCGTTGATTTCCGACAGTTTTTTCTTTATGTAATTATCCTCAAAATAGGATAATTACATTGGAAGAATTCGTTGACTGCATTGTGCAATAAGGATATAATTAACTTATAAAGTTTTTGAAAATTGTGCGATTATAACGAAAGATGGGTGCCGCAAGGGTCTTCGTCAGGTCCTTGCCCCATCAGTCTTTCAAACGACGAGTTCCGGTAGAGGAAAGAAAGACCAGTTCGCTTGGATGGCCATTGATATCTTCTCCACGCAGGCGGAGAAAATTAGCATTTTCGTAGAAATCAATGGGAAGTTCCCGGCGGAAGGTTTCTCCCGTGGTTTCGTCTGTAACCTCTAAGATAACAGTGTGGGCTTGGATTTCTTTTTGTTCCATAGACATTCTCCTTTGCAATGGTATTGTACTGTTATTTTATCAGAGAAAGAATAGAATTTCCACAGGTGATGAAAGTTTTCCGGATTCTTGTTTGCTGGAAGTGTACACGGTAAAGGAGGTGCCGTATGGTTAAAAAAGTTTTAGTGATTAACGGAGTGGAGAGAACCCTGGTGCTGGAAGGTACAGAGACACTGGCAGAGGTACTAAGAGACCGTCTGCTGCTGACAGGATGTAAGATTGGATGCGGACAGGGGCACTGTGGAGCGTGTAATGTGATTATGGACGGAAAGGTTACCCGTTCCTGTATTACCAGGATTTCAAAGGTGCGGGATTATGCCAGAATTGAAACCATTGAGGGAATCGGAACCCTGGAAAATCTTCATCCATTGCAGGCAGCCTGGGTTGCTCATGGATGCGCGCAGTGCGGATTCTGTTCTCCGGGATTTATTATGAGCGCAAAGGTTCTGTTGGAGAATAATCCATCTCCAACAAGAGAAGAAGTGCGGGACTGGTTCAATAAGAACCGGAATCTTTGCCGCTGTACTGGCTATAAACCGCTCATTGATGCAGTTATGGACGCGGCAAAGGTGCTGAGAGGGGAAATGAGCAAGGAAGACTTAATGTTTAAGCCAACAGATAATAAGATTCTGGGAACTACTTATGCAAGACCTTCCGGCATAGCCAAAGTTACAGGAAGCTGGGATTTCGGAGCAGATGAGATTAAGAAGATGCCGGAAGATACCCTTCAGATTGCGCTGGTACAGGCAGAGGTTTCCCACGCATTAATTAAGGGAATTGATACCTCAGAAGCAGAAAATATGCCCGGTGTATATAAGGTCATTACCTATAAGGATGTACCCGGAAAGAACAGGATTACAGGTCTGATTACCTTCCAACCAATAAAGGAGATGGATGGGACCGTCCGATTCTCTGTGATGAGAAGGTTTTCCAGTATGGTGATGCCATTGCAATGGTTTGTGCAGATACGGTTGCTCATGCAAAAGCAGCAGCGAAGAAAGTAAAAGTGGATTTGGAACTTCTTCCAGCATATATGTCTGCTCCGGAAGCAATGGATCCGGATGCCATAGAAATTCATCCCGGAACACCGAATGTTTATTATGAAACAAACTGTATCAAAGGAGAGGATACAGCGCCCATTATGGAGACTGCTCCTAATGTGGTAGAAATTGATTCCTATTGTTCCAGACAGCCCCACCTTCCTATTGAGCCGGATGTGGCATACGCTTACATAGATGATGAGGGAAGAGTAACCATTCACTCAAAATCCATTGGTATTCATTTGCACCATGCCATGATTTGCGCGGGAATTGGTGTGGAACCGGAAAAATTAAGACTCATTCAGCTTCATGCAGGAGGAACCTTTGGTTACAAGTTCTCACCGACCATTGAGCTTTGGTGGGAGTTGCCACATTAGTTACCGGACATCCGGTGGCTCTGAATTTTGATATGTACCAGATGATTACCTATACAGGAAAGAGAAGCCCCGGATTTATGCACATTAAGCTGGCAGCAGATGAGAACGGAAAGGTGCTGGCGCTGGAAGGAGATAACCTGATTGACCATGGACCATATTCGGAATTTGGCGACCTTTTAACCATGCGTCTCAGTCAGTTTGTCGGCGCTGGTGTGGATATTCCAAATATCCGCAACCGTTCCAGAACAGTTTGTACCAATCATGCTTACGGCGCAGCATTTAGAGGATACGGAGCGCCCCAGTCCTTCATGGGCGGTGATATTGCCATGGATGTTATGGCAGAGAAAATGGGAATCGACCCATTTGAATTCAGGGCTATGAACTGTTACAAAGAATCCGCAGAGTCTACTACGCCAACAGGATGTAAACCGGATGTTTACTGCCTGGAGGATTTGTTTAATCTGGCAAGACCGTATTATCACAAGAATAAAGAATACGCAGAAAAGCTCAATGCAGAGCAGGGAGAAAACGGAAAGTATAAATTCGGTGCCGGCGTTTCCTTAGGTGTTTATGGATGTGGTCTTGACGGTGTGGATTCCTCAGAGGCCTGGGCAGAATTAAATCCAGACCACACAGTAACGATTTATGATTCCTGGGAGGATCATGGACAGGGAGCAGATATTGGAACTTTGACCCATGCACATGAAACCCTTCGTCAGGCTGGCTTTACACCGGAAGAGATTAAGCTGGTTATGAATGATACTGGTTTAACACCAAACTCCGGTCCTGCAGGCGGTTCCAGGTCCAATGTTATGACCGGAAATGCAGTGCGTGTGGCTTGCGAAATGTTGATTAATGCCATGAGAAAAGCAGATGGAACCTTCCGTACTTATGAAGAAATGGTGGAAGAAAAGCTTCCTTTGAAATATCAGGGAAAATGGGTTGCAACTGCATGTACAGACTGTGATATGGAAACCGCGCAGGGAAATCCATTCTCTGTTTATATGTATTGCATTAACCTTCCTATTGTAAGAGTAGAGATAGCTACCGGAAAAGTAAAAGTTGTGAAGTTTACCATGGTTTCTGATTTTGGAACCATTATCAACAAATCGGTGGTAGACGGACAGGTTCTGGGAGCTATTGCTCAGGGTATTGGCCTTGCCCTTACTGAAGACTTTGAAGATTTGAAGAAACATACAACATTGCAGAAATGTGGTATTTCTTATCCAAACGATGTTCCGGATGATATTGAACTGATTTATCAGGAAAATCATCCCGGCCATTGGGACCATACGGAGCGGCAGGCTGTGGAGAAGGACCTCTGGCAGCGCCTCATCCGGCTATTTTAAATGCTATTTTCCAGCTACAGGCGCCCGGATTACCAAGATTCCGGCACTTCCGGAAGTTGTAAAAGCTGCGCTTGATGCCCTGTAAAAAAAGGAAACAGGGATGCCGTAAAACTGAAAAGCAAAGCGGCATCCCTTTTTTAGCACAATATTTATCCTCATAGGAGATAAATGGAGAGAAGTATGGAGAAAAAAGAACATCATTTTGTGGGAAAACATTATTTAATGAAGCAGGCATTTGGCCAGGAGGAGCTTCACGAAAGGGAAGCAGTCTGTACCAGAGAAGAGCCTCCTGCCTGTACGTCAGCCTGTCCCCTGCATCTGGATATGCGACAGGCCTGTGCATTGGCAGCTCAGGGGAATTTTTCCAGGGCAGCCGGTATCTTGCGTAAGACAACTCCCTTTCTTCATTTGCTGGCAGGGTGTTGTAACGCTCCCTGTGAAAAAAGCTGTGTTATGGAAAACCTGGGCGACGGGGTTTCTATGCAGGTAATTGAGAAAGCCTGCGCTCTCTATGGAGGAAGCGGGGCTATGAATCGTTTTATGATTCCTAAGAAAAAGAAGATTGTGGCTTTGGCAGGGGAGGATTTGTTTTGCCTGGGCTGTTGCTGGGAACTGGGAAAAAAAGGATATGAAATTCACTGGTATACAGGAGAAAAAACACCACAGGAGATTTTAACAGATTGGGGGCTGTCCAAGGAGGAAGCAGCAGCAGACCTTGGCAGTCTGGAGGGATTTCGAATAAAGAAATTTCCAATTCAATCTGGTGACGGTTCGTTTCGGGATACCTGTATGCAGGAGGCAGATGTGCTTTGTGTTTCACCTGCATTTAGGGGAGAACCGTTACCGGAAACCTGTTTTGTGGGAAAGGGATATCAGGAGGTTTCCTGGATTCTGGCAGACGCCAAGTATGTTGCATTGAAAGCAGACCGATATTTGCAGGGAGCTGATTTTGAAGATGTTTCGGAACCAAAAACAGACAAGAGCCGGCTTTTTGTTACCATGGACGGGGTGACAGGCTCAAAGGCTGTGGCAGGAGTTGAAACCGTTACAAAAGAAACAGCACAGGAAGAGGCTGCCAGGTGCATCCAGTGCCAATGTCTGGAATGTGTGAAGGGCTGTGTGTATTTGCAGGAATATAAACGGAATCCAAGAGGGGCAATTCGGGAAATTTACAATAATATGTCCATTGTGATGGGGAATCATATGGCAAATAAAATGATTAATTCCTGTGATGAATGTGGACAGTGTAAGGCAGCATGTCCCAATGGATTTGATTACCCGGAGGTATGCAGGATTGCCAGACAGGTGATGGTGGAAACAGAGAAAATGCCTCCATCTGCCCATGAGTTTGCCCTGCTGGATCAGGAATTTTCTAACAGTGAGGGATTTCTGGCAAGAACGCAGCCAGGTTATGAAAGCAGTGCATACCTGTTCTTTCCTGGATGTCAGGCAGCCGCGGTATCACCGGAGACGGTGGAAAAGGCTTATAAGGACCTTTCCGGAAGGCTACAAGGCGGTGTTGGGCTTATGCTTGGCTGCTGTGGGGCAATTTCAGACTGGGCTGGCAGAGCGGATTTGTTTACCTCTGCTCTGGAAAAAATTCAGAGAGAATGGGAAAAACAGGGAAAACCACAGGTTATCTGCGCCTGTCCTACTTGCAGGAAGGTTTTGCAGGAACATACAGACCTGGAACCAAAGGGAATTTGGGAAGTGTTGCTACAGCTTGGGGTGGAAAGGGTCACCAGCGCACAGTTTCCATACAGGATGCCTGTGGTGCAAGACAGGATGCCCAGGCAAGAGAACAGGTGCGTAAATTTGTGGAGGCGCTTGGCTGTCAGGTGCAGGAACTTCCCATGGCACAGGAGCTGGCGCCCTGTTGTGGCTATGGCGGTCTTATGCCTTATGCAAATCGGGAATTGTCTCTGAAAAAAGCAGCTTTTGCGGCAGAACAAAGTCAGGGACGTATTCTGACTTACTGTATGGCTTGCAGGGATCAATTATCAAAAGCAGGAGCAGATACCTGTCATATTTTGGAACTGGCCTATGGCGTGGAGCCCCAAGGTGTACCGGATTTATCAGGAAGAAGAGCTAACCGGCTGAAACTAAAGGAGAAATTATTAGGAGAAATCTGGAAGGAGGAGATACCCATGGAAGAAAAACTGGAAATCATCTATGCGCCTGGAGTGGAGGCGCAGTTGGATAATCGGATGATTTTAAAAAGTGATGTGCAGGCAGTATTAGAAGCCTATGAAGAGACCAAAGCGGCCGCAGAGGATGAGGAGCAAGGTTATCTGATTACCAACTGCCGCATTGGAAATGTGACGTTCTGGGTGAAATTTACGGTTTCAGAAAAGGGATATGTTGTTCATGGAGCATACAGTCACCGGATGACTGTGGAATAGGAGGAAGAAATAGCAGAGAAGACCTATTATACCATGGAACCTGCAGGCAAGTTAAAGTGCAGCAAATGTAAAGTGCATCTGGAGAAGGGAAAGGCAACCTTTAGCTATATGGGAAATGCATTTCCGTGGAACTGCCTGTGTGTCCAAAATGTGGGTTTATTTATGTGCCGGAGGAACTGGCGCTTGGAAAGGTTCTTACCGTAGAGCGCAGTCTGGAGGACAAATGATCGGGGGACATCCGGGAGGTCTGTCTCTTACAAAACGCCTTCTGGCTCTGACAGGAAAGGAAGAAGGCACAGGAGAGAACCTCCTGGATTTAGGCGCAGGAACAGGGGAGAGTGTCAGGTGGCTGAACACTCTTGGATATGAGGCGGTAGGAATTGATTTGTGTCCCAAAGGAGAAAGGGTTTTCGTACAGGATATGAGAAATCTGCAGTTTCCAGGGGAGCATTTTTCTCTGTGTCTGGCAGAATGCAGTGTCTCTGTATGTGGAGATGGAAAGAAAGCATTACAGGAAGCTGCCAGAGTCTTAAAGCCGGGAGGAAGTCTTTTGCTGTCGGATGTGTCTTTTCATAAGAAAGATGCACCTGAGCTTTCTTTTCAGGAATCCAGGACAATGGAAAACTGGAAGAAAAATTTTCAGGAATCAGGATTTGTCATGAAAAAACTGGTGGATGAGACAGAACTGTGGAAAACATTTTTTTTAGAAAGTCTCTGGAATGGGGATGCAGAAGAAGGATGTCTGGAATTTTTTCAGAAAGCAGGAAAGTATCAGTGCGGATATTTTCTTGCCTGGCTGGTAAAGGAGGGAAGCGCAGATGGATTTGTTTGACAGAATGCTGGAATTGTCGGGACAGGGTTATTACTGCGCCCAGATTATTATGCTTTTGGCTATGGAAACGGAAGAAAAGGAAAATCCTGAGTTGATTCGCGCTATGAGCGGATTAAATGGCGGATTGGGATTTCAGGGAAAGGTGTGTGGCGCTCTTACCGGAGGCTGCTGTGTGCTGGGATATTTTATGGGAAAAGGGGAGGCAGAGGAAATGGAGGATCCCAGGGCAGCAGAACTTACAGGAGCTTTGGTGCAGTGGTTTGAGGAAACCATAGGAAAAGAATATCAGGGATGTAACTGCCGGGAAATTTTGGAAGAAAATCCGGCAAATAAGATGCAGCGGTGTCCTCAGATTGTAGAGGCTGTGTGGGAAAAATGTATGGAGCTCCTTCAGGAGAGCGGCCTTATGGACTGACAGGTGAGAACAATGAAGATTGGCGGCGTGATTATGGCGGCAGGGCTTTCCAGCCGCATGAAAGAATTTAAACCTGTGCTTAGACTTAATGGATTTCCTATGATTCAGATGACCGTACAGAGCATGAAAAATGCAGGGGTTGAAACAATTGTGGTGGTGACCGGGTACAGGGGACAGGAAATTGTCCGGGCTTTAAAGGATGAGGATGTCATTCTGGCAGAAAATAAGGAATATGCAGTGACAGATATGCTCACTTCTGCAAAAATCGGCATCAGAAAACTGGGAGAAGTGGATGGAATACTGCTGCTTCCCGGAGATATTCCCCTGATTGCACCAGATACCTATGGAAGAATTCTGGACAGGGCGGCCTTTTTGCTGTCTGATAAAAATAGGTTCATGGAATGATTCCTGTGTGGGAACAAAAAAGAGTGCATCCGTTGTTTCTGTTTCAGGAGGCAGGAGAGCAGGTGCTGGCATATCAGGGTGAATGTGGGCTTCGGGGCGCGTTAAAGCTTATGGAAACAGAGGAAATTCCGGTGTCAGATCCGGGAGCAGACAGAGATGCAGATTTTCCGGAAGATTTTCTGTGGATGCAAGCTTATGCCAGAAAAACCAAAGGTGTTTCCAGAGAAATATGCGAAGCCTGGTATGAGGAGGTGGAGCTTCCGGAGCATATCCGTGCTCATTGCAGAGCAGTAGGGATGCTTGCAGGAGAGATGGCAGAAAAATTAGTGCAAGGAGGAGCATGCTTAGATGTGGAGCTTTGCAGGAGCGGCGGATTTCTCCACGATCTGCTGCGGCTGCAGAAGCATCATGAACAGGCGGCAGGAGATTTTCTGAGAATCCGGGGTTATGAGGCTCTGGCATGGGTTGTGGAGCATCACAGAGGCTTTGAAGGCAAACCCAGATCCGTATGCAGGGAAGATGTGGTGGTGTGCCTGGCAGATAAGCTTGTTCAGGAAACAGAGAGGGTGTCTTTTAAAGTACGGTATGAGAAAGCCCTGGGACAGCGGATTATAAAAGAAGAAAAACTAAAGGATTTCAGGATTTGCTGTGAACTTGCAAAAGAATTTGAGGTGATAACAGGTGAAAGACTGCAGGAATTACATATATCTGAATAATGCAGCCACCTCCTGGCCAAAACCGGATTGTGTGGCAGAGGCAGTGCGACAGGCACTGCTTTCAATGCCGGAGGAAGGAAACCGGGGCGGTATGGGGGCTTTTGATGTAATGGAAGCTGTACGAAAGGAACTGGCTCTGTGGCTGGGCGTATCAGAACCTGAGCAGATTGCTCTTGGGTGCAATGCAACCTGGGGGCTGAATCAGGGGATTTTAGGCTTTCCACTTGCACCGGGAGATTGGATACTTACCACTTGTGCAGAACATAATGCAGTGCTGCGGCCTTTGTATCGGTTACAGCAGCAGGGGATTTTGGTTAAGCTTGTGCATACCAGACCAGCAGGCCAGGTGGATGTACACCAGTGGGAGACAGCCTTCAAAAGTTTCATCCGAAACTGTGTATTTTCACCCATGCTTCCAATGTAACCGGAGCAGTTCAGGATGCCAAAACCCTGACCGCTCTGGCAAAAAAATACGGAGCGAGAGTGCTTCTGGACGTATCTCAGACTTTGGGATGGATTCCAGTAGAATTGGAGAAATGGGGTGTGGATATGGCTGCTTTTACCGGGCATAAATATTTGCTGGGACCTCAGGGTACAGGCGGTTTGTATGTAAGTAAAGAATTAACACTGACGCCACAGCTTTTGGGCGGCACAGGGATTTACAGCAATTTAGAGGACATGCCGGAAGAAATGCCACTGCATTTGGAGGCTGGAACCGGAAATGAACCAGCCTTTCATGGATTGCTGGCTGCCCTGAACTGGAGCCGCAGCAATCCTCTGGATAAAAGGGCTGTTGCAACCAGGCTGGAAACTTTAAGACAGGGACTTTTAAAGCTTGGATGTCAGGTTTGGAAACTAGAGGGAGAAACAACACCTGTGGTTTCTTTTAATATTCCAGGTATGTCACCTGGGGAGGCTGGATATCTTTTGCGGGAAAGCTACGATATAATTTGCAGGTCTGGTTTGCATTGCGCTCCTAAATTGATGGAAGATTTAGAGTTGAAAGAAGGAACCCTGCGGTTTAGTTTATCCCGGTTTACTACAGAAAAAGAGGTGGAGAATGCCCTTGGAGCAGTGAAAGATCTGGTGGAGAATGCCTATGGAATTTAAGTGTAAAAAAGTTGAAAATTGTTTTGCGGAAGCAAGAACCTATGAATATGAACTGCCTGTGACGGGAAAAGAGCTGGCTTTTTTATTGGAAGGATTTATAGTAAAGGAAAACCATAAGTTTCGCAGGCCTGTTTTTTCTGCCAGAAAAGGCAGGTGGAAATCAAGGGGCTTTTGTCTTCTAATATTGTAAAGATTAATTATACAGCAGAAGGATGGGAGGAGGAGAAGCAACAGATGGAGAAATGGTTACAGGAATTAAAAGGAGAGGTTCTGGGCGAAACACAAAGTGTATGTCCAAAATGTCTGAAGATGATACCAGCCTGGAAGATTATGAGAGAAAAGGGCGTTTATCTGGTAAAAAACTGTCCGGAGCATGGCAGGTTTGAAGCGCTTATCTGGGAAGGAAGCCTTGAGAGCTATAGAGCCTGGGGAGAGCATGTGCAGCCGGCAGATTTGATAGGGGATGCAAAGCCAGAAGAAAAGGGCTGTCCTCTGGATTGCGGTCTGTGTGAGAACCATGAACGAAAAGGCTGCTGTGTACTTTTGGAAGTGACGCAAAGATGTAATCTGAACTGTCCCATTTGTTTTGCTTCAGCAGGAGAGACGGTGGGAGAAGACATTTCTCTGGAAGCACTGGGAGAGCAGATGGATTTTCTGATGGAACATGGAGGACCTTTTAATTTGCAGCTATCTGGTGGAGAACCTACTATGCGTGAGGATTTGCCGGAGATTATCCGCATGGGAAAAGAGAAGGGATTTACCTTTTTTCAATTAAATACCAATGGCATTCGTCTGGCAAAAGAAGCTGGGTATGCGAAGAAACTGAAACAGGCCGGATTGTCCTGTGTGTTCCTGCAGTTTGACAGTCTGCGGGATTCTGTTTATGAAACATTAAGAGGAAGAAAACTGTTAAAAGAAAAACTTCAGGCTATTGACGCCTGCAAGGAGGCCGGACTTGGAGTAGTGCTGGTGCCTGTACTTGCTCCCGGAGTCAATGAAGAGGATTTGGGCGCTTTGGTAGAGTTTGCCAAAAGCAGGATGCCGGTGATACGGGGAATACATATTCAGCCTCTTAGCTATTTTGGCAGATGTCCCAGGGAAGAAAAAGGGTATCGTATCACCATTCCGCGAATTTTAAAACTTATGGAAGAACAAACCAATGGAGAAATCAAGGCAGAGGATTTTACCGGAGGAAATGCCACAAATCCTTACTGCACCTTCCAGTCCAATTATCTGAAACAGGAAGACGAAACTTTGAAATCCATGGCTCATGGAAAAGCAAGAGCAACGGAAACCTCTGCTCAGGCAAGAGATGCTGTGGCACGCCAGTGGAGCGGAAGATGTTGCTGTGAAGCAGAAACAGAGGAGACGGAAAGCTGCTGCTGTTGCGAAGAACAGACAGAGCAGTTTCAGCTGGATACTTCTTCCTTTGATGATTTTTTGAGGAATATTCATGAAAATACCCTGGCAATTTCCGGCATGGTATTTCAGGATGGCTATACTCTGGATTTGGAACGTCTGCGCAGATGCTATATTCTGGAGTCAGATAACCGGTATGGCATGGTTCCTTTTTGCGCTTATAATCTTACTTCAGAGGATGGGAGGAGTCTTTACCGATGAAACAAGCAGCGCTGGATGCCTGGGTTCGAAAACAGGAAGGGTTGTCTTGTGTTACAAGGCAGGACTTGGAAACCTGCAGCTTAAAAAATTAAATCAGCTTTTAAAGAGGGAAAAAGAACGGGGAGGGTTTTATGGCAATCTGCCTTTTAGACTGGATTCCCTGGAAGAGGTAAAGGAGCTTCCTTTTACCACAGAGGAAGATTTGCGAAGAGAAGGAAACAGAATGGTTCTGCTAAGCCAGTCTCTGATAGAGCGGGTTCGCACAGAGACCACTTCAGGTACCACCGGAACTGCCAAAAGAATTTATTATTCAGAGGAGGACCAGAACCGGACGGTTTTCCTTTTTTGCAGCAGGCTTGTCCGAACTGGTACACAAAGGGGAAAAAACCATGATTTGTATGCCATTTTCCGGAGCAAGAGGGCTTGGAGAACTGATTTCTGAGGCTGTCTGTCAGCTTGAAGCGACTCCTGTTAAGGCCGGAATTGGGAGAACCTATGGAGAACTTCTGGATATACTGGAAGAAGAGAAGCCGGAAACCTTTGTCGGAATGCCCATTCCTCTTCTTTCCCTGCTGCGGTTAAAGCCAAAGAACAGTCTGCAAAGAGCTCTTATCAGTGCAGATGTGTGTCCAAAAGGGATTCAAAAGGAAATTGAAATGCGTCTTGGGAGCAGGCTGTATCCACACTATGGCTCCAGGGAGATGGGGCTTGCCGGTGCAGTGACCTGTCCTGCTTTTCAGGGAATGCACCTGCGGGAAAATGACATTCTGGCAGAAATTGTGGATCAAGCGGGAAATCCTCTGCCAGCGGGATGCTGGGGAGAACTGGTTATTACTACTTTGCAGGCAGAGGCTATGCCTTTGATTCGCTATCGCACTGGGGATTATACCAGATTTTATGCAGAGCCTTGTCCCTGCGGAAGTGTTCTGCATCGTCTGGACCAGGTTAGCAGAATGGAACAGGGGCAGAGCATGGCAGAGCTGGATGAGAAGTTGTTTTCAGCCTCTGGAGTCATTGACTATCAGACCACACTTACGAAAAAAGGCATTTTGGTGGAAGGCTATGGAACAGCCCCTTTGGAGATGCCTGGAATTTCCAATTGGAGAGAGTATCCGGTAGAATATCGGTGGAGACTGGTAAAAAAGGAAGACAAACCTTGCTATTTAGGTAAACGGAGGATATTATGAATGACTTTTACTATATTACCCGGGTGAGAATAAAACGAAAAACAGAGGAAGATCCTGCCTATTTTGGCAGAGGTGTGGCAGACCTGCTTCATGGTATAGAAAAGTATCATTCCCTGAATCAGGCGGCAAAAGAAATGGGAATGGCCTACAGTAAGGCATGGAGAATCGTGGGAGAGGCAGAACAGGCATTGGGAATTCCTTTAATTTACAGAATGCGGAAAAATGGTTCCAGTCTGACAAAAGAAGGGGAAAAAATGCTGGCTGCCTATGAAGAAGCGGAACGTGCTGCCTGGAAGGCAGTGGAGGAAGTGATGGAGCGGTACTATGGAACAGAGTAGTATGGAGGAAATTTACAGACTTCTTAATGCTGGAAATCGGATTTTAGTAACAGATTTTGATAAGACCATAACAGAAATCGGAAGTTCCATTTATGCCAGTGTTCATGTATTAGGGAAAAATTCTTCCTTTGGACAGGCAAGGGAGGCGTTGTATCAGTTTTATCACAAGCGTTTGCCGGAAGAGGCGGAACACTGGTGGCAGGAGCAGATGAAGTTATATATCCGGGAGCAGGTTTTGGAAGACACGTTAAAAGAGGCGGCAGAACTTTTAAGAGAACGGTCAGGGTGTGTGCAGCTTTTGAAAACATGTATTTCACAGAACGTTCCAGTGTGGATTGTTTCAGCAGGACTGGGAAATGTTATTGACTTCTGGCTGGAAAATCATGGAATTTCAAAAGAAAAAGTTCATGTGCTAGCAAATTATCTGGTATATGAAGAACAGAAACCTGTGGCTTATACGGAACTTGTAACTTCCTGGAACAAGAAAAAACTGTTTTTGGAAAAATCAGGAGAACAACAAGAAAGGCAACTGCTTCAACTGGGGGATTGCCGGGAGGATTTGTGTTGGACATTTTCTGGCAATAGTTTTCTTTTTACAGAAAATAAAATTGAAAAATGTTGAAAATTCTGATACAATGCTTTTATGCTCAAGCAAGTATAAAAGCAGGAAGCGTGTAAATCCACGCGAAGAAAATGTAAGACATTTTCTGATATTTCTGAAAAAGAAAGGAGCAGAATCTATGAAGAAACGAACTGTATCCCTGGTACTTGCCTTAACAATGGCAATGACTATGACTGCCTGTTCGGGAGAGGGGCAGGACAAACAGGAAAGCAAAGAAGCGGAAAAACAAGCAGAAGAAAAGAAGGAGCCGGAACAGAAAGAAGAGGTCAAAGAAGAACCTGTGGAACTGACGGTCTTTGCAGCAGCCTCTATGACAGAGACTTTGACGGAAATTGGAGACCTTTACACCAAAGAACACCCGGAGGTAAAAGTCAGCTTTAATTTTGATTCCTCCGGAACTTTAAAGACCCAGATTCAGGAAGGAGCGGCCTGCGATTTGTTTATTTCCGCTGGACAGAAGCAAATGGACCAGTTGGATATACAGGCTGACCCGCAGGTGAATACAGAAGGACTGGATTATGTGCTGGAAGGTTCCAGAACAGATATTCTGGAAAATAAAGTAACCCTTTGTGTGGCAGAGGGGAGCCAGGCTGGCATTGAGAGCTTTGACGATTTGGCAGAGGCCTTAAAAAATAAAGAAATCTTAATGGCCATGGGAAATGAAGATGTTCCGGTAGGTCAGTATACTCAGAAAATCCTGGATTATTATGGTCTGCAGGAAGAGGAACTGGCAGCAGCCGGTAAGATTTCCTATGGAAGCAATGTAAAAGAAGTAACCACTCAGATTTCAGAAGGCAGTGTGGACTGTGGTGTGATTTACTGTACAGACGCTTATTCCGCAGGATTAACAGTTTCTGATTCTGCAACACCGGAAATGTGCGGCCAGGTAATTTACCCGGCCAGTGTATTAAAAACCAGCGCGCACCAGGAGGAGGCTCAGGCCTTTTTAGATTATCTGCAGACCGATACTTCTATGGAAATTTTTGAGAAGGTAGGTTTTTCACCGGTGAATCAGGAGGGATAGAGGATGGACTGGTATCCCCTTTGGAATTCACTTAGGATTGCAGCAGCAAGCTGTGTGACTGTTTTTTTTGTAGGAATTTTTGCGGCGTATTATGTGGCGAAGCTTCCCAGATGGGTGAAAGGGATTCTGGATGTGGTTTTTACTTTACCCATGGTTTTGCCGCCTACAGTCTGCGGCTATTTTCTCCTTTTGATTTTTGGGGTAAAACGTCCCATAGGTATGTTTTTATCAGACTGGGGGTTCAGGTGGTTATGACCTGGTATGGCGGAATTCTTGCTTCCGCAGTGGTGGCTTTTCCACTTATGTACCGCACAGCCAGAGGCGCTTTTGAAAGTTTTGATGAAACACTGGCTTATGCAGGGCAGACCCTTGGGCTGTCCAATACCTATATTTTCTGGAAAATACGGATGCCCGCCTGTCGTCAGGGAATTCTGGCGGGAACTGTTCTGGCGTTTGCAAGGGCGTTGGGAGAATACGGAGCACCAGTATGCTCATTGGCTATATTCCGGGAAAAACAGCTACCATTTCCACAACGGTCTATCAGCTCTGGCGAACCAATGATGAGGCAGGTGCTTTTGTGTGGGTCATGGTAAATCTTGGGATTTCCACAGTGATTCTTTTGATTGTGAATCTGCTGGAAACCAGAAACAGGAAGGCGGTGAAAGCATGAGCTTTTTGCAGAAGTAAGCAAGGATTACGGAAGTTTTCGCTTAGAGGCGCATCTGGAACATGAACAGGGAATTCTGGGAATGCTGGGGGCTTCCGGCAGTGGAAAAAGTATGACCTTGAAGCTGATTGCAGGCATTATTACCCCGGATAAAGGCAGAATTGTGCTAAATGACAGGGTACTGTTTGACAGTGAAAAGGGTATCAATCTTCCCCCTCAGAAAAGAAGAGTGGGCTATTTATTTCAGAACTATGCGCTGTTTCCCAATATGACCGTGGAAAAAAATATTCTCTGCGGACTGCATTGGGAAAAGAATCAGAAAAAAAGAAAAGAAAAGATGCTGGAGAGCGCAGAACTTTTTCAGATTCAGGAACTTTTGGGAAAATATCCGGCACAGTTAAGCGGAGGCCAGCAGCAGAGAGTTGCCCTTGCCAGAATCCTGGTCAGTGAGCCGGAACTCTTGCTGCTGGATGAGCCTTTTAGCGCACTGGATTCATATTTGAGAGATCAGTTGCAGATTCAGATTCTGGATCTTTTAAAAAATTTAACAAGGATGTGATTTTTGTCAGTCACAGCAGGGATGAGGTGTATCATTTGTGCAGCCGGGTAGCCCTGATTCATAGGGGTAAGATTTTAGAAACAGGAAATACAAAGGAAGTTTTTGCAAATCCGGGAAGCCGGGCAGGAGCTGCACTTACTGGTTGTAAAAACATTGCAGCAGCAGTAAAGACCGGAGAATATGAGGTTCAGGTTCCAGAGTGGGGGATTTCCCTGAAAACAGCAAAGCCGGTGAAAGATGGACTTTGTGCAGTGGGACTTCGGGCTCATTATTTCAATCCCAAAGGAAGAGAAAACGTGTATGCAGTACAGCTTTCAGAGGTTATGGAAGAGCCCTTTGAAACTGCAGTTATGTTCCGGTATGAAAATCAGGATGCCAAAGCCCCGGATTTGTGGTGGCGGCTGTCCAAAGAACGCTGGGCAGGGCAGATGCCGGCACAGCTTGGCATTGCGCCGCAAAATGTATTATTATTGTATCAATAAAGGAAAGGGAGAAGGACATGAAATTAATTAAGACACAAGAGGCAGAAGGCCATGTACTTTGCATGATATTACACAGATTATCAAAGGAGTAACCAAGGATGCCAGATTTCGGAAAGGGCATGTGGTGACCAAAGAGGATATTCCGGTACTGCTAAGTCTGGGAAAGGATAACCTGTATGTGTGGGAAAAGGATGACACCATGTACCACGAAAATGAGGCAGCAGAGATTTTAAAAGAAGTGTGCCAGAATACCCATATGGAAGCTTCAGCAGTAAAAGAAGGAAAAATTGAACTGAAAGCCAGTGCGACGGTTTATTTCGGGTAGATGTGGAACGTCTTAATGCTATTAATGATATTGACCAGGTCATGATAGCCACCCGCCATACCAATACTCCGGTAAAAGCAGGGGATAAATTACTGGGAACCAGAATCATTCCCCTGGTAATTGAAAAAGCGAAAATGGAACAGGTAAAAGAGGTGGCAGGGGAACGTCCTCTGTGTGAGCTTTTGCCATACCGGAGTTTAAAGGCAGGAATTGTAACCACAGGAAATGAGGTTTTCTATGGAAGAATCCAGGATACCTTTACACCAGTGGTAGTGAAGAAGCTGGAAAGTTATGGAATCCAGGTGACAGAGCATGTAACTCTTGGGGATGATAAGGAAAAGATTACAGAAGCTATTCTGGATATGAAGGAAAAGGGCTGCGACTTAATTATCACCACAGGAGGCATGAGCGTAGACCCGGATGACCAGACACCGGGAGCTATTAAAGCCACAGGAGCCAAGGTCATTGCCTATGGAGCGCCGGTACTGCCGGGAGCCATGTTCTGTCTGGCGTATTTTGAAGATGGAACTGCTATTATGGGACTGCCTGGCTGTGTTATGTATGCAAAAACCACGATTTTTGATTTAATACTGCCAAGAGTTGCAGCAGGAGTGCCTGTTACAAGACGGGATCTGACTAGACTTGGACATGGTGGACTTTGTCTGGGCTGCGATACCTGTCATTATCCGGCATGTAGTTTTGGAAAATAAAAAGGCAGGAATCTTTGGCAGATGGAGGGAGCATACGGACGCTTTCCGGCTATTGATACGGTTCCGGCTCAGCCTGCGTTCCGTTGAGTCTGTAGTCTCAACGGGAACGCAGCAGATTCGCCGGGATTGCACCAATAGCCGGAAAGGCTGTTTTTTGTAATCGCTTCATCTGTGAGAATTTTCTAGCCTTTTAGGTTAAGAGTAAGAAAAGAGATTTCTAAGGGTTAGAAATCGGTGTATTCTCCGATTAGGTTTTTGATGTCCTGCATTTGGTTGTCTGTGGCAGTGATGGCGTGGGCGCATTCGGAGAGTTTTCTGGTAATTAAATCGTATTGGGTATTGTCGCCCAGGTCTTTTTTGTATCGGAGCTGGTGTTCCAGGCTGGCCCAGAAGTCCATGCCAATGGTACGAATCTGCACTTCTGCCCGCATAGGGGTCTTTCCTTCAGCGAAAAACACAGGAATTTCCACAATCATATGATAGCTGCGATATCCGTTTTCTTTGGGATTCTGAATATAATCTTTAATCCTGAGAACCGTAATATCATCCTGATCAGCAAGGAGCTTTGCCACAGTGTAGATATCATTAATAAAAGGACAGGTCACCCGGATTCCGGCTACGTCATTTAGCTGCTCCCGGATATTTTTTTCTGTAAAATCATATCCATTTTTCTTTAGTTTCCGGTAAATACTATCCGGCTGTTTGATACGGCTCTTAATCGAAGAGATGGGATTTCTCTTGTGTTTTACAGAGAATTCATCATCCAGAACCTCTAATTTGGTGCTGATTTCCCGAATGGCACAGCGTACATCATCATCAGGGCATTGTAATTGTCAGTATTTTGAATAAAACGTTCAGGGTATAGAATGATGTTGTTATCCTGAGTTTCCTGTTTTTGTACTAAATCTTTATGTGTAATGTTCAAGCTGAAAATCCTTCTTTCGTATAAAAATAAATCTGTATCAAGTATAACGGAAAAGCGGGGAAAGGTCAAATTAGAAAGCCGGAAAAATCGTGAAGATTCTGTGAAAATATTATAAATGAAAAAGAAGGGATGGTAATTTAAAAAAAGGTATAGTATAATGCTATGATACGGATTTTATCTATCTTATTGTGTAGAAAGGCGTTAAAAATATGTTTGGATATGTAATGATTGATAAACCGGAGCTTAAGGTAAAGGAATTTTACCGTTATAAAGCTTATTATTGTGGGCTGTGCAGAGAACTAAAGGAAGAGTATGGATTCAGAGGAAGGATGACGCTGACCTATGACATGACCTTTCTGGTAATGTTTCTTACTTCCCTGTATGAATCAGAGACCAGGGAGGTGGCGTCTCATTGTCCCCTGCATCCTGTGAAGAAAATCCCCATGCTGCAAAATGAGATTACAGAATATGGGGCAAAGATGAATATTCTTCTTACGTATTTTAAATTTGAGGATGACAGGAAGGATGATAACAGTCTTGCAGGGGCAGCAGGTATGCGGCTGTTCCGCAAAAAGGCAGAGCTTATTAGCAGAGAATACAAACGTCAGGCTCACGCCATTCAAAAGCAGTTAAAGGTTCTGGCAGATTATGAACAGGCAGAAGAAGAAAATTTGGATCTGGTAGCCGGGGCTTTCGGAACTTTGATGGAAGAGCTGTTTGTGTGGAAGGAAGATCAGTGGGAAGAAGAACTGAGAAAATTTGGGTTTTATCTGGGAAAATTCATTTATATTATGGATGCCTATGACGACCTTCCAAAGGACTTAAAAACCAATTCCTATAATCCTTTAAAGGCAGTAAGCAGAAAATGCCGGAACAGGGAAACCTATGAGGAAACCATACGTCAGGTTCTGGTGATGATGATGGCAGAAGCCACTGCAGCTTTTGAAAAACTGCCATGTTTGAAGGAAGCAGAGATTTTACGCAATATTTTATACAGCGGCGTATGGGCAAAATATAACAAAATACAAAAAGAAAGACAGGAGAAAGAAGAGAGTCATGGTAAGTAATCCATATGAAGTATTAGGCGTATCACCAAACGCATCCAATGATGAAATTAAGCGGGCATACCGGGATTTAAGCAGGAAATACCATCCGGATTCCTATGTGGATAATCCCCTGGCAGGTCTGGCGGAAGAAAAATTTAAAGAAGTACAGGAAGCCTATGACCAGATTATGAAAGAGCGGGACGGAGGATATCAGAGTGGATATGGAAATCCGGGAGCGGGAAGCTACCAGAGTACAGCCTCCAGTCAGGATGATGTACAGTTCCAGGCAGCCTATAATTATATTAATGGGCATCAGTATCAGCAGGCATTAAATGTTTTGTCCAGAATGCAGAACCGCAATGCCAGATGGTATTATTTAAGCGCTTGCGCCAATATGGGAATGGGAAATAATGTGAATGCCCTGAACATGGCAAGACAGGCCCAGAGTATGGAACCGGGAAATCCGGAGTATGCAAATCTGGTGAATCGGCTCCAGTGGAACAGCAACCGCTATCAACAAGGCGGAGGCTATCCTTATGCAAACAATGGAGGAGGCGGCTGCGGAACCGGCAACTTCTGTTGCGATATGTGGTGTGCAGACAGCTTTGTGAATGTATGGGAGGGGATTTGTGCTCATGCATGTAAATGCAAAAAAAACAGCAGTATCAGGGCTTTTGATGGCGCTGTCTGTGGTGTTGATTGTGTTAAGTGGAATTTTAGATTTTAGTACCTTGTTTTTTCTGGCAGCGGCAGCATTCTTTGTAGGAATTATTATCAAAGAGTACGGGCTTGGATATGGTACAGCTTTTTTTCTGGGCTGCACGGTTCTGGGCTTTTTGCTGGCTCCCCAGAAGTTATATGTGCTGACCTATGTTATGATGAGTCTTTATGTTCTTGGCATAGAGTTTCTCTGGAGATGGCTGGGAAAACATCCGGATTGGAATCACAGAAAGGGAATCTTTACAGCAGGAAAGTTTCTGATTTTTAATGTGATGTATCTTCCGGTGCTGTTTTTGTTTCCAAAACTCTTATTTGCAGGAGAGATTCCCAAAACAATGATTCTGGTCTTTTTGCTGGGAGGCCAGGTGGCGCTGTTTCTCTATGATATGGCGTATGAGTATTTCCTGGTGAGCATGTGGAGCCAGGTGCGGGATAAAATTTTCGGAAAACAAAATTGAGGTAGGAATATTATGCTCTATTATTTTGCCCCCATGGAGGGGATTACAGGATATGTATTCAGGCGTATTCACAGGGAATGCTTTCCGGGAATGGATAAATATTTCACCCCGTTTTTAACGCCCAGTCAGAAAAAAGCCATGACGCCAAGAGAAAACAGGGATGTATTGCCGGAAAATAATCAGGAAGTACCTCTGGTGCCACAGATTCTTACAAATTGTGCAGAGGATTTTATCAAAACAGCAAAAAATCTTCAGGAGTATGGTTACGAAGAAGTAAATCTAAACCTGGGCTGTCCCTCCGGTACCGTGGTGTCTAAGAAAAAAGGCTCCGGTTTTCTGGAATTTCCGGAAGAACTTCACCGGTTTTTAGAAGAGGTTTTTCAAAATCTGGATATGAAGATTTCCATTAAAACCAGAATCGGAAAAGAAGAGGAAGAAGAGTTTTCAGAGCTGTTAAAGATTTACAATGAATACCCTTTAGAAGAGCTGATTATTCATCCCAGAGTTCAGAAGGATTATTACAAAAATAAAACCAAGAATGGAAGTCTATAAAGAGGCAGTTTCAGGCAGTAAAAATCCTCTGTGTTATAACGGAGACTTGTTTACAGAAGGATATTTCAGGAGATTTACAGAGGAATTTCCAGATACCAGGGCAGTTATGATAGGAAGAGGGCTTTTAGTAAATCCGGCACTGGTAAGGCAGCTACAGGGTGGAAAAGAGCTTGAGAAAGAGGAACTGAAAAACTTTCATGATAAACTCTTGCTTGGTTATGAAGAAGTTATGGATGGGGACCGGGCAGTGCTGTTTAAGATGAAAGAGCTTTGGTGCTATATGGGAAATTTGTTTCCAGAGGGTAAAAAAAATTTGAAGAAGATAAAAAAGGCACAGCATTTACCGGAATATAGAGAAGCGGTACAGGGGATGTTTAAGGATTTGGAAATATGTATTCCAGAGTAAATGCAAAGGAAAAAGATGGATAAGATAAAAGAATTGTTAAAAAAGTATACAGAACCAAAGGGACTGTGGCGGATTTTCTGTATGATGGCAGCTATTTTTCTCATGGGTGTGTCATTGTCCTTTTTGATTTTAGTGGATATGGGGACAGACCCATTTTCCTTTATGAACAGGGGATTTGCAGCGGCTTTACATATGTCATTTGGAACCTGGCAGCTTCTCATAAACATTGGATTATTTCTGGTTACGTTTTTGTTTCAGAAAAGTCTCATTGGATTGGGAACCCTGGTAAATATGACGATAATCGGCTATGTGGCGGATTTTTTCGGCAGTATTTGGAATGAGATGGAGATTTTTCAAACGCTATGTCCATAGGATCGCGGCTGATCATTCTGGCAGGGGCATTGGCGGTGTTTGTACTTACTGCAGCAGTTTATATGACAGCTCAGTTGGGAACAGCGCCTTATGATGCCATTCCATTTATCATTGTGCAAAAAACCAAAAAGTTGTCTTTTCGCTGGGTACGCATGTTATGGGATACCACAGCAGTTGTGATTGGTATGCTGCTGGGAATGAAATTAGGTGTGATTACCGTATTAATGGTACTGACTCTTGGTCCGGTGGTTTCCTGGTTTGGTGACCATGTAGCCGGAAAATTGTTTGAAAGAGATTGAAAGAGGTCGGAGAAGGGCTTGCCCCTTCTCCCCTTTTTATGTTATGCTAAAGAGTAGATTTACCCAGGAAAAGAAAGGGGAATGCCAATTATGAAAAAATTAACAGACTTACTGGAGCATCTGGAGTATCAGTGTATCCAGGGTACTACAGATAAAGAAATTTCAGGCATTGTGTCTGATTCCAGAAAAGCAGGACCAGGTTCTTTGTTTTTCTGCATCAAAGGCGCTGTTTCAGATGGACACACCTATGCAAAAGAAGTGGCAGAAAAGGGCGCCTCTGTGCTGATTGTGCAGGACCTGGTAGAGGTTCCAAAACAGGTGACAGTGATTCAGGTACCGGACAGCCGCTATGCCATGGCGTGCATTTCAGCAGCCTGGTTTGACCATCCCGCAGAAAAATTAAAAACCATTGGAATTACAGGAACCAAAGGAAAAACAACAACCACTTATCTGGTGAAATCCATTTTGGAAAATGCAGGCCATAAAACAGGACTCATTGGAACCATTGAGACCATTATTGGAGAAGAGCACATTCCTTCTGCCAACACCACCCCGGAATCTTATCTGGTGCAGGAATACTTTGCAAAGATGGTGGAAGCAGGATGTGACAGTGTGGTTATGGAAGTTTCTTCCCAGGGACTGATGCTTCACAGAACCGCTGGTTTTGTGTTTGATATCGGTATCTTTACAAACCTGGAGCCAGACCATATAGGACCCAATGAGCACAAAGATTTTGCAGATTATCTTCACTGCAAAGCCTTGTTATTCAAGCAGTGCAAAACCGGAATTTTTAATGCAGATGACCAGCATTTAGAGGAAATTTTAGAGGGACATACCTGTGAGGTGGAGACCTTTGGATTTTCAGAAAAGGCAGATTTGCGGGCAGAAAACACCAGATTAGTAACAGGCAAAGGAACACTTGGGATTCAGTATGATGTGAAGGGCTTACTGGATTTTCCGGTGGAAATTGACCTGCCGGGCAAATTTAGTGTGTACAATTCCCTCACAGCCATTGCAGTGTGCCGCCATTTTGGAGTGACACAGGAGAACATTCAAAAAGCCTTAAAACAGGCTAAGGTAAAGGGCAGAATTGAGATGGTGAAGGTTTCGGATGACTTTACTTTAATGATTGATTATGCTCACAATGCCATGAGTCTGGAAAGTTTGCTTACCACCTTAAAAGAATACCATCCCAACCGTCTGGTGTGCCTTTTTGGATGTGGGGGGAACCGTTCCAAACTGCGCCGTTATGAGATGGGAGAGGTGTCCGGAAAGCTGGCAGACTTAACCATTATTACTTCCGATAATCCCAGAAATGAGGAGCCTCAGGAGATTATCAATGATATCAAAATCGGAATTGGAAAGACCGCAGGAAAGTATGTGGAAATCATAGACCGCAAGGAAGCCATTGCCTATGCCATTCATCATGGACAGCCTGGGGATATTATTGTGCTGGCTGGCAAGGGACATGAAGATTACCAGGAAATCAGGGGAAAGAAATATCCTATGGATGAACGGGTACTGATTCAGGAAATTTTGGAAGAGGAAGCATGAACAAACGTTATGCAGACATTATTGTAGATATTTCCCAGGAAAAGTTAGATAAAAGTTTTCAGTATGAGATTCCCGAAGAACTGATTTTTGCAGTGGAAGTAGGAAAAAAGGTGCGGATTCCCTTTGGAAAGGGAGGACGCCAGCTTACTGGCTATGTGGTAGGAATTTCAGGAGAACCCAAGATTGCAGTAGAAAAGATGAAGGCAATTTCCGGTGTGGAAGAGCAGGGAACCGAAATTGAGTCCAGGCTCATTGCCCTGGCAGGGTGGATTGCCAGAAACTATGGCTCCACCATGAATCAGGCCTTGAAAACAGTACTTCCGGTAAAGGAAAAGCAAGCCGCCAGGGAAAAGCGCTATCTCTGCCTTACTGCGCCTTTAAATGTGTGTCAGGAGCATTTGGAACTGTTTCAAAAAAAGCATTATAAGGCAAAAGAAAGACTTTTAAAGGCATTGATGGAGAAAGAAAATCTGGAGTATGCTACAGTAACCGGAGAACTGAAAATCAGCCACAGGTAATCAGGGGATTTGTGGAGGAGCAGCTTATTTCTGTGGAAACAGAGCGCTGTTACCGCACCGGTATGCCTTCCATAAAAAGAGAAGAAAACCCCCCGCCACTTACCCTGTCTCAGAAGAAGGCAGTAGAGGAAATTCTGGAAGAATGGAAGGAAGAGAATCCAAGACCATGCCTGCTAAAAGGTGTTACCGGCAGTGGGAAAACAGCAGTTTATATGGAATTGATTGACAAAGTGTTAGCCAGGGGAGAACAGGTGATTGTGCTGATACCGGAGATTGCCCTGACTTATCAGAATGTATCCAGGTTTTACAGCCGGTTTGGAGACGGTGTGTCAGTGATGAACTCACGATTGTCAAAGGGAGAGCGGTGGGATCAGTTTGAACGGGCAAAAAACGGGGAGATTTCCATTGTGATTGGTCCCCGCTCTGCTTTGTTTACCCCATTTCCAAATCTGGGACTGATACTTATAGATGAGGAACATGAGGGTTCCTATAAAAGTGAAAAAACACCCTGTTATCATGCCAGAGAGACTGCCATAGAGCGTGCCTGTATGGAGCATGCAAGAGTGGTTCTTGGCTCTGCCTCTCCCAGTGTGGACAGCTATTACAGAGGTAAAACAGGAGCTTATAAGCTGGTATATCTGGAGGAGCGCTATGGTGGCAGAAGCTTCCAAAAGTGTCGGTTGTGGACTTGAGAGAGGAATTAAAGACCGGAAACCGCTCCATTTTCAGCAGTGCCCTCACAGAGAAAATCAGGGACCGGCTGGAGAAAAAACAACAGGTACTTTTATTTTTAAACAGGAGAGGCTATACTGGTTTTGTAAGCTGCCGCTCCTGCGGACATGTGATGAAATGTCCTCATTGTGATGTGTCCCTGACCTCCCACAGAAATGGGAAGCTGATTTGTCATTACTGTGGCTACGAACAGGCTCAGGTACAACACTGCCCTGCCTGTGGCTCCCCTTATATCGGAGGATTTAAGGCAGGAACACAGCAGATAGAGACCCTGGTTCAGAAGAGCTTTCCGGGATCAAGGGTGCTTCGTATGGACGCAGATACCACCCGAAAAAAGGATGACCATGAGAAGATTTTGTCAGCTTTTGCAGCTCATGAGGCAGACATTCTCATAGGAACCCAGATGATTGTAAAAGGGCATGATTTCCCAAAAGTAACTCTGGTAGGTGTTCTGGCAGCAGATTTATCCTTGCACAATGAGGATTACCGGGCAGCAGAGAAAACCTTCCAGTTGCTTTTACAGGCAGTGGGAAGAGCGGGAAGGGGAGAACTTCCCGGTGAGGCTGTGATTCAGACCTATAACCCGGAACACTACAGTATTCAGGCAGCAGCAGCCCAGGACTATGACCAGTTTTATGAGGCAGAGATGAGTTACCGGCTGCTTCTGGATTACCCTCCTGCCGCGTCCATGGCTGCTATAAAAGGCGCCTGTGAGGATGAAGAATTGCTGACAAAAGCCATGGAATATCTGCGGAAATATGTGGAAACCATTTATAAAAAACAGGATTTAATTCTCATAGGCCGGCGCCGGAAGCAGTGCCAAGGTACAGGATTTGTACCGTCAGGTATTCTATATGCGTCATCAGGACAGGGAAATTTTAGTGAAATTAAAAAACGCCCTGGAAAAATATATTGCAGTAAACAACGGATTTCGAAAGATTATATATACAATTTGATTTTAACGTTTAAGGATAAAGGAGAGAGAAGAATGGCAATAAGACAGATTCGTACACAGGGAGATAGTATTTTAACAAAAGAATGCAGAAAAGTAGAAAAAATGACACCTAAAATTCAGGAATTAATTCATGATATGTTTGATACCATGTATGAAGCATTTGGTGTGGGACTGGCAGGCCCGCAGGTGGGAATGCTGAAACAGATTGTTGTGATTGACACCACAGGAGATGATCCTTATGTGTTGATTAATCCTGAAATTATGGAGACCTCCGGTTCCCAGACAGGAGATGAGGGCTGCTTAAGCGTGCCTGGCATGTCAGGAACCGTTACCAGACCCAACTATGTGAAAGTAAAAGCTTTGGATGAAAATATGGAAGAATACATTCTGGAAGGGGAAGAACTTCTGGCAAGAGCAATCTGTCATGAAGTGGATCATCTCCACGGAAGATGTATACAGACTGGTAGAGGGAGATTTGCATCGCACCAATTATGAGGAGGATGACCAATGAGAGTAATTTTTATGGGAACTCCGGATTTCGCTACAGGAACCTTGGAGGAAATCGTTCTGGCAGGCCATGAAGTAGTGGGTGTGGTAACACAGCCGGATAAGCCCAAGGGCAGAGGAAAAACCCTCATGCCAACGCCGGTAAAAGAAGTGGCTATGAAATATAACCTTCCGGTGTACCAGCCAAAGAAAGTCCGGGAACCGGAATTTGTAGAGGTTTTAAGAGGTTTAAAACCAGATGTTATGGTAGTTGCTGCCTTTGGACAGATTATCAGTAAGGAAATTCTGGAAATGCCTAAATATGGATGTATTAATGTCCATGCATCCCTGCTTCCGGCCTACCGGGGAGCAGCGCCTATTCAGTGGGCTGTCATAAACGGTGATAAAGAGTCCGGCGTTACCATTATGCAGATGGACGAGGGAATTGATACGGGAGATATGATAGAAAAAGTTGTGGTTCCCATTGCAGAGGATGAAACAGGTGGAAGCCTGTTTGATAAATTAAGTCAGGCAGGGGCAAAATTATGCGTGAAGGTGCTTCAGGATTTAGAAGATGGTAAGGCAGTAAGAGAAAAACAGCCGGAGGAAAGCACCACACCTTATGCCAGAATGATTGACAAGAAAATGGGTCCATTGACTGGGAAAAACCTGCAAAGGAAATTGAACAGCTTATCCGGGGACTGAATCCATGGCCAAGCGCTTATACCAGACTCCAGGGAAAAACTTTGAAAATTTGGAAGGCAGAGGTGCTTTTGGAGCATTCCCAGGAAGCGCCGGGACAGATTACAGAGGTGACAAAAGACAGTATTGTGGTTCAGACAGGACAGGGAAGATTAAAAATTTTGGAACTCCAGCTAGAGGGAAAGAAACGTATGGATGCAGCATCTTTTTTAAGAGGTTATGCCTGAAGGAAGGGGAAAGCTTTAGATGAATCAACAGGTAAATACAAGAGAATTGATTCTGGGAATTTTACTGGAAGTGAACAAGGAAGGCCAGTACAGCCACCTGGTTATCAGAAGTACCCTGGAAAAATATCAGTATCTGGAAAAACAGGAGCGGGCTTTTATTACCAGGGTGTGTGAAGGAACTTTGGAATATAAGCTGCGTTTGGACTATATTTTAAATCGGTTTTCCACGGTTCCGGCAGAGAAAATGAAGCCGGTTATCCGGGAACTTTTGCGAAGCAGTGTGTATCAGATTCTATATATGGACAGTGTGCCGGATAGCGCTGTTTGTAATGAAGCTGTGAAACTTGCCAGAAAGAAAGGCTTTTATAATCTCACCGGATTTGTAAACGGAGTTTTACGGAAAATCGCAAGAGAATATGGAAGTATCCGCTTCCCTGGAAAAGAAGAACCAGAGGAATATCTTTCTGTGATTTATTCCATGCCAAAGTGGCTGGTACAGCGTTTCTTAGAACAGTATGGCTTTGAAAAAACAGAAAAAATGCTGGAAGCTTTTCTAAAGGAGAAACCAACTACCATCGTATCCGGGAATATCTGGTGGAGAAAGAGGCGGTTTTGGAAAGCCTGAAAAGCCAGAAGGTTACGGTAGAAAAGGCGCCCTATGTGGAAAATGCCTATTATGTGAAAGATTATGATTACCTTCCGGCGCTGGATGCGTTCCGGGTAGGAAGTATTCAGGTGCAGGATGTAAGTTCTATGCTGGTGGGAGACATTGCAGCTCCAAAAGAAGGGGATTATGTCATAGATTTATGCGCAGCTCCAGGTGGAAAAACCCTGTGTATTGCAGATAAATTAAAGGGAACAGGAAGAGTGGACGCCAGAGATATCAGCAGGACAAAAACAGACTATATCCGGGAAAATGCCATACGCCAGAACTTCTTAAACGTAGTGGTAACAGAAAAAGATGCCACTCAGTTAGACAGTGATTCTCTGGAAAAAGCAGATATTGTGCTGGCGGATGTACCTGTTCCGGACTTGGTGTCATGGGAAGAAAAACGGATATCAAATACAAATTAAACCCGGCGAAAATCCAGGAATTAGCAGGACTTCAAAGGGAAATACTGGAACAGGCATCCACCTATGTAAAGCCAGGAGGTACGTTGATTTACAGTACCTGTACCATAGGAAAAGAAGAAAATCAGGACAATGTAGAATGGTTTTTAGAGCATTATCCTTATGAATTAGAAAGCCTGGATCCATACCTTTGCGAAGAATTAAGAAGTGAAACCACAAAGAAGGGATATCTACAGCTTCTTCCAGGAGTACATAAATGTGATGGATTTTTCATTGCCAGATTAAAGAGGAAAACAGAATGGAACAAATAGATATTAAATCCCAGAACCTTTCGGAATTAAAGAAAACCATGGAGCAGCTGGGAGAAAAAGCCTTCCGGGCAAAGCAGCTTTATCAGTGGATGCACCAGAAGCTGGCGGATGAGTTTCAGGATATGACAAATTTGTCTGTGGCTCTCAGGGAAAAATTAGAAAAACATTGTGTGCTGACCAGCTTAAAAGCCCTGGAAGTGCAGACCTCTAAGCTGGACGGAACCCAGAAATATCTCTTTGCTCTGGCAGATGGAAATGTGGTGGAAAGTGTACTGATGAAGTACAAACATGGCAACAGTGTGTGCATTTCTTCTCAGGTGGGATGTAAGATGGGGTGCAGGTTTTGCGCATCCACCATTGGAGGCTGGACCAGAAATCTCACTGCAGCGGAAATGCTGGATCAGGTGTACCAGATTCAGAAGCATTCCGGAGAACGGGTGTCTAATGTGGTAGTGATGGGAACCGGGGAACCTTTGGATAATTATGAGAATCTTCTGAGGTTTCTTCACATGTTAAGTGATGAAAACGGATTACATATCAGTCAGCGAAACATTACGGTTTCCACCTGTGGAATTGTGCCAAGGATTTATGACCTGGCAGAAGAAAACCTGCAGATTACACTGGCTATTTCTCTTCATGCATCCAATCAGGAGAAGAGAGCAGAGCTTATGCCAATAGCCAATGCATATTCCATTACTCAGGTGCTGGAGGCCTGTAAGTATTATTTTGAAAAAACAGGCAGAAGAATCACCTTTGAATACAGTCTGGTTGGTGGAAAAAATGATTCCCAGGAGGATGCAAAGGAGCTGGCAGAACTGATTCAGGGCCTTTGCTGCCATGTGAATCTCATCCCGGTAAACCCCATTAAAGAGCGGGATTTTGTACAGTCAGGGAAAAAAGTTATAGAGAAATTTCAAAATAAACTTGAAAAATACCAAATTAATGTTACTATTAGAAGAGAAATGGGCCGCGATATTGACGGGGCCTGTGGACAATTAAGAAAAAGTTATATTGATCATAAGCAAAGTAAAGAGGATAAGAGAGAGGACTCGTAGGATGAAGTCATATTCTGTAACGGATGTGGGGCAGAAACGCCAGGTGAATCAGGATTATGTCTATGCTTCTGAGGAACCAGTGGGGAATCTGCCGAATCTTTTTGTGGTTGCAGATGGCATGGGAGGGCACAATGCGGGAGATTTTGCTTCCAGCTTTGCCGTGCAGACCTTGGTTCGCACCATTTTAGAAGATGAAAACCAAAATCCAATCAAAGTTATCCGTCATGCAGTGGAGGAGGCCAACCGTAAGGTGCTGGAAGAATCCAAATCTCATGCGGAAATGGCAGGAATGGGAACCACTATGGTTCTTGTTACCATCATAGATGATTATGCCTATGTAGCAAATGTGGGTGACAGCAGACTATATTTGATTGAAGATCAGATTCTTCAGATTACAAAAGATCATTCTCTGGTTCAGGAGATGGTCAAACGGGGGTTAATTACAAAAGAAGAGGCCAGGGAGCATCCGGATAAAAATATTATTACCAGGGTGCTTGGAATCGGTCCTGAGATAGAAGTGGATTTCTTTGATATTCATTTAAAGGAAAACAGTGTTTTGCTTCTTTGTTCAGACGGACTTTCCAACATGGTCGCAGATGAAGACATCTGGAGGATTGTCAGTACAAGCAGAGAAATGAAGGAGGCAGGAATGCGTCTGGTTTCTCTTGCAAATGAAAACGGTGGTAAAGATAATATAGCAGTAGTGCTGGTACAGCCAGACACAAAAGAGGTGCAAGTATGTTAAATGTGGGAGTAATTGTTGGCGAAAGGTATGAAGTGGTTGGATGCATTGGATCCGGCGGAATGGCGGATGTATATAAGGCAAAGGATCACAAGCTTAACCGATTTGTAGCCATGAAGGTGCTGAAGGCAGAGTTCAGCGCAGATACAAATTTTATCAGAAAATTTCAAAGAGAGGCTCAGGCAGCAGCAGGTCTGGCACATCCAAATGTAGTCAATGTCTTTGATGTTGGGGAGGATCAGGGCATTAATTATATTGTTATGGAACTGGTAGAGGGAATTACCTTAAAAGATTATATTTCCAAAAAAGGAAAACTGACGGTGAAGGAAGCAACCAGTATTGCCATTCAGGTTTCCATGGGACTGGAGGCAGCCCATAACCGGAACATTGTACACCGGGATATTAAGCCGCAGAATATTATTATTTCAACAGATGGTAAGGTGAAGGTTACAGACTTTGGTATTGCCAGAGTAGCGTCTTCCAATACCATCAGTACCAATGCCATGGGATCTGTTCATTACAGTTCACCGGAACAGGTACGTGGGGGCTACAGTGATTTCAAGAGTGATATCTATTCCCTTGGTATTACCATGTATGAAATGGTAACCGGAAGAGTTCCTTTTGACGGAGATACCACAGTGCTATTGCCATTAAACATCTTCAGGATGAAATGGTTCCTCCTTCTCAATATGCGGGAAATCTTCCTCACAGTTTAGAAGAGATTATTTTAAAATGTACACAGAAAAGCCCGGACAGAAGATACAGTACCCTGGCAGAGTTGATTAATGATTTGAAACATTCTCTTATTGACCCGGATGGAAATTTCGTAAATCTGACACCTCTGAGTAATCATGCCCAGACCATTATGATTACTCCGGAAGAAATGAAGGAAATTCAGGAAAGCGCGTACAATCAGAAGCCACGTTATGATGAAGACGACGAGGATGATGAGGATGACGAAGAAGATGAAATTTACGAAAAGCCATCCAGAAGACGCCGCAAAAAGGCAAAAGAAGAGGAAGAAGATGACGAGGACGATGAGGATGATGACGACGATGATGAAAGAGGCGGCATCAACACCAAATTAGAAAAAGCCATGACCATTGGCGGACTCATTATCGGCGGTATTATTATCTGTATTCTTATTTATCTGGTAGCGTCTGCAGCAGGGCTGGTAGGCGGAAGCGGAGGCAAGGACAAGAAACCAGAGACTCAGCAGGAAGAAGACAAGGATAAAAATAAAGAACAGATAAAAGTACCGGATCTTAGCAATAAAACACCGGAAGAAGCTAAAAAAGAGTTAAATACATTAGGACTTGGTGCAAGAAAAGGCGGAGAAGAATCCTCTGATACTGTAGAGGAAGGTCTTATTACCCGTCAGGAACCTGCAGCTGGAGAGCAGGTAGATAAAAATACCCAGATACTCTTTTACGTCAGCACAGGAAAAGCAGTGGAAGAAGTTACCATTCCTTCCGGTTTAGTAGGCGAAAGTCTGAGTTCCGTAGAGAGTACTTTACAGGAATTAGGATTGAAAACAAAGGTAGAGAAAGAAAAAAGCAGTGAAGTAGCAGTTGGAAAAGTAATTTCTCTGAATCCAGGTGAAGGCACTAAAGTAGCAAAAGATTCTGAGGTGACCATTGTTGTCAGCGCTGGTGAAGGCGATACAATGGTAAAAGTTCCTAATGTTCGCGGTTATATGAAAGATGCAGGCGTAAAAATCGTAGAAGACCAGGGCTTAATTGTAGAAGTAGAAGAAGTCTGGGAAGAAAATACCGGTGCTGGAATCGGACAGATTTTTGAAACTGTGCCAAAAGCAAATACAAGAGTAGAAGTCGGAAGTTCCGTAGTAGTTCGTGTTCTTGCACAGAAACAGGCGGAGCCGGAAGAGGAAGAGTCCCAGGGCACAGAAGAAGAACCTAATACAGGAAATAATAACAACGGAACATCTGCTACCACAGGAGTTACAGCAACTTCAGGACAGTGGGCTGTTCAGAATGTGAAACTGACAAAACCTACGAATTATGAAGGTGGAGCTGTACAGCTTCGTTTAGTACAGAATGACAACGGTGATGAAACAAGTGGTGGAAAGGTAGTATTAGAAGGGGATTACATTGACTTCAACAAACAAATTGGTGATATTGTAGGAGAAGATGGTGTAGAAACCGGAACCCTGTATTTTGCAGAAAAGCAATCAGATGGAACCTACAAAACCATTTATAAATATCCACTGGAATTCAAAGAAGTACAGTAGAGTTAAAGTGGGTATGTTTCACAAACAAACTAAATAATAGACAAAAAGTAGAAATATTTCATTAAACAGCAATTAGCATCTTAGTACTGTTCAAGCGAATCTGTCGAGCACTCTTTGAGACTACAGGCTCAAAGGGAGCGCAGACTGAGCGTAAACAGTACTAAGATGCCTAATTGCGTCCAAAGAATAACTCTGCTTTTTTCACAGGTTGCCATTATCCCCCAAACAGTATATAATGAGGAATGTGTAAAAAAGAAAGAAAAGGTAGGTTTTATGCAGGGAAGAATTATTAAGGGAATCGCCGGATTTTATTATGTGTCGGCGGAGAATCAGCAGGTATATGAATGTAAGGCAAAAGGGATTTTCAGAAAAGAGAAGTTGAAGCCTCTGGTGGGAGATTTTGTAGAACTGGAGATTCTGGATGAGGAAGACAAAAAGGGAAATGTAATAGCTGTTTTGGAGCGGAAGAATACCTTGATTCGTCCGGCTGTGGCAAATATTGACCAAGCCCTGGTGATTTTTGCGGCAAAGGAGCCAAATCCTAATTTTGCCTTGCTGGACCGTTTTTTGATTACTATGGAGAGACAAAAGATTCCTGTGGTAATCTGTATCAATAAAGAGGAACTTTTCCAGGAAGAGGAAAGAGAGAAAATTCAGGATATGTATGAACCCTGCGGTTACCAGGTTTTGTTTACCAGTGCAAAGAGAGAGCAGGGGATTCAGAAACTGCGGGAAGTGCTGCAAAATAAAACCACAGCAGTGGCAGGCCCTTCCGGTGTGGGCAAATCTTCACTTACTAATCTGCTGGCTCCCGGAATCCAGATGGAGACAGGTGAAATCAGCAAGAAGCTGGGAAGAGGCCGCCATACCACCAGACATACCCAGCTTATTGAATTAGAGAAAAACACGTATCTTATGGATACCCCTGGATTTACCTCCTTTTATGTGGAAGATATGGAAAAGGAAGAATTGCGGTTTTATTTCCCGGAGTTTTCGCCATATGAAGGAACTTGCAGATTTTTTGCCCTGTACCCATACCCATGAACCTGGCTGCAGTGTAAAAGAAGCTCTGGAGAATGGTAAAATCAGTAAGGAACGTTATAAAAATTATGTTGACATGTATCGAGAATTAGAAGGAAAAACGGAGGTATTAGTACATGGAATATCAATTATCCCTTCTATTTTGGCAGCGGATTTTTGCAATTTGGGAGACAACATCAGACGGGCAGAGCAGGCAGGAGCGAAATGGCTGCACATTGACATTATGGATGGGCAGTTTGTTCCGACGATTTCTATGGGAACTCCTGTGCTTGCATCTGTGAGAAAAGTAAGCAAGCTGTTTCTGGATGTACATATTATGGCAAAAGAACCAGACCATCTCATAGAAGAACTGGTTGAGGCAGGCGCGGATATGATTACCGTTCATGCAGAGGCTTGTACCCATCTGGATAGAACCTTGCACCTGATTCGGGAATTAGGCTGCAAATGTGGCGTTGCCATTAATCCGGCTACTCCGGTTTCCGTGCTGGAGCATGTGCTGGGGCTGGCGGATATGGCGTTAGTGATGTCCGTAAATCCTGGCTTTGGAGGACAGGCATATATCCCCTACTGTACAGAAAAAATCCGAAGACTTCGCGCCATGGCAAAAGAGCAGAGGCTGGAACTGGACATTCAGGTAGACGGGGGAATTAATAAAACCACTCTTCCGGAAGTTTTAGAAGCAGGGGCTAACATTATTGTGGCAGGCTCTGCTGTGTTTAAGGGCAATATTGAAGAAAACATAAAAGAGCTGAAAGGAATGATGGAAGAATAATGGATACTTTACTGCTGTGTGGCGGTCCTTTGGAAGAGGATTTCGCCTTAACGGTGTTGGAAGATTTAAAACCAGACTGTATTATTGGAATTGATAGAGGGCTGAATTTTTGCTACAGGCAGAACATACATCCAGATTATATTTTAGGGGATTTTGACAGTATTGATCGGGAAGTTCTGGATTATTATGAACATCAGTCTGAAATTCCGGTGAAGCGCTATAAACCGGAAAAAAGACGCCACAGATACCAGAATCGGCCTGGAGCTTGCCATAAAGCTGGGCAGCAGCCGGGTATTCCTGCTGGGCGCCACAGGGGGGAGACTGGACCATTATATGGGAAATCTGCAGTCGCTGACTGCGGCAAGAATCCAGGGCGTGGAGGCGTGGATTCTGGACAGCCGCAACGCCTTAACAGTTTTGGATAAGCCTTTTACCATTCAAAAAGAAAAACAATTCGGTAAATATGTTTCCTTTTTTTCCATGAGTGATAAGGTTGAAGGCATGACTTTAACAGGATTCAAATATCCACTGCATGAGTACACCATGACGAATTATGACGGAATTGGCGTCAGCAATGAGATTCAGGAAGAAACAGCAAGGTGGAATTTCGGACGGGCATGGTGTTGATGGTGATGTCGAGAGATTAAAAGAGGAGGGCAAAGGATGAGCAGTTATGAGGAATATATACAACAGGGCTTAGGTGGAGAGGCGCCGTTAAAAGTGATTCTCTGCGGGAATGTAGAGGAAGCAGAGAAGGATAAGATTGGCGTTGTCTCAGTGGTGTATGCCACTGAAAAGAAAGAATGGGCAGAACAAAAGATAAGAGAACTGACAAAGGCACATCCAGAGCGGTATTATATGGTTTACAGTGTACCCCTGGATGTGGATTTGATAGAACTTTCTCATTATCCGTCCATTGCAATCAGCAGGGAGGATTTGGAGTAAAAAATATCATGGATGGGGAGATTTACAAAAAAATCTCCCTAAAGCATTTCATAATTTCTCTTAAGGTTTCCTGGTTTAGCTGGTAATACACCCGCCCATCTTTTTCTCAACAGTTACCATATGATTAGAGAGCAGAAGACTCATATGATGAGAGGCAGTTGCAGGGGTTAACTGTAGTTCTTCTGCAATTTCCAGGTTATATCTTCCATGGGATTTTAAAAGACACAAAATTTCAAATTTGCTTTTATCACCCAGAAGCTTTAAAATCGGTGGAAGCATTTCTTTGGCATTTTCTAAATTTTTCTGATACAAATCCAGCTTATTTGTCAGAACTCCCTGAAAAATAATAGTAGGTGTAATCCATTCCATGAGGGGAAGCACTGCTGTAAGGTAGAATCTTTTGGACTCTGGATGAAATTCTGACATAAGGCTGCATATTACATCCGAAGGCTCAGACGGAGCCTGGGACACTAATTTTTCTAACTGCTTTTTATTCTTTTGGAAGGTGACATCAAAAGCAGTACGGTTGTTTTCGTAAATATGGAAGAGTTCCTGGAATTTTCTTACCGGATTATGGATTAATTCCAATAGCCGCCATTTGGTATCCTCAGAGTATTCTGAGGACTGGAGCAATAAAAACCAGTTTTCCATGTCACTGGAATTAGAAGCCTTTTCGGAGTTCTTTTGTCTCAAAAATGAGTTCATTACAGAAAAAATATGGGATTGGGTTAGTTGGTCGGGTTCTGCGTTAGACTCAAAAAGTTCGGTTGCCATGGCCAGGACAGTGAGGAAAAATTCTGTATTGTATCCAAAGAAAAAGGTTTCTTCTTGCTTTAAAGCATAAGTATCTTCAAACACCTGTACATAATTATCTAAATAGGAAAGATACTGCTTATAAAACTGAGCTCCGTCGATATTCATTTCTTTTAAAGAATTTAGCAGATCTGTTTTTACCGCTTCAAAGTTTTTTGTCATATAGATAAGTCCCAGAGTTTCCAGGAAAGGATGCAGTGTTTTTGCGCCTTTGTTTTCCATATATACGTACATGCCTCCGTTTATATCATTTGCTTATAATGTACCACATAGTTAGCGTACTGTCTATTTTCTGTTCAATAACAAATCACAGACAAGTCCTACAGCGCCTAAGCCAAACAGACAGGCAGCAATTGATTTATGACCCTTTTCAGAAAAATGCAAAGCACCAATCATCAATCCGACTTCTACTATAGCAGATATAGATTTAGATACAATGCGAAAGGAACGTTTTTTCCATGCCTTATTTGCGGCAAATTCAATTTTGTTTGCAACATTTTCAATTTTTTGGTCTAAGTTAGACATCATAATCTCCTTTCTGTTGATATTATTTTATAAATACAATGTAACATTCTATTTTATGAAAGTCAAATTAATTATATATATATCTAATTACAGGGGGTGGATTTCTGGATGATTTTATGGAAACTCTATACAAAACATGATATTCGCATAAAAGCAGTTGTTGCTGTTATGAAGTTATTATTAGATAGAAATCTATTTTCGGGAGAAGCGTTGACATATAAGTAGAAAATTTTAAGCTCAAAGGGCGTAACCGCTCCATTGTTTCAAATACCAAAATAGATGTGGTAAGAAAGAGATTTGTAAAAATTATATAGAAGATATGAGAGATACGTGAGATGTGAGATGAAGAGAGGATATAAAATTTTTATTACTGTGATAGTATTTTATCCAGTATAGGTGCGGCTTGTATAGGTGTTGGTTTTGTGGGAGATTCAACATTATCCTTTGGTATGAGATTCGTTTGTAATTTCTTTTTTATTATGCAAGCCATAGCAACGGCATGGGTTGTAATCAGTTTGTTTAGAAAAGAATAGATATATCTGGCTTTATGCATTTAAAGGATATCTTTTTTGCAGTCAATCCTAAGACGAACTACTTTGTGCGTATGGATGCGAAGGTTAATGAATCACCGGGAACTTGAGGCATATAGCTAAAAGTATTGTTTTATAATTTTTAGCCTACATTTTTCAGGCACGAATAGGTGGCGTTTAAGAAATTCTGAAATCTAATCTATTTATTCTAAAGCCGAATAGGTTGCTAAGAAAGATTTTATAAATTCAACTTATTTTTTCTTTATAGAAAGTAAGCTTAGAAGAGGAAAACATAAGATTTAGCTATTTAGGACGAAAAAAAAGTAGGCTTACATGAGAAAAACATACAATCTAGCCTATTGGAGCCACAGAAAAGTAGGTTGCAATGGGTAAGAACACGAAATTCTGCCTACCTTTGGTAGTCTAAAATATCTGTCTGTTAAGATTGAAAAACAAAGAACCTTATGCTATACTTTATACTTGCATTAGACTTTGAAATCGCTACGCCGCCATAAAATAAAATGGCGTAAAAAAGGCGTAAAAGAAAGATAGAGAAAGGCGAAAACCAAGTAAAATCAAGGTTTTCGGACAGGTAAAGATAAAATGAAATTAGGAATCGTTGTAAATTAGCCTTTTTTCATAAATCTATATACCTCAATAAAAGTCCGTAAAACCGCATGGTTACAAGGTTTTTTGAAATTGCAAGTTTATAAAACTTCATGCAAAATCATATAGTTTCATGCCATTTGGGTGTAGAAATGGGTGTAAAAAGATAGTCGAAAACCGGAGTCCAACGCATTTTATGTATTGCTAAACGGGCATACAGATTTCTACGGATAGAACCATATAGCATGATAGAACAGAAGTTAAAATATTATAATGTACCGCATACAGCGGCGTTTCTTCACTCCTACACAGGGGAACAGGAACGCCGCTATTTTTTACCCTCATGTTACGCAGTAGGGGCAAAAAGAGCCTTGCTACACAAGGCTTTGCGGGTGCGGTTTTCACAGGGTAAGGGATTGATACCTAAACCCTCAAAATCGCTGTTCTACTGCGTAACAAATATGCAGCAAAGGAGTTGATGAAGCTATGGCAGTTTTCCGCGTGGAGAGAAACACAGGATATACGGTTATGAGCAACCACCATTTACGCAACAAGGAGCTTTCACTAAAGGCAAAAGGGCTGTTATCACAAATGCTGTCCTTGCCGGAGGATTGGGACTATACTCTTGCAGGACTGTCCTATATCAACCGGGAAAGTATCGACGCTATCCGCACCGCTGTATGGGAGCTTGAAAAAGCCGGATATATCACAAGACGGCAGGGACGCGACGAGAAAGGTAAAATGACCGCTATCGAGTACTGAGCCGTCCCCGTCAGCATAGACACCTAAAACGAAAGAATTCTATCCTGTTCTTAGTTTTTCTTGATTTTCCTCATTTTTTTATCCATTCAGGCTGGCAGGATACTCTTTTCTAGGCCTGCTGTGCCTGTGTGGGTTTTGGCTCAAAATAAGCTATGCTGCTTTCAAATCCTTCTCATGTTTTTGATAGTACTCCTCCGGCGTCAGATATCCGTTTGCTTCATGGATCCGTTTGCGGTTATAAAATATCCATA
>ENA-OQAA01000143-OQAA01000143.1-human-gut-metagenome-genome-assembly--contig:-NODE-143-length-52033-cov-3.277559_pt1 | contig 52033 bp, 53 predicted proteins | sample MGYA00242489_ERZ504515 | MGnify/ENA primary metagenome ERZ504515 (study PRJEB26092, sample SAMD00036237) | human gut metagenome | host: Homo sapiens | study: EMG produced TPA metagenomics assembly of... | reverse complement strand
GGCAGCGCACGGCAGTTGCAGAACACCAGCGAACCGGCGGCGCAGGCAGTGGCAGGAGATCACCGACGAGAAACCGGCGGGTCAGACAGTGCAGAGACACCAGTGGAACCGGCGGGTCAGACAGTGCAGAAAAGCCAGCGGAACCGACGGGTCAGACAGTGGCAGACCCCCAGAACCTGCCCAGAACAATAGCCAGGAAGAGAGTAAAACAGAAGAGCAGCCTGCTGCATCTGACTCTGGGGAAAATAAAGACCAGACTAATGTCGAAAATGGAGCCGAGAATTCTCAGGAAAGCCAACCTTCAGAAGAAGCGAAAGAAATTCTTTATCATGTAACTTTCGACGAGCACGCAGCAGATTTTGGAAAAATCCAGGTTCGCGGCGAAGGGGCTCCGGTGGAGAATATTTCTTCTTACAGAAAAGAAGTAAAAGAAAATGAAAGTTTTGCTTTTTCTGTTAAAGCAAACGATGGATATGAAGTAGACCATGTTTGCTTTGCAGACACTCAGGCAGATATTCAGAAAAATGCAGATGGTCTCTACGAGATCCTGGCGGTAACAAAAGATGAGAAAGTTACTGTTACATACAAAGCAGTAGCTCAGGAGCCAGTGGCAGAGCCACCAGCTGCAGAGAATAATATCGCATTATTAATGCTTGATGAAACAGATCATGAACAGAACGTTATTACTTATTATGAAGTTGTATTTAAATACGAGGATAAGGACGGAACCTTCCATACCTTAACTACTCAGCAGATAGAAAGTGGAAAAGCTGCAGTAGCACCTGCTGCACCTGAAAAAGATGGTTATCGTTTTATCGGATGGGATAAAGATTCAGTAATGTAACAGCAGATATGGAAGTTACAGCTCAGTATTCTGAAATTGGTGCAAAGGTAAAATATCAGATTATTTATCAATATACAGATGGAACTGTAGCAGCGCAGCCATGGGTAGCTGAATTTGAAAAAGGTGTAACTTATGAGAATACGATTACTTCACCTCAGTTAGAGGGCTTTAGTGTTGACCAGTCAACGGTAACTTTTAGTGGAAAAGTAGAGACAGATCAGACAATTACAGTTACCTATACAGGAACTGCAACAACTTATACAGTTAAGCATTTGCTTCAGAATACAGATGGAAAAACGTATACAGAAGATGCTAGTGAAACAATTGACGGTACTACAGGAACTACAACTGTAGCTGCAGCGAGAGCATATAAAGGCTTTACCTCACAAGAGGTGAGTCAGGCAAAAGTAAATGCGGACGGTTCTACTGTCGTTGAAATTAAATATGACAGAAACAGCTATCGTCTTACCTGGAATACAGACGGTGGAAGTTATGTTGAGCCAAGTGATATCCTGTATGGTGCTTCTATAACACTGCCGAAAGAGCCAACTAAGCTTGGATATACATTTAAAGGCTGGGCTAATTGCCCTGCAACGATGCCGGCAGAAGACACTACTGTAACAGCGAAATGGGAAATTAATACAAGAGCTGCATACAGAATTATTTACTGGCAGGAATCATTGGAAACTCCAGGAACATATGAGATGGCTAAGAACAAGAATGGCGAAGCGACATAGTTGCTGGTACTGATGTTGTTGGAAAAAATATTTCCTATAGCGTAGAAAAAAATCGCTATGAGGGATTTGAACCTGCTGTAGAAAAGAATAAAGGAGATATTCAGGTTACAGCCGATGGGCTGGCTGTTAAGAATATTTATTATAACAGAAAGACATATACAATAAAATTTTATGTTTCACAAAGACGAGATTATTTTGGAAATCCAACTGATTGGAAAGCAGACAATAACTTAGAAATTTCAGCACGATACGGTGAGGATGTTTCAACACAGTGGAATGACAAGAAGCACTCTGACAAGATTTGGGCGACCACATCAAAAGGCGGCACGTATTATACAAATTTTTCCAATATGCCTGCAAAGAATATTTCTATGTATGGATTTGTCAAAGAAAGTGGAGTTGATATTGTCTATTATATAGAAACACTAGATGGAAAAATTAAAGAATACCAAAGCTATGATATAAAATATGTTCGCTTAACAAGCAGGATGCTCAGCCTATAAATGGATTTTCTTTTGATATGAATGATGCATTGAATTATGGGTGGTACCGAAATAACAACAATTATGTAAAAGATGTATCATATTTTGCTGATAAAGTAACAGGAGAAACCAGATATGGTGGATTTTTATATTACTCTCGCAACTCGTACGTACTTCATTTTGCCAATTGTACCGGTGTTGCAGATGCAAGTATAAAATTTGAAGCCAATGTCTCCGGTTATAAACCATTGGATAAAGATGTACAGCCTCCAGCAAACGTAGACAGTGATTACATTTTTGCTGGTTGGTATACATCACCGGCATGTGAAGATGGCACAGAATTTGACTGGCAAACAAAAATGCCATCCCATACCATCACATTATATGCCAAATGGGAAGCCCCAACATATACAGTAACTTTTAATCCAAATGGTGGAACAGTAACTGAGTCAACTTTGACAGTGACCAAAGGTCAGACACTTGGAGATACATTACCAACACCAACTAAAGAAGGCGATGAATTCCTCGGTTGGTACACAGATGAATCTTTTACTCACAAATTTGTAAAAGAGTCACAGATTGTAAAAGATCAGACCCTTTATGCGAAATGGAAAAGTTCTGATATTATCACTTACTATATTGTGGCAAAGGATGTAGATGGAAAGGAATTATGGAGAAGCGAAGCACAGAGCATTGAGAAAGGAAAAAATGCAAGTGTAAACGCGCAGCCTATAGACGACTACTATCCGCAGGAACTTTCAAAGAGTGTAATTATAAACAATGATAAACAGGAGATTGTTTTCATCTATAAACCTCTTGAAAGCTGGACTTATACGATTCGCTATGTAGATGAGAGTGGAAAAGAAATAGAAACAGCAGAGTCTGTGACCACAACTGATAATATGAAAACTGTTGTATATAAGGTTTTTGAGGGTTATCAGTTAACTTCTCCGGCGGTAGTACAGGCAATTAAAGGCCAGACTACTGAGATCGTTTTCACGTATGTAGCCCCAGAAGCAACATACACAGTAGAACATTGGCTTCAGAACCCAGATGGAACTTACTATAAGAAAGAATTTGAACTTCAGGGTGCAGAAAAGATTGGTGCATGGGTATCTGCGACACCTAAAGGTTATACTGGGTTTACTTGTGTAAGTGGAGAAATCGAGCGCAGTGGAGCTGTAGTAAAAGGCGGTGGTTTAGTCCTTAAAGTTTATTATAACAGAGAGTCTCTTTTTGTAAAGGATTATACTGGCAAGTACGATGGCCAGGAGCATACCATCACTATTACAGCGCCTGGTATTGAGGGAGATGTGATTCAATATCAGATCGGAGACGGTCAGTGGACTGATCTCAATGACAATTTTACCAATCTTCCGAAATATAAAGATTGCGGAACTACTGTAATAAAGGTTCGTGTTGTTAATAATGGAAATGTGGGACCTGCAGTAGAAGCAAAGATAAGTATTACACAGCGTAAAATAACACTTACAAGTGCAAAGGACGAAAAATTCTATGACGGAACTCCACTGACGAATGACACTATTGTAGTTGGTGGAGAAGATGAATTCGTAGAAGGAGAAGGTATTGCTTCCTATGGAGTGACAGGATCACAGACAGAAGCAGGAGAATCTGACAATGTATTTGATTATACTTTGAAGGAAAATACCAAATCAGAAAACTATGAAATCCAAAAAAAATATGGAAAACTGAAAGTGAAGCCAGTTGACACCGAGGTTGTAGTTACGATCACAGAACACAGCGGTACAGGTGTTTATGACGGAAACAAACAGACCGTAACAGGATACGATGTAACGAATATCAGCAATACGCTGTACTCTGAAAAAGATTTTAGTTTCAACGGAAATGCGGTTATAGAAGGAACTAATGCAGGAAGTTACAATATGGAACTGAAGGCAGCGGATTTCGAGAATATCAGCAAAAACTTTACAAATGTAAAATTTGTAATTGTAGATGGAACTCTTGAAATTGCCAGACGCCCGGTAACCATCAAAGCCAAAGAGTCCAGCAAGGTATACGGAAATTCAGATCCTGCCTTTGACCTGGCAACATTGGAAAACAGTGTAGGAGATGAGCTTAAAGATCTTGATCTTGCAGTAATCAGAAGTGATGCAGGAGACGATACTATAAAGGTTCATGAGAATGTGCTGAGTATCCAGAACAGCAAAGAAGCTCTGGAAAAAGAATATACCAACTACACCTTTACTATTATCCCCGCAGACTTTGCCATCTTCGAAAATGAAAATGGTCTGACAGTAAGTGCAGCAGATGTAGTAAAGGAATACGATGGAAACAGCTATGGAGTAACAGCGACAGCACGGATTAAAAATGCAGAAATTGAGAATCCAAATATAACAATCAAATATTGGAATGAAAAGACAAATGCATATGATCTGGACGAATCACCTGAATACAGGGATGTGGCAGATACTCCGGCAACTGTGAAATTTGAGGCGAGCCTGTATGGTTACAAATCCGTTCAGGGAGAAGCAACTGTAACGATTAATAAACGTTCTGTACTCCTCACCAGCGCCAGTGCCAGCAAGATTTACGACGGAACTCCATTAACCAATTCAAATGTAACCGTAACTGGAAGTGGCTTCGTAGATGGTGAAGTAACAGATATCAAAGCAATCGGCAGCGTTACAAATGTAGTCGACAGTCCAAAACCAAACACAATTACTTTTACACCTGTTGAAGGAAAATTCAATGCAGATAATTATGCCATTGAACAGGTTGAGGGAGAACTTGCAATTACCCCGGTTACCACAAAAGTAAAAGTTGAAATCATTGGAAATCATGCAAGTGAGAAATATGATGGCACTCCGAAAGTGGCAGAAGGCTATGTTATCAATATTGTGGAAGACACATCTGGTGTTTACCAAAAAGACGATATTGAAGTCATTGGTAATGACAGTGCTTTTGCAGAAAGAACAGATGCAGGAACCACATTTATGGGATTGAAGGCAGACGCTTTCGCAAATGGAAATCCGAATTTCACAAATATAACAATCGTAGTTACGGATGGTTATGTAGAGGTTATCCCACGTTCTGTAACTCTTACCAGCGAGAGTGCTGCTAAGGTTTACGACGGAACTCCATTAATCCGTCCGGATGTAACTATAGGTGGGGATGGCTTCGTAAATGGCGAAGTGTCTGATGTCAAAGCAATTGGAAGTGCTTTAAATGTAAGTGATAAGGATGTAAGGAATGAAATTACCTTTACTCAGAAAACTGGCTATAAAGCGGAAAACTACGATATTAAGTATGAACCTGGAACCCTCAGGATCACTCCAATTGTTGACGAAGTAACCATAACCATCACAGAGCACAGCGCTTCCCTGAAATACAACGGAGCGGAACAATCTGTTACAGGTTATGACACAGCAATTGACAACACCCTCTATAAAGAAACTGATTTCACCTTCAGCGGAGATGCCACAGCGAAAGGAACTGACTTTGGTTCATATCCGATGAATCTGAAAGCAGAAGACTTTACAAACAAGAATAAAAATTTTGCAAATGTAGTATTTGAAATTGTAGACGGACAGCTTGAGATTACCAAACGAGATGTGGAACTGATCAGTGGTTCTGACGAGAAAGTTTACGACGGAACTCCGCTGACTAAGAATCACATTCTGATCGCAGGTGACCAGTTTGTTCCTGGAGAAGGCGCAGATTATGATGTAACCGGAAGCCAGACAAATGCAGGATCAAGTGATAATGAATTCACTTACAGACTGAACAGCAGCACCAAGGCAATCAACTACAATATCAAAACTACTCCGGGAACCCTTAAGGTAACCCCGGTTACAGATAACGTAATTGTCACCATTACCGAACACAGTGGCAGCGCCAAATATGATGGCACTGAGAAAACAGTAACCGGTTATGACGTAGCAATAGACAATGAACTGTATACAGAAAATGACTTTACATTTAGTGGAAATGATGTTATTAAAGCAACAGATGCAGACATTTACAACATGGAACTGAAACCATCTGACTTTAACAACATAAGCCATAACTTCGCAAGTGTTACCTTCAAAATCGTAGACGGAACCTTGAATATTTCCAGACGAGATGTGACTCTGACCAGTGCAACAGACAGCAAGACATATGATGGAAAGCCACTGACCAATGATAATGTGGCAGTTGGCGGTGACGGCTTCGCAGAAGGAGAAGGTGCAGTATACAACGTAACCGGAAGTCAGACAGAGGCAGGCTTCAGCAACAATACCTTTAGCTATGAGCTGAAAGATAATACCAAACAGGATAACTACAACATCACACCATTTGAAGGAATCCTTACTGTTTCCTCCAGCGAAGATGAAGTAGTAGTAACAATCACAGGTAACAAAGATACTCAGAAGTACGATGGAACAGAGAAAACAGTAAAAGGCTACACAGTATCCATCACCAGTCCTTTGTATAAAGAAAGCGATTTCACTTTTGAGGGTACAGCTCTTGTAAAAGGAACAAATGCAGATACTTATATGATGGGACTGAGTGAAGAGAACTTTACAAATACCAATAAGAACTTCGCAAAAGTTACCTTCCACGTAATTGATGGCTCTCTTGTAATCGAAAAACGGAATCTGGTTCTTACCAGTGCAAGTGCCCAGAAGGTTTACAATGGAACAGAGTTAACAGCAAAGGATGTAACGGTAAGTGGCGATGGATTTGTCAAGGGCGAAGGCGCATCCTATGATGTAACTGGAACCCAGACAACTGTAGGTGACAGCGAGAATACATTCACCTATAAGCTGAATGAAAATACCAACGCTGATAACTACACCATTGAAACTGCGAATGGCAGCCTGCTTGTTACACCTGTAACAGATCAGGTTGTGGTAACACTGAAAGAAAACAGTGGTACAGAAGTCTATGACGGAACAGAGAAAACAGTTACCGGCTACACTGTAGCAGACATCAGTAACAAGCTGTATACGGACAAAGATTTCACATTCACTGGAAATGATGAGGTAAAAGGAACAGATGCTGGAATCTACGATATGGAGTTGAAGGCAGAAGATTTCCAGAACATCAACCCGAACTTTACAGACGTTGTGTTTAAGGTGGAGGACGGAGCTCTTGAAATCACCAGACGCCAGGTAACCTTCCAGTCTGACAGCGGCGAGAAGAAATATGACGGCGAGGAGCTTACGGTTCCTACATGGAAACTGGCAGATGGAACTCTGGCAGATGGCCAGCAGGAAATCGCACATGTAGAAGGAAGCCAGACACTGGTTGGCGAAAGCGAGAATAAGATCACAGATCTGAAGATTTTTGTAAATGCAGCAAGTCAGGAAACTGAGGGTAGCGAGACAGAAGCACAGGATGTGACAAAGAACTATTCCATTATTCTTCTTGCAGGACTTCTGAAGGTTACAGACGGAAGCGAAGAAGATCCGGTAGATCCAGGCCAGGTTGTAACCAAGACTCATGAGGATAAAACCTATGATCTGGATGAGAATGTTACATTTACAATCAATGTAAAGAATATCTATGACGAAGCGAAAACCGTAAGGATCATTGAAATTCCCGGTGTTGTAATTGAAGGTGCACCGCAGGAGACTCCGAACGTTCTCACAGTCGAGAAGGTTCCTGCAGGTGAAACTGTTACAGCAACAGCAACCTATAAAATTACAGAGACAGACATTGCCAACGGAAGCTTTGTAAATACAGTAAAAGTGGAATTCGAGGGCGGTAAATCATTTGAAAACACTGATACAGTAATCACCGTTGACCCGGTAAGAAGTTATACACTCACCAAGAAATCCAGTGAGAGCACTCACGAAAACGGAATGTTCAAAGCAGGCGAAACCATCCATTACACCCTCACTGTGACCAACACAGGAAACCAGACTCTGGAAAATGTAGAGATCACAGATACTCTGAATGCAGCCGGAACAATTTCCAACATTCAGGGCGCAGACAGTAAGCAGGATGGAAAGGTAACAATCTTCACAATCAGCAGCCTTGCACCAAAAGCAGAAGCAACCATCATTTATGACTATGTGGTACAGGAAGCAGATAAAGGCAATACGATCAGTAACGCAGCAGTAGGAACTCCGGCAAATCCAGAGGATCCAGATGCGAGAAGCCAGGAGACAACACAGATAACCCGGTAGAAAATCCGAAGCTTGAAGTGAGGAAAGACATTGTTTCCATCACAGCAGCAGATGGAACCCAGAAGGACAAAGCAGGAAAAGCAGACCTGAACGACATCATTACCTACAGCGTAACTGTAACCAATACCGGAAACATGAAACTCACAAATGTGAAGATTACAGACAGTCTAGAAGGAATCCAGCTTGCAGAAGGCCAGAGCTTTGACCTTGGCATCCTGGAAGCAGGAGAGGCAAAGACCGTAACCTACACCTATCAGGTGAAAGAATCTGACCTTGGAAAATCCATTCTCAATACAGCAACCGCAACAGGTGACGTACCGGAGGATCCGGCCGACACCCCGAAACCGGAAGGCAAAGATGAGAAAGAAGTTCCAACAGAAGATTCGGCAAATTGCAGCATTACAGTAACTAAACGGCTTACCAATATCCAGGGTGAACTCCTTGCAGTCCGTGCAGCAGACTTCTATGTGACATTGTTCTCCGACGAGGCAATGACTCAGAAGGCAGCTGACACAAAGATGATTCACTTTGATGAAAATCAGGGAACCTCTTCGGTAACATTTGATCAGCTGAAACGCGGTACCTACTATGTAGCAGAGACTGACGCAGAAGGCAAAGTCGTTGCAGAGGTACCTACAACAATGGCTCTTATGTAGCACAATATCAGGCAGGCAATAAAGTAGAGATTACGGAGAACGGAACAGCAGCACAGTTCCAGTTTGATAATCAGTTCCTGCTTCTGCCAGATGAGTACTATATTGTGAAAACTATCACAATTAATAAGACGGTTGTTAAGAAAAACGGCGAAGACCTGAAATCTGATGAGACCTTTTATGCAGGAATTTTCAAAGATGAAGACTGTACACAGCTTGCAGACGGCGTAAGCCAGAACATTGTTCCACTTGTTATGGACGGTGAATCCACTGCAACAGCAAAAACAGAAGTTACAGTTCCTGTAGGCGGCGAAGAAATAAAACTGTATGTAACGGAGGTTACAGCAGATGGTACACCGGTAGCATTGAACGATACCTTTGAATATGATGTGGAAATCAATGACGGCTTTGTAACACTTTCTGAGACATCAGAAGATGCAACAGTCCTTATTATCAACACATCCAGAAAGGAAGAACCGGAACCGACAGCAGAGCCGGCCCAGGAACCTACAGAAGCTCCTGCAGAGCCCACCCAGGCTCCTCAGATCACACAGCAGCCAGAGGACAGGGCAGTTACAACAAATGGCGTCAAGACCGGTGACGATTCACCTCTTACCCAGCTTGCATTTATGCTCTTCGCAGCCTCCGCTGCAATCCTTCTTATCATTTTTCTCAAAAAGAAAGATGAAAAAGATATAATGAAATAAGGCTTCCCCTTAGCCCCCTTTCTGGAAAAGCACTTTATGTGCCCTCCGCGAAAGGGGGCTTTTCCCATGCCTTTCTTTGTGAAAATGGTGTGAAAGCGGCTTTTTCAACAATGCTCCTGTTGACAAAAAATCAAAAAGGATTTATAAAATCCTTAGAGCCTGCAGATTGCAGGAATGATTTTTCAAACACGCTCTAGAATCTGTGCGGACCTCATGGATTGCATGATGCCGTACTGCATAATAAAATCATCAAGAGGAGCACATCTGAATGAACAATATCACAAAAAATGCACTGGAAGAGTCTTTGAAGAAATTTCTCCTTCAGAAGCCTCTGGACAAGATCACCATCAGCGACCTGACTACAGATTGCGGAATTAGCCGAATGGCTTTTTACTATCATTTTAAAGACATTTATGACTGGTAGAATGGTCCTGTATTGAGGACGCTTCCCGGGCTTTGCAGGGAAAAAAGACTTACGACACCTGGCAGGAAGGGCTTCAGCAGATTTTTGAGGCTGTTTTGGAAAATAAACCATTTATCTTGAACGTGTATCGCTCTGTGAAACGAGAGCAGGTGGAAAATTATCTGTACAGCTTGACCTATCAGCTGATCGAAGGAGTGGTGGAAGAGCAGAGCGAGAATCTGAGGGTTACAGAGGAACAGAAGAAATTTATTGCGGATTTTTACAAATACAGTTTCGTAGGTGTTATGCTTGATTGGATCAAGAGAGGAATGAAGGAAGCCCCAGAAGAAATCGCGAATATGGTCTGCGTGACCATGCATGGAAATATTGGGAATTCTCTGCGGAATATGGAGAAGGAAGGGCAATAAAGATTAAGTTTATCCGGAAAATAAGGGATAACTATGGCATAGCAGCTTTAATCCTGAAAGGGCGGGACATAAAGTTTTCGAAATCAACTTTACAAAGTAAGGCGGATGATAAGTTTTTTGTCATCCGTCTTGTTTTGTAAATTGAGGAAAATTATTTTTTGACGTAGAATACACTCAGAAACAGGAAATACTAAATAAAAGGCAGCAGAATTTCGAATTAGTCAAATAAAAGCTTTTTATCTGAAGGTTAGGAAACAAAACTGAGAAAGCTTAGAAGCTGATTCGAAAAGTTAAAACAAGAATAAACACAGATAGCCGGAAATAATGTAACGGCAAATTTCAGAAAGGTGGTAATTTTTATGTCAAAGAAAAAACATTCCGTATTAGGTATGGCAGCACTTGCTGCAGCAGGTGCAGGAGCAGCAGTTCTGGCAAACAAGAGCCGCGAAGAGAAACAGATCATAGAAGCACACGTAGACCCGAATTACCGCAATACAGAGCGTGGCAAAAATGAGAAAAACAGCAAGGGCATTTATTATACAAACGGTAACTACGAAGCATTTGCCCGCCCAGAGAAACCGGAAGGCGTAGATGACAAGCATGCATATCTGGTAGGAAGCGGACTTGCGGCTCTGGCAGCAGCTTGCTTCCTTGTAAGAGACGCGCAGATGCCTGGTGACCACATTCACATCCTGGAAGCGATGGACATTGCAGGCGGTGCATGTGATGGTATCTTCGATCCGATGAGAGGATACGTCATGCGAGGCGGCCGTGAGATGGAGAATCACTTCGAATGTCTCTGGGATCTTTTCCACAGCATTCCTTCCCTGGAAAAACCAGGCGCCTCTGTACTGGATGAGTACTACTGGCTGAACAAACATGATCCGAACTATTCTCTTTGCCGTGCTACTGTAAATCAGGGCCAAGACGCTCACACAGATGGCAAATTTAACCTGAGCCAGAAGGGCTGCATGGAAATCATGAAGCTGTTCTTTACAAAGGACGAGGATCTTTATGACAAGACCATTGAGGATGTATTCGATGACGAGGTTCTGAATTCCACATTCTGGTTATACTGGAGAACCATGTTTGCATTCGAAAACTGGCACAGCGCACTGGAGATGAAGCTTTATATCCAGCGTTTCATCCATCATATCGGCGGACTTCCGGATTTCAGTGCTCTGAAATTCACCAAATACAATCAGTATGAGTCCCTGATCCTTCCAATGAAGAAATATCTGGAGGATGCAGGTGTTGACTTCCAGTTCAACACAGAGGTTACCAATGTAATCTTCGATATTCACGATGGTAAAAAAGTGGCAACTGCTATTGAGTGCAAGGTAAAGGGTGTTGAGAAGGGAATCCTTCTTACTGAGAATGACTATGTATTTGTTACCAACGGAAGCTGTACAGAGGGAACCATCTACGGTGACCAGAACCACGCTCCAAACGGAGATGCTGAGGTTCGTACAAGCGGTTGCTGGAGCCTTTGGAAAAATATTGCAAAACAGGATCCGTCCTTCGGACATCCGGAGAAATTCTGTTCTGATATCGCGAAGACTAACTGGGAATCTGCAACTGTTACCACACTGGATGACAAGATCATTCCTTATATTACCGACATCTGCAAGCGAGATCCGAAGAGCGGAAAGGTTGTTACCGGCGGTATTGTAAGCTGTCAGGATTCCAGCTGGCTGTTAAGCTGGACCATCAACCGTCAGGGTCAGTTCAAGGATCAGGACAAAGATAAGGTTTGCGTCTGGGTATACGGTCTCTTCACAGATGTACCTGGCGATTATGTAAAGAAACCGATGAAAGAGTGTACCGGTAAAGAAATCACGGAAGAGTGGCTGTACCATATGGGTGTACCGACTGATCAGATCGAGGATCTGGCTGAAAACAGCGCAGTCTGCGTACCGACCATGATGCCTTACATCACTGCATTCTTTATGCCAAGAGCCAAAGGCGACAGACCGGACGTAATCCCGGATGGCTGTGTGAACTTCGCATTCCTTGGCCAGTTCGCTGAGATCCAAGAGACACTATATTCACTACAGAATATTCTGTTCGTACCGCAATGGAAGCTGTATACGGACTTATGGGCGTAGACCGTGGCGTTCCGGAAGTATGGGGCAGCGTATACGACGTGCGAGAACTCCTTGACGCCAGCGTAAAACTCATGGATGGCAGATCACCACTTGAAATTGAGCTTCCTGGACCGCTGAATCTGGTGAAAAAACCTTTACTGAAAGCAATCAAGGGAACCTTGGTGGAGAAGGTGCTGAGAGACCATGATGTGATTAAGGATTATATGCTGGAGAAATAAGCGGTTGTAAAAATTTTATATGCTGAAACGAGCGAAGAGTCGGAGTGATCCGGCTCTTTGTTTAATAGTAATGAATGAAAGATAGAAGACTGAAAAATGTTGGAATATTGGAGAGTGAAAAAATCAAAGTAGGCATAACCGTTATTTATGTTTTGAGCAGACATAGGTAACGGTTTTTTGTGTCATGTTTTTGCAAGATAATAGATTAGACACTTTAAATAATATAAAAATATACAAAAAATGCAAAAAAACAATGATTTTATAGTGCGTTTGTATTATAATATTTGCATACTTGACCAAAATGATAATTATTTTAACGGAGAATGAAACATGTATGTAGAATTATGCATGGAGTTTGGAAAAACAGAAATAAATTTTCAGCAATCTTCAAATTTACAAGGTGTCATTATGGAGAATATAAGCACGGAGTATGCGGGAATTCTTCATGGAAATCAGCTTAATCCGTATAGTCAATATGTGTCAAAAGAAGAGAACGGTGTAGTTTGGCATATAAAGATATTACAGATGAAGCATATAAGAATATTATACTTCCAATGTCCGAGCTGAAAGAGATTACACTAAGAAAACGAGGAATTACAATTGTTCCTGAGAAAAAAACAATACAAATGATGGAAGCGAAAACTCTATTGGATGAGTTTTATGACAAGAAATGCTCTATGTATTTTGAGGTATATTTTTTAACACCTACAGCATTTAAGCATGATGGAAATTATATTTTTTTATCCGGATTTAAGTCTGATATATGGAAGCTTAATGCGTAAATATAGTGCATTTTCACAGCAGATGACAATGGAAGATAAAGACACTTTAGAGGAACTGTGCAGGAGCAGTGAAGTCGTAAATTATCGTTTACAAACAATACCATTTCCATTGGAAAAAATAAACGTGACTGGGTTTGTTGGAAAAATTGGAATTAAAGTGAAAGGTTCAGAGACTATAGCAAGATATATAAGGCTTCTTTTTCATTTCGGGGAATTTTCAGGAGTGGGAATAAAAACTGGAATGGGAATGGGAGCTATAAGATGCGGAGGGAAAAAGGATGAATGATCGAAAAGCGAAGCTGATTATAGGAAGCCTTTTACATGATATTGGAAAAGTAATCTACAGAGAAGGTGGTGACAAAAGAAACCACAGCGTAAGTGGATATGATTACTTAAAAGAAGAAGCTGACATAAAAGAAAAGGAAATTTTGGATTGTGTTAAATATCATCATGCACTGCTATTAAAGAGTGCAAATCTTGAAGATGATAACCTGGCGTATATAACATATATAGCTGATAATATCGCGGCATTTGCAGATAGAAGAGAAAAAGAAAATGTCGATGACAAAGGATTTGAAATCGCGGTTCCACTTCAAAGCATTTTTAATATTTTAAATGGAAATAAACAAGAATATTATTATCAACCGGGAGACATGGATCCGGAAAGTGGAATCAATTATCCGTCAGAAGAGAAGAAAAACTTTTCACAGACATTTTATATAAAAATCCGTCAGAGAATAACGGATAATCTTCGAGGAATAGACTGGAATGATGAATATGTGAATTCCCTGTTGGCTGTAATGGAGGCAAATTTGTCATATGTACCGTCATCTACAGCAAAGGCGGAGCTGGCAGATATTTCATTATTTGATCATGTAAAATTTACAGCAGCAGTAGCCAGTTGCATTTATGATTATTTAAATGCTGGAAAAAAGAATTGTAAGGATGAACTTTTCACGAAAGAGAAAGAATTTTATGACAGACAGGCTTTTTTACTTTGCTCTTTAGATATTTCAGGTATTCAGAATTTTATTTATACAATTACTTCCCAAAATGCATTACGTACATTAAGAGCACGTTCTTTTTATTTAGAAATAATGATGGAGCACATTATTGATACGCTTCTTGAAAAATTAGAATTATCCAGAGCGAATTTATTGTATTCTGGTGGCGGACATTGTTATCTTTTATTGGCAAATACGGAAGATACGCTACATAAATTGGAAGATTGGAAAAAAGAGTTAAAGTTATGGTTCCTAAAGCATTTTCAAAATGAACTGTTCGTTGCATGTGGATATGTCAAATGTAGTGCTAATTCTCTGAGGAATATTCCTGAGGGAAGTTATTCTGAAATGTTTCGCGGGGTGGGAGAAAAACTGTCAGCGGAAAAAATGCATCGATATGAAGCGGACGAAATTATTTGGTTAAATAGCCAAAAGGCTGATGATTATACGAAAGAATGTAAAGTATGTAAGCATGTTGGGAAAGTAAGCGAAGATGGACTATGTCCATTATGCAGTAAAATACAGAAATTATCCAATAATGTATTGTATAGTGATTTCTTTTCTGTCGTATTAGAAGGAGAAGCGGATGGTCTTCCGCTTCCAGGGGGATATTTACTTCTTGCAGATGATGAAAAAACGTTATCAAAACGTATGGAAAAAGATTCATATTTCGTAAGGGTATATGCAAAAAATCAGATGTATACTGGAAAACATATTGCCACAAAGCTTTGGTAGGAGATTACACTACTGGGGATACAATTTGAAAAATTTGCGCAAAAGGCAGAAGGAATTAAACGTATTGGTGTTTTGAGAGCTGATGTGGATAATTTAGGACAGACTTTTGTTGCTGGATTTGCTGGAAAATATGCGACATTGTCAAGAACAGCAGCACTTTCAAGGCAGTTATCAATTTTCTTTAAATATTATATTCGTTCAATTTTAAAAAATGGAGAGTATCATATTGATGGAGAAAAGAAGTTGACAGAAAGAAATGCAACTATTGTATATTCAGGTGGAGATGACGTATTTATTGTAGGTGCGTGGAATGAGGTAATCGAGCTATCAATGATTTACAGGAAAAATTTAAAAAATACACGCAAGGAACCTTGTCAATATCGTCTGGAATTGGAATTTATGAATGTACATATCCGATAGGTGCCATTGCGAATGAAACTGGGGAAATGGAAGCGGAGTCAAAAAGAATGCCTGAAAAAGATTCTGTGACGTTTATGGATGATGGTGAGACGCATTTGATTAATGAACTTGAAATATGCGATGGTACTTATCGGTGGGAAGAATTATATAAGAGTGTTCTTGGAGAAAAATATGATGTAATTCAAGATTTTCTTGGAGAATCAGATGAAAGAGGAATGTCATTCTTATACCGCATGCTGGAACTGATCCGAAATCAGAAGGAGAAAATTAACTTTGCAAGATTTGTCTATCTTCTGTCTCGCTTGGAGCCAGATAAAGAAGGTGAAAAGAAAGAAAAATATCGCAAGTTTTCCAGAAAAATGTATCAATGGGTGCAATCTGAAAAAGACTGTAGAGAATTGAAAACAGCAATAAATCTATATGCTTATATGCACAGAGAGAAGGGGGCTCATTAATATGCGAATAAATGAGAAAAATTATGTCGATAAGGCTGAAAAAGTAATTTCGGATCTGGCAGAAGAATCAAAGGTGAAGAACAGAGGGCGTGTAAATATTGTAACGACCTCTAAACTTCGAAATCTTCTGGCAATGACAGCTGATATATATAATCAGGTATTACTTTATCCGTCGGAGAGGCTTGATGATGAACTGCTAGGAAGAATAGAATATTTAAGAGTTCGGGTTATGTATGAATGTGGGCGTGATAATGAGCACAAGGTAGAAAAGTTTATAAAAAAGGCTGAAATAATTGAATGTTTGAAAGAAATTGGTGCAAGTAAAAAGAACTATTTGCTTTTTAGTCGATATATGGAAGCTCTTATTGCATTTCATAAGTACTATGGTGGAAAAGAACAGTAAAGGGGGAGCATTATGTACGCAAAAATTAGAATTAATGGGGATATTTTAGTGAAAACCGGTATGCATATTGGAGGAAGCAGTGCTTTTGCGGCAATTGGAGCAGTTGATTCTCCAATAGTAAGGGATGTAAGATCAAATCTTCCATTGCTTCCTGGAAGTTCTTTAAAAGGCAAAATGAGGAGTTTACTTGCTAAGGAATTTAATGAAAGTCTTCAGGATCCAGATAATGATCATGAAAGAATTGTACGTTTATTTGGTTCAGCTAAGAAGGGAAACGTAAAGCGAAGCAGGCTGTTATTTTCAGATATGGTATTGGCGAATGAAGGAGAATTAAGACGAGCAGGTCTGCAGAGTATGACCGAGGTGAAATTTGAGAATTCGATTTCCAGACTTACTGCAGTAGCAAACCCAAGACAAATAGAGAGAGCTGTTCGAGGTTCTATTTTTGAGTTAGATTTAATATACGAAGTGGAAGATGAAAAAGAAATGATAGAAGATGTGGAAACGCTGGCAGAGGGTATGCGCTTGCTTCAATACGATTATATTGGAGGAAGTGGTTCACGGGGATATGGGAAAATTGCATTTGAGAATATAATTGCGGAAACTGTTGTAGGTGAGGTAAGTGAAGAATTATTGGCGCAGTGTAATAAGATATTATCACAAGCAATTCAGGAGTGAATTCTGAAAGGAGAAAACATTGAATTACACAAGTTATCGTTTGGAATTCTTTAATGGAGTACGATTTGGACATGGGAATCTCGACAGTACAGATATATCATTTCATGCAGATACTCTTTTTTCGGCTCTTTATCAGGAAGCATTAAAATTAAATAAGGAAAATTTATTTTTGGAATTTGTAGAAAATGATAGGTTATTATTTTCAGATGGATTTCCCTATATTGGAAAGGAATATTTTATTCCAAAACCAATGTTAAAAATTGAACGAAAAAGTTCAGCTTCGCGTGGAGATTCGAGAGAAAAAAAGTTGATTAAAAATATGAAATATATTCCAGTAGAGCTTTTGGAAGAATACATAAATGGAGATTTTCCGTTAGATCAAATGGATTTACTCCATAATCTAGGAATCAGGAATGAGAGTATCTGTTGGAATCAGTGGCAATGAGGATCCAGAGCCATATAGAGTAAATGCTTTTTATTTCAATGATGGAAACGGGCTATATATTATAGTTGGTTTTCAGGATGAAAAAGTGAAAAATTTGTTTGAAGAATTATTAGAAAGTTTATCGTATACTGGAGTTGGAGGAAAGAAGAGCACAGGATTAGGGCGCTTTGAATATCAGGAAAGTGAAATTTCTACAAAATTTAGAAAAAAAAATTACAAAAAGCTGGAAAAATAAATATATTGCTTTCTACTGCGATGGCAGCAGATATGGAGCTGGAGAAGATTCTTGATTGTGCCTATTATAGTCTGTTAAAGCGAGGGGGCTTTATAGATTCGGAAAAATATGCAGAACAACAGATGAGAAAACAGGAAAGATATGTTTTTATACCGGGATCTTGTTTTCAGCAAGTATTTAAAGGAACTGTGATAACAGAAAAGAATCGTGGAACACACCCTATATTCAGATATGAGAAAGCACTTTTTCTGGGGGTAGACATATGAAAAGAGTATTAAAAACATATCAGTTAGAATTAGAGGTATGCGGACCTGTTTATGTCGGAAGTGGCATGGAAATTCAGAAAAAGGAATATCTTTTTTTGAATAGAAATACAGTTGGTATTATAGATATTGATAAGTTGTATATGTTAGCCAAGAAAAAGCACTTGGAAATTGAGTTTGAAAAATTTATGGTTGTAGATGGAAGAGAAGATTTGAAGCATTGGGTTGAAAGAAATCGAATTTCTCTGGATGAAATCAAGTGCTGTATGAAGTATAAAATAAATGTAGGAGATATTCAGATGGAAAAAGGGCGCATGCAAATTATGAATTTCATGCGAGATCCTTATGGAAATCCATATATTCCTGGCAGTTCAATAAAGGGAATGCTTCGTACAATTTTACTTGCAGCAGATATTATGAAAAATCCACTGTACTATAAACAAGATGTCCAGAAGATAAAAATGGAATTGGATGGACCGATTAGAAATAGAAATATTTTACAAAAAAATATAGGGGGAATTGAAGAAAAAGCATTTCATAAATTAAATAGAACAGAAAAAAGCAAAGATGCAGTGAATGATATTATGTCAGGAATTATAATCAGTGACAGTAAACCACTGAGCAATGAAGATATGATACTTTGTCAGAAATGGGAATATCATATCGATGGTAGCAGCAAAACACTAAATCTGCTTCGTGAATGTGTCAAGCCAGGAACTGTGATAAAGACGAGTATGAAAGTTGACGAATCAATCAATCAGATTACAAGTGAGAAAATTATGGAAGCAGTAAAAAAATTTTATCAATTTTACTATAGTGTATTTCAGAGCAAATATCCTATTGCAGATCAGATGTTTGATGAAACGGTATTTCTTGGTGGCGGAAGTGGATTTGTCTCAAAAACTGTGATATATTCTCTGTTAGGAGAAAGAGAAGGAGTTCAAGCTGTGCAGGATATTTTTGATAAAACTTACGTGCCAAAGGAACATAAGCATTACAAAGATTGCAGACTGGGAGTTTCTCCTCATGTCCTAAAATGTACGAAATATTGTGGGAAAACTTATATGATGGGGCAATGTAAATTCAAAATATATTAGTTTTCCCGCGCACCGCATAAAATAGGCATTTGGAGAGTTTCTTATAATGAAAAATAAACTTATATTTCTGAAAAATCATTTCCCACGCAAATTGCGTAATACAGTCAGTGTTTACAAGGAATTGCGGAGATGGTAATTGAGAAATATAAGTCCCCGGTAGGGGACGGAAACAAATTTGTCTTTGCAGTAAATGCTACATAACCAATTGAGAAATATAAGTCCCCGGTAGGGGACGGAAACGTTAAACTGACGTTTTGAGTACAGACTGGTAAAATTGAGAAATATAAGTCCCCGGTAGGGGACGGAAACCCAAAGATAGTGGAGATACTCTACGATACTATATTGAGAAATATAAGTCCCCGGTAGGGGACGGAAACTTTTTTCGGATCTTTCGCTACTCCTACAGTTGCATTTATTGAGAAATATAAGTCCCCGGTAGGGGACGGAAACAAATAGATACTGAATATTTGTTTTGCTCAACCGTATTGAGAAATATAAGTCCCCGGTAGGGGACGGAAACACTGTCTGGTAATCGTCCGTAAACCATCCGTCAATTGAGAAATATAAGTCCCCGGTAGGGGACGGAAACAAGATTAGTTATCGCCCTGGAAGTCACAATGTCATTGAGAAATATAAGTCCCCGGTAGGGGACGGAAACTCTGATGTGAAAGGCAGGGGCTTAACCCCTGGACTATTGAGAAATATAAGTCCCCGGTAGGGGACGGAAACTATTCTGTTTGGTTACTGGTTTCACTGTTGCATTGAGAAATATAAGTCCCGGTAGGGGACGGAAACTGGTTATGCAAAAATCAATAACCAGGCTCACTAAATTGAGAAATATAAGTCCCCGGTAGGGGACGGAAACAAATTGTCAGAGCTTGAGACCCGAAGAACAGACGATTGAGAAATATAAGTCCCCGGTAGGGGACGGAAACGGTGTAGGGTGGTTCGATTCCACCCCACGCACTACCATTGAGAAATATAAGTCCCCGGTAGGGGACGGAAACTTTGGCATACCAGCACATTTAATATTGTTGTATTGATTGAGAAATATAAGTCCCCGGTAGGGGACGGAAACGTCAACGTCCTCATATAACACAAAATCTTCAACCGCATTGAGAAATATAAGTCCCCGGTAGGGGACGGAAACGGAAACTGGCGTGATTTATTTTTCAGTGATATCTCTATTGAGAAATATAAGTCCCCGGTAGGGGACGGAAATTCGACAATCCTTTGATTGTCCTCCGGTGTGTTAATTGAGAAATATAAGTCCCCGGTAGGGGACGGAAATGATTGATTTTCTCATTGTTACAAAGGATTGAAATACTATTGAGAAATATAAGTCCCCGGTAGGGGACGGAAATCTGCCCTCAATAATCAGTAAACTTGCGATATCTTATTGAGAAATATAAGTCCCCGGTAGGGGACGGAAACTATTTGCACAGTGACAACGATTGTTTGAGTAACCATTGAGAAATATAAGTCCTCGGTAGGGGACGGAAACCTAGTCTTTGCTGTGTACGGAGTTTCAAAAGGAATTGAGAAATATAAGTCCCCGGTAGGACGGAAACACTTCTTGTAATTCTCCAACGAAATCTTTTTTACTATTGAGAAATATAAGTCCCCGGTAGGACGAAAACCATTCGTCTACAATTCTCTGATTGTCTTTTGGCGTGTTATTGAGAAATATAAGCCCCAATAGGGGACGAGAAAAACAAAGGGGGAACACAATGGGATTACTTTATGTTAATGAAAATGGAGCTCAGATTGGTTATGAAGCAAATAAATGTGTAGTAAATTATAAAGATGGTTTGAAAAAATTGATTCCTATTGAATCTCTAGAGGGTATCACTATTATGGGGCAATCACAGATGACGGCAAAATGTACCGAAGAATGTCTGAAAAGAGGAATTCCGGTCGTCTATTTTTCAAAAGGTGGGGTATACTTTGGTCGTGTAATGTCTACAAGCCATATAAACGCTGGAAGACAAAGAATGCAAAGTGCACTATATGACACAGAATTCGCGGTAGAACTTGGAAAAAGAATTTTAAGCGCAAAGATTAAAAATCAGAGTGTTGTATTGAGAAGATATGAAAAAAGTCGAAATATACGTCTTGAGGAAGAACAAAAAATGTTAAGTATATGCAGAGGAAAAATAGAAAATTCCAGACGTATTGAAGAAATTATCGGCTATGAAGGGCAAGCTGCGAAGTTCTATTTTAGAGGTCTTTCAAAGTGCATTGAGAGAGAATTTCAGTTTAACGGAAGAAGTAGACGCCCACCAAAAGATGAATTTAATTCAATGATCAGTTTAGGGTACTCTATTTTGATGAATGAATTATACTGTAAAATAGAAATGAAGGGGTTAAATCCATACTTCGGATTTATACATAGAGATGCTGAAAAGCATCCCACATTGGCAAGTGATATGATGGAAGAGTGGCGCGCTGTTATTGTGGACGCAACGGTTATGAGCATGATAAATGGGCATGAAATTTCAAAAGAAGATTTTGTTTTCAACTTGGAGCAACCAGGTTGCTATTTAACAAAGACTGGATTAAAATTATATTTGAATAAACTGGAACGTAAATTTCAGACAGAAATTCGATATTTAAAATATGTAGATTATCCTGTAAGCTTTCGTCGTGGAATTTTATTGCAAATGGAGCAGTTAACCAAAGCAATTGAGAAGGGAGATGCTTCTTTGTATGAACCAATTGTTATTCGATGATGAGGAATATTATTTTCAGATAACAGATGAACTGGAAAGTGACCGTCAATTTATCTTGATAATTTATGATATTGTTGACAATAAGCGTCGAACCAAGTTTGCCAAATTATTAGAAGGATATGGAAAACGGGTTCAAAAATCAGCATTTGAGGCAATGCTTTCAGAAAAAAATTATTACAAGCTGATTGATCAGATTCCAGCATACATTGACCGAAATGGAGAGGATAGTGTGCGGGTTTACAAAATTACAGGAAAGGGAAAAGTCAAGTCCTGGGGAATAGAGCCTGTTTCTGAGGAAGAGATAATTTTAGTATAGAGGAAAATGAAAATGGGAAAGAAGTATTTATTTTCACCAGTAGGAAATACGGATCCAATTAAGTATTTTCATGATGGTTCATTACTGCACATATGTAGACATTACCAGCCAGATGTTGTTTATTTGTATTTGTCTAAAGAAATGATTGAGAATCATAAAAAAGATAATCGATATGTAAGATCAGTGGAGTTATTGAGTGAAAAAATCAACCATAACATTGAAGTTCATGTGATTGAAAACAGTGATATGATTGACGTTCAGCAATATGATGTATTCTTTACTGAATTTCGAAAAATTATAGGAGAAATTGAAAAACAGAAGAACAACGAAGATATATTGTTGGTAAATATGGCATCGGGAACACCGGCAATGAAAAGTGCTCTCCTGGTTATGGCAACATTAGCTGAATATAGATTTATTCCAATACAGGTTTCCACACCAAAGAAAAAAGGAAATCTGGAATACGAAGACAGAGACGATTATGATGTTGAAACAAACTGGGAACTGAACGAAGATAATAGAAGCGAGGCGGAAAATCGATGCCATGAAATAAAGTGTATGAACTTAATGCGCTTGTTAAAGATTGATATTATAAAAAAGCATTTGCTTTCTTATGATTATCGTGCTGCTTTAGAAGTGGGAAAAGATATAAAGGATGATATTAGTCCAGAAATTTATAACTGGCTAGAAGCAGCGGCGGCAAGATCGGTATTAGATTGGAATAAAATGAACAAAGCGCTTCCAAAGGGAAATGGTATTGTTACGCCAGTGAAAACAGATGATGTTAAACGCTCCCTCTTTGAATATACTTTAATTTTGGATTTGAAGCTAAAAAGAGGAGAATATGCGGATTTTATTCGAGCGTTTACGCCTTTGGGTGTTGATCTAATGGAATCTGTAATTGAGCAATATTGTGAAGTGAACATTTCGGATTATTATAAGGGAAAGAATTCTGCTAAGCAGTGGAATCAGAGAAAACTGGAAAGTAGTGAAATATTGCCGCTTTTGCAAGGTGATTTTTCTCGGTTTAATTTTGGACCAGTATATTCTATTCAATTAGTTAATTTAATAGAAGCGAAGTGTTCTGATGACTTATTGAAACAACGAGCAAGAGAGTTGGTTACAGTGGAACAAAACACACGAAATATTGCCGCTCATAATATTGTATCTGTGACAGAGAAATGGGTCAAAGAACAGACCGGAAAAAGTGTATCAGAAATTATGTGGCTTATAAAATACATTTGTTCGCGAGTGAAGATTAATATCAGAGAGGAAAATTGGAATTCATATGATAAAATGAATACTCATATTATAAAGCTGCTAGATGAATTATGATAACGTTTAAAGCAATATGAGGCTGTAATTGTAATATCCATTTACGGTGTAATAATTCTATTAAAACTGAGGGAGACTTCAAAATGAAGAGAATACCTATTACCCCATTTCTTATTCTCGCTGCGCTATTTACAGTTATAGGTGTCTCAGTTTATATGGAAGCTGAGGCAGAGAAACGTAAGCAGGAAGAACTGCAACGACAGCAGGAGGAGTATTTGGAGAAGTATGAAAAGGCGGAGAATGCTATTCTGATGCAGGATTATAATACCGCAGTAGAGCTATTGGAGAATTTGCCAGAGAACTTTAAGGACAAGGAATATGTTTTGGTTTATGCAAAGTATTGTAAAAGTGTAGCCGATGGAGAAACAATACATACGCAGTATCGGATAACGTGGGAGTTGCCTCATGAAGGTGATATGTATACGGGAGATTTTGCAGAAGAAATGAAAATTGCCAGGGAAACAGCAGCTAAGGAGAATGAAGCAGAAGAACGGCGGTTAAAGAAGGAGAAAGAAAAGAAAGAGCGAGAAAAAATCAAGCAAGATCAGCCGTATAGAGGAATGGATGAGAAATACATTACAAGTACTATCTGGGGTTTTTATGATAAAAAAGAGTCAGAAAATTACAGAGATAGTAATGGACAGGTGAAAGTGCAGAATACGTATAAGTGGAAGGGAAGCGATGGCGCGTACAGAAATGGAGCAGTCTGCCGGGATGGAAAAGTTACGGACCTTATACGATATGTACAGAAATCTTCTTCTAGTTATAGTAGTTCTTCCAATAAATATTCGTCACGCAGTAAATCCTCTTCCAACAATAAATTGTCACAGAAAAAAGATGAATATGATGTATATGATTATGATGATCCAGAGGATTTCTATTATGATCATGAAGATGATTTTGACGAATATGGAGATGCGGAGGATTACTGGGATGAGGCTCAATAAAGCTACTTCGATATAATGATAGAAATAATTGAAATCAATCAAAAAAACAATCGTAAAAAAATACGATTGTTTTTTGCGCGTTTTTGCATATAATAATAGAAATATAATTGAAAAGGAGCTGAATCGTATGAAGGAAACACGAACAATGGAGTTTAAAGAAACTGTCACAAATACTTTTTTGAAAACTGTTAGTGCCTTTTCAAATTACAATGGCGGCATGATTCTTTTTGGCGTTGATGATAATGGTGTTGCCAAAGGGTTACCAGATGAAAAGCAATCATGTCTGGATATTGAAAATAAAATTAACGATAGTATTTACCCTCAACCAGACTATACACTTGAGGTGCAGCAGGATCATATAATTAAACTGGTTGTCAAAAGTGGCGTTCATAAGCCTTATTTGTATAAATCCAAGGCGTATAAAAGAAACGATACTGCTACGATAGAAGTAGACACGCTGGAACTGTCAAGACTGATCCTGGAGGGGAAAAATATAAGATTTGAAGAGCTTCCGTGCAAAGATCAGGAATTATCGTTTGAAATCTTATATCATAAATTAAAAGAATGCATTCAGCTTGAGACTTTTGATCAGGATACTTTAAAAACATTGAATTTATATAATAATACGAATGGATATAATAATGCAGCAGGTCTTCTGGCTGACGAAAACCATTTTCCAGGGATTGACATTATGAAGTTTGGCGAAAATATCAGCATTATTCAGAGGAGAGCAACCTTTGAAAATATATCAATTCTTGAAGTATACGATAAGACAATTGATATATTCAGAGATTACTATCAATATGAAGTAATTGAGGGGGCTGACAGGAAAAAGGTAGAAAAAATACCAGAGGCTGCGTTCAGAGAGGCGGTTGCAAATGCGTTGATCCACAGAGCCTGGGACATAGAGGCCAGAATCAGAATTTTAATGTTTGATGACAGGATAGAAATTGTTTCTCCAGCGGGTTGCCATCTGGAATAACGAAGAGGAATATTTAGCTGGGAAATTATCTGTTTTAAGAAATAGAAATCTTGCAAATGTATTTTATCGGCTGGGGTTTGTTGAGATATTTGGAACTGGAGTTATGAGAATCAAACAACTATATGAAGATGGATTCAGTAAACCAGATTTTGAAGTATCAGAAAATTCTATTAAGATTGTACTCCCGAATTTTGAAAAAGATGTGGACTTAACGGAAGATGAAAGAATTGTATATAAAATTTTGAGCAAGAATTTGATGAAATCAATTAGTGAAATTGCACCATATGTTCCTTTTGGAAAATCCAAGACAACGCAGTTGCTGAAGAGTATGGGACAAAAAGGCATTATAACAGTTGAGGGCAGAGGAAGAGGTACAAAATATATCATAAGATAAAGTGGTGGTCTTTTATGTTGCTATAAGGAGTCGCTGTCGGTTACTCCATTCACGGTAAGTAATTTGCAATGTATGGAAATAAAACTTCGCCAGATTTTTCAACAAAAAGAGAAGAGTACACTGATAGATAAGCTGAAATTGAGGAGAACCATTATGGAAAACAAAATTATCGTAAGAAAATACGAGGAAAAAGATCTTCCAGCTATGATCCGCATCTGGAATGAGGTTGTGGAAGATGGCGTGGCATTTCCACAGGAAGAATGTTTGGATGAGAAAACCGGCGCGGAGTTTTTCGCAGCGCAGTACTTATACGGCGGTAGCCGAGAACAGGGAGAACGGACAGGTCTTGGGATTATATATTCTTCATCCGAACAATGTAGGCCGCTGCGGACACATCTGCAACGCCAGCTACGCCGTATCCCACGGTAACCGCGGACTTCATATTGGAGAAAAGCTGGTAAAAGATTGCGTAGCCCAGGGAAAAGTGCATGGTTTCCGTGTACTGCAGTTTAACGCAGTTGTGGCGGGCAATGTTCATGCAAGACATCTTTATGAGAGAGTTGGATTTCGCCAGCTGGGTGTGATTCCGGGAGGATTCAGATTGAAAAATGGGGAGTATGAGGATATCTGTCCGTATTATATTGAACTCATTAACACCGTTGATAAGTAGCGAACAAGATCGGAAAGATACTATAAAAATAGCTATATTACTTGCAAAACAGGATACCAGAGTAACCGCAGAAAAGACCGTAGCAATATTATATACAATGGCGGATAAGTTTTTGCGGGGAAGTGATTTGGAAGAGATAAAGGAGGTTGTAGCGATGACAAGATTAGGTCAGATGTTGTACGATGATGGATTAAAAGCTGGAAAAAGTGAAGGAAGAATAGAAGGAAGTGATAGAATGGCATCATTAACCAAGAAGCTTTTGGAAGCTGCTAGAATGGCTGACTTGCAACTGGCGTTGGACGATCCTGGATATCGTGAAAAACTGATGGATGAATATGGAATAAAATAAAGTGAATTAAGCGAAGCGAAGAGTCGGAGAATTCCGACTCTTTGTTTCAAAAGAATTGAATTAAAAAGGAGCAGAATATGAGAAAACCACAAAATTTTCAATGGAAAGAAATGACCATGGGAACCTGTTATTATCCGGAGCATTGGAGTAGAGAACTGTGGCAGGATGATTTACAGAGAATGAAGGCGGCAGGGATTACCGTGATCCGTGTGGCAGAGTTTGCCTGGAACAAAGTGGAGCCGGAAGAGGGCGTTTTTTACCTTTGATTTCTGGGATGAATTTATGGAGTTATGTAAACAGGAAGAAATGCAGGTGATTTTTGGAACACCTACAGCTACACCGCCGGCATGGCTTACGGAAAAATACCCGGAAGTTTTAAATTGCCGTCAAGATGGAGTTCCATATCGTCATGGAGCCAGAAGACATTACAATTACAATTCACCAAAATATAGAGAATTATCTGCAAGGATCGTAGAAAAGCTGGCGCAGCATTACGGCAAACATCCGGCAATTGTGGATGGCAGATTGACAATGAACTGAATTGTGAGGTGGATGAATTTTATTCAGAGGCAGATTCTGTTGCCTTTCGTAATTTTGTGAAAGAAAAGTATAAAACTCTGGATAACCTCAACGAAGCATGGGGAACTGTTTTCTGGAATCAGACCTATACAGACTGGGAGCAGATTTATGTTCCGCGACCGGTGTTAAATAATGGTTGCAATCCACATCTCAGGCTGGATTATTACCGTTTTATTTCAGAAAGTACAATTTCTTTCTGTAAAATGCAGGCAGAAATAATCTCGAAATATAAGAAAGACGGAGACTATATCACCACAAATGGTATGTTCTGGAATCTGGATAATCACAAGATGGCAGAGGAATGCCTGGATGTTTATACATATGATTCCTATCCAAGTTTTGCATTTGGGTTGAACAGAGATCTGAAGACCGCGAAAGACCTGAATGACCGTCATTGGAGTAAAAATCTAACGGAAGTACGTTCCATATGTCCTCATTTTGGTATTATGGAACAGCAGTCTGGGGCAGGTGGATGGACTACAAGAATGGAAGGTCCGGCACCAAGACCTGGTCAGCTTACACTTTGGGCAATGCAGAGTGTAGCCCATGGCGCAGATTATATTTCTTTTTTCAGGTGGAGAACCTGTACTTTTAGTACAGAAATGTACTGGCATGGAATTTTGGATTATGACAATCGCGATAACCGTAAGCTGGCAGAGGTAAAAGACTTTTATAATAAATTAAAGTGTCTGGATGAAGTTTGCGGAGCGGATTATACAGCTGCATTTGGAGTATTAAAAGACTACGACAATATGTGGGATACGAATGTGGATGTATGGCATAGAAGGGTGGAAGCGCAGAGCTCAGAAGAAATCTTCATTGCTTCTGAAATTTATCACACCCCATATAATACGTTATATCTGAGCGAGGATACAGATATAAAGGAATTGCAGAAATATCCAGTGCTCATCTATGCACATCCTGTTATTATGACGGGAAAAAGAGCTGCTTTACTTAAAGAATATGTAGCAAATGGCGGAATCCTGATCATAGGCTGCCGTTCCGGATATAAGCAGGAAAATGGCAAATGTGTTATGCTTCCGCAGCCCGGACTTTTGCAGAAAATTACTGGTTCAGATGTGAGAGATTTTACATTCACAAGTCCAGCAGAGCCGTCTGTCACCGCCAACTGGGACGGTCAGACGATTGACATGCCAATATTTAACGACATTATGGAGCCTGTAGAGGAGGGAGAAACTCTGGCTTTCTACGACAATAGCTATTACGCAGGAAAACCAGCCGTAATCAGAAAGAATACAGGAAAGGGATATGCAATTCATTTTGGCAGTACTTTTTCCAGAGAAAGCATGAAGGTGCTGTTAGAATACACAGGAATTCTGGAACCATTCCAGGCTATGCTTGAAGCTCCACAGGAGGTGGAAGTCATTCAGCGTGTGAAAGGAAATAAGAAATACTTCTTTGTCCTGAACTATATGGGTTCAGAACAAAAAATTGTGCTGAAAAAGCAGATGCGGTCCTTATATGATAATGTAATTGCAAATGGTGAAATCTGCATGAAACCGTATGAGACAATAGTTTATGAAGTTTTGGAATGAAACAGGAAAATGTTTTTGAAAATATGAAATTAAATAAATCAGAAATAGTTAAACGAAGAGTCGGAGAAATCCGGCTCTTTGTTGTTTATAAGGTAGTGAGCCAAATTCATAGAACGCGTTTGATTTCAGTTTTTAAACGCGCCATGGTTAGGGGTTAGGTTATGAATAAAACAGGTTAATTCAACAGAAAAACAAGTCATATCCAATAATTGTCTTGCATACCTATTATTTAATCCAGTATAATGATTATATCAAAAATATTACAGGAGGGGGGTATGCAGATGAGGACACAATCGAAGAAACATAAGATAATCCGTACGGTTTTACTAGTGATTCTTTTGTTTCTGATAGTGGCTGCGGGTGGTTTTATTTCAGTGTATGAGGGTCGCTTTCAAACCATAAGCAGTATTCAGAAAGTGACAGATTACTACGAGTACAATCTGTATCGCATGGATGTGAAATATGATTATGATCTGGATCGGCTGATCGAATACGGCATAACCGATAACCAGAGCTTTGTTGATGCCATTGTGAAAGAGGCACTTCCTATCTTGCCAGTACATATTAAAGCACCGGATTTTGGTTGCAGTGCTTTTACCCTGCAGGAAGCAGACGGAAATGTGCTGATGGGCAGAAACTATGATTTCAAACGGGATACTTCCGCAATGCTGGTTTACTGTGAACCGAAGGGTGGTTACAAATCCGTGGCTTTCGCAGCATTGGATAATATCTCTGCAAATATTCCGGATGCGAGTATGAAGAAAAAGCTTGCCACATTAACAGCACCATTTATCTGCCTGGACGGCATGAATGAAAAAGGGGTATCTATTGCAGTCCTTACTTTGGACAGCGAACCGGTTCACCAGAATACAGGCAGGCCGGTGATCGGAACCACGCTTGTGATCCGTTTGATTCTGGACGCGCGGCAACTACAGAAGAAGCCGTAGAGCTTCTGAACCAGTATGACATGTTTGCTACAAGCGGCAGAGATTATCACTTTTATATCACAGATGCTTCCGGTGATGGCAGAGTAGTGGAGTATGACTGTGAAAGCGAAACCAGAGAAATGGTTGCCACACCAATTCGTTCCATCACGAATTTCTTTGGACTCTATAAGGATAAAGTCCTTCCGAATCAGAAGAATGGCATTTACGGTCACGGAAAAGAGCGGTATGACAAAATGGAAGCTATTTTTGACTATGAGGAAGTTTACACCAGTGATGTTGCATGGGAGCTTTGAAGGCCGCATCACAGGAGCCGTCAGAGGAGGAAGTTACCAGTAATACCCAGTGGTCTATTGTTTATGATGATACCAATCTCACCGCAGAAATTGCCCTTCGGAGAAACTGGGATGATGTGATCGGGTATAATCTGAAGGATAACACGATTACATTAAAATAATAACATAGAGCCTGTTTCAAACATAATCCGGTAGTCTTAAAGGAAGAGAAAGACACGTGAACCAGAAGTTCAATATAAGGTTTTAAAATGCCTCGTCAAAGGGAAGCTTCATCATTTCCCCGGCGGGGCATTTTGATTATTTGAAATACGAATCTCGTTACAGTGTTGACTGGAATGTTAGTTAAATTTGTCTATAAATTTGAAACAATATGTCAACTTAGTCTGAAAAATAACGCTTTAACACGTTAATTTTGATTGATCCATAGTATATGCAGTGTATTATGAATTTATAATTGCTGTTTGCGGAGTGGATACATGTATGGGGTATACATAAGAAAAAAGTGTAAAACTCTTCAGGCAAAGCGAATAGTTTTTATAATCCATCTATCTAAAGGGGGAGTCATTTATGACGGGAAAGAGAAAAAGAAAACTGGCAATGCCAGACACCCTGATCATCGTAGCATCCGTTGTACTTCTGGTGGCGATTCTTTCATGGATCATTCCATCCGGAACCTACGATTATCAGGAAATGAACATCAATGGAAGAATTCGAAACGTAGCTATTGATGGAACTTATCACACAATTGATAAATCCGAAGTTACCACAACCGGATTCCTTGGATTTTTCAGTGTACTGTATCGAGGCTGCGTGGAGGCTGCTGATGTAATCTTCATGATCCTCTGCTGCTGCGGAACTTTCGGTGTTGTGGTGAAAACAGGTGCTTTCCATGCAGGAATCGGAACCATTTTAAAGAAACTGAAGGGAAAAGAAATTCTGCTTGTTCCAATCATCATGATGATCTTCGGACTGGGCGGTTCCGTGTTTGGTATGGCAAGTGAATTCTACGGATTTTATCCATTGATCGTAGGTCTGGGAGTTGCTCTTGGATATGATGCAATGTTCGGATTTGCCATTATTGCAGTTGGAGAGTTTGTTGGATTTATGGGAGCGACACTGAATCCATATTCTGTAGGAATTGCCCAGACAATTTCAGGTGTAGAGCTTTATTCCGGAACCGGATACCGTGCGATCTGCTTCGTGATCTTCATGGCAATTTCCATTATCTATGTAATGGTTTACGGGCGGAAAATTAAGAAAAATCCAGGTGCATCCGTTGTATTTGGTGAAAAAAACATTCATGCCTTTGACAGAGATGAGTTAAATGAATACAGCTTTACCTTAAAAGATGGTCTGGTTCTTCTGGATGTTCTTGTAGTGCTGGTTGTTCTTATGCTGGGTCTGATCAAATGGGGATGGGATTTCCCGCAGCTTTGTGGCTTGTTCCTTCTTATGTCTATGATTGCTGCAGCAATCTGTAAGTGGTCTCCGAATAAATGGTGCAGTGAGTTTATTGACAGCGCAAAGACTGCAATGTGGGGATGTATCCTTACTGGTATTGCGAAGGCTATCACAGTTGTTATGCAAGATGCGCAAATTATGGATACTGTTATCTACGGCTTGTCAAATGTGCTGAAAAATGCGCCTCATGCAGTTTCTGCACAGGTAATGCTTGTAGTACAGACTCTGATCAACTTCTTCATACCATCTGCAACAGGCCAGGCTTCTGCAACCATGCCGATCATGGCACAGCTGGCAGATATTATTGGTGTGAGCAGACAGACAGCAGTTCTTGCATTCCAGTTTGGCGATGGACTTTCCAATATTTTCTGGCCGACGGCAGATATCGTTATCATCTGTGGCTTGGTGGAATTTCCCTGCAGAAATGGTATAAGTGGTTTACACCGCTGTTTCTGATCTTGTTTGTGACACAGGCGATTTTGTTGGGAATTGCAACTGGAATTGGTTTCTAGAGCCTTTTTCAAACACGCTCCGGAACTTCAAGGAAAAGCTTCAAGAACATTAATTGTTTGATAACCAGTGAACTTTAAAAACATAAAGGTAACTGTTCTGAAAAGGTAAGTCTAATGGAAAGAAAAGGAAACTTAATTAAACTTACGGACCTGTCTTCCGATTTCATCATCGACCTGAAATATGCCACGCCGGATAATTTCACTGGCGTGCAGGTGTACCAGTCAGCGGATTGCTGGCTGGATGAGCACACAGCGCAGATCCTGATAAAAGCCAAAGAAATTTTCGAAAAGGATGGTTATCGGGTAAAGATATGGGACGCCTACCGCCCCATCCGTGCCCAGAAGCGTTTTTGGGAAATTATGCCAAACGACGACTTCATCGCCCGTCCGCCCGACATGACGAAGATCAAAAAATTCCGTCCTACACATATGAACGGAATGTGCGTTGACGTCACCTTAACTGACAAAGAGGGCAATGAAATCGAAATGCCATCTCCGTTTGACGCTATGGATGAACGCGCTTCACTGAATTATTCCGGTCATTCCGAAACCGGAAGAAGAAACGGCGAGTATTTGAAACAAGTAATGGAATCCGTAGGCTTCCAGGCATATGAATGTGAATGGTGGCATTTTTATGATGTATCTACGGATCCAGCGCCGTTTTCGGATTATGAAATTTAATTTTTTAAACTACTAACGGGCAGCATAAGTGCGATTATGCTGCCTTTTTCATTACTTTCTAATACTTTCACTGAGCACCGTGTTCCCGGGCAATAGAGTCAACCAGCGCCAGCCCCAGTCCGGCACCTCCCATGGCCCGGCTGCGGGACTTGTCTACACGGAAAAAAGGATCAAAGATTTTTTTCTGATTTTCAGGTGAAATGCCGATGCCAGTGTCTTTTACCAGGATCATAGCCTGACCGTTTTTCTCCTTCACCGAAACTGTGACAGAGCCATTGGGACGGTTGTATTTAATGGCATTTTCCACAAGATTGTAGACTGCACGATAAAGAAGTACATAGCTGCCGGTGATATTGCGAATATTGTTATTAAGTGCAGATGCATCAGGCGTGTGGACATCAGTATGCCAATCCTGACTGGAGCTGTCATCAAAATGAATTGAAATCCCTGCTTTTTCTGCAACTGGATCCAGGTCGCAGAAAACCTCATCTACAAGCTCTTCCAGTGAAACATGGTCTGTTCGTGGAACAGACTTCAGATTCGTCATGTCAAGAAGGGTTCCCACCAGCTGGGAAAGCCTTGCTGTCTGTTCCTTGATCATAGTGAAAAGTTGTTGGTATTCAACCATTTCCGGTTCCTGCTTTTTCTCAAAAACTTCCAGGTTGGTCTGCAATACTGCAAGTGGTGTCCGCAGCTCATGAGCTGCATTTGCAGAAAATTGTTTCTGTGTACTGAAGGCATTGTCCAGCCTGGCCAGCATTTCATTGAAAGAGCTGGTCAGCTGTGCAATTTCATCCTTTGAATTGGGAACTGCCAGCTGGGTGGAAAGGTTCTGCGCCTGGATCTGACTGACTTCACTGGTTAGCTTCTGCAGCGGCGTAAGGGTCTTTTTTGTAAGAAAATAAGTACACACGCTGGAAAGAAGAATAATGATCGTGGTGGCAATAACACTTCGGAGAAGAAAATCCTCCTTGGTTTCCTGAATTTCCTGTTCAAACTGAGGAAAAAGAGCTTTGGGATCTACATTAAAGGTAATGGGTGAATCTCCATCCTGTGGATCCACCTTGATCATATAATTCTGCAATCCGTCCATTCCCGATACGGCAGAATGCTGATGAAGAAGTACATAAGAACACAGGAGACAATCATCAGTAAGGACAGCAATAAAGTGAGTTTCAGCTGAAGTGAGGTGTGGAAACGTTTTTTTGTCATCTGTATTCCTCCAATATATAGCCCTGGCCAATTTTATTCTGAATAGGGTCAAATCCGATTGCTGCCTTTAGTTTTTTTCTCAGAGATGAAATGTGCACACGGATGGAATTGCTGAAGGTATTTACACTTCCATCCCAAATATGTTCAATCATTTCTTCCGGTGAAATGACCCGGTTCTGATGGAGCAGGAAATATTCCAGAAGGCTGCTTTCTTTTCTAGTAAGGGAAAGCGGCACTCCATTTACAGAAGCTTCTCTTGTTCTGGTATCAAAGGTAAGCTGATTCCATTTCAGGCATACATCCTCCTGAACAAATTTTCGCCGGGTAAGGCTTCGGATTCTGGCTTCCAGCTCCTGAAAGTGAAAGGGTTTGGTAAGATAATCATTGGCTCCCAGATCCAGACCGTTTACTTTATCTTCAATCTGATCACGGGCGGACAGGATCAGAACCGGGGTATTGGTATTGTGCTCTCGGAACTGGCGGAGAATTTCCAGACCGTCCGTGCCGGGAAGATTCAGATCCAGCAGGATCAGGTCATAATTTTCTGTCATACACAGGCAAAGCCCTTCGTCTCCATCGAAACAGATATCTGTTTCATAACCATCTATGCGAAGTCCCTCCGCAACAGAGCGGCAGAGCTGTTCTTCGTCTTCTATAATTAAAATGTGCATATTGTCTCCTTTTATAATGTGGTTTTCTGATAGACAGAATTATTTTTACGTACTTCAGTTGGTGTGGCACCAAAATGTTCATAAAAAACTTTTCGAAAAAGTTTATAATTAGTGAATCCGTGGCGCTCCAGGATGACAAAAATTTTATCATTTGTGGATACCAGATCCTGATAAATATGGGAAATACGGATGTCATTCTGGTATTCCAGAAATGTTGTTCCCATACATTTCTTAAAAAAACGGCAGAAATATTTAGGATCAAACATGGCAATCCTGGAAATTTCAGTAAGGGAAATGGCTCTGTTATAATTGCAGTTGATGTAATCCAGAACAGGCTTTAGTTTTTCCAGATTCTGATTTTGTCTGCTTGTAGAATCTGCTGTAAATCCGAAACTGAAATTGTGATAAAGCTGATAAAGCGCGTCAAAAAGAAGCGTGTTAAACAACAGCGGTGCTCCGTCAGGTTTGGTATCCATTATAAGCTGCATTTGTGTTAGTTTTTCTTTAAATTGATTTATTTGTGTTTTTTGTCTGTCCCATTCTGGTTGAGAAGCTTGTCTGGGAGTTCCTTCAAGCTGAAAAGTCAGCCGGGAGGCATCGGAAACAAATTTTTCCAGAAACAGAAGCGGAATCTGAAATACAATGGCTTTGTTTGGACGTGTACATAAAGTAGAATGTACCTTATTCGGCTGTATCAGCGTACATTGCCCGGAATGTAGATTTCTGGAAGTGCTTTCCGTATTTACTTTCAGTTCGCCCTCCTGTAAATAGAGAATTTCAATGGCGTCGTGCCAGTGAGGCGGCACATAGCTTCCAAAATCCACCGATGTATAAAAACGCACATTTGTCCTGAGATTAAGAGGAATCACTTCATAATTTGAAGCTGTGATCACTTTTTTCATAACTGTCTGGCTCCATAAAAAAGAGAATATTGACCTATTATCTAGATACTATCATATCTTGAAAATTAAGGGCAAGTAATTTATTCTAAATTTATAAAAAAGATAATAAGAAACTGTTTGCAGGCAACATTCTGCGAGGCGATTCCCAGTCAGTCCATGAACAGCAACTGATAATAACAAGATTGACATTTTTGTACAGACATTTTTAAGAAAGAGAGGTTTTTCCTATGCTCCAGAATCCAATTTTACCAGGCTTTCATGCCGATCCATGTATCTGCCGAAAGGGCGATGATTTCTACATTGCAGTTTCTTCCTTTGAATGGTTTCCGGGCATTCCTATTTATCATTCAAGAGATATGAAAAACTGGGAATTGTACTCCCATGCTCTTACCAATGCAGAAGATCCTGACTTGAAAAAGCTGCCAAGTGCAAAAGGAATCTGGGCACCTTGCCTGACCTATTGTGAAGCAGATAATCTGTTTTATGTAGTATATGGTGTTATGAATTCTATGAATGCCAGATATTTTGATGTAGATAACTATCTGATCACAGCAAAAGATCTGCGCGGCCCCTGGAGTGAACCGGTTTATCTTCATTCTTCCGGTTTTGACGCTTCTATGTTCCATGATGATGACGGCAAAAAATATATTGTGGCTCTTGAATGGGAGACAAGAACAGAATACGAGAAACCGGGCCCAATCTGTATTGTAGAATATGATCCGGCACAGAAAAAAGTAGTGGGAATGCCAAAAGCTTTCTGGAGAGGCGGTACAGACCGTGGTTGTATTGAGGCACCACATCTGACTAAGCGTGGGAATTACTACTATATAATGTGTGCTGAAGGCGGAACTGGCTATTATCACAGCGTGACAATGGGACGTTCTGAAAATGTATGGGGACCATATGAGGCTGATCCATGTAACACAATTGTAACTTCTGTTCCGGAAAATCATAACGAACGTGCCGACTGGGATCACTTGAAGCCTCGTTATTATAATCCGGAAAGTAAGCTTCAGAAATCCGGTCATGCCAGTTATGTGGATCTTCCGAACGGAGAAACCTGGCTGGTACATCTCACTTCCAGGCCTTTTGTTCCGGAGCTTCGCTGCACTCTTGGCCGTGAAACTGCCATTCAGCGTATGAAATGGACAGAGGATGGATGGCTTCGAATGGAAAATGGAGGCAATATGGCCCAGGAGTTTGTGGAGGAGAGTAAGCTTCCCGAGTATCCGGTGAAAAAGCTTCCGCAGAGGGATGACTTTGATTCTGAAGCTCTTGGAATCGGTTATTATGCGCCTCGCATTGATCCTGTGACTTTCGTTGACCTGAAAGCAAGACCAGGCTGGATTCGCCTGCGTGGTCAGGAATCCGGCTGCTCTTTGAATAAGACAAGTATTTTGGCAAGAAAGCTGACAAGTGTACAGGCAACGGTAACAACAAAGGTTGATTTTACTCCGCTGAGTTACCAGCATACAGCTGGTTTGATCCTTTATTATGATAATATGAACTTTGTATATTTGTATAAATATTTCAGCGATACACTGAATCACAGTGCGATTTCTGTTATGCAGGTGGAAAATGGAATAAAACGGGAATTTTCGGAAGCAAGGACTTTTGTGGAAGATGGACAGGACATCTGGATGCGGTTGGAGGTAAAGGGCAGAAAATCCTGTTTTAAGTGGTCGCTGGATGGAGATACCTATAAAGAAATCGGACCATGCTTTGATACTACGAAATTTTCGGATGAGTATTCTGAGTTTGGTGAATTTACAGGAACTTTCGTAGGAATCACCTGTGGCGACCGTATGCTTCATCAGCACACAGCTGATTTTGATTTCTTTGAATATGTGGCAGATGAGACTGCAGATGTGAAATAAGTGTGTTTTTCTAAAAAAATGAAAATCTTAACACAGATTTTATAGGAAAGATGTTAAAATACGTTCAGGCAAATAAAAAAAACCAAAAATTCTGAAAGGAAAAATAAAAATGATGAATAAAAAAAAGACTTATGGCAATTCTGGCAGCAGGAGTTCTGACAGCAACATCTTTCAATCCGGTTATGATTAAGGCTGAAAGCGTATCAGCAGAAGAAGCTGGCATGGCAGTTCCGTCAGATGCAGCAGGCATGAGCGTACCTGCGGATGCAGCTGGCGCAGCAGTTTCAGCAGATGAGGCCGGCGCAGCAGTTTCTGCAGACAAAGCTGGCGCAGCGGTAGCCGGTGACGGTTCTGAGACAGCTGTTTTCTCTGAAGATGGCACACCTGTGAAAAAAACAGTAAAAGCAGCAGATATTAATATGAAGGTGCAGGATTCCTACGATTTCCCATTCCTTGGCTTAAAGGCAGTCCTTCCGGAAGAACTGAAGAAACAGATAGAAAACTCCGATATGCTTATGATCACAGAGGAAGAATGGAATGATGACAGTACTGGCTTCAAGTATGCCTTTTTCCACTGGAATAAGCTTACTGAGGATCAGAAAAACGAAGATGTAAACCTTCTTGGAACCGGCTATGAGGACTGGCTTAAGAGCATTGAAAGAGTTGGCACACTTGGTGTTTACAGCAAGGACGTGATCGATGATCTGGATTCCATCACAGGCTGCAATGAGCACAAAGAGCTGGGAACAAGTGAGGATGGAAATTATAAGTACTATCTCAGCATTAATAAAGATGCAGAGTCTGATCTGACAGACGAGATCGAAAAAATTGAGACTACGATCACAGAAATGACAGCTTTTGATCCAAGCAAATCTGTATTTGATATGCCTGCAGAAAATGCCAACCCGGATGCAGGAAATGTAGGCGCATTTGAGACAACGGATATTGATGGAAATGCCTATACAGAAAAAGTATTCAGTGACTATGACCTGACTCTTGTAAACTGCTTTACAACCTGGTGCTCTCCGTGTGTAAATGAAATGCCAGACCTTGACAAGCTTTATCAGGAGATGAAGGAAAAGGGTGTGGGCGTAGTTGGAATGGTTATCGATTCTGTAGGAGAGGACGGAACTACAGATGAAGATACTGTGAAAAAAGCGCAGATTCTCAAGGAAAAAACAGGAGTTACCTATCCTCTTCTGATTCCGGATGCAGGAAACATGAATGGACGTATCAGCGGTCTCAGCAGCTTCCCGGAATCCTTCTTTGTAGATAAAGATGGAAACATTGTAGGAGATCCGATCATGGGCAGCAGAAATCTGGAAGACTGGAAAACAGCTGTAGAGGATGCACTGGAAAAAATTAATTCCGGAAAATAAAAAGTGGTTAGGGAATGTAGGATGAAAAATTATATAAATAAAATCACCCAGTCCAAATGGACAGGAATCGCCCTTGCAGCGGTGGGGATTCTGATGATGGCCTTTGGTATTTATCGTGGTGAAATGGAAGTTGTTTTTACAAAAGCTGTAAATATCTGTATGGAGTGTATTGGAATTGGATGATAAGAAAATGAACATAAAAACTGGCCCAGACATACCATACAGGCACTCTGGGCAGCACTTACAAATTCCCATATATCCGGATTTGTAACTGGAAAAATATATACAGGAAAGCTGAAAAATGCCTGTGTTCCGGGACTGAACTGCTATTCATGTCCCGGGGCAGCAGGAGCCTGTCCAATTGGATCCTTACAGGCCGTGGTTGGAAGCTGGAACTTTAAATTTGCCTACTACGTAATCGGATTTCTGATTTTTGTAGGAGCGATCCTGGGAAGACTGGTGTGCGGATTTCTCTGTCCGTTTGGACTGATCCAGGATCTGCTGAATAAGATTCCTTTTCCAAAGAAAATTCGTACTTTCAAAGGAGACAAACTTCTTCGAAAGCTGAAATACGTGATTTTTCTAGTGTTTGTAATTCTGCTTCCCCTGTTTCTCACAGATATAATGGGCCAGGGAGCACCCTATTTCTGTAAGCTGATCTGTCCGGCCGGAACTTTGGAGGGCGGACTGCCGCTGGTACTTTTGAACAAGGCTATGCGTGGTGCCATTGGCTGGCTGTACATATGGAAAAATACAATTCTGATCGTGACAATTGTTCTTTCCATTATTATTTACAGACCATTTTGCCGTTATATTTGTCCGCTTGGCGCATTTTATTCCGTATTCAATAAGGTCTCCATTTACCGCTACCGTGTAGATATGGAAAAATGCGTTCACTGCGGAAAATGTGCAAAGGCTTGCCAGATGGTGGTCAACCCTGTGGAAAACCCCAACAGTCCGGAATGTATCCGTTGCGGACGGTGTAAGCAGGCATGTCCGGTACACGCCATTGCGAGTGGGTGCAAGAGATAACTGGAATGCTTTGCCATTATCATAGGAATTAACTTTATGTATGTTTTATAAGTAAAAAAGCTTACTGCGATTTAGACATTGAAAAAATAAATGTCTAAGTTGTAGTAAGCTTTTATTGTTTATGGTGTCAGGAAATGCTCTTGATTACATTACGGAGATACTCGTAGCAGATCTTAAGATTTTTCTCCCCTTCTTTATCCAGCGGAATCTGCAGTGTGCGTTCCACTCCATTTCGTGAAATAACGCATGGAAGGCTCATTGCGATTCCTTCTAATCCGTATTCCCCTTCCAGAACAACGGAAGCCGGTACGACGGCACGTTCATTTCGCATAATGGCTCCTACCAGACGGCAGACGCTAAGGGCGATGCCGGAGCTTGTGTAGCCCTTCAGTTCTACAATGTCCAGACCGCTGACCTTCACCTCGTGAAGTAGCTTCTCACAGTCAACAGGCTCTTTCAGGCCAAACTGTTTCTGAAAATCATGGAAAGGAATTCCTACAATATTAACCGCATTCCATGGGATAAAGCTTGTGCCGCCGTGTTCGCCCAGAACGAATCCGGTGACATTTTTGGCATCTACGCCGCACAGGTCGGCAAGCATTTTATTGAAGCGGGCGGTGTCCAGAAGAGTACCGGTACCGATCAGAAGATTTCGGGGGTAGTTGAATTCCTTCTGTGCAATATAAGTAAGAATGTCCATTGGATTTGAAACATTAATAATAATGGCAGAACGGGTGTAAGTGGTGATCTGTGTCATGATCTCTTTCATCACCTGTACATTGGTCTGCAGCAACACCATGCGGTCACGGGAGTTACCTGGCTGAATGCTGGGACCTGCGGTGTTGATGATAATTTGGGCGTCTTTACAGTCCTCGTAGGTACCCACCCGGATGTTTGCGTTGGCACTGTATGCAAAGGCGGTGGTGTGGCTGGCATCCAGTACGACTCCCAATGCTTTTTTTTCATTTCTGTTTATGACAACGATCTCATCTGCAAGATTCATTCGCAGAAGAGAGTCCAGAATTGCAGATCCCACATGACCTGCGCCGATCAGAACAATTTTTCCATAACTTATATTTTCCATGATGTCAGGCTCCTTTAGAAACGTAAACTTTCATATATAGTGATGTCACCGATAGACGACATGTCTGTTTTGTGAATAAGAATAGCACTTGTGAGCTGCAGAAACAAGAGAATTTTTGATTGCACTGTAAAAAATACGGAGTGATAAAAATGAAAACGATTTTCATATTGACTTTGAAAAAGAATCTGCTATAATATGAAAATGATTTTCAAATTGGAGGCGCGGGAAATGAGCGAAAAAGCACAATATCGTACCAGACAGATTACAGAGCTGGAGAATTATCTGTGCTCTATGGAAGGAAAACATGTTACAGTCAGCGATATATGTAAATACTTTAAAAGTCAGGGGATTTCTATCGGAACCACAACGGTGTACCGCCAGCTTGACCGGATGGTGGAGCAGGGACTGGTTGCCAAATATGTGGTAGACGGCACCAGCAGTGCATGCTTCGAGTATCTGGGACATGATGAGCATTGTCATAAGCATATATGCTTTCATTGCAAATGCGAGAAGTGTGGAAAGGTGATTCATCTGGAATGTGAGGAGATGACACATCTGGGCGAGCATATGCTGGCAGACCATGGATTTCAGTGGGATTTTACCAGGACGGTGTTTTATGGAATCTGTGAGGAGTGTAGAGGAAAATAATGAGGTTGAACATGCACAAATTAAAAAATAAATTCAAAAGGCTGATCATGTCAGCTGCCACAATAGGTACTGCCTGCCTTCTTGCAGGCTGCGGTGCAGGTGCGGCGGCAGGAACTGACAATTCCAGTGTGACAGAAAGCCAGAGCGGGGTAAATGGCAGCGAACAGGAAAATGCCAGCTCAGATAGTCAGAAGCTTCAGATTGTAGCCACTATTTTTCCAGAATACAACTGGGTAAAGGAAATCCTGGGTGACCAGGCCGAGAATGTGGATCTTACCCTGCTTTTGGGTAACGGAACAGACATGCATAGTTTCCAGCCTACCATGGAAGATATTTTGAAAGTATCCACCTGTGACCTGTTTATTTATGTAGGCGGTGAGTCTGATTCCTGGGTTGCCGATGCATTGAAGGGCGCCGGAAACCCAGACCGAAAAGCAATCAACCTGATGGACGTGTTGGGAGACCAGGTGAAGGAGGAAGAGATTGTAGAGGGGATGCAGGATGAAGATGGTCACACTCACGAAGAAGAGCATACCCACGATGATGATCTGGAATACGATGAGCATGTCTGGCTGTCTTTGAAAAATGCGTCTCTGTTCTGCGACACCATTGCCAGTAGTCTTGCTGATGTTGATCCGGAGCATTCCCGGCTTTATCAGCAGAACGCCGAGGCTTACGAAGAAAAACTGGCAGCTCTCGATCAGGAATACCAGACATCAGTGGAGAAATCCCAGTCAAAAACCCTGCTTTTTGCAGATCGTTTCCCGTTCCGCTATTTAATTGACGACTATAATCTTACTACTACGCTGCATTTGCCGGCTGTTCTGCAGAAACAGATGCTAGCTTCGAGACCATTACATTTCTGGCTGGCAAGCTGGATGAGCTGAAACTTCCGGCTGTTCTCACCATCGAGAATTCCGATCAGAAAGTAGCGAAAGCAGTAATTGAAAACACAAACACTAAGGATCAGAAGATTTTGACATTAAATTCCATGCAGTCCGTAACAACAAAGGATGTGGAAGAGGGAACCACATACCTTTCCATCATGGAAAATAATCTTCAGATTCTGAAGGAGGCATTATGAGTCTGATTACTTGTGAGAACCTTACATTGGGATATGAAGGAAAAGCGATTTTGTCCGGGCTGAATTTCAGCGTAAATTCCGGTGATTACCTTTGTATCGTAGGAGAAAACGGCTCTGGGAAATCCACACTGATGAAAACCCTTCTTCATCTTCAGAGCCCTATGAGCGGCAGTATCATTCTGGGAGACGATTTAAAAATCAACGAGATTGGCTACCTGCCACAGCAGACTGCACTTCAGAGAGACTTCCCAGCTTCAGTAGACGAAATTGTGATGTCCGGTTTCCTGGGAAGAATGGGGCTTCGTCCTTTTTACAATAAAGCAGAGAAAAAAGAAGCCCACGAATTGATGGAGAAAACCAGGATCACGGATCTGGCTGACCGTTGTTATCGCCAGTTGTCCGGCGGGCAGCAGCAGAGAGTACTTCTGACCAGAGCTCTCTGCGCCACAAGGAAAATCCTCCTTCTGGATGAGCCTGTTTCTGGCCTGGATCCGGTTGCAACTGCGGATATGTACCAGATTATCAACGAATTAAATAAAGAAGACCGAGTAACCATCATCATGATTTCTCACGATATCGGTGAAGTAGCAACTTATGCAAGTCATGTGCTGCATATTGGGCAGAAGGTTTTCTTCGGAACAAAAGAGGAATATCTGGAAAGCAAGATTGGAAAGCGGCTTGTGGATGCTGGAGAGGAGGGAAAAGCATGAGCGGAATTTTTGAAAAACTGGTATTTTATTTCCAGTATCCATTTGTGTGGTATGCTTTGATCGTAGGCGTGCTTATTGCACTTTGCTCCTCCCTTCTGGGGGTAACGCTGGTGCTGAAGCGGTTTTCCTTTATTGGGGATGGACTGTCCCATGTGGCATTCGGCGCTATGGCCATTGCATCGGTGCTGAATTTCAGCAACAATATGCTGTTTGTCATGCCGGTAACTGTGATCTGTGCGGTGCTGCTTCTTCGTACAGGACAGAGTACAAAGATCAAAGGAGATGCGGCAATCGCTATGATTTCGGTTGGAGCTCTGGCAGTTGGCTATCTGCTGATGAATGTGTTTTCCACCGGCTCTAATATTTCCGGAGATGTGTGCAGCAGCCTGTTTGGTTCTACATCAATCCTGACCCTGACCACAGCTGAGGTGTGGCTGTGTGTGGTGGTGTCTGTTATTGTTGTGGCACTGTTTACAGTATTTTATCATAAGATATTTGCGGTTACTTTTGATGAAAATTTTGCAAAAGCTACTGGAACCAGGACGGATATGTACAATCTTCTGATTGCGGTGATCACAGCAGTGATCATTGTACTGGCTATGAATCTGGTGGGATCCCTGTTGATCTCAGCTCTGATCATTTTCCCGCACTGTCGGCAATGAGAATCTATAAACGATTCAGCGCTGTAATTATCTGTTCGGCGATTTTATCCGTGTTGTGTGCATTTCTTGGAATTATTGTTTCCATTCTGGGCGGAACGCCGGTAGGGTCTACCATTGTGGCTGTGGATATTGCGGCGTTTCTGGTGACAAGCCTGATTGGGAAGCTTTTAGAGAGATAGAATATGGTATAGAGCAGTAGAGCGTGTCTGAAAAATCTGACAAGTTAATATGGCAGTTACTTAATATCCGATGTATAGGGCGTTCTTGTAAGTGGTTCAGCTTGCAGGGGACGCCTTTTTAATGTAATAGGAAATTCTGTTGGAATTGCCTATTACATTAAAAGCTCTACTGAGTAGGAGCGCACTGCGGCGGAAGGGTAGCTGTCGCTCGAGGCGACCCTCCGCAGGCGGAGAATCCTGCAAGCTGGATTCTTTTTATATGGCAATGAGAAAAATACTAACCAGAGTATAGTGCTTTTTCCTGGGTGAATTTCTTATAATATAGTTACAGCAGAATGATACAGTTGTAGAAAAAATTTCTGGTTGCTGTTTTGTATCTGGCTGCAAAGTTAAAACTATATTTTTCAGAAAAATTATATGATCCTGGGAGGGTGCTTATGAAAAGAAAAATAATTGCTGCAATATTTACCGGAATGTTAACCGCCGCATTGTTTCCTGCTATTGCCCATGCAGAAATCGAAAATCCGGAGGACTATATGGCATCTGGTATGCCAATTATGTAATATATTCCGACGAAAGCAGCGAACGCCACAATGTAGCGGAATATTTGAACCAATACTTGGAAATGAGGCTAATGGAAGACGGAAGTGCTTACATGGAAATGTCCTACAATAGTGAGGAGTCAGACTCGGCAGAAATTCTGAAGGTCTCATGGAAGCTGGAGGGCGGGAAAATACTTGTTTCCCTGGAGGAAGGAGACATTTATCTTGATACAGTGGACGGAGAGTTTGTGGGGAGCTTAGATGAGGATACCCAGGTGATTTTTGGACGTGAACTGGTGCAGACAGGAGAAGCTCAGAGCCTGGATAATCTGGACGATCTGGAAGATAGTGAAAAAGCTAAGATTCCAAAGGAGAATCCCTACATTTATCATCCGGAAACAGACAATCCGGAGGAGATCATTGCCCGCTATCTTGGGGCTGCGAATTTGGAAAAAGGTTATGAAGTTTCCGTGGATGAAGACAATGGAACCTTTACAGCTCATTGGGCAGGAGATGAATATTATGATCCCAGGGACTATGTTGGAAGCTACAGAATAACGGATGATAACTATATCAACATTTGCTGGAGAGAGGCCACCAGTGAGTATGGCGATAAATGCTATGGTGCGGTTCTGGTAGACCGCTGGAACCAGTTTACGATAAATGAGGATCTTGGAAATCTGGCCGAAGTTATGACAGCCATGGCAAACGACATAAACAGCGGACGTGTTTTCACAGCTTACAGGACGGAAATCACAGAAGGCTCTGAAAACCAGGGGGCTGTGAAATTTATAGATGAGGATTACGAAGTTTCCTATAGCTACCAGATCATTCCGGGTGCAGATCCTATGGTGACACTTACCAGGTATGATTCGGAATATGATTATGAACAGGTGTATACAAATTATCAGCTGAGGGAAATGCTGTAGGAAAATAGAAAAATTGGAAAATGTGAAATTAGCACTCACCTCTTGATAATGAAAGTCGATTTTTGTCCTGGCTTGTGTATCCTAGAAGTGCCTGTTTTACAGGCTTTCCGGGGCATCAGTCATTTTGTCTGGTATTGTAAAGCAGTGTCAGATTTGTCGTAAATGTCGTAAATTTTGTGGTCAAAAAATGATGAGAAATGGAGAGTGCTAATAAAATGAACGCAGGCAGCCAGAGAACGGGAAGAAGTGATCCTGAAACAGTTGGAAGAAAAAGAACCATTACCGGATAAAGAGAAAAATCAGATTGCCTGGGTAAGAGCTGCTAATCAGCACAGAGCGATTGCGGAAGAGATTATTCTCAAGGAATTGATTTATGTATAAATGTTGCCAGTAAACAATCTAGCAGATAACTAATGAAAATAGAATATTGTGAGCGAAGTAAGGCGTGAGTCATAGAAATGTGGCTTGCGTCTTTTTCTTTGCCTGAAAGGAAGTGATAAGTTACTGACATTTTTCAAAGACGCTGGTCTTGATGGAAAAGCAGGCTGGCAATTGTTCAAAGAGAAGGAGTATCTTGGCAAATTGGATAACCAGAAAGAAGTTGAGAAATTACTGGAACAGTATATTCTTCGGTTTGAGCGAGATCCAAAAGAAGAACCGGAACTGAGCCGGTTTCACTTATTTGATGCAAAAGGAAATATATATCAAAGGTCAGTGACCTTTTGACACCCTAATCCTGTTTATAAATAAATACATTCAAATTTGAGTAGGCATACAGGAAAAAGTAGGGTAAAATAATGTATATGCTGAAAGAATGGGAGAAAAGAAGCTGTGGAAACCGGTTCTGGTTCTTGCCTGTCTGATAGGAATATCAAGATTGTATTTGTATGTGCATTATCCACAGATGTTCTTGGCGGAGTCCTGGCAGGCGCTATATCAGGATATCTGGGATATCGGTTCATCCAGGCCATTTTTTACAGAATAAAACAAGAAGGGGGAGGACCATGTCCGATGTAAAGAATAAGAAAAAGAAATCCAGTATGATTCAGGTCAGTATTGGTGTTCTGGCAGTTATTCTGGCTATTCTTATTATTATAATGATGGGAATTGTTTCTGATATTCAGGGAACGGCTCGTATTGTAAATTATACTGGTTTAGTCCGTGGAGAGACACAGAGGATCATCAAGCTGGAGGTTGCCGGGGAACAGGACGATGCAATGATCCAGGAGGTAAGGTCTTTCATTGATGGTCTGCGCAATGGAAATACGAAACTGAATCTGTATATCTGAATGATACGGATTTTCAGAATAAAATGCAGGAACTGGACGAGGGATTTTCTGATCTGTATAAAGAAATCTGTTTGGGGCGGTCTGAAGGATATGAAAAAACAGATATTATATCCAGAAGTGAGGATTTCTTTGTAATCTGTGATGAAGCAACAGGTCTGGCCGAAAAATATTCGCAGAAAAAAGCCACATCCTTATCATTGCTTGAAAAATATATCACAGCAGATATTGTTGTGTTGATGCTGCTGATCGGATATGAGTTTATAAAAGCAATACAGTATGCTGCAATGAACCGTCTGTTGCAGCGAAAAGTATATCTGGATGATGCGACAGGACTTCCGAACAAAAATAAATGTGAAGAATTACTGAGTGAGGAAGAAACGGATGCAGATACCGGTGTCTGCAGTTTTGACCTTAATAATCTCCGGCGTATTAATGACAGCAGAGGACATGAAGCCGGTGATGCCTATATCCGTAGATTTGCTATCTGCCTGCGGGCTTCCATACCAGCAGAGCAGTTTGTGGGAAGAGCAGGTGGAGATGAGTTTCTTGTAGTTACCCATGGACTGGACAGGGAACAGATGACACAGTGCCTTGAAAAGGTGCGCAGAGATATGGCAGAGGAATCCAGAGTGTATCCGGATACTCAGCTAAGCTATGCGGTAGGTTTTGCACTGGCCTGTGATTTTCCCGGAAGTACAATGAGGGAGCTGTTTAACTGCGCAGACAAAAACATGTATATCAATAAGAATCATGTAAAAAGGGAAGAGGCTGCAGCAGAAAAGAATCAGGGATATCAGCTGTTAAAGCTGCTTAATCAGCACGGCAGTAATTTCTCAGATTGTCTGTATTGTGATGCCGGGATGGATACCTATCGGGCGATTCGTTCCAGTGAAAATTTTTTCCTGGCCTCTGATGGTGCATATTCCGGTGCAGTGGAACAGATCATAGAGGAACAGATTGAAAAGTCCTGTCAGGCAGATATTCGCGAAGGGCTGCAGATTTCGGAACTTCAAAAGAAAATGCATACGAAGAAAGATGTGCTGGAATACGAGTATAATATCGGGAAACAGGGGGCATATAACCGCCTGACACTGATTCCTGTGGACTGGGATGAGGACAAAAAGCTGCATCATTTTCTCCTGGCATTTGAAACCATCCGAAAGACTTCAGAAGGTCAGACAGGGGCAAAAGAGCAGCTGCAGCTTTATTATGAACAGCTGAAACAGTCTATCCTGGAAAATGACAGCTATGTGGATGCGCTTCTGGAATTGTCAGATGTGATCTATACAGTAAATCTGACAAAAGATGTTCTGGAAAGAAGGATTGTACTGAATGGAAAAGAACAGAAGAGCCGGGAACTTTTTATGGATTATTCACTTCCATGTTCTTATCAGGATTACTGCTGGGAATATGAGAAAAAAATCACCCAGGAAACAATTGCCGGTTACTGTATGACAGATAATTGTGAAAAGCTTCGTAAGAGGTTTGAGAACGGAGAAACAAATATGTCTGTGGAGTATTGTGCCGCGAAGATGATGGAAGTATCCGCTGGGTGCAGAAAACAGTTCTTATGACCAGAATGGTGGTGTTTGATACAGAAATTCTTGCTGAGATCCTATGATTTATGCAATCATTCTGTTGCAGGATACCACACAGAGACATGAACGGGATGAGCAGGAACAGGCACGCCTTCAGGCTGCATTTAATGAAATGCGTGCCGAGAGCAGGGCGAAAACGAATTTCCTAAGCCGTATGAGCATGATATCAGGACACCTTTGAATGGTATTATTGGTCTGTTAAAGATTGATGAGACCCATTTTGAGGATAAAGCACTGATACGGGAAAATCATAAAAAGATGAAGATAGCAGCGGATTATTTACTTTCCCTTATTAATGATGTTCTGCAGATGAGCAAAATAGAGGAAGGTCATATTGTTTTGACTCATGAATATATCTGTCTTAAAGATCTGGTCTATGAGATTGAGAGCATTATCACACACAGGGCAGCAGATGAGGATATTCAGTGGATTTATGAGAAAAATAAGGAGGATATTCCCTATCCTTATGTCTATGGAAGCTCACTGCATCTTCGCCAGATTTTTCTGAATATCTATGGAAACTGCATTAAGTATAACCGGCCGGGAGGAAAGATTACCACGGTAATGGAGGCTGTAGATGTACATGATGGATCTGTACATACAGATGGACAATTTCTGATACAGGTATAGGGATGAGTGCAGAGTTCCTGAGCCGCATTTTTGATCCGTTCTCACAGGAAAAAACAGATGCCCGTAGTGTTTATCAGGGAACTGGTCTGGGAATGGCGATTGCCAGGGGATTGATTGAGCAGATGCATGGAAGTATTGAAGTGACAAGTCAGGTGGGAGTTGGATCTGTGTTTGTCATTACCATTCCTTTTGAGATTGCAGAGAAACAGAAAAAGGATGAGGAAATTGCAGAGAAATATAATATTCGTGGATTGCATCTGTTGGCAGCCGAGGATAATGAGCTTAATGCTGAAATCATAGAAATGTTGCTGACTGATGACGGTGCGAAGGTTACAGTTGCAAAAAACGGCAGACAGGCGGTGGAGTACTTCGAAAGTAATTCTCCGGGAACCTTTGATGCCATATTGATGGATGTCATGATGCCTGTTATGGATGGTATCGCAGCAACAAAAGCCATACGTGCTATGGACAGGGCGGATGCAAAAACAGTTCCGATCATTGCAATGACTGCAAATGCATTTGAGGAAGATGCAAAAAGATGTCTCGCAGCCGGCATGACCGCACATCTGGCAAAACCATTCCAGATAGAAGATGTGGAAAAGGCCATTGTGGAGTGCTGTGAAAAGTAATGCCATCTGCAAGATCTATTGCCATCAGTAAATTATCAGAAGCAGCTAGTAAGTTAATTTTTGTTCCAATAAAAATAAAAAATCAATAGTTTTGGGACTGCAATCCTAAAACTATTGATTTTTGTTGCTTTTGGAATATAATTAGTAAAGAAAGGAGCATTATTATGATTATAGAAAGAAAAGAATATTTAGAAAAACTGATAGCCTGGAAAGATAAGCAGTTGATTAAAATTGTTACAGGTGTACGACGTTGTGGAAAATCTATGCTTCTGGAAATTTATCGCAATTATTTAAAAGAGCATGGGATTGAGGAAGAACAGATTATTTCTATTAATTTTGAAGATCTTGATTATGAAGAACTGAAAGATTACAGGAAATTATATAAATATTTAAAGGAACGTCTGATTGATGGAAAAATGACATATATTTTCCTTGATGAAATTCAGAATGTAACAGATTTTCCGAAAGTGTTGGACAGTCTTTATATTAAAAAAAACATAGATATTTATGTGACTGGTTCCAATGCATATATGTTGTCCAGTGAGATTGCAACTATGATTTCAGGAAGATATATTCAGATTGAAATGTTGCCGTTGTCTTTTAAGGAATATATGGAGAGTACTGGCAGTATGAATGACAGAGGAATCAAATATGCTGAGTATTTGCAGAATAGTTCATTTCCGTTTACACTGGAATTAAAAAATCAGCAGATGAGATCAGAGATTATCTGGAAGGAATCTATAATACGATTGTTGTAAAGGATATTATAAACAGAAAAAAAATTACAGATACTATGATGCTTAAGAGTGTCTTAAGATTTGTGTTTGATAATATAGGAAATCCATTGTCATCAAAAAAAATTGCAGATACGATGACCTCAGAAGGGCGAAAAATTGATACAAAAACGGTGGAAAAATATCTAGAGGCTTTTAGCGAGAGTTATATTATATATCAGGCAAAACGTTATAATATAAAGGGGAAACAATATTTAAAAACTCTTGAAAAATATTATATAGTTGATATTGGAATGAGGTATATGCTTTTAGGTTCGAGGCAGGCAGATGCAGGACATGTTCTGGAAAATATAGTCTATCTGGAATTGTTACGTCGAGGATATGAGGTGTATGTTGGAAAAATCGATTCATATGAAGTGGATTTTGTGGCACAGAATAAAAAGGGAACAGTATATTTCCAGGTGGCACTGACTGTACGAGATAAAAATACACTTTTAAGAGAATTAAGGCCATTACAGGCGATACGAGATCATTATCCAAAGATTATCCTAACAATGGATGAAGAACCAGAAGAACAATATGAGGGAATTCGACGTATTAATGCCAGAGACTGGTTATTGGGGATTGTAGACTGAGCAATGCAAATTCATGGTAATAATATATATAAACAGAAGATACATTTGTTGATAGCAGTGAAAGTGCAAGATAAGTTGCAAAAATATGTTGTTCCTTTTTATGCAGTATGTGATGGGGGCTGGATGTCCGGTGGATATCCGTCTAGCACAGACCGTAGCGTTCACAAATTCTTCACAAAAATATTAGCACTCAACACTTGTTATTACAGCGTAGCTTTTGTCTTAGTTCATAGAGTGCCGTAAAGTGCCTATTTACAGGCTTTTCACGGGTTTTATGAATTTATCACATTTCATCAAAAATCGTCAATATACAAAAAATTGGTGTCAAAATTGGTGTCAAATAACCTTAATTTGAGATTTTGATGAGCAACACATCAGTATAAAAAATTGAATATTTTATAGATTATGGAACGCCTAAAATGACGTTCCTTTTCTATTTCCAGCCGTTCTTATTGGACGGCTATTTTATTATCCAAAATGAAAGGAGCATTAGATTTATGAAAAAGACATGGAAACGATTGTGTACGGGCTTCTTAGCTCTTGCAACTGTCGTTACTGCTTTACCGACTACACCCGTCCATGCAGAAAGTAAGCAATACTG
>ENA-OQAA01000142-OQAA01000142.1-human-gut-metagenome-genome-assembly--contig:-NODE-142-length-52043-cov-1.901418_pt1 | contig 52043 bp, 58 predicted proteins | sample MGYA00242489_ERZ504515 | MGnify/ENA primary metagenome ERZ504515 (study PRJEB26092, sample SAMD00036237) | human gut metagenome | host: Homo sapiens | study: EMG produced TPA metagenomics assembly of... | reverse complement strand
AGAAGGCGTATTGTCTTCACCGTAAACCGTTCTTAATATCTTTTACTGTTTTACCAGAAAAGGCATCTGGCTCAATAGAGCCATTTCTTGTTGTCACCGCATCTTTACCATTAGCAGCTAAAAACAAGCCGGCCACCTCTGTGGCTTGACTAACCGGCACAAAGCTTCATCATTTACAATGTCTACACAATCAGCATCCACTTCTATAGGAAGGGGTTCCATGCTATTCTCACTGCATGAACAAAATGCTGATACAATCCAAGCATACAATAAATACTTTTTCATACGCATTAATTTTTAAAGTTAACAAAAGAGATTATTATAAATATAAGGCAGGCTACGCCTGCCTTATATTTATTTCTTCACCGAAAAGCGATAGATGCAATGACTGTCATACTTTTCTCCCGGCTTCAGCAACGCCGAAGGCCATTCCGGCTTGTTGGGCGTATCGGGATATTTCTGCGTCTCCAAACAGACGGACGCACGATGACCGTACACGATACCTTTCTTTCCGGTCAGTGTGCCATCCAGGAAGTTACCGGCATAAATCTGAATGCCCGGTTCGTTGGTATAGACATCAAGCACAATACCCGTTGAGGGAGATTCGAGGGTGGCACACGGGCGGGTGACATCACCCTTCGTATTGAGTACCCAGTTGTGGTCATAGCCCTTGCCGTTCTTCAACTGTTCAAAGTCATTGTCGATACGGGCGCCAACAGCAGTAGGAGTGCGGAAATCCATATCCGTACCTTCTACGGAAACAATCTCATCGGTAGTCATGAAGGTACTGTCCACGGGGGTATAAGCATCTGCATCGATAGTGAGCAGATAATCCGAATTGGACTTGGAGGGGTCACCGTCCAGGTTAAAGTAAGAATGGTTCGTCATATTGACAACAGTGGTACGGTCTGTTTCGGCACTGTAACGAATGTCGATGGCATCGTCATCTGTCAGCGAGAAAGTGACCTTGCAGGTCAGGTTACCCGGGAAGCCCTCCTCTCCGTCTTTCGACAGATAAGTCAGCTCCAGAACCTGACTGCTCAACTGGCGGGCATCGAACACTTGATATTGGTATCCCTTGGGACCTCCATGTAGCAATGACCGTAATTGTTGCGCGGCAGCTGATACTCTACCCCATCCACTGTATCTTACCCTGGTTGATACGGTTGGCATAACGTCCGATGGTAGCGCCGAAATCCGAAGGGAACTTGATGTAGTCCTGAATGGAATCGAAGCCCAGCACCACATCACGCATAACGCCATCCTTGTCCGGCACCATCACTGATACAATACGTCCACCGAAATTCGTAATACAAACTTCCATACCATTCTTATTCTCCAAAACAAACAAGTCTGTCTGCTTGCCATCCACTTCCGTACGGAAGTTCGCAGGTTCCAGTCCAGAAGCAGTCTTTTCACTCGCCTGTTTGCCCGTGCAAGCCGATGCCAATAGCATCACGCTTGCCAACAAAGTCATCATCTTATTCATAAATACAATATTGGTTACTGTTTAGACTATCATTTTTTCAACAAGAACTGCTCCGCACGTCCCGGAGTGAACAACTCCCACAAAGAAGCAACCGTCCAGCCCGGAGCGAAGATATTGTTGTAATATCCCTTTCCGTTACGTCCGTAATCCCAATTGGTATGCTGCACCACTTCCGGGTAATAGCCTACTTTGGCAATGCCACACATGTGTCCTTCATACGGCAGTAACTGGCGCATGGAAGTGGATATCACCTCGCAAAGTCAGAGAAGCGCGGCTCGTTGTACTCTTTGGAGAGCCAATGCAGCACATCGGCAAATTCGAAGATAAATACATCGATATGGTTATTCTCTACCGACACATTCCCCAACCACGTTTCAAGCCGATATCTCCCAGCATCTGACCTTCGGCAAAAGGAACATCCCAAGTATAATACCATGACAAGGCAAAATAAGCGGCTTTCTTTGCCAGACCGGCATAGTGTGCACGCTCTTCTCCTTTGGTAACCAAAGCCAGGTAATAAGCAGCCGTAGCAGCATACAAGGAGGCTTCCTTGTCCTCGCAGTTGGCATCCAGCGTAGAAGAGAAATAATCGGCTTTGGATATCAATTCCTTCTCCAGATAGTCTACCGTACGCTTGGCGCTTGCCAGATAACGCTTGTCTTTGAAATACTTGGACGCCATCACCAAAGGCAATGTTGCCGAAGGCGTGCTACCACCGCTGGCATCCACGACAGAGAAATCATCCTTGAACTTGCGCGGGAAGCTGCCGTCCTCGTTCTGCAACTTGAGGAAGCTGTCCAGCATGCCCTTGATGCGTTTCTCCCATTCGGGGTGTTTACGCTTCTGCTGTTTCTCGTAGTTCAAATAGTTCAAGATGGCATACACTCCCTCGGACTGACGGCGGATGCTATGTCTGGTTTCCTTGAAGCCGCGGTTGTAGTGTACCACTTCGTTGAAGAAACCGGCAGGCGAAAAACCGTTCTGGAGATAAGTGTCAAAGATATGGTTGGCATTGTCCACCAGGTCTTGGCGGTTCTGCTGTTTGCCATACTCCAAAGCATTGAAAGCGTTCAGCAATGTACGTCCCACAAAGCCCACTTCGGCAACATCGGTATTGGCACAAGTAGCAGTCTCCAACTCTACACCGGAATAATAATGAGTGGGGGTATTGCCAACATAGCTTTCCACGAAGAAGTTGCTCATCACCTCCTTCATGCGGTCTACCGTGTAAGGTGTGTCAACCGGTTTCGGACGGTTAGTGTCATAACAATACTCCCAGGTGCGCTGTACGCATTCCGAAAAATCGGCAGCATTCCTTTCGGACACCTCCCAAGTCATGGAGATGCTGTCACCCTTACGAAGCAACTGGAAAGCCTCAACGGCAGGAGCCAGCGTCAATTTGCGGATATATGTCTTCGGTGCTTCCTTATAGGGGAAACCGTATGCCAAGACAGTCATACCATCCACATTGCAGAAACCGGTATATCCGATGGAAGTCTCGCCGGACAAGATTACCTCTCCCTCCTTATGAGTGGTCAAAGCTTCCTTGTCGAACTTGTCAATACGGATAACCGACATGGACGTACCGCTTGCCGGATTGAAAGCTGCCGTCAGCGGAGTGCTCAAACGGTCCTCACGCACCAGCCAACTGTCCGATGTGTGGAAAGAAGGAGCCTCCTTCGGCGAACGCAGGTTGCGGCGATACCAGAAGCCCGGCATGTAGAACTGGCAGTCCGAATGCTTGTAACCGGTCTTTATCTGTTCCCCGTAGTTGAAATACACATTTTCCAGCGCCTTGAGTGTGACGGTAATGCGCTGTTTGCCATCCTTGTCCACCACCTGGCGGATGATGTCCAACGGTAACTTTTCCGAAGCCCGGCAGCTGTACATACCATCCTGCATCTTCTGCAAGGCCAGCGGATATTGCTTGGCATCATTCCCCGGCACTTTCAAGGAAATAGAAGCAGAGATGTCTTCCGGAGCAGCATTTGTCGCTCCGGCACCCGTAATGCCCACCAAAAGCATTACCCCAAAAAACAATCTTTTTAGTCTCATAGTTACATCTGTTTTATTGTTGTTAGAAAAATATCATTCAGACATGAATACATACTTGCCGGAACCCAATTCGACTACCAGCTTACCGTCAGCCTCCTCCACGGAATGAATCCCCGCCTGACCGGCATCTACCTGTACATGGAAGTCAAGCGGCAGCTTGACCGTAGCGGTTGTATTGGCAGGAATCTCAACGTTCCACTCCAGCTTATTGCCATCACGTTTCCAGGAACTTCCTATTCTGCCATAAGGCGATACATGCGAAGCATTCACATAATTCAGTTTTTCCGGGAATACCGGTTCCATCAGAATCTGCTTGAACCGACGGAAGCGGGAGTATTCTTTATGCCGGCAAGATCCTCATAGAACCATATCAGCAGATCTCCCAAAAGCATCACATGGTTTCTTGAATTCATCGCCGGATTTGCCGTGTCACCATTCCATAATTCCCAAATGGTGGTTGCACCCTTCTTAATCATGTAGCCCCATGAGGGATAAGTGTCATTGGTCACTATCTTATAGGCAAGTTCCAGTCCACCGTACTCGGTAAGTCCGCGCATCAGATGCTGGATGCCAAGCACACCGGCACTGACATGTCCCTTACAGTCTTTTTCCGTCTTCTCCACGACATTGGCAAATACTTTATCTTCATATCCGTCGGGAACCAGACCCAGTCTGAGGGAAAGCAGGTTTGCCGTCACCGTATTGTTGTCATACTGTGCAGCCTCAGTATTGAAGAATTTCTTGTTATAAGCGTCCTTGACCTTAATGGCAAGTGCTGCATACTCTTCAGCATCTGCCGGAAGTCCGTTCATTTGCGCGAACTTCTCCATCAGTTGCAGAATACTGTAAAACACCGTTGTACTCAACACTTCACCGTTCGTCTTACGGGCAGGGTCCTCCGAATGAATCAGCTCCGGCGACTCGGGAGGCATGCACCAATCCCCGTATTCATCCTTCACCAGAATATAGTCCTTCATTTTGGTCTCCGTCATGTGGTTTACCCAGCGCTTCATGGACGGATAGCGCTCTTTGATGGAGCTATCATCGCCAAACTGGCGGTAAAGCATGTCGGCTACGTAAAAATAGGCAGCCGGCCAAGTCACGTCATCATGGAAGATGGTCCAGTAACGGGGAGATACCACAGAGATACTTCCATTTTCATTCATGGACTCTTCTATATCCACCAGCCACTTCTTATACATCAAGGCATTGCCGAAAATGAAACTTTCACCATAGGCACCGGTAGTGCGGTCGCCCAGCCATCCAAGACGTTCATCACGCTGGGGGCAGTCGGTAGGCATACCGCGATAGTTTCCACGGATTCCCCAATAGGCATTCTTGTGAAGTCTGTTAATCAACTCCTCGGAAGTCTCGAACGTACCGTTCGTTGCCATTTCATCATACACCACCTTACCGGTGAAATCATCCGCTGCCGGTTCATAGTCCAAACCGGATATTCCATAAAACGGAAACCATGGTAAACAAACAACGGTTCCCAAACAAACTCACCGTCAGCGGCAGGAGTATAAATATCCGTGACAAGGGCACTGCGCAGGTTGTCAAGATACAGTTCCGTACCATTGTCCTTCAGCACTTCGGCAAAACGCATGGTAATGGGCTTGTCCTTCTTGCCACGCAGTTTCACCTGCTGTATTCCTACCATATTCTGCCCCATATCCACGATATATCTTCCATCACCTACCGATTTAACGGATATTGCTTTATTTCCTCCATCACCTTCAGACTCGGAGAGAGCTGTGCACAAGTTTTCCTTTTGGGAGCCTTCCATCCGTTCCGGTCCAACCTGCCATCCGGAATCATCATAGCCGCTTTCCGTCCATTTACCCAATTCCAAGCGGGCATCGTAATGTTCACCGTCAAATTCGTTGTTCGCAGTTATAGGACCGTGGTTCGTCGCTTTCCAGGAATCATCGCTGACTACCGACACCGTCTCACCATTGTCGTACTCTATATTCAACTGCGCCATGAGACGGGGCAAACCAAAACCTACCATCCCATTGGCGCGCATGGAAAGATAGCGGCCGTTGCCAGAGCCACGCCTATCGCATTGGTACCGGACTTCAACAAGGGGGTGACATCATAGGTCAGATAAGATACAGAAGCATCGTACCAGGTAGGCAAAGGACCGAATACATCGTTTCCAATCCTCTCGCCATTCATATAGCATACGGAAGAGCCTACTCCCGAAACATAAAGGACTGCACGCTTCGGCTGTGACGGCAAATCAAACTCCTTCCGCAGATAACGTGCCGGAAGGATGGTCCGCTCACCGTCCAGTTTCAAGTTTGTACTGTCGTTCAGTCCAATCCAGCCGGCTTTCCAGTCCGAACTGTCCAGCAAAGCCATTGACCAATATTGGATACTACTTTGCGCCTTGTCACCGGTATTTGTCCATACAGTGACACGCCACCAATATTTCTGTCCCGACTCCAAAGGCGCCCCTGCGTACTTCACCAGCACCGATTGGCCAGACTCCACACGACCGCTGTTCCATACCAGCCCGGAGCCGGCCTGCAAGCCCTTGTCCGAGTCCGCCACTTCAATCTGATAAGCAGTCTGCATCACATCCTGCTTGTCGGTTACCAGTTGCCATGAGAAACGGGGAGCCGATACAGCCACTCCTTCGGGATTCTTCCGCATTTCAACAGTGGTTTCCTCCACTTTCAAGGAACTGCCACCCGATACTTGACAGCCCATCATCAATAGGGCCAACAAGGAGATTAAAATAGATTTCTTCATACTTGTCAAAATTTCGGTTTCTCCGCTTCCGTGGATGCAACGGAGCCTTCTACCGTCGGCCATCCGTCTTCCCAGCTAATCTTATCCAACATCAATACACGGCCTTCAGGCTTCTTTGTGCTCACCGCATGATAGAAGAACCAGTCATTGCCGGCATTGTCCGTCACAATCTCCGAATTATGACCGGTACCCACAAAGGAATTACTTTTCTGAATCAGCACTTCGTGCTTGTTATCCATCATGCTACCGCCATTCTTGTCGACATAGGGGCCGAAAAGATTATCTGAACGGCTACAACAGTAGTGTAAGTACTCTTCAATCCCTCACAACAACTTCCTATGGAAGCAAAGAAGTAGTAATGCCCGTCCTTCTTGTGAATATAGGTACCTTCGTAAGCGGTTCCTGCCACTTGCTGCGGTGTGGCGCCGTCCTTCAGAGAGAGTCCGTCATCAGACAGTTCAATCGCATAGATTCCTCGAAAACTGCCCCAGAAAAGATATTTCTTCCCTCCATCTTCTATATAGAAAGGGTCGATGGAGTTCTGTACATTGATTTCATTGCTGCGGAACATCTTTCCGTGGTCCGTAAAAGGTCCCTCAGGCTTATCGGCAGTAGCACAACCGATGCCGCAAGTTAACTCGCCTCCCCAAACAGACATAGAATAATAGAGCACGTATTTATCACCTATCTTGTTGATGTCCGGCGCCCACAAACCGCCGTTCGGCTCAAAATCAGGCCGCGTACGGTCGGTAAAGGCAGTACCTACATACTCCCAATCCACCAGGTTCCTGGAACGGTGAATCGGCAGATTGCGTATGTCCTCGGTGGCATACAAATAGTAGTATCCGTCATCTCCCTCAATGACAGAAGGGTCTGGCAAACTATAATCTATCACCGGATTGCGATAAACATTCTTCGGCTGTTGTTCTTCCGGTTTATCCTCTTTCGTAGCCGATGACGAGGAACAGGCTATCAGACTGCATAACACTGATAATACAAGAAACTTCTTCATACAATGTATTCTTTTCATTCTTTCATTTTACTTTTCGGGTGATGTACTGCCCAATACCTGCGGACGGACAAGAGTGCCGCCGATGGAAACCGTTCCCTGGTCGGAAATGGCAAAATCCTTGATGTACGAAGTGCGCGGCTGTACCTTCACAGAATCCCAGTGTGCATGGAAAATATACTTCCAACTGCCGTCCTTGCAGCGGAAGGGCGCTCCGTGTCCGGTGCCCGTCAAGCCGTCGGCACGTTGCAGAATAGGGTTTCCCTCGTATTTCTTCCACGGTCCCATCGGGCTGTCCGAAGTGGCGTAGCCCACACCGTAGTTCTTGCTTTCAAAGTGATTGGCCGAATAAACCAGGTAATATACATCCTCTTTCTTCAAGACGGAAGGACCTTCGGCAACCCTGGCGGGCTTGTCCTGCGAAAGCTCCCAAGGCTCTCCACCTTAATGCACTCCGTCAGTGTTTCCTGCTTAATGCCGGTCAAATCATCGTTCATCTCTGCCACCCAAATAACGTTGCCATCTGTAAAACGCACGAAATAAAGGTAAGGCGTACCGTCATCATCAATGAATAGAGAGGTATCGATACTCTTCTCATCCCATATCGGCTGCTTCACTTCCTGACGGAACGGGCCTTGGGGAACATCTGCCGTTGCCACGCAGATACGCTCTTCGGTGGAATAGAACAGATAGAACTTCTTCTTCGACCCGATGTAGTAGACTTCCGGCGCCCAGAATCCCCACGTACCGTAGGAATCTGCGGCCGACAACGCCTGGCCTTCACGCGTCCAGTTTTCAAGTCATCGGAAGAGAAGCAGGTAAAGCCTTCTCCTTCTACCGTACCTCCAGTGCCGTAAGCATAATACTTGCCTTCGTAAAGCATTACGTAAGGGTCGGCAATCGCAGATAGTCTGATTCTACAACCGTCTTCTCCTTGCATCCTGCAAAGCAAAGACAAAGCAACAGTAGCAATATATAATTCTTTTTCATATCCATCTCTTATTTTACTATTTTGGGCGTCATATAGTCCTTGCTGATTCTCATGCGGTCCACACCGTCCACTTTCTCGAAAGAAACGTCACTGATGTACATGGCACGTGGGTGGATACTACTCTTGTCCTTATGGGCATGGAAAACGATACGAAGCTTGCCAGCCTTGTCGGTGAAGGTGGCACTATGCCCCACTCCAACCAGTTCTCCGGGTTTCTGCAGCAAAGGATTCTCCTCGTATTTGGTCCAGGTACCCATCAAATCGGTAGCTGTGGCGCAACCTATGCCGTAGAAAGGACTCTCATAGCTGTTGGCGGAATAGGTCATATAGTAGAGCCCATTACGCTTGATGACAAACGGGCCTTCATTCACACGGGGCCATACCTCCTCCCATGCCTGAGAGACGTGGATGCAAGGGTGCATGGTCTCCTTCTTGATAGTCATGAAGTCTTTCTCCAATTCGGCCACCCAGATGTTGAGCCCGTCGTTGAAACGGTCGAAGAAGAGATAAGGCGTGCCGTCATCATCAATAAACAGAGAGTTGTCAATGCATTTCTCATCGGCAATCATCGGTTCCTTCTTACTTTGGGTAATGGTCCTGCAGGTGAGTCTGCTGTTGCCACACAGATATGCTCGTCTGCCGAGTAATACATATAGAACTTCCCGTTCACTTCGTAGACCTCCGGTGCCCAGAACCAGCGGTCGGCCCAGACATCCTTCTTCTGGAGCGCCATGCCCTTATACTTCCAAGCCTTCAAATCATCGGAGGTATAGACTTCGATGCCTTCATCCGCATGGGTGCCATAGGCATAGTAAGTGCCATCGTGCAACAGGATGAACGGGTCGCCCAAAAGCACCGGCGTTTCAACTCCTTCGACAACAATATCGTCCACATCCTTATAGTCTGAAGAGCAGGACTGGCAGGAAGCCAGCGTGGCCAACAGAAACAGATACATACATATAAAATTCTTTTTCATGATTCTTTCTTAAACAATTGTTATGATGATAAATATTTACTTTCAAGAAGATGTTCCGTTACACCCGTATATTGAACCCTATTCAGTCGTATACTGAATCCTATTCAATCGTATACTGAAATACATTCAGTCGTATACTGAATCACCCCCAGTCCATCACACTGATTCACAAGGAAATACAAATACCGGCTTCTATATACATTTTTTCATTACATATATACGGAACGGCACATCCCACGATTGCGTCTAATCGCGCCTCTGCCCTACATGATAATACAACGTACCACTATAAACCGAGAGCCGCCCTCCGAACAGAATCCGATGCGGGATGCAGGGTAGCGTATATCCAAAGCTCCCAGCTCCCTGCCGTCGACAAACAGATACAGCTTGTCTGCACGACGCACGGCACGGAAATTATAGGATTCCTTCCACAATTCATGTACACCTATCTTATAGATATGGCGTTCCAAATCCTCCGCCTCCTTGTTGATGAAGCGGATGCCTTCTGCCTTTACCGGAGTAAAGGTACAATAATTATATGCAGGATGTTCTGCTATCCCCCTATCTTTGTTTTCTATCGGATGCCATTCGCCGCCATTCAGGTATTCTATGTCGAACTTGCCGAACATGTCATCCACAAATTCGGATTTATTGCCTGCTTCGTTGACGGTTCAGGTAAAGTGTATCCAACCATGCAGGTGCGGCAAAACGATAACCTTTCTCAATGAAGTCGGTATACTTCACATCCGGATAGAGCGTTTGCAGGCATCCCAACGGGAATTCCTTCTTCCAGGCAGTTTTCCCTTTCTTCACGGCTGTCACCTCAAGCATACGGGTGATGCCATCGACTGAGCCTTCACATAGTTATCCTTATCCACATAAACCGGATAGCTTCCTGCCTTGTCTTGTCCGGACAAGCCGGACAACTGGAAGCTCAATTCATAATCGTTCAAGAAATCGCCCTTCAACAACTCCTCATTCCCCGAAAGCTGGAAATGCACATCATCGAAGCCGATGGTATAGGCAGCCCCTTCGAACAAGGCAGACTTTGTCTCGTCAAATACTCCGGGAACACCCGCTTCTTCTGCCGGAAGAGCCTCTGCAAAGACATGTCTCCCCGGTGCGAGAATCTCATCCAGCCAAATCTTCAGACAGCCACCATTACGCTCAATGCGCAGATGATGGTACACACCCCAATGGAAATCTTCAGGCAGGGCATAGGATTCCTTATTTTCTTTGCCGCGACAAGTGTACGCAGGTACCAGCTCCGGTCTCGGCATCCAAACCTACATAGGCACAGTTATCTGCATCCTTCCACCAGGCAATGACGCCGGCTCCACCCTCGGTCTTGACTCCCGTCTCGAACAAGTAAGCCACGGACGGCTGTACTTGTTGCAACACACCGAACGAAGCTGTCTCGCCTTTACCCGCAAAGGTAGGCATCGAAGGTTCGGGATGATAACCTGCCGTGCGGGGGCCGGTGATACCATCCACAAACAACGTCTTGTCGAAGAACTGGACACGGTTGATATATTGTCCCCGATGCTCATTGTTCTTGTTTGCCATATAAATCAGCCACCATTCAAATCCGTTGGGGCCTCTCAGGATATTGGGCTGGCCGGGAGTCATCAGAATATCGTCGGCAATGCCGTCTTTCATATCGAACAGAGAAACGTCGAAGAATTGCGAACGTCCCTTGTTTGTTTCTACGGCAAGCAGATTCGTGCCTTCCTTCAAAGCAGCACGCAGCTTCTTGTCCAGGTTCACGATACAATAATCACGCCCCTGCTTCTCGTAGACAATTGTTCCGTTCAGATAAATCCGGGTATCTCCGTCGTGAGCGACACGCAGTGCCAGATTGCCGGTTTCGCTACCGGCAGAGAAAGTCTTTCGCAACCATAGGGAGGGCGTATTCCACCAAGTACCAGATGCCGGGTTGTGGAACCTTTCACTTCACGGGACGAAAAGCCGGTCTCCCCCCTCGCCCAGCCGGAGTCATCGTAGGTCACTTTTGTCCAGTCGCCCTCCGGCTTGCTCTCCGTATAAGCAAACAACGGCTCATACGTGCGGCCATACCGCAATAAATCCACTTGCCTTCTCCTCCAGTTGTGTCTGATTGCAGCCTACAACCGGATAGCTATATTTATTACCATTTTGAAAACCTAAAGGAGAGTCTGCCTCAGCAACTCCCAACTGATAATTGCCCCACTCTGTAGAGGTGTGGTTGGCATTATACATCATATAGTAGCGGTCTCTATACTTCATGACCCACGGTCCCTCCGCTACTCTGTTATCCATCGTTTCCCATGTATCCGGCAATGAGGCGAACTGACACACCGGTTCGCCGGCAAATTCTGCCGGGTTCTTCATTTTACGTCCCCATATGGTATTTCCATCAGTAAAACGTACCATATACATGTATAGTTGTCCATCATCATCTCTCGAATGATTTGGGATCGATACGGTTATCCATCCATGTCTTCTTGTTCGGTTCTGTATAAGCGCCCAAGACATCTTTGCTCTGCGCATGTACAATGTGAACGGCATGCTTGTCCTTCCCCCAATAATTGAACTGACCAGTACAAATGAAAATCTCCATTCAGATAGAACATGTCATTGGCATGAATCTGGTCATCTCCGGCTCCGCTGCCTCTGGTCCAGTCATTGTCCATGGATACGACATGGATAGGTTTCCCCCAATGAACCAGGTCATCGGATACATAGAAATCCCCGTTTGTACGGACCCCTCCAATATAATATTTGCCATTATATTTCATTACGCCGGCATCCGCCACTCCCGGAAGTACCGGATTCTGGATGTTCTGCGCAAACAAGCTGCCGCAGCAAGCAAAAGCGAATGGTAATAGTAGTTTTTTACAGACAAGCATATGGTATAAGATTTAAGAAAGAAAAGGCTATGCCGGAAGCATCCTAAATGAGAACAGGCTTCCAGCATAGCCTTCTTTAGTTATTAATAGTTAGGATTCTGAGTAAGATGTGCAACACCACCTACTGTGCTGTTTTCCACCTCATCTCTTGGAATAGGCAGACGTCTGTGCTTGCCAACAATAAAGTTGTCAAAGTCTTTGTCACGAGCTTTCAGTTCATCAATTCCAGCCTGGGAATCAAGTAATCCCCAGCGCTTCAAGTCAGCCCAACGCCAACCTTCGAAACAGAGTTCCAAAGTACGTTCCATCTGCAGACGCTTGATAAAAGCATCTTTAGAGCTCAAGCAGTCTTTCCACTGACTGTCTTTCAACTTGGCCAGACCGGCACGTTCTCTTACCTTGTCCACATAAACAGCAGCATCGGCAGGATTAGTACCCGTTTCAACAAGACACTCTGCATAGTTCATCAGGATATCTGCATAGCGCATAATACGATAATTATTGCGGGCAAAGTAATCTTCTGCACTACGATAGTACGAAGTATTGTATTTACGGATATAACAGTCTTCCGGATCAGTTCCCCAATTATCATTCCAATCTGCATTCTCAACACCATAATATTTCTTCGGCTGGTCGGGGAAGTCTTGCGAAAATCCACGATAAAGGATACTGCCGTACAAACGCAAGTCATTCTTTCCATCCACACGTTTCTCTTTCAAGAACTCGTCTACCAACCAGCGGCGTGCCTTACCATCTCCCCAACCTATACCACTTGGAGCATAGAACTGAGTACGCTGGAAACCGAATGCCATACTGGCATCATTACCCGTACCACCCTTGTTCTGGTCATCGAACTGAATTTCAAAAATGCCTTCCTTGTTATTCTCGTCTAAGTCGGTGAAGTTATCTTCGCGGTTTGCAATAAGACCGTATAAAGAGCCTTCTTTGTCAATCAGCCATTGCAATTGTTCCTTCGCCTTGTCATACTTATGTTGTTGCATATAGGCCTTGCCCAGCAATGCTTTAGCGGCACCTTTGGTAGCACGTCCCAGGTTGGCAGCATCCCAAGATTCCGGTAAATACTGCATGGCAAAAGTCAAATCTTTCTCTATCTGATCCCATATTTCCTGTTCAGAAGCATCTTCCGGTATATAGGAAGCATCTTTAGGCTCCAACGGCATAGTTCCTTTGTCCCACAATAGATTTACCTGGAAATACCACAATGCACGCAAGAAAGAAGCTTGGGCCAATACCTGGTTCTTTGTAGTCTCGTCCATTTCAATATTAGGCACATAGCTCAACACCTGGTTGCAACGGAAAATGCCTACATAGAAATGTTCCCAATGAATGTTGTTGCCTTCGTAAAAATTATAGTTATTGTAGAGGAAACGTGTCCAGTCGCCCAATTCAATCCAAGGAGAAGAACTCCATCCTTCGTCCGAAGTCAAATCATAGCGGAAAGAGAGCCAACGCATCCAAGTACCTTCCTTATAAAAGAAACTGTAGCAGGCGTTTACACCGGCTGTCGCATCTTCCGGCTTATTCCAATAAGTATCGTTGGTTACTTCATTGGGATTATCAATATCCAATAAACTCGAACTGCATCCGGTGCACAACGTCAAGGCACCTGCAAGCATTAATCCATAATATATCTTTTTCATAATTTATAAGCTGATTTATAAGTTAAAAGGTCAAATCCAATCCAAACATTACCGAACGGGTATTAGGATATGCAAAGCTGTCCGTACCACTGTTCCAAACGGAATTCGCACCCTTGAAATCAGGGTCCAGACCGGAATATCCGGTGATAGTAATCAGATTGCTGCCGGTAGCATACAGACGAAGTTTCTCAACACCCAAGTTGGTCAGCCATTTCTGCTTAAAGTTATAACCGATAGAGATGTTCTTCATGCGGAAATAAGAACCATTTTCCAAGAAACGGTCGGCATCACGGGAGTTACGGAAGTCACCATAAATGATACGCGGGGTATTGGAGTTAGGATTCACCTGGTAAGGCTCTTCACCCTTTTCAAAGCGGATATAGTTGGAGTTGTCTGCAAACAGACGTCCTTGCCAACGGGATACGTTATATATCTTATTACCGAACTGACCGTTCCACATCATACTGAAATCGAAATTCTTCCATTCTGCATTGAATACCAATGACATTTGCATCTTGGCCCAGGGGCTACCGCAATAATCACGGTCAGCATCAGTAATTTCTCCATTGTCATCCAAGTCAAGATACTTAACATCTCCCAATTGAGGACGTTTTCCTTCAATCATAATGGGGGTACCCGTAGATGTCACATAATTATCAATCTGTTCTTGCGTCTTGAAGATACCGTCTGTTTTTCTCAAATAAAATTCAGCCAAAGATCTGCCCGGTTCAGTTCTTGCCTGACCAGAATCAATATAGTCTCTATTAGTACCATCACGACCCCAAACTCAATACCTTCGTTATCCATCGTAGTCACATTCAGCAAAGCGCTGTACTTAAAGCCTGAAATCTGGTCTTTCCAACCAAGTTGTAAACTCGAAGCCTTGTTGCGCAAGCTGGCAGCATTTTTCCACGGAGAGCCTTCCTTTGATTACCGGTAGAAATAGCAATCGGAGTCTCAGCCAATACGTCACTGGTCTTTGAGTTGTAATATTCTGCACTAACAGTCAAACGCTGGTTAAGGAAGCTGGCATCAAAACCTACATTCACCGTTTCTTTTGTTTCCCAAACAAGACCTGCATTCACCAGTTTCACCTGAGTAGAACCCGGAACAATAGCACCACCGAATACAGTTACAATACTCTGGTTGATAGTTCCGATATAATCCCAATCGCCAATGGAAGAGTTACCAAGACGACCCCAGTTACCTCTAATCTTCAAATCATTAATCCAAGACACATCAAAGAATTCCTCCTTTGAGATTCTCCAGCACCGGAGAATGAGGGGAAATTACCCCAACGGTTTTCCTTAGCCAGACGGGAAGTACCGTCACGACGGAAGGTAGCAGTCAGATAGTATTTATCATCATAAATGTAGTTAGCACGTCCCAGATAAGAAATCATCGCATTCTCACTGATACTGTTTGAATTCTGCTGGTTGCTTTGTCCGGCATTCAATACTGTCAGATAATCACCGTTACCCAACATCGGGAAGTTCAGACGGGAAGCCCACAAACCTTCCCATTCATGGTGCTGGTAAGTAGTACCGACCACGGCATCCACATGATGCTTACCAAAATCCTTATTGAAGTTCAACGTGTGCTCAATCAACATGTTGTAGGTGTTGTCGCGTGCCTTCTGGCTTTCCGGATCACGGTGTTCCTGATTCTGAGTCCAGTTACCTTCTCCACGGAACCATGAGTCTCATAGAAATAAAGGTCAATACCACCGTTGAATTTATAAGAAAGGAATTCGAAAGGCTTGAATTCCAACCATAAAGAACCATTCAAACGATTCTGACGGAAATGACGGTATTCCAAATCTTCACGGCAATCGGGTTTACACCGAACGTATTATACTTGGCTGCATCACCATAGCCATATCCACCCGGATTATTCTCATCATAGATAGGAATAGTAGGCATCATACGCAAAAAGTCATTGTAGGTATTTGTCTGGTTCGGGTCTGTGTTTGTGAGTGAATAAGCCAAGTTTTCACCAAAAGAGAACCAGCTTTTTACCTTGTGTATTGACACGGAAGCTATAACGGTCGAAAGTATTTCCATAAGAAACGCCGTCATTGTTATAGTAACCGGCTGATACAAAATAACTACCGGAATCACCACCACCAGAAAGCGATACGTTGTAGTCCTGAACCAATGCAGTCTTCAACACTTCATCCTGCCAGTTGGTATCATACTGTGAGTGTTTCTGAGTGCTGTTTACAGTGGCAATACCGTCTTTGATGGCTTCATTGTAGGCAATATCATTATACTTGATATATTCTGCCGCATTCATCAAGTCAAACTTCGGACTCCATTCCAATGTTTCCTTTACGCTTACATTCACTTTCATGGGGCCTTTCGTACCTTTCTTGGTAGTAACGATAATCACACCATTGGCAGCACGCGAACCGTAGATGGCAGCAGCAGAAGCATCCTTCAGAATCTGGATGGACTCTGCATCCGCAGGATTGAAATCAACACCCGGTCTGTAATCATACCGTCAATAACCCACAGCGGAGAGTTATTGCTCAAGGAACCGACACCACGAATTTCAATAGAGGCATCTTCGCCTGCCCTACCGCTACTGCGTACGTTAATACCGGTTGCCAAACCCTGCATCTGGCTGACCAGTGTTCCTGCAGCGCTTTTCTTCATTTCCTTGGTATCAACAACGGCAACCGCTCCAGTCAAGTCGGACTTCTTCACAGCCTGATAACCGATGACAACCACTTCTTCCAGTGCTTTCGAATCATCTTTCATCACCACGCGCAAGGCAGTTCCCTTATAGACAACTTCCTGCGTAAGCATACCGATATAAGAGAAAACGAGTGTACTTCCTTTTTTTCCACTCACTGAGAAATTACCGTCAATATCGGTAATGGCACCCGTGGTAGTACCCTTCACCAATACATTCACGCCCACCAAAGGCTCACTATTTGCATCCGTCACCGTTCCCGTTATGGTCACATCTTGTGAATAAGCGGTAGCTGCAAACACAACAAAGAATAAGAATAAGATTTTCTTGATCATTTTTTATAGAATTAGATTTTAAAACTATGCGGAAACTAACGCCCGCTTTTTAAATACACCGCAGAAAGTGATTAGTCACTTCTGCCAATCATAGAACATTGATTAGGATTTGTTACGTCATAGGCATAGGGGTCATAGTATTATAAATTGTTGGCTTTCGGATGCAAATATATCCGCATAAAGCTAAAATTAATGCAAATATCGCTTCAATCTATGCAATTATAAATCCAAAAATGCCCCTGAGAGACACCTCAGGGGCATTTGATTGGATTGTTATATTTAGCAAGCATTCCATGCTATCATTTCACGAAGTCTTTGGGCAGAATACCAAATTGTTTTTGGAAGCACTTGGTAAAATAGGAAGGAGTATTGAAGCCGGTCATATAGCAAACCTCATTGATTTTACACTCTCCTTCCTTTAAAAGCTGCGCCGCTTTCTTCAACCGCTCCAGACGGATGTAGTCATTGGGAGTCATATCCAATATGCCTTTATCTTCCGGTTCAGGCTCGACCGGCTCATGTTCAGCAGGCTTGCCATATCATCCAGGCAGAAATCCGGATTCTGCATATTGGCAACCACCACTTCCTTCAATGTTTTAAGGAAAGATTCATCTGCCTTTGTCATTGCCATACTGCCCGTCTGCACAAAGGGAGAATTGACAAAAGAAGCCCGTAGCTTCTCACGGTTGTTCAGCAGATTGGCCACACAAACTTTCAGATATTCCACGGAGAAAGGTTTCTCTATATATACGTCAGCCCCCAGCTTCATTCCCTCTATTTTGGCTTGAAGAGTCGTCTTCGCCGTAAGCAGGATAATCGGTATATGGCTATAGTCAAGCTCGGACTTCAGATGCTCGCACAGCTCCAATCCATCCATCTCGGGCATCATAATGTCTGAAATGACAAGATTTACAGTATGTTCCTTCAACACCTTCAAAGCTTCCACCCCATTCACGGCAGTCAGCACACGATATTCCGAAGAGAGCTGTTTCACAACAAATGCCTGCATTTCCAAACTGTCTTCCACCACCAAAAGAGTATACCGGTGCTGTTCCAAGGCAGTACCTGCACCACTTTCCTCAGAGGATTCCCCGCCCGTTACCGGTTCTTTATGCTCCATAGCCACCGTCTGCTCGTGCTTCAGCGGAAGTGACAGCAAGAAACAGTTGTTCTCCATCGAATCTTCCATGCACAACGTACCCTCATGGAGTTCGGCCAATGAACGGGCAAGTGCAAGCCCGATACCGGTGCCGGGCACAGAGCGCAAGGTACCGGTTTTATACTGGATGAACGGCTTGAAAATCTCCTCGCGCATCTCTACCGGAATGACAAGGCCGTCATTGCATACGGAAAGCAGCAGCCTTTCACCTTCCGAGTACAGCCTGATGCGTATATAGGTCTCCGAATACTTTATCGCATTGGTCAGCAGATTGCTGATAATCTTGGTAAGCCCTTCCCTATCAACGAAGCATACAAGCTTTCGGGAGTCTCTATACTCAATGCCAGCCCCCTTTCACGTGCCAAAGGCTTGAAACGCTTATACGTCTTTTGTAAGAGCTCAGACACGTCACATTCCACAAAATTCAATTGGAAGCCTTGTGTCTCCGTCTTCCGGAAGTCCAGCAACTGGTTCACCAAATCAAGCAGTCGGTTGGTGTTCAGTTCCATGGTCTCCAAATCATCCCTGATGTCATCCGAAACAGAACGGGAAGCCAATACATTCTCGAGCGGACTCTTTATCAGTGTAAGCGGTGTACGTATCTCATGCGCCACATTCGTGAAGAAGTCTATCTTCGCAGTATACAACTCCCGCTCCTTTTCCCGCTCAAACTTGTCCATAGCCTGCTGATGCTTCTGCCGGGTCTGTTTTCTGAAATAGATGATTACAGCAGCCAGTGAGCATAACGCCAATACCGTATAACCGGCATATGCCCAGGTGGAGAGATAGAAAGGAGGACGGATATGGATGTCGAGCACACGTTCCGTAGCGTTCCACTTGCCATCGCTGTTGGAACCTTTTATACGCAACGTATAGCTTCCATAAGGAAGGTTTGAATAGTTGATGATGGAATTCCGTCCTACCGTATACCAGTCGCGGTCAAAACCTTCCAACTTATATTCAAGACTGTTCATTTCGGGTGCTTGATAACTTAAAGCCGCAACCTGGAAAGAAAAGGAGTTCTGGTCGGCATCCAGTTCTATTTCATCCGCATAGGTGATGCTCTTCTCCAAAGGAGAATCCGGACTGTCCACCGAAAGCCGTTTATTGAACAGAAAGAAGTCTGTAATCACCACGGGAGGGAGGAAAGTGTTCTCCACAAAGGTTTCCGGGTCAAAGGCTATGAATCCGTTGATACTTCCCAAATAGATGCGTCCCTTCTTGTCAATGTAACCGGACTGGAAATTAAATTGGTTGCTCAGCAGCCCGTTTGCCGTGGTATAGACATGTTTGCTCTCCGTATCGGGATTGAAGCAGACCAGACCATAATTGGAAGTAATCCATAAGTTACCCCGCTTATCCTCGACCATCTTGTAGATAGTGTTGCTCGGAAATCCTTTCGACATGTCATAACGGGTAAAATTGTCCGTTTCCGGATTGTAGCGGCAAAAGCCCTCACCCAGCGTCATGAACCACAGACGCTTCCTGCTGTCTTCGTAGATACTGATTACCTTATTGTAGGGAAGAGAGGTCGAATCATTCTCATTAGACAGATAATTCCTCCACTGCTGGCTTCTTACATTGTAGCAGAACACTCCATTGGAGAAAGTAGCAAACCACAGATTTCCGTTGAAGTCCTCCAGAATGTTATAAGTAAACATATTCTTCAGCTGAGGAATCCGGGTAAAGTCATCTGTAGAGCGATTGTACTTCAACAGACCGGACGTGGTGCCTATCCACACGTCTCCCGTAGTGTCCTGCAAATGGTAAAGGCGTCATTGGCGACCATGGAATTCTCACTCTCACCCTTGGCATAATGTTTCACCTGCCTGGTCCGAAGATTCACCCGGTTCAGACCACCGGAGAACGTACCCACCCACAAATCATCCCCGTCCAGGCAAAGGCCGTGGACATTCTGATAAATGGCCGGATGCTCAAAAGGCTCTATCTTTCCGTTTTCCGGATTGTAATTGAACAAGCCTTTGTCTTCGGTACCTATCCACAAGGTGCCATCATTACTTTCACAGATTTCCCGTACACGACGGCCGAAATGCCTGAGATTGTCTCTCGGATAGAATTTCTCGAAATAAGTCCACTGATAAGGACAATAATTCACTCCACCGAAATAAGAACCTATCCACATGCCGTTCTCCTTGTCGCAACAGAGCGAATAAATGGCATTGTCCGACAATGCATACAAATCATCCTGGTCGGGAACGGTTAAATGGGTAATCTTGTCATTCGTCAGATTGTAAATATACAAGCCGGACTCTGCGCCCACCCACAGCTCGTTGTCAGATTTGAACTGCAAAGCCCTCACATAGGTGTTCAGCAGTTTCCGCGTCTTGCCTGTAGTCTGATTTATCTCTGTCAACCCGTTCAGCGAAGCGATATACACGCAGTTATGGGGTCCGCTGACCTGCCAGTTGATAATATCATTCTTGAAAATCTCATTTCCTTCCGCGTCCTTGAAAGGCTGCAGAGGAGTTTCAAAGTCAGCTTTCGTATAGTAAAGATTATCCGCATACAAGGCCAGCCAACACGTATTCCCATTCAGCCAAAAGCGGGTTACATTGGGCAGTCCCGAATCGTGCAGATGGTTCAGCAGCCTCCCTTCATCCGGTTTATAGCAGAACAACCCCTGGTTTCTACCGATATCCAGATATTATCGTCCTCGTCACTTCCAATCATGGTGACGAAATCCCTGATGATACTGCCGTTATCACTGGCCTCATCGAAAGCGGTAAAGGAATCCAGTACCGGGTCGTAAATAAAGACTCCCCCATCGGTACCAATCCAGATATTTCCCCGGCGGTCCTCGTAGAGCGCAGTTATGAAGTTCTTTCCTAAACCGGAGTTCTCTTTCTTGTAAATACGGAAAGACAATCCGTCATAACGGTTCAGACCGTCCTTGGTTCCGAACCACATAAAGCCTTTCCTATCCTGCAAAATCTGATACACGGTGTTCTGCGAAAGACCGTTCCGGATATCCATCGTTCTGAAATAGTAATGAACAGCATCCTGCGCACAGACCGGCAATACCGCCCATAGGCACAGACTAAGGAAAAGCTTTATAATCAATCGTTTCATAACAACATTTTTAATGTACAATTTACCATTTACAAAGTACAATTTAACTATGCAGATGACAGCGCAGCCAAATTGTACTTTGTAAATGGTAAATTGTAAATGCCCCTATTTCTTAAGTGAATTGCAGATACGTGTATTTATCTCTTTCACGCGTTTCTCATCCAGCTTTATCACCTTGCGGTCGTAAGTCATCAGACCGTTCACTTCCACCTCCACATCCGTGGTCTGTGTATAGACGGCTGCCGAGAAACCTCTTTTTATCATCTGATACAGCATATCGGCATATTTCACGTACTCATCAGTCACTTCTTTGGAAGAGTTGAACTGAACATATCCCCAGTTGCGGTTCGGTTCCCAGATATGGTCTTTCAAGACAAGGCCGATGCCGCCATACTCACCCAAAACCGTGGCACGCTGTGCATCATACAGATACATCTCCGGTTGGGGATAGTTGTGGAGGTCGAGCATGTCACCGCAAGTATAATGGTTACCGCCACTTGCCGGATTCACCAGACGGGTCGGGTCATACTGTTTCGTCCATTCGGCTATCTCTACCGTCTTGAACTGCCCCCAGGCTTCGTTGAACGGTACCCATGTACCGATACACGGATAAGAGTAGAGACAATCCATTATTTCCTTCCATTCCTTGTGATAATAGGCTTCGGATTCGGCGGAGCGTTTCAGTTCTGTTCCGTCGAAATAGCGGCGGTTCTGCCATTCCGGATTACGGTCACCGCTCGGCATATCCTGCCATACGATGATACCCAAACGGTCACAATGTGTGTACCAACGTGCCGGTTCCACCTTGATATGCTTGCGAATCATATTGAAACCGAAATCTTTCGTCTTCTGTACATCATACAGCAAAGCCTCGTCTGTGGGAGCTGTATACAGTCCGTCGGGCCACCAACCTGGTCCAGCGGTCCAAACTGGAACAAAGCCTCGTTATTTAGTTCCAGGCGTACGATGCCATCCGCGTCACGACGGGTGGAGTACTTACGCATGGCAGCATAGCTGTCCACCTTATCCACTACCTTGCCTCCGCTTTTCAGAGTCACTTTCAGCGTATAGAGGAAGGGGGAATCCGGACTCCACAACTTGGCATTCCGGGGCATGGACACCTCCACCGGCTCTGCATTGATACTTTTGCCGGTGGCTACCAGTTGATTGCCGTCATACACATTCACTTCCACAAAGTCGGAAGGACATGCACTATTCAATTCAGCCTTCACTGTCGAACAGATTACGGTCAATATCGGGAGTGATACGGAGGTTCTTGATATGTTTTCCGGCAACCGGCTCCATCCATACCGTCTGCCAGATACCGCTTACGGGAGTGTACCAGATACCTTCCGGATTGCTGACCTGCTTTCCACGGGGTTGAGGTCCTTTATCCGTTGGGTCCCAAACTTTTACGACCAACTGATTATTGCCTTTGCCAGAAAGGGCGGCAGTAATATCGAAAGAGAACGGAGTAAATCCCCCCGTATGGCTGCCTACTTTCACATCATTCACCCATACATCCGTTTTCCAGTCGACAGCGCCAAAGTGCAACAGCACTTGTTTTCCCTTCCAGGCAGAAGGAATTTCAAAACTGCGCTGGTAGACCAGTTCCTGGTTTTCATTGATTCTTTTTCCAACTCCGGACAAGGAGGATTCGATGGCAAAAGGAACAAGTATCTGCCCTTCGAACTCTGCCGGAAGATGCTCACCTTTATTTATAACGGCATAATTCCACAGTCCGTTCAAGTTCTTCCAGTCACTCCGTTCCATGATGGGACGAGGATATTCGGGCAACACATTCGCGGGATTGATCTGGGATGCCCAGTCCGTTTTGATTTTATCACCTGCCGGCTTCCATTGCGCCGAGCTTCCGATTGCAAACAACGTCAAGAATGACGATATGAGGAAAAATCTTCTCATAGTATTATAACTTTTTATTGGTTTCTACGAAAGCAAAGATAAGCCGATTCAGAAAAAAAGAATAGAAATTTCGAACCAATAAATAGTATTTTTGTGGAATATCAAGGTATTACCATCTCATTTATCAAAGAAATTCATCAAAGGCACCTTTTTCCGCTTTTCTTGCCACGCCTATGACAAGGTTTTGCCTTCCCATTGGCAAGACTTTGCCACCGCGTTGGCAAAAACTTTGCCATAGCGTGGCAAAAGTTTGCCAAGGCAGTGACAACTTGTTGGCAAAATACCTCCCTGATATACAAGGAGTAGCAAACAATAGACAGCAGGGAATGACTAATATCCCGGATTCTGCTGGTTCTCCAATGCCGGATTGGCATTTATCTCATCCTGCGAAATAGGAAGCACAATCTTCTCGAAAGTACGGTCGATTGTTTTTCCACGGTGACTCACCGGAATATCTTGAAAATCGTCGTTGAATTCGATGGTTCTGCCCATACGCATCATGTCGAAGAAGCGTTGTCCTTCACCAAAAAGCTCCTTGCTGCGCTCGTCCAGAATCATATCATCGGTAATGGTAGCGGCAGTGGCCGGTGCCAGTCCGGGAGAACGCCTGCGGATTTCATTCAGGTAACCGGCGGCGGCATCTGCGCCTGCTTCCTGCTTCGTGGAGTGCAAGGCTGCTTCGGCGGCAATCAGATATATCTCGGAAAGACGGATTATCTTGATATTGACGGCTGTATTGGTTGCCTTGCCGTCACCTGCCAGAGTGGTACTGCCCATATACTTGTAGCAGGCTCCCTTGCGTTCAATCTCATTGTCCACCCAGTATTCATCGTTGTCCATGATTCCCCCAACGCACATCCGTCTCGTCTTCACCCAGACGGTTCAAGAAATAATCGCTGGCAAGATACCAGCCCATGGCATTCTTCAACTGTCCGTAGCGCATCAGGTAAAAGCCCAAAGAAGAAGTTCCCAGGTCTGATTCCTCAGTGGTGATGCCCAGCTCAAAGATGGACTCGGAACCAAACTGCTTGCTCCAGGAAGCCGTCCAATCGGCAGGCTCATACAGTTTGTACACACCGCTTTCTATAATCTCCCGGGCAGCGTTCAAAGCACCGTCATAATCTTCCATATAGAGTTTCACACGCGCTTTGCAGGGCTATGTTGGTGTAATAGTCCGCATATCCGCTCTGCTTTGTCTTCTTCTTGGCAAGCAGGGCCGCCCCGTCCGACAAGTCCTGCAGAATCTGGCGATAGTTCTCCTCCACAGTAGCACGGGTGGGCTGGGCGTTCACCGTAAGCGGCTCGGTTACATTGGGAACTCCATAAGAGGTCTTGTTGTAATTGTAAGGAAGCCCGTAGAGACGGACCAAATCGAAATAGAACAGCGCCCTCAGAGTCAACGCCTGCCCTTTGGCTTCGGAAAAGTCTTCCATACTGCCCGATTCTTCCAGCTTCTCAATGTTGCTCAACAAGGTGTTGACCTGCAGAATGCAGTAATATCCACGGCTCCAGAAACCGGAATAAGTATTGCTGTTGGAAGTGTGGTTGAACGTATAGAATGCATCCAGTCCGCGTCCGGCAGCAAAAATCGTGAGGTCACCGCCCTTGGCATCACCGTACATAAAAAGGTTTCTGCCGTAATAGGACGATGAGGTCATCGCACTCATCACACCGTTGATAACCACCTGCGCATCGGCTACCGTACCGACAGCACCTTCTGCATTTCCGGAGTTGGTGGGCTGCATATCCAGAAAATCGTCACACGAAGTGAATGTAAAGGCACCAAGTATCACAAGTGCCAATAAATGATATATCTTTTTCATTGTTAGTTCCTCCAGTTCATTAAAATTTCAATTCAACGCCAACGACAAACGTTTTTCCGATAGGGGTTTCCCAACCACGTGTGCCGTATTCGCTCACTTCGGGGTCTGCCTCCTTGTATTTGGCTATTGTCCAAAGGTTGCTGGCAGTGAAGAAAAGGCGGGCATTCTCGATGAAAGCCTTGCGGGTCATGGCTTTGGGCAGCGTATAGGCCAATGAGAGATTCTTCAAGCGCAGATAACTGGCATTGAACAAGTGGCGGCTGCTGTATTGTTGCGGGTCATCGAGGTCTACACCTTCGATACGGGGCTCTGTACCGTTCGTATGGTCTGGCGTCCAAAGGTTGTTGTAGTAGCTTTTAGCACGGATACGCTCCCAATAATAACCGTCGTCGGCCACATCCATGTAGGCTCCATCGTACAAGTCTCCTCCTATCTTATAGGTAAAGCCCAACGAAAGGGCTATGCCTTTGTAGGAGACCGAGGTATTGATGCCCCCATACACTTTGGGAACGGCATTGCCGATGATGGTGTAGTTGGCATTGTTATAGTCATAAGTAGCTCCGCGCCCGTTATACTCAAAATCTCCGGCCTTGCCATTCTTGGGGTCATTTACATAGTAGACGTTCTTGCCGTTGGTCTTGTCCACACCTGCCCATTCGTATCCATAGAAAGCCAGCGTGGACTGACCTTCCCGGTATACATATTGCGCACGGCTGTCGCTACTGGTGGGGTCGTACCAGATAATGTCCGCACCGCCATACAACTCTTTCACCTCAGAACGGAGGAAGGTTGCGTTGGCACCGGCACTCCATAACCATCCTTTACTATCAATGATGTCACCACTCAACTCCACCTCTACCCCATGGTTGTTGATGCATCCTACGTTCCGCAACGTAGAGGAAAATCCCGTAACCATCGAAATGGGAACATCCTGGAGCAGGTTCTTCGAATCACGGTTGAAGTATTCCACCGTACCGCGCAGACGCTGGCCGAAGAAGCCGAAGTCGATACCCACATTCGTGTTGTAGCTCGTCTCCCAAGACAGCTTGTCATTGGTGACGGTAGTGATTGTACCGCCCGGGTTACCCATGTACTTACTGGTATAGCTCATCAAGCTCATATAGCCGTAATTGTCCGAAGGCAGCGTACCGTTAATACCATAAGAGGCACGTATACGCAGGTTGCTCAGGAAAGAATATTTGCTCATAAAACCCTCGCGCATGATGTTCCACGCTCCTGCCACTGACCAGAAGTTTCCCCAACGTTCCTGCTTGCTGAGCCGGGAAGAACCGTCGCGGCGGTAAGAACCGGAAATGAAGTAGCGTTCATCGTAATTATAATCCAACTTGGAGAGCACGGACACCATCGAGTTTCCCCAGGAATATCCGGCAGAAGTCTGCGTTCCGGCAGTAGAAACTGTATGAATGGTGCTGACCGCAAGATTGCTTCCTGTGGCACGCACATAGTCTGTCTTGTTCTTCTCCGCTTCGAAACCCACCATGGTGCCAACTGTGTGTTTGTCGAAGGTGCCGGTATAATTGGCGGTAGTGGAGGTAACCATCTTCTCGTATGTAGTACGGTATTCGTTGACATTCCCATTGTCTGCCGAGCCTTTATAGTGATTGGCACTGTAATAGATATGGTCTTTTACAGTAGTATTGTCGTAAGAGTAGATAGAACGAAGGTCCAGGCCCGGCATCAGATGCAGGGTGAGCGTCTCCGCAGCCATGATTTTGGTACTGGTAGAACCGTTCTCCCACTCTTTGTCATAATAAAGCCCATTGTAGCGTAGCTACCGTAACGTTCGGTCCAGAGCTCGCCGGTCTTGTAATCAGTGGGCCAGTAGAGTCCCCACAGCAAGTTACGGGTCTGCATGAAGTAATTGCTGCCCGTGTTGCGTGTATCATTATAACCGCTTTTCTTGGTACGCGCCAGGCTGGCATTGGTGGTCAGTTCAAGGAATTTCCCCACCTTCTGGGTGAGGTTCAGGCGACCGGAAACACGGTCGAAGCTGTTCATCTTCAAACGTCCTTCGTCCTGGGTATAGGAAAGGGAAGTGTAATAGTTGGTATTCTGCGTAGCACCGCTGACGGACATATCGTAGGTCTGGTAAATGGCGGTACAGAAATATGCCTTGTCCCAATCGTAGTATTTGCCTCCACGCCCGGAGTTGTCGTACTCAAGGATATTGACGTTCTCGTAAGCTCCCGTACCATTTGTGGTAAATTGGTAGCCATGTTTGTTGAAACGGCTGTTCAACTGGCCTATGGCATAGGCTGCCGCCTTTTCGTCCGTTTCGCCCTTACCGCTTGTACGGGCATCGTGAAATACGGTGTAGAGCATATTCACATTCTCCTGTACGCTGGCCGTTTCATAGTTGTCCGTTGCCCAGCAGGGCGTGAAGCCACTTCGGCTTTCAGCGTCACCACCGGCTTGCCAATCTGTCCTTTTTTGGTAGTAATCAGAATGACGCCGTTTGCCGCACGCGACCCATAAAGCGAGCTGGCCGCCGCATCTTTCAATACAGAAATAGATTCGATGTCTTCCGGGTTCAACGTATTCATGATGTTGTTGGTAGAATAGAGCTCACCGCTCATCTGCCCGTATTGCCCGAAGAGACCGGAACACCGTCCACTACATACAACGGTTCATTCCCGGCATTCATAGAACCTATGCCACGGATGCGGATGGCCGGTGCGGAACCCGCCTGGCCGGAATTATTCGTCAGTTGCAAGCCCGCCACTTTACCGTTCAACGCGTTTTCAAAGCTGGTCGTCGGAATGTCTTTCAGCGCATCCGCTTTCACTAAAGAAGCCGAACCTGCATAGCTGCTCTTTTTGGCCGTGCCGTAAGCCACCACCATCACTTCATCCAACAGTTCCGAATCCGATTTCAGCACCACCTTCATAGCAGGCTTTATGGCAGCTTCTACTTTCTGCATACCTACAAAAGAGACAATCACTGTCTTTGCCGTGCCCGGCACATTCAAGATTGTAAATTTACCTTCGATATCGGTCACGGCCCCCAGCGTTGTGCCCTTCACCAATACCGATGCCCCAATAATCGGCTCATTGTTGTCCTCGGCAAATACTGTTCCCGAGACCGTAGACGTCTGAGCCATCACTCCCGCCCCCATAACCAGGCAGACAATGATTAACAAGAAGAATTTCTTTCTCATGCTTCTCTTCCTTAAAATTAGTCAATCAAAACACTTTTTAATATCCAAACGTTGCAAAGGTATGTATCTTTTTCAAAAAGAAAAGTAATAGTATTCAAAAAGCTTCATTTTGATTGTATTTTAAGCTAAACACAAGCAATATGTCTATAGCCTAAGCATTCCAAGCAATAAGTATGATACTGGATACGGAAATATAGCAATGCCAAAGAAGATATATCCGGATTTTAAGATATGACACGTCCCGGCATACAACTTTTTTCGTAACTTTGCACAGTTTTAAAATACACTGAACGAATGGAGTTTAAGTATGACGTTATCGTAATCGGCGCCGGACACGCAGGATGCGAAGCCGCTGCCGCTGCTGCAAACCTGGTTCGAAGACTTGTCTTATCACAATGGATATGAACAAAATCGGACAGATGAGTTGTAACCCGGCAGTGGGAGGCATCGCCAAAGGACAGATAGTACGCGAAATAGACGCCTTGGGAGGATATATGGGATTGGTGACAGACCAGACAGCCATACAGTTCCGTATACTGAACCGTTCCAAAGGTCCCGCTATGTGGAGCCCGCGCGCACAGTGCGACCGCAACAAATTTATCTGGGCATGGAGAGAAATTCTGGAAAATATCCCCAACCTGCATATCTGGCAGGATACCGTGCAGGAAATCCTCGTTGAAAACGGTGAAATTACGGGAGTAGTAACACTATGGGGAGTAACGTTCCATACCAAATGTGTAGTACTCACCGCAGGAACTTTCCTCAACGGACTGATGCACGTGGGACGTACCATGCTCCCGGGTGGACGTATGGCAGAACCTGCATCCTACCAATTAACCGAGTCCATCGCCAAACACGGCATCACCTTCGGACGCATGAAGACGGGAACCCCCGTACGTATAGACGGACGCAGCGTGCACTATGAGGACATGGAAATTCAGGATGGAGAATGTGACTTCCACAAGTTCTCGTTCATGGATACTCATGTACGCCATTTGAAACAGCTCCCTTGCTGGACTTGTTTCACCAATGAAGAGGTACACCGGATTCTGCAGGAAGGGCTGCCGGATTCCCCCCTTTTCAACGGACAAATCCAAAGTATCGGCCCACGTTATTGCCCCAGTATAGAAACCAAGATTGTGACTTTCCCCGACAAACCGCAGCACCAGCTTTTCCTGGAGCCCGAAGGGGAAACAACCCAAGAGCTCTACTTGAATGGATTCTCTTCTTCATTGCCCATGAATATCCAGATTGCAGCATTGAAAAAGATACCGGCGTTCAGAGACTCGTCATCTACCGCCCGGGCTATGCCATCGAATACGACTTCTTTGACCCCACCCAACTGAAACATACGCTGGAAACGAAGAATATAAAGAATCTGTTCTTTGCCGGACAAGTAAACGGAACAACCGGTTACGAGGAAGCAGCTGGACAAGGAATCATGGCAGGTATCAACGCCCACATCAATTGCCACGGCGGAGAACCGTTCACCCTTGCAAGGGATGAAGCATATATCGGCGTTTTAATCGATGACTTGGTAACAAAAGGTGTGGACGAGCCTTACCGTATGTTTACTTCCCGTGCCGAATATCGCATCCTGCTCCGTATGGATGATGCGGACATGCGACTCACGGAAAAAGCCTGGAAGCTGGGACTCGCCAAGGAAGAGCGGTACAAGCTGCTGACAGAAAAACGTGAAGCCGTGAACCGAATTATAGACTTCGCGCGGAATTACTCGATGAAACCGGCATTAATCAATCCGGTATTGGAGCAGCTCGGCACAACTCCACTGCGCCAGGGATGCAAATTGATAGATTTGATAAACCGTCCGCAGATAACGATTGAGAACATTGCCGAACACGTCAGTGCCTTTAAACGAGAACTGGATAAAATATCCGATAGAAAGGAAGAAATTGTAGAAGCTGCAGAAATACTCATCAAGTACGAGGGATACATCGGACGCGAACGGATTATTGCGGATAAATTGGCAAGATTGGAAAGCATCAAGATAAAAGGTAAGTTTGACTATAATTCCATTCAATCCCTTTCTACCGAAGCTAGACAGAAGCTGATGAAGATAGATCCGGAAACAATAGCCCAAGCGAGTCGGATTCCGGGAGTATCTCCAAGCGACATCAACGTGCTACTGGTACTTTGCGGACGATAGAGCGCAAAGTTCCACGTGAAACAAAGAATTCAATAAACGTATTAAATAAACTGATTATGAGCAAAGAAACTCTTACCAAAAGCATCCGAGAAATACCCGACTTCCCCATTCCGGGAATTCTATTCTACGATGTAACTACCTTGTTCAAGGAGCCTACCGCCTTGCAGGAACTCTCGGACACACTATACGAGATGTATAAAGACAAAGGCATCACCAAGTAGTGGTATAGAATCAAGAGGATTCATTATGGGCCCCATTCTCGCCACCAGACTGGGGGCAGGCTTCGTACCTATCCGCAAGCCGGGAAAGCTTCCTGCAGAAACCATTGAAGAAAGCTATGATAAAGAATATGGCAAAGACACCGTGCAGATGCACAAGGATGCATCAATGAAGACGATGTAGTATTGCTACACGACGACTTGCTGGCAACCGGTGGAACAATGGAAGCCGCCTGCAAACTGGTGAAACAGATGAACCCCAAGAAAGTGTATGTAAACTTCATCATCGAGCTGAAAGAGCTTCATGGCAAGGATGTGTTTGGAGATGATGTGGAAGTGGAGGCTGTGCTGTCGCTTTAGCCATTTCATATTTCACCACAGATTACACAGATTAACACAGATTATTTATCCACCACAAAACACAGTTTTATCGAATAGAATCTGCGCTAATCTGTGTAATCTGTGGTGAAACGTCGGTATTATGGAAGAACTCAGAACTAACGACTACCTCAAAGGGATTGTATCCAACCTTCCCGAAAGTCCCGGTATTTACCAATATCTGAATACCGAAGGGACTATTATATATGTAGGAAAGGCAAAGAATCTGAAGCGAAGAGTGTCTTCCTACTTCAACCGGGAGCACGAACCGGGAAAGACGAGGGTGCTGGTCAGCAAGATTGCAGATATCCGATATATCGTGGTGAATACGGAAGAAGACGCGCTATTGCTGGAAAACAATCTTATCAAGAAATACAAGCCTCGCTACAACGTACTGTTGAAAGACGACAAGACGTATCCCAGCATCTGCGTGCAGAACGAATACTTTCCACGCGTATTCAGAACCCGGAAGATAATCCGTAACGGTTCCTCCTATTATGGCCCTTACAGCCATATACCTTCCATGTACGCATTACTCGACCTCATCAAGCATCTGTACCTTTGCGTACATGCCACCTGAACCTCTCTCCGGAAAACATACGTGCCGGAAAGTTCAATGTTTGCCTGGAATACCACATCAAGAACTGTGCAGGACCTTGCATCGGGAAGCAAAGCCAGGAAGAGTATCTGAAAAACATCGCTGAAATCAAGGAAATACTCAAAGGGAATACCCAGGAGATAGAACGGATGCTTTTCCAGCAAATGCAGGAACTGGCAGCCGAAATGAAGTTTGAAGAAGCACAGAAGATAAAGAAGAAATACCTGCTGCTGGAAAACTACCGGGCGAAATCGGAAGTGGTAAGCAACGTGCTGCACAATATCGACGTGTTCTCCATCGAAGAAGACAGCGATGAAAAGTCCGCTTTCGTCAACTACCTGCACATTACGAACGGTGCCATCAACCAGGCTTTCACCTTTGAATACAAGAAACGATTGAATGAGAGCAAAGAAGAACTGCTCTCTCTCGGCATCATCGAAATGCGGGAAAGATACAAGAGCCTTTCTCGTGAAATCATCGTGCCTTTTGAGCTGGATATGGAGCTGAAAGATGTCGTCTTTACCATCCCGCAACGGGGAGACAAAAAGAAACTGCTGGAACTCTCCATCCTCAATGTGAAGCAGTACAAAGCCGACCGCCTGAAGCAAGCCGAAAAGCTGAATCCGGAGCAACGGACCGTGCGCCTGCTGAAAGAAATACAGCAAGAGCTGCACCTGGACCGCCTGCCCATGCAGATAGAATGTTTCGACAACTCCAACATCCAGGGTTCCGACCCCGTGGCCGGGTGCGTGGTCTTCGTCAAGGGGAAACCTTCCAAGAAGGATTACCGCAAGTACAATATCAAGACCGTAGAGGGACCGGATGACTATGCCTCCATGAAAGAGGTCGTAAAACGGCGCTATCAGCGCGCTATAGAAGAGAAAGCACCCCTGCCCGACCTTCTTATCACCGACGGCGGAAAAGGGCAAATGAGCGCCGTAAAAGAGGCGATAGACGAGCTTGGCCTGAACATCCCCATCGCCGGACTTGCCAAAGATGGCAAACACCGCACTTCCGAGCTATTGTATGGCTACCCTCCCCAGACCATCGGATTGAAACAGAACACCCCCCTCTTCCGACTGCTGACGCAGATTCAAGATGAAGTGCACCGCTTCGCCATTACCTTCCACCGCGACAAGCGCAGCAAACGGCAGATTGCCTCTGCACTGGACGAGATAAAAGGCATCGGCGAAAAGACGAAAAGCGCATTGCTCAAGGAGTTCAAAAGCGTGAAGCGTATCCGCGAAGCATCTGCCGAGGAGCTTGCCGCCGTGGTGGGAGAAGCGAAAGCCAAAATCATCCAGACCTATTTCTCAGAGAAATAATAACTGATAAATCCGTCTGTAAAGCCATGCACACAACGAATTAATTCGTAACTTTGTTCCCTCAAAAAGACAAGAATAACATGAGAGTAGTGATACAACGTGCCGGACACGCTTCCGTCACCATCAACGGAACCTGCAAAGCCTCCATTGGAAAGGGCCTCATGATACTCGTAGGCATCGAAGAATCCGATGGAAAAGAAGATATCGACTGGCTTTGCAAGAAGATAGTCAACCTGCGCATTTTCGATGACGAAAACGGCGTAATGAACAAATCCATTCTTGAAGCAGACGGCGAGATACTGGTTATCAGCCAGTTCACCCTCCACGCCTCCACCAAGAAAGGCAACCGTCCCTCCTACATACGGGCAGCACGGCCGGAAATATCCGTCCCGCTGTACGAACAATTCTGCCGGGAACTGAGTTTAGCATTAGGTAAAGAAATAGGTACCGGCGAATTTGGTGCCGATATGAAAGTAGAACTGATGAACGATGGTCCCGTGACCATCTGTATAGATACAAAAAACAAGGAATAATGACGTTAGAAGAAGCACAGAAACAAGTGGATTCCTGGATAAAGGAATACGGAGTGCGCTATTTCAGCGAACTCACCAATATGGCGATACTGACCGAAGAAGTGGGCGAACTCGCCCGCGTCATGGCACGCAAGTATGGCGACCAATCCTTCAAGAAAGGAGAAAAAGACAATCTCGACGATGAGATGGCAGATGTTCTTTGGGTACTTCTCTGCCTTGCGAACCAGACCGGAGTGAACCTGACAGACGCTTCTGCCGCAACTTCGAGAAGAAAACCAGACGTGACCAGACAAGACATATCAATAATCCTAAATTGAAAAACCATGGAGAAGAATGAGCTACCCAGAGTAAGTATGACGCCGCCCTGGCAAAGTACAACACCCAACTGGATGATGCAGAAATAGCTGCACAAGCTGCCAGAATCATTGCAGAGAAAGTACCGGCAAACAATACACCGGAGGTAAAGAAATTCCTGTTCAACTGCATTGACCTTACCACCCTGAAGAGTGAAGACAGCGATGAAAGCGTCATGAAATTCACCCAGAAAGTGAATAAATTCGACGAAGAGTTCCCCGACCTGAAGAATGTGGCAGCCATCTGTGTATACCCCAATTTTGCAGAAGTCGTAAAAGACACGCTGGAAGTGGAAGATGTAAAAATAGCTTGTGTATCAGCAGGTTTCCCCTCCTCCAGACTTCATTGAAGTGAAAGTGGCAGAAACTGCCATGGCACTGATGGAAGGCGCCGATGAAATAGACATCGTTATTTCGGTGGGCAAGTTCCTGGCGGGAGACTATGAAGGCATGTGCGAGGAGATACAAGAACTCAAAGCAACCTGCAAAGAGCACCACATGAAGGTAATCCTCGAAACCGGAGCTTTGAAGACGGCTTCGAACATCAAAAAAGCATCCATCCTTTCCATGTATTCGGGTGCCGATTTCATCAAGACTTCCACCGGCAAGCAGCAGCCTGCCGCCACGCCGGAGGCGCCCTGGTTATGTGCCAGGCCATCAAGGAATATCACGAGCTGACGGGTATCAAGGTAGGCTTTAAGCCCGCAGGAGGAATCAACTGCGTGAACGATGCACTGATTTATTACACCATCGTCAAGGAAGTGCTCGGCGAAGAATGGCTGAACAACGAGCTGTTCCGTCTGGGAACCAGTCGTCTTGCCAACCTGCTGCTTTCGGAAATCAAGGGTGAAGAGATGAAATTCTTCTAAGAGGAAGCTGCATTTACCTATAAATAAAGCCTGATGGAGTGGGTTCCATCAGGCTTTCTCATATTATCAACCGGAAACAGTCCGTCATTTTTCCCGTTCTACCACATAATCCAGATACCCGGCTAGCGCTACTTTTACCTCCGTATCGGGCAAAGAAGCCAGCAAAGAAAGAGCCTTTTCCTTATAGTCATACATCACTTGCGAAGCATACTCTATACCACCATTCTGCTTGGTAAATTCGATTAAATGGGCTATTTCGCCAGGCGTTGCTCCCCATTCTTTATCTTTACGGCAATTTCTTCCGCTGTTTTATCCTTCACGGTATTGAGCACATGAAGCGCAGGCAGAGTCAACTTCCCCTCCACCATATCATTTCCGGTAGGTTTGCCTATTTCCTTGCTCTCGGAGTAATCGAAAATATCATCCTTTATCTGAAAACAAAGCCCGATATATTCACCGAACAGACGCGCAGATTCCGCCTTTTCATCGCTGGCCCCCACCGAGAGAGCGCCCGCCTTCGTACAAGCTGCAAAGAGCACGGCCGTCTTCTTGCGGATAACGTCGAAATAGACTTCCTCGGAGAAATGGAGATTGCTGACGTTGGAAAGCTGCAGAAGTTCACCATCTGCCAAATCCTGCCCCAGGCAGGAGACGATGTCGATAATGTCATGGTTACGGGTCATGCCCACTTGCACCAACGCTGTTGCAAGCAGATAATCGCCTGCCAGTACGGCTACTTTATTATTGAAAATGGCATTAACGGAGAGTTGTCCACGGCGTTCAGTACTTTCGTCCACTACATCATCGTGCACAAGGCTGGCATTATGAAGAAGTTCCAACGCAACCGCAGCATGCAGGGTTGCAGGACATACCTTGCCAAAAAGCTTCGCAGCCAGAAGCACCAGAATGGGGCGCATCATCTTCCCGTTCTTCTGCCGGATATGCGCAATTACGCTGTTCAGCAAAAGGTTGGAACTGGAGAGGGTACTTTCAAAAAGCTTCTTGAAGTCCTCCAATTCCTCAGAAATCGGAGATTTTATCAATGATGAGTTGTCCATGCATCGCTATTTGCCTACAAAAATAGTAATAAAACGGTTAATACGGTATTTTTTTGTACTTTTACCATGAAAAAAAGGATTAAATGTATGAATTCAATCGATAAACTGTTTTTGCTCGATGCCTATGCACTGATATATCGAGCCTATTACGCGTTCATCAAGAACCCGAGAATCAATTCAAAAGGATTCAACACTTCGGCCATTCTGGGCTTTGTAAACACCCTGGAAGAAGTGCTCAAAAAAGAGAATCCCACACACATAGGAGTAGCCTTCGACCCGTCGGGCCCCACCTTCCGCCACGAGGCCTACGAGCAATACAAGGCACAGCGCGAGGAGACACCCGAGGCCATCCGCCTTTCCGTACCTATTATAAAGGACATCATCCGCGCCTACCGCATTCCCATCCTCGAAGTATCCGGCTACGAAGCCGACGACGTGATAGGCACGCTCGCCACCGAAGCCGGACGGCAGGGCATCACCACCTATATGATGACTCCCGACAAGGACTACGGGCAACTGGTATCGGACCGCGTCTTCATGTACCGCCCCAAGCACACCGGCGGATTCGAAGTGATGGGTACCGAAGAAGTAAAAACCAAGTTCAACATACAGACCACCGAGCAGGTCATCGACATGCTGGGACTGATGGGTGATGCTTCCGACAACATCCCCGGCTGTCCGGGTGTGGGCGAGAAAACCGCACAGAAACTGATTGCCGAATTCGGCAGTATCGAAAACCTGCTGGAACATACCGACCAGCTGAAAGGCGCACTGAAAACGAAAGTGGAAACCAACCGCGAGATGATAACCTTCTCCAAATTCCTTGCCACCATCAAAACAGATGTTCCCATTCAGCTCGACATGGATTCGCTCGTCCGCGAAGAACCGAACGAAGAGGAACTCCGCAAGATTTTCGAGGAGTTGGAATTCCGCACACTCATCGATCGGGTACTCAAAAAGGGAAGCGGCAATTCGTCCTCCCCTACTCCAACCTCTCCGGTACCCGACCTCTTTGCCGGGACTCTGTTTGCCCAGCCGCAAACCTCCACTCCCGAAAACAGCGCCCCGATTCAAGGCGATTTGTTTGCAAATTTTGCGGGCGAGGGGACGGGCGTTTCTGAAAATTCAAACCTGACGCGGTTAGAAATGCTCGATGTAGACTACCAACTCATTGATACAGAAGACAAAAGAGCAGAAATTATTCAAAAGTTACTTACAAGCGAAATTCTCTCAATAGATACCGAGACTACCGGAACCGAGCCAATGGACGCCGAACTTGTAGGAATGAGCTTCAGCGATGCCGAAAACCGTGCATACTACGTACCCGTTCCCGCCGAACGAGAGGAAGTCTTAAAAATTGTAAACGAGTTCCGTCCCCTCTTCGAAAACGAGAAATCCATGAAGGTGGGACAAAATATCAAGTACGATATGATTATCCTCCAAAATTACGGCGTCCAGGTGAAAGGCAAACTTTTCGACACCATGCTTGCCCACTACGTGCTTCAACCCGAACTGCGACACAACATGGACTATCTGGCGGAAATCTACCTGCACTACCAGACCATCCACATCGATGAGCTAATTGGAGCGCGAGGCAAAACCAAAGCGAAACAATGCGCGACCTTCCACCCGAAGATGTCTACCGTTATGCCTGCGAGGATGCGGACGTCACCCTCAAACTGAAAAACGTGCTGGAAAAGGAACTGAAGGAGCAAGGTGCCGAACATCTGTCTACGAAATAGAGATGCCGCTCGTCCCCGTACTTGTCAATATAGAGAGCAACGGAGTGCTGCTCGACACGGAAGCCTTGAAGCAATCGTCCCAACACTTCACCGTCCGTCTGCAGGAGATTGAGAAGGAAATCTACGAGATGGCTGGCGAGACATTCAATATCAGCTCCGCCAAGCAGGTAGGCGAAGTGCTGTTCGACAAGCTGAAAATCGTGGAGAAAGCGAAAAAGACCAAGACCGGACAATACGTCACCTCCGAAGAGGTGCTGCAAAGCTACCGCAGCAAGCACGACATCATCGGGAAGATACTGGAATACCGCGGACTGAAGAAACTGCTGAGCACCTATATAGATGCCCTGCCCCAGCTCATCAACCCACGTACGGGCCGCATACACACCTCCTTCAACCAGGCGGTGACCGCTACCGGACGCCTCAGCTCCAGCAATCCCAACCTGCAGAACATCCCCATCCGCGACGAAGACGGAAAGGAAATCCGCAAGGCGTTCATCCCCGACACCGGCTGCGAGTTCTTCTCTGCCGACTACTCGCAGATAGAGCTGCGCATCATGGCACACCTCAGCGAAGATAAGAACATGATAGACGCCTTCCTCAGCGGACACGACATCCACGCCGCCACCGCTGCCAAGATATATAAGATAGATATAAACGACGTAACCGCCGACATGCGCCGCAAGGCAAAAACGGCAAACTTCGGCATCATCTACGGCATCTCCGTCTTCGGGCTTGCCGAACGCATGGGCGTTTCCCGCCAGGAAGCCAAAGAGCTGATAGACGGCTACTTTGAAACCTACCCACAAGTGAAGGAGTATATGGATAAAAGCATCCAGGTGGCACGCGAGAACGGCTATGTGGAAACCATCTTCCACCGCAAGCGCTTCCTGCCGGACATCAACTCAAGAAACGGGGTGGTACGGGGCTATGCCGAACGGAATGCCATCAACGCTCCCATCCAGGGAAGTGCCGCCGACATCATAAAAGTAGCCATGGCACACATCTATCAGCGCTTCCAAGCTACAATCTGAAAGCAAAGATGATTTTACAAGTCCATGACGAACTAAATTTCAGCGTTCCAGAGGCAGAAAAAGAGCTTGTACAGAAAATCGTAATCGAAGAGATGGAGCAGGCATATCGCATGTACGTACCCCTGAAAGCCGATTGTGGGTGGGGAAACAACTGGTTGCAGGCACACTAAACAGCCCAATAACTTTATTTAACTTACAATCAGAAAGCAACAGAAGCAATCCTTTCCAAATACAGTTTGCTCATCAGAATATCCGGCGACCTCACTGCCGGATATTTTTATTCACCAATCTTGCCAAAAGGAAAGCATACCGAAACCCTCACTACTGACATATTGATAAAATTTAATATGATATTTATATTTATGTCAATTTAATACGTACCTTTGCAGCGAAATCAATGACATATTGATAGAAAATAGAAAGTTAAACTAAAAAAGACATAAAACCATGAAAGCAAAAGTATCTTTAAAAACAGTGATTGTTTCAGCACTTCTCTTAGTTTGCGGATTAAATGCCTCAGCCGACAATAAGAGCAACCTCATTTACAATTCGGAAGAAGTAAATGGCATGAAAGTGGCAGAGACCGTATACAAGATGGACGGAAACACGCTTGCCAACTATATGAAGTACAATTATAAGTACGACGACCAGAACCGCATGACGGAAAGCGAAGCCCTGAAATGGAACAGCACCAAGAATACATGGGGCAAGGACATGTGCATCCGCTATGCATACCAAGGCAAGACGATGACTACCACATACTACAAATGGAACAACAAGAAAGGCGAATACATACTGGTTCCCGAGATGACAGTAATCATGGACAACCCTAACATGTAATTGACAAACTCTCTCTTAAAGTAAGAAATCTTATTCCTAACAACAATAACCGAAACCTTTCATAAAAGAGCCGGAATGATTCGCACATTCCGGCTCTTTTATTATATCTTCGCCTCCTAAAAGGAATGCCACATGATACCCGAGACCCTCATTACCTACATCGAGACAGCAATCATTCCCCGGTACAAGGAGTTTGACAAGGCACACAACCTCTCAACACGTCCGCACCGTCATCGAAGAAAGCCTTGCCCTCGCCCGGCAATATCCCGAAGCGGACGAACGCCTGGCATACGTCATTGCCGCCTACCATGACACGGGACTGTGCCGCGACCGCGCCACCCACCACCTTGTCTCCGGCGAGATACTGATGGCGGACTCCACCCTGCGGCAATGGTTCTCCGACACGGAAATCCTCCTCATGAAAGAAGCCGTAGAGGACCACCGGGCCTCTACAGACCACGAACCTCGTAGCATCTACGGCAAGATTGTTGCCGAAGCGGACCGTATCATCGACCCGGACATCACCCTGCGCCGCACCGTGCAGTACGGATTGAAACAGAATCCTGCCGCCGACAAGGAGTGGCACTACCAGCGGTTCCATCAGCATCTCATGGCAAAATATGCACCTGGCGGTTATCTGAAGCTCTGGTTTCCCGAGGGGAAGAATGCGGAACAGCTGAAGAAGCTCCAAGCCATTATCGCAGACGAAGGACAGCTGCGGCAAGTTTCAACCGAATATTCGAGGAGGAAAAGTAATAGCGGTATCAATGAAGCATATGCCCCATTTCATTTCCGACTATGGAAACGGTTTGTTTCCTATAATGGAACAGAGTGTTCTCTATAAGGAAACAAAGTGTTTCCTATAACGGAACAAATCGTTTTATCCCGTCGAAACAAGTCGTTTCATACAAGAGAAACAATCTGTTCCGACGGGGTGTAACAAAGTGTTCAGTGCTGTGAACTAATACAATAGCTCTATTTAGAAGGTCTCACAAGATAAGTATCCGCCTCCATAAGTATAAAGACTTATGGGCGTGCCAACATGAGGAAATCATAAAACTCACAGATGGACTGGCCTTCGGTCTCTGATTCGAAGACAAAGAAGAGCGGCTGCTTTCCCTTATGCAGCTTTGCCGGAATAGAGAGCGAAGCATAGAACTCCCTGCAAGTGCTGCCAGCCTTCACATTCACAAGTCCTATCTCTACACCGCCTTTTGTTGTCCAAGGCTACCCAGCATGATGCGGATGCGCCCGTCGGTATCTTCAGCCTTCAACCTTAACTGCATCTGCAAAGACTTATCTCGCGGAACGGCATTCATATTCAAGTATTTATATCCTACAATCGACCCACTTGTGTTATTCACCACCGGAGCGAACGGGATTTTGTGGTTGTTATCGCCGGCATAGGGATTATTATCCCGGTACACAGGCCGGATATAAGACCCCGTATACACATAATGGGGATAGACCTCTTTGATTCCTCCGGGATTGGTGTGCCAACAAGCCAGCCCGGCCGAGATGCGCTGCATAGGATTGAGCCCTTCAAGAAGGAAGCCTTCAGAATTGAACTCTCCGCGTGAAATCACGACTTTCCCGCCTTTTCCTTTTTCCACCTTTACATCAATGGCCGACACCATAGCTTGGCGTGCATAGCAATCGGTACCTATCTGGCGATGATAGAACACGTACCATTGCTCACCTATCTTGCAGATACTGCCATGCGTATTTCCACCGGGCATGGCCGAAGCTATCACATTGCCTTTTTCATCATATTCGCGCGCCCGCGCATCGATGATTGTCCCACCATAAGTCCACGGGCCCAAGGGATGCTCGCTGTAGGCATAGGCCAACGTATAGTTGCTGGCGTTGGGCAGGCCATCTTCACCCTCAGCGGTAGTACGGCTATAGATAAACACATATTTATCCTCAATCTTGCGGATAGAAGATGCCTCAAAGAAGCGGAATATACCTTCCTGCCGATAGCCTGAAATCATGTTCTCCACCACTTCGGTACCCGGCTTTACCGTGCACATGGTAGCAGGGTCCAACTCCGCGCCATGCGAAATGCCAAATCCCCAATAACCATACACACGTCCATCATCATCGACAAACACTGCGGGGTCGAATCCCAAACAACCGAAAGTCTCGCGAGGACGCTCCTTATGCCAGTTGCATACCGTAAACGGGCCATCGGGACGGTCGCTTTTGGCAATCATGGAATTGCGTCCACCACCTTGATTATTCGGAAAGAGGTAGTAAGTTTTCTTACCATCGGCATCGGTAGTTACTGTCACGTCAGGGGCAAAAAGCACGTCGTCGGTTCCATCAGCATTCAGTTTATACAGTTCGGGCGACTCATTGACTTTAAATATCACGCCGTCATATCTCCAACGGGTCAGGTCCTCTACGGGTGCCGACCACACCACCTGGTCACGTCCGCAATACATCCACTTGAGATTATCGTGCGAACCATAAATATAAAGACGGTACTTGCCGGGACAGTCAGGATCCTCAAACACATAGGGCTCACCATCAGGAATAAATTCCCAAAGCGGCAGATAAGGATTCTGTGCAGATAATGTAAAAGACAGACCGATGAGACATGAGAAAATCATCAGAATTTTTCTTACTTTGTTTTTCATAATCGCATTGATTTATAGAATGATACTTAAATTTATAATTGCGACAAAACTATCAATTTATCATTTTACTCTCGTGCTTTTAATGCAAATTAACATACCCACTTTCCCCGGTAAGTACTATCTTTGCTTAAAAAAGTGAAGATAGGCTGTACCTCAGCATAAAAAATGAACGCGTTCATTTCATTCTGCCTTCGGTTTGCACTATCTTTGCATCCAATTAACTGAACAATAACTAAAAAACAAGATAACACTATGGCATTAAAAGCTGGTATCGTGGGCCTTCCCAACGTAGGAAAATCCACTCTTTTCAACTGCTTGAGCAGCGCAAAGGCACAAGCGGCAAACTTCCCGTTCTGTACAATCGACGCCCAAATGGGGCAAGTGTCCGTACCCGACGAACGACTGACGAAGCTCGCCGAGCTGGTTCACCCGGGGCGTATCGTACCCGCCGTGTGCGACATCGTAGACATTGCCGGACTGGTGAAGGGCGCCAGCAAAGGTGAAGGACTCGGCAACCAGTTCCTGGGCAACATCCGCGAGTGCGACGCCATCATCCACGTGCTGCGCTGCTTCGACAATGGCAACATCGTCCACGTGGACGGCTCGGTGAACCCCGTACGCGACAAGGAAATCATCGACACAGAGCTGCAACTGAAAGACCTCGAAACCGTGGAAAACCGCATCAAGCGCGTAGAGAAAATAGCCAAGGTGGGTGGCGACAAGGCTGCAAAGATAGAGTACGAACTCCTGCTCCGCTACAAGGATGCCCTGGAACAAGGACAAAGCGCCCGCACCGTCATCCCGCAGAACGACGACGAGGAACAATGCGCCAAGCAGATGTTCCTGCTTACTACCAAACCTGTGCTCTACGTCTGCAACGTGGATGACGTCAGTGCCGCGGCGCAACCAGTACGTAGAGCAGGTGCGCGAAGCCATCAAGGGCGAGGATGCCGAACTTATCATCATCTCCGCCCAGACCGAGGCCGATATTGCCGAACTGGAGACATACGAGGAAAAACAGATGTTCCTCGAAGACCTGGGACTGAAAGAGAGCGGTTGCAACCGTTTGATTAAAGCTATCTACAGCCTGCTGAACCTCGAAACCTTCATCACTGCCGGAGAGATGGAAGTAAAGGCATGGACCTATCGCAAGGGATGGAAAGCACCGCAATGCGCCGGCGTTATCCATACGGATTCGAGAAAGGGTTTATCCGGGCAGAGGTCATCAAGTATGAGGATTATATCAAGTATGGCAGCGAAGCAGCCGTGCGCGAAGCCGGAAAGTTGGGTGTGGAAGGTAAGGAATACGTGGTGCAGGATGGGGACATCATGCACTTCAGGTTCAATGTGTAATGATATTCATTCCAGATGCAATGTACTTTCTTTGTACATTGCCATTTTCTAATAAACTCCATACAATAACAATACTGTGAAACAGATTATCTTCCTTTTATTCTTATTGTCCTGTACTGCCGTTTATGCACAACAGCAAGACTCGGTAACCATTCACGGACGGGTGACTGATTACAACGGACAGCCGATAGACAGTGCCAGCGTCTGGTGGCAAAACCCGCAGTTCAATGACATCATAGAAGCCATAACCGACAAAGACGGGCATTACACGGCCCGTATACCCAAAGGGAAATATCAAAGTGCAGCCTCTATTTATCTGCCCTCCTATGCGCACATTGCCATGAAAAGCGGGCTGCCCGAGACTGAACACCGCCTGGAGTTCTGGGCCTGGGATTTCATCGCCGACCGCGACACTACACTCGACATACGTTATCATCGTATGGAAGCTTATGGCCTGCGTGCTTTCCGCATCCCCGGAGCCATGCCTACTTATCAGATATACGTCCGTCCCATGAGCTTGACACGTACCTACCAATGGATGAAAGAAACAAAGCCCGAGTCATTGGTACACGGTGAAAACCTGAGTGACATTGAGCAACAAGAACAAGACAAAGAAGCCAGAGAATGCCAGATGGCTCCCCGCCCCGGGCAACTGAAAGTCACCGTCTGGATAGACGGCGAGAAAGTCCCCGTGCTGATGAAGCAGGAAATAAAAGAATATTTCGACAGCAACGAATATGGCAACGCTATCTATTGACAGTAGACATGCCCAAGCATCCCCAAAAAGACCTTCCCTACCGTATCTTCAAAGTAGAGCTGGAAGACATGGAAAACGGTGACCGGGGCGAAGGGCTTTACTATATGGAAAAGGAAAACTACGTTCAATAAACCATACACAACAAATGGCAAACAGTAATCTGAAATACCTCATAGCAGGTACCGGCGGCAGTAGGCGGAAGCATCGCCGCCTTTCTTTCATTATCCGGCAAAGACGTCACTTGCATTGCACGTGGCGAACACCTTGCCGCCATACGCGGGAACGGTCTGCAACTGCACTCCGATTTGAAAGGTGAACATTGTCTGAAAGTGGCGGCATTTACCGCAGAAGAATTCCAAGGCAAAGCGGATGTTATCTTCGTCTGCGTCAAAGGTTATTCCGTAGACTCCATTACGGAACTCATCAAACGTGCCTCACACGAGCGTACAGTGGTAATCCCCATCCTGAATGTTTACGGAACCGGTCCCCGTATCCAGCGGTTGGTCCCCGGCGTCACGGTGCTCGACGGCTGCATCTACATCGTAGGATTCGTATCCGGACGGGGAGAAATCACGCAGATGGGAAAGATTTTCCGGCTCGTCTACGGAGCACACCGCAGCACGATTGTTTCCCGTGAAACATTGGAAGCCGTGCAACGCGATTTGCAGGAAAGCGGCATCAAAGCCGACATCTCCGACGACATCGACCGGACACATTCGTCAAGTGGTCGTTCATCTCCGCTATGCAGTCACCGGAGCCTACTATGACGTGCCTATGGGCGAAGTACAGAAACCGGGGAAGGTGCGCGATACCTTCATCGGACTGTCACAAGAGAGCGCAGCTTTGGGCCGAAAATTGGGTATAGAATTCAAGGAAGACATCGTGGAGTACAACCTCAAAGTAATAGACAAACTCGCCCCTGAAAGTACCGCCTCCATGCAGAAAGATATGCCAAAGGACATCAGAGCGAAGTACAAGGCTTGTTGTTCGACATGATTACGGCTGCAGAGGAACAAGGGATTGAGGTGCTGACGTATAGGATGGTGGCGGAGAAATTCAAATAAACTGCCACGATGAACTGCCAAACGAGATAATTTCATACCTTTGTCCCGAACAACCCCGTAATTCAGTAATTTAATTCTTCATAAATATGTTATCATTACTCACCATCAACTGGAATCCCGACCCCGAACTGTTCAAGTTCTTCGGCATATCCATCCGCTACTACGGACTGTTATGGATTATCGGTCTTGCTCTTGCCTACTTCATCGTGCAACGCCAGTATAGCGACCGCAGAATAGACGAAAAGAAATTCGAACCTCTCTTCTTCTATTGCTTCTTCGGCATACTGATAGGCGCACGACTGGGCCACTGCATATTCTACGACTGGGCCTACTACCAGGACCATTTCCTCGAGATGATTCTCCCCATAAAAATCCTGCCGGACGGCAGTTGGAAGATGACGGGCTACACCGGCCTTGCCAGCCACGGCGGCACGCTGGGCCTGATTATCGCCCTTTGGATGTACTGCCGCAAGACGAAGATGCACTACATGGACGTGCTCGACATGATAGCTGTTGCCACTCCCATCACCGCCTGCTGCATCCGCCTTGCCAACCTGATGAACTCCGAAATCATCGGCAAACCGACCGACATGCCCTGGGCATTCATCTTTGAACGCGAAGACATGCTGCCCCGCCATCCGGCACAGCTCTACGAAGCCATCGCCTACTTCATCTTCTTCTTAGGGATGGTCTGGCTATACAAACGCGGACAGAAAAAACAAGAAACCAAACTTGAAACAGACTTCAGCACCACCAAGCGGAAATCAACACCGTGCAGGCCGAAGCCTCCCTGCCCTATCACCGCGGTTTCTTCTTCGGACTCTGCCTGACGGAGATTTTCACCTTCCGTTTCTTCATCGAGTTCCTGAAAGAAAACCAGGTGAACTTTGAGGACAGCATGACGCTGAACATGGGCCAGTGGCTCAGTATCCCGTTTGTGATTATCGGGGTATATTTCATGTGTTTCTACGGGAAGAAAGCTTCCAAATAAACATTTCAGCCCTACATAAGCAACATACCCACCCCTTTCATCTGTGTGGATTTTCTCTACTTTTTACGGCATCGAAACAGTAACCGTAAATCATATATTTATCATGAAAGAGAAACAACTGATGAAAGGGGCAGCTTTTATGCTGCTAGCAGCAACTCGCCATCCGCCCGCACATGCCCAACTGAAAACAAATGCCGGCGTGCAATACCTGCTTTCCCAGTCGAAAGACATGAGCCAGGATTTTCTGGACCTCAGCAACACCTATTTCTTTGCCGACAGCCTGGTATCGTTCGACACCTCCACCGGCAAGGGGACTGTCCAGTGGAAACGCCAGCAACTGATGCCCCGCCAGGCATTCAATGCAAACACCTACCTGCACCAGCCCCTCCAGTCGCTGGACTTCCCGGAGACGGCCTACGACAACAATCCACAACTGACGTTCACCGTCGAACCGGTCAGCGAACGTACCCTCCGCATCCATATGCTTACCTCGCCCATCGTACCGAAAGAAGATGCCGATGACCCCATGCTCATAGGAAAGCCTGCCGACGGACGCTCCTTCTGGAAAGCCGAGAAGACGGATAAAGGTACCCTGTACACCTCCCGATACGGCAGCCTGCTCATCGAGAATTACCCCTGGCGCCTGGTGCTGAAAGATGCCGACGGACGCCTGCTGACACAGACTCGTTGCTGGAGCGACAACGACTCCACACAGGTCAAGGTACCTCCATTCAGCTTCATCAAGCGCGGCTCGGACAACTCACGCAGCATCAATCCCGTATTCAGCCTCGCGCCAAACGAGAAAATCTACGGTTGCGGCGAGTCCGCCACCGCACTGAACAAGGCCGGGCAGAAGTCAACCTCTTTGTCACCGACCCGCAGGGCCCCGAAACCCCGGACATGTACAAGCCTATCCCCTTCTTTTTCAGTAACCGCGGCTACGGCATGTTCATGCACACTTCCGCCCCCGTGACCTGCGACTTCGGCTGTTCCTACATCGGAGCCACCAAACTCTTCATGGCAGACGAAGCGATGGACATCTTCATCTTCCTGGGTTCGCCGAAGGAGATGCTGAGCGAATACACCGCACTGGTAGGACGGCCCGAAATGCCCCCCTTGTGGAGCTTCGGCACCTGGATGAGCCGCATCACCTACTTCAGCGAAGCAGAGGCCGCGATGTAGCCCGGAAACTGCGTGAGAACAAGATACCGAGCGACGTCATCCACTTCGATACCGGTTGGTTCGGCGTGGACTGGCAGTGCGACTACGCCTTTGCCGCCGACCGCTTCGACAATCCCCGGCAGATGCTCACCGACCTAAGGTCACAAGGCTTCCGCACCTGCCTCTGGCAACTCCCCTACTTCACTCCGAAAAACAAGTTCTTCCCCGAGCTGGTGGAACGCGGTCTGTACGTACGCAACGGTAAGGGGCAGCTCCCCTACGAGGACGTGGTGCTGGACTTCACCAACCCCGAAACCGTACAGTGGTATCAAGAGAAGCTCGGCAACCTGATTGAAATGGGTGTAGGCGCCATCAAAGTAGACTTCGGTGAAGGTGCTCCGCTGGATGCCATCTATGCCAACGGCCGTAGCGGACTATACGAACACAACCTCTATCCCCTGCGCTACAACAAGACCGTGGCCGAGGTAATCAAGAAGATACACGGTGAAAACATTATCTGGCACGTTCCGCATGGGCAGCTCACAACGCTATCCATTGCACTGGGGCGGTGACGCCGCAACCACCGAAACCGGTTTCGAGGGAACCATCCGCAGCGGCCTCTCCATCGGACTGAGCGGATTCTGCTTCTGGAGCAATGACATAGCGGCTTCGTGACCCAAAGCCCCGAAAGCCTCTACCGCCGCTGGCTGCCCTTCGGCTTCCTCACCAGCCACAGCCGCGTGCACGGAGCACCTCCCACCGAGCCGTGGTACTACGGGAAAGAGTTCACAGACTATTTCCGCCGTTGCGCCGAGCTGAAGTACAAACTGATGCCCTATGTATACGCACAATCCAAAGAGTGCACCGAGAACGGCTGGCCGATGCTCCGCGCCCTACTGCTGGAGTATCCCGACGACCCGGGTGCATGGCTGGTAGAGGACGAGTACATGTTCGGCTCCAACCTCCTCGTGGCACCCATGCTCGAAGAGGGAAGCGGACGGGATGTCTACCTCCCCGGACGGCAGAAATGGATAGACTACCAGACCGGAAAGGTGTATGCTCCGGGATGGAACCATATCGAGTGCGGCACCCTGCCCATCGTCATTCTTGTAAAGGACGGTTCGGCCATCCCCCATATCCCCGTGGCACAATGCACAGACCAGATGAAGTGGGACAAGATTACGTGGAAGAAGTATCTGGCAGACGAAAAGAAAGCCGAAGGATTGCTCTGCCTGCCGCAGGACGGACAGTTACAACGGATATCAATCCCATAACCGGTATATCAAACACATTAAACCCTAATACCCCATGCGAAACAAGTTATTGTTCCTCGCCTTGCCCCTGCTATTCGGCTTACAGGCAAGCGCACAACACATACAAGCCTTTCAAGATACCACGCTCACCGACGAACAGCGCGTGGAACATCTTCTTTCCATCCTGACATTGGATGAAAAGATAAACCTTCTTTCCACCGACCTCGGTGTCCCTCGCTTCAACATTCCCCGTTGCGGACACTACGAAGGACTGCACGGGCTGACCCTCGGCGGGCCTGCCATGTGGGGCGGACGCCAAAGAACGAAAGACGGGAAAGTAGTCCCCACAGACTGCCCCACCACCATATTCCCCCAATCCTACGGTCTGGCTCCACATGGGACACCGATTTGGTGCGGAAAGTAGCGGAACAAGCCGCTGAAGAAGCCCGCTACTACATGCAGACCACCGGCAACAAGCGTCATGCCCTCGTGATGCGCGCTCCGAATGCCGACCTTGCCCGCGACCCACGCTGGGGACGCACCGAGGAGAGTTTCGGAGAAGATGCTTTCCTCACCGCCCAACTCACCATTGCCAGCGTACGCGGCCTGCAAGGCAATCATCCCCGCTACTGGAAAACCGCCTCTCTGATGAAGCATTTCCTTGCCAACAGCAACGAGGACGGACGGGACAGCACTTCCTCCGACTTCGACACGCGCTTGTTCCATGAATACTATGCTTATCCTTTCTATAAAGGCATCACCGAGGGAGGCAGCCGTGCCTTCATGGCCGCCTACAACAGTTGGAACGGCATCCCCATGTCCATCCATCCCTGCCTCGAAGAGATTACCCGCAAGCAGTGGGGCAACAACGGTATCATCTGTACGGACGGCGGTGCCTGAAACTGCTGATTGAAGCGCACAAGAGTTTTCCGAGCTTTGCGGAGGGTGCTGCTGCCGTAGTAAAAGCCACCACAGGACAATTTCTCGACGCATACGTTCCTTACGTCAAGGAAGCTCTGGAAAAGGGATTACTGACCGAAGTCGACATCGACAAGGCTATCCGCGGGAACATCTTCGTCGCCCTCAAGCTCGGCTTGCTGGACGGGGACAACTCCCGTAACCCTTATCTCTCTATCGGAAAGAACAGTACGGAGACACCGCCTTTCATGACAGCAGAAGCCCGCAGGCTGGCACGGGAAGTCACCGCCAAGTCCGTGGTGTTATTGAAAAACAAAAAACTCCTGCCACTCGATGCCGGAAAGCTGCGTAAAATAGCCGTTATAGGCCCGTATTCGGACAAAATCGTGCAAGACTGGTATAGTGGTACCCCGCCTTACGAAACAACGATTCTGAGTGGCATACGCAATGCTGTGAAAGAAGGAACCGAAATCATCCACGCCGAAGACAACCGCATGGGCCAGGCAGAAAAGGCTGCTGCAGCCGCCGACGTTGCCATCGTGTGTGTAGGAAACCATCCTTACGGCACGCGTGCGGACTGGAAGTTCTCTCCCGTCCCCAGTGACGCCGCGAAGCCGTGGACCGCAAATCGCTGATGCTGCCCGATGAAGACTTGGTGAAGCTGGTGCTCAAAGCCAATCCCAATACCATACTGGTGCTCGTCAGCAGTTTCCCCTACACCATCAACTGGAGCCAGGAGCACGTGCCTGCCATCGTCCACATCACCCACTGCAGCCAGGAGCAGGGCAACGGACTGGCCGACGTACTCTTCGGCAAGGTAAATCCAGCCGGACGTACCGTACAGACGTGGGTGAAAGACATCACCGACCTACCCGACATAATGGACTACGACATCCGCAACGGACGCACGTATATGTACCACCAAGGCCCTGTGCTCTATCCTTTCGGCTATGGTCTTAGCTATTCTGACTTTACGTACGAGAAGATTGAATCCGTCAAACAAGACAAGAAGAACATCCGCGTGACGGTATCAGTGAAGAATACAAGCGGACGCGACGGGGAAGAAGTTGTGCAGCTCTATACCAGCTATCCGGACTCCAAAGTGGAACGTCCCTCCAAGCAGTTGCGCGCCTTCAAGCGTATCCCCATCAAGGCCGGCGAAACCCGGGAAGTGACACTTACCGTTCCCAAGGAGGAGCTCGGCTATTGGAACGAAGAAAAGCAGATGTTCGTTGTAGAACCCGGAACGGTGAAGCTGCTGATAGGGGCTTCATCGGAAGATATACGGTTGGAGGGAAAGATCAGGCTATAAGAATGAAAAAGCCATCCCTTAACATACCGACTATAAAAATTAGCGAGTTATGCCACAACAACGTGGCAAACCCGCTAATTACATATTTGCAAGCATAAATGAAGTACAAGGTCACTTTACAATAAACTCATATCTTCCTGCCGCCAGTTCCACCACCCGTACATTCTCGGCCTTGTCAGGTAAAGTGAGTGTAGCTGTACTGTTAGCGGGCACTGTAACTTCATAATGCACACATTTCCCTTTCCATTCCCAGCGAGAAACAATTTCACCGTAAGGCGACCGATGACGAGCTTCAAACCGTTTCAATCCCTTTATGAAATGGGGACGGAGCAGAATGTTTTGAAAACCAGGTTGCGCGGGATCAGGGAAAATACCTCCCAGCCCCTTGTAGAACCAAGCACCTATTTCACCGAACATCATATGATTGTCCGAGATGTCACGAGTAGCCTGCAAATCCCAGTTCTCGAGCAGCGTAGTGGCACCGTTCACCATCCACCAACCCCATGAAGGATAAGTGTCCTGTACAGCCACCTTATAAGCTGTTTCAGCATAACCATTTTCGCTGAGTGCATTCAGAATAGCTTTAGCTCCTAATACACCCACATCCAAGTGAAAACCGTCCTCCTCTACCTTATGTGCCAAGTTAGCTGCCACTTTTCCTATCAACTCTTCGGGCACAATCTTCCATTGCAAGGGAACACTCAATTCGGTTTGTGAACCTTCGGCATAGATGCCTGTTTCTCGATTCAGGAACTTATCATTGACAGCTTGCTTTATCTCCTCCGACAAGGCATTATAATATTCGTAATCGGCCTGTTTGCCGAAGAGTTTGGCAGCAGCGGCCAAAATCTTGGTATCTACATAAAAGTAGACCGAGGAAGTCAGCTCTTTATTGGATTTTGACTTCACCGGCACCCAGTCTCCGCGCCCCCACGTAGTGAGATGATTGTTAGAGATACGCTCCACATAATCCACATAACGTTTGATGCTCTCGTAACAATCGCTCAAGGGCTTGCTATCACCGTAGAAGAGGTAGATATTCCAAGGGATGATGGCAATAGTACTAGTCCAGTCCAGCCCGTTGTCTGTACCATATCCCCATCCACCAGTTGGAATAATATCGGGCAGCACTCCGTTGGGCTGCTGTTCGTCACGATGGTCGGCCAACCATTTTTCGTAAACGGTAATTCCATCAAAGTTATAAAATGCTGCCTCAATGGCAAAATGACCGTCACCAGTCCAACCGTTCTTCTCGCGCTGAGGCAATCGGTGGGATAGGCCACTCAGATTGGAAAGGTAAGAGTGATTGGCAGCATGGAGCAGCTTGCCTATCAGTGGACTCGAAGATTCCAAGCTACCTACTGCCGGCACATCACTGTGCATGAAGTAGCAATCAAGCTGTTTTGGTCAAGCTCAATAGCTTATCTGCACTACCTCCACATAACG
>ENA-OQAA01000141-OQAA01000141.1-human-gut-metagenome-genome-assembly--contig:-NODE-141-length-52253-cov-2.134424_pt1 | contig 52253 bp, 79 predicted proteins | sample MGYA00242489_ERZ504515 | MGnify/ENA primary metagenome ERZ504515 (study PRJEB26092, sample SAMD00036237) | human gut metagenome | host: Homo sapiens | study: EMG produced TPA metagenomics assembly of... | reverse complement strand
TCACGCCAAGAATACAGAAGCGCCAGCAGAACGATGACAAGCTTCTGCTCATACCACGCAATGTTGTAGGCGATGGGCAGGTCGTTGATATCGTCCAGACCGAAAACTTCCTTGAGCTTCAAAGCAATGACAGCCAGAGAATACGAATCGTTGCACTGCCCGGCGTCCAGAACACGAGGAATGCCGTTGATGTCGCCCAAAGGCAGTTTGTTGTACTTGTATTTCGCGCATCCGGCTGTCAAGATCACAGCATCTTTCGGCAGTGCCTTGGCAAATTCGGTATAGTATTCCCGGCTCTTGGCACGGCCGTCACAGCCCGCCATCACAACGAACTTTTTGATCGCGCCGCTTTTTACCGCATCGACCACCTGATCCGCCAGAGCCAGAACCTGCGCGTGTGCAAATCCGCCGATCAGCTCTCCTGTTTCAATTTCAGTAGGTGCAGCGCATCTTTTTGCGTGTTCAATGATAACGGAAAAATCCTTCTGCTCCCCGATTTCTCCTGGGATATGGGTACATCCCGGATATCCTGCTGCGCCAGTAGTGTAGAGTCTGTCTTTGTAGCTGTCTTTAGGAGCACGATGCAGTTGGTCGTCATCAGGATAGGACCGTTGAAGGATTCAAATTCCTCCTTCTGCTTCCACCACGCATTGCCGTAGTTACCGATAAAGTTGGGATACTTTTTGAATGCCGGGTAATAGTGGGCAGGGAGCATCTCGGAATGGGTATAAACATCCACGCCGGTTCCCTGTGTCTGCTCCAGCAGCATTTCCAAATCCCGCAGGTCGTGACCGGAAACCAGAATACCGGGATTTGTCCCAACGCCAATATTTACCTTCGTAATTTCGGGATTTCCATAGGCTTCCGTGTTGGCCTTGTCCAGCAGAGCCATACCGGATACGCCGTGTTTTCCGGTTTCCATTGTCAGAGCAATCAATTCTTCTACGCTGAGATTGTCATCCAGTGTAGCTGCCAGCGCCCGCTGAAGGAAGGCATCGACCTCCTCATCATCCTTCAGTAGAACGTTTGCGTGTTTGGAGTATGCGGACAATCCCTTCAGACCGTAGGTAATCAGTTCTCGCAGAGAACGGATATCCTCGTTTTCAGTAGAAAGAACACCGACAGTTGCGGCTTTTTCTTCCCAATTGCCAGAGCCATTCCATTTTGCCGCTTCAGGCAGACCGGAAGGATCGGCAATCTGCGCCAACAGCACATCTTTTCAGTCAATGTGGCACGGATTCTTGCTCAATGCTCTCTTTGTCAAAATTTGCATTGGTGATGGTGGTGAACAGATTCAGGGTAATCAAGTGATTGATTTCCGCAGATACCTGCTTCCCTTCCTGACGCAGTGCAGTTGTAACAGCTGAAATCCCTTTTGTGACATAGACCAGCAGATCCTGCATAGCTGCCACATCAGGCTTCTTCCCGCATACACCGGACATGGTGCAACCTTTGCACCCGGCGGTTTCCTGACACTGATAGCAAAACATTTTTTGTTCCATAATAGACCTCCTAAAAACTTTTAAAATTTGAAATGATGTAGTTACTTTTCAATCAAAAAAGTATATAGATGCGCTTGAATTAATCTTCCCAAGCGATTGCAGACACAGGACACGAATCAATTGCATCCTGCACGGCGCTTTGATTGTCATCGTTTGCTGGTTGGTATGCTTCCGCCTTCTCGTACTCATTCATACGAAAAACTTCGTCGCAGATCCCACAGCAAAGCCCGCAGCCAATGCAGAGATTCTGATCTACTTTTATTTTCATAAAATCACCTCCCTCTGTCAATTTTACATTTGATTAAAATACAACGACCAAAAGCATCTTGAACGCTTCCTGTCCATATACCGCGTGAGGGTGTCCAGCTGGCATGACGATGGATTCTCCTTCATGCAACAGATATTCTGTGCCGTCAATGGTGATTTTTCCAACGCCGTCCAGACAGGTTACGAAAGCGTCGCCGCCCGATTCATGGGTGCTGATTTCCTCGCCCTTTGCGAATGAGAACAGGGTAATACTTACTGCCGGATTTTGCGCCAGCGTCTTGCTGACTACCTGCCCCTCCTGATAGGAGATCTGCTCCTTCAGCGTCAGAACCTCGGCTTGCGCAATGTTTTTCATTTTTTTACTCATAACAGTCACCTCCTGCAATATAATTTGTTTTTGTCTGTCGGATATATTTCAAAAACTGAAGAACCGAATCAGAGGTTATTCCAGAATCTTTCCATCAATCGAGATAGTGACCACCTGCCAGGGAATGAATTTCCCGCTTGCCTGCAATGCTTTTTTAGCAGCTGATTCCAGTCCGCCGCAGCAGGGAACTTCCATCCGCACAATGGTCACGCTCTGGATATTGTTGTTTTGGATAATCTGCGTCAGCTTTTCGCTGTAATCCACGTTGTCTAGCTTGGGGCAGCCAATCAGCGTAACCTTCCCACGCATAAAATCCTCGTGCATTCTGGCATAGGCATATGCGCTGCAATCTGCCGCAATCAGCAACTTGGCTCCTTCAAAATAGGGGGCACCTACTGGAACCAGCTTAATTTGGCAGGGCCACTGCGTTAGCTGTGACTCAGCTGCATCGGGGCAGAAAGAGCAGATTCCTGTGAATGCTGGATTCGCTGCATTCGGCTGCCGGGGCAATCCGCATGAACACCAACGGAAGGAGAATTCATTCCGTTCTTTTTTCTCATATTTTCCTGCACGGCCTTTTCGTCATAGGCAGCAGCTTCCCGTTCCACAAAGGAAATCGCACCGGTGGGGCAGGTAGCAGACAATCGCCCAGACCATCGCAATAATCGTCCCGCAGGAGTTTTTGCTTTCCCGTTTACGATGCCGATAGCCCCTTCATGGCAGGCTTCGGCGCAAGCCCCACATCCATTGCACTTTTCTTCGTCTATTTGAATGATTTTCCGAATCATGTTTGCTTCATCCTTTCTCTTGCGTTTCTGGATTTAGTATACTATAATATAAAATGAAAGTCCGTTGTTATAACAACAAGAGGTGAAAAATATGAATTTATCCAATACACAACTGTTTCGAGGACTGGAAGAAGCAGAGATTACATCTCTTTTGGGTTGCCTGAATGCCACAACGCGTAGTTTTCAAAAAGGAGAGGTAATCCTTTCAGAAGGAAACATCACGGAAAATATCGGAATCTTGCTGTCCGGCCTGGCGGTGATCTCCTGCAACGATATCTGGGGCAATACCAGTATTTTGGGTCATGTTGCGCCCGGCTCTGTATTCGCCGAGGTGTATGCCTGCATTCCGGGGGAGCCGATGTTGGTTACGGTGTCCGCTGTGGAGGATACATCCATATTGTTTATGAATGTGGGGCGTGTCCTGGCTACTTGTACCAATGCCTGTCCATTCCATACAAGACTTGTCCGAAATCTGCTGACTGTCTGCGCTTACAGAAGCCTTCAGCTTTCCCAAAGAATCCAGCATACCAGTTCCAAATCCATTCGGGGGCGGTTGATGTCCTATTTTTCGGAATGCGCCAAACGCACCGGGAGTAATTCTTTCCTGATCCCCTACAACCGCCAACAGTTAGCTGATTATCTGAATGTGGACCGCAGTACCATGTGTAACGAGCTTTCAAAAATGCACAAAGACGGAATTATTGAGTACAGCAAGAATCAATTTTTATTAAAAGATAGCTTGATGTTTCAATAGAGAGTATGAGTGATTCATTGTATGTTTTCTGATGATCTATTTTATCAAAAAAAATACTTTTAAGTGTCCTTCAAAAATCTCTCAAGCTGTTATATATCAATATGTTATACCTTTCCAATACATGGGAGTCATAACTTCTGCAATCTCTGGCAGAGTGACATCCCGCAAGGCCCATCGTTTGAACTCCTCAAAACCAGTACGGTCTACAATGTAGCCAATATGCTCTTTTCCGCCGGGAGCATTGGGGTCGATGTACTCCTTCACATAGTCGTAGGTATTGAGAATGATTTTGATAATACTGTCTTCGTCCACCCACTTGATGAAATCTTCACCCAGACGCGGGTTCTTTTTGCCAGTTCTACCCAGCAAAGTAAGTCTATAGTATTTCTTTTCACTACGAGTCCATGCAGCATTCGGACAGGCCAAAACACATTCTCCACAGCCAATGCATCGCCGCTCATCTCGTTGAGGACGGAAGTTGACTGGCTTCAGAGCCTCAACAGATTTCTTTTTGCAGGCTTTTACACAGGCCCCGCAGCTAACACAACGATCAGACTCAAGATGAGGTACTGTCATACCCATGATGCCAAAGTCATGCATACGTACTTTGGCACAATCATTGGGGCAACCAGTCAGAGCAATCTTAAAGTGGAGATCGTTGGGGAAAACAGCTTTTTCAATACGCTGGGCAAGCGCAGTGGTATCATAACAGGCGAATGGACAGACACGGTTGCCCACGCAAGCGGTGATATTTCGGGTTCCAGCAGCAGGATAGCCGCAGCCCACTTCATCCTGATTGATCTCCAAACCGTCAATCAGGCTTTGAAGGGCAGCATTAACCTCTGGCATCTTTCAAAAGGAATACCAGGAATCTCAAATCCCTGTCGCTGGTAATATGAACTGTGCCATTTCCGAAAGTTTCTGCAATATGCTGAATTTGGCTCAGATATTTGGCATCCAGATGACCACCGGGAACACGGATTCTGGAAGCAGTCATACCACGTTCTTTAGTGACACGAAACGCATTCTTTTTTAGTATTTTTGTGTTGATATCCATGTTACCCCTCCTTAATCTACTAAAAATTTCCCTTTGGTATAGTTAAATACTGGACCGTCCAGGCAAACATAGGTGTCCCCAATCTTACAGTGACCGCACTTGCCCAGACCGCAGCACATTTTCCGTTCCTGAGAAATCCAGACATTTTCTTCTGGAAGTCCAATATCCAGTAATCCCTGCACGGAAAAAGCGCATCATGGCAGGAGGCCCTACTACAACAGCCACTGTGTTCTGCACATTATCCAGTTTGATTTGAGGGATGTACTGAGTAACAAGGCCCACATGACAGGCAACATCCTCTTCTGCACAATCTACCGTAAGGATGATGTCCTTACCTGCATAGTCTGATACATCGAATCCATTCCCATAGGGACCACGCAGCAAAAGAGTATCACCCACATAATGTTCAAAAACTTCATTGGTAACCTTGCCCACTCGACGAATGGTTAGATCTACGAAGTTGTCTCCAATACCACTGACTGATATAGGAGCTTCTCCATATTTAGGAATCGACACTTCAAAAAACTGTCCCGGCTTAACATCTCCTTGAAACTCCATACGGAACGTATACTCAATTTTTGTGTGCCGAATTACTTCCAAAATTTTGGATGGGAAAGGAATATAATCATTTTTCATCATTGTTCAGTCACCTCCGTCATAGCACTCTGCAATTTGTTGATGCAACCTGAAAATGAGATATACTCCGGACAGATATCGTCGCATCGTCCGCAACCCACACACATGTGATAGCCATTGCGTTGTTTGTAGTCCAGTACCTTGTGCAGTACCTTGAACCGCATCCGTTCTCCGTTTTTTTTCCGATAACTGCCGCCACCGGCACATCGGTAAAGCCATCTACCATACAGGAGGCCCAGATACGACGGCGCTCTCCGACCTTGCCATTCTCACTATAAAAGAGATCCTGCATAGTAAAGCAGGTACAGGTAGGACAGACAAAATTGCAACGTCCACAGTTGATGCAGCGGCTATTGTATTCCTCCCACATAGTACTTTTGGCCACCTCTGCGGTCAGATTTTCAGGGACTTGAACTGTAACTTGGTTTTCAGTGACATGAGCAGGGATGACTTCCTGCTGTTCACATCCAGCTTGTACTAACTGTTTCACCCATGCCTCATCCTTACAGTCCACCAGATAGGTGCCGTCAGGCTGGCGGTCGATGCTCATATCATATTTAGTGCTTACATTGGTTTCCATACTGACGCAGAAGCAATTTTCAAAGGAATGTTCACAGCCCATCAGCACAATCTTAATGTTATCCCGCAGATGCTGATAGTAATAATCTGCTGGACTGTTGTGTAGGTACATATCGTCCAGCCGCTTAAGAGCATATAGGTCGCAGCTACGCAAGAAAATGACTGCGCCTTTTTGGGGAAAATCGGCTTCTTTGGTTTGCCCTTCCGTAAAGAAGAACAGGGTTTGAGAAACGGGTGTCAGCACTTCCTTGAAGGAATAATCAGATTTTTTGTCGAACACGATTTCGTCAGCATGTTCAATTTTTCCATAACGGATACAATCTGTATCAGAAAAGCGTCCGCCGCCAGAAAAGTTGCGGGGAGCATAGATATGGTAATTTGTTTGCCATGTCTGAAATAATACATTCAGTTGCATATCAGTAATATGAAAGCCCATATATTTTCCTCCTTATACTTAAATAACTACATGATGACTATAAGGAGTGTAACACAAACAAAGAAGAATCCATGTTGCACACGCAACATGGATTCTTCTTTGTTTGATGCTGTAGATTATTTAATGGGGAGCTTGTAGTATTCAATTATAACAGTTGGAATGTGTTTTTTTCATAAGAAATCAGTCCATCCTTTTGCATATAAGATAGTTCTCGAGTTAACGCGCTGCGGTCGGCACATAGATATTTAGCCAATTCAAGTCGACTTAAGGGGATGGTAAATTGCCTGCTATCTTGATCAAGGGCTTGTTGCTGTAAATATGTAAGAATTTTTTTCTCGTAGAGTTTTTTTTCCGAGATTACTTCAATTTTGTGCATCAGCTGAACATTTTTGTCTCCTATCAGTTGAACCATATTTTCAATCAACCGATGATGAAAGGTACAGCTCATTTTACATGAGTGAATAATTTTATGGAAAGGTAAAAATAGAACTGTACAGGGTGCAGCTGCGAAAAAACTAACATGTGCATTTAAATGGCTTCCACAAGAAAAAGATTCCCCAAAAAGCTCACCATCTTTCATTGCTACAAGGAGTGTCTGGTAGCCTTCTGAATCTTCCTTAACCATATGGACGATGCCAGACAATATAATGCCAACACTTCGAACCTCATTACTTTCCAAAAGGATAATTTCATCTTTTTGATAATTTTTTGGAAGCTTCCCAAACAATTCAACATGGCTGGAAGATCCTCTTCACAAATACCATTGAAGATTGGGAGCGAAGCAAGTTGTTTGAAATTAAGTTGCATATTGTCTCTCCTTTCTTCTGAGATAAAGTATAGCATTTTGTGGTAGGTGTTGCAAGCGCAACACAGAACTGATGAAAAATGCTTTATTCTTATAAAGAGATATAAAAATTTTTCAAGAAAGGATACTTGTCAACGTGATTAATAATGAAACCCATCTTTTATACAGTGTATTGTGCTATGAAGAAGGACATTGTAGACGTACGCAACATATTCTTAAGGTTTATGCATTAGCCAAGCTGTTTGGTGAGCAAGAAAAAATCTCTGTTGAAGATCAGCAAATTTTGCAAGCAGCAGCCATTTTACATGATGTGGCAATTAAATATTGCAAAGAACATTATAACGGGGATGCCAGTCAGAACAATCAGAAACAGGTGGTATCTATCCTTGTGACTCGCTTTTTAGAATCGGCCAATTATCTTCCGTCGTATGTTCCGAAAATCATTGAACTGGTGAATTGCCATCATGATTATGACAAGCCCAAAAATAAACTATTGCAACTTTTGATGGAAGCCGATTTAATTGTAAACTGCTATGAAAACCGGCCAGATCATAAAAAAGCAGAGTATATAAAGAAAATTCAAACAGATGGAGGAAAGGAATTGCTGGCACTTTGTTTGAAAAAAGAAATGGAATAGGAGGGTATTATGTATCAGGAAAATATAATTGATATGTTAATGCAGAAGATGATTCGTTTTAATCAGAATGATCCACAACGCATTGATCATTTGATAAAAGTTCACAGTTTTGCACAGATGATTGGTCGTATGGAACAGTTGTATGGGCATAGTCAGTTTTTGACCGAATGCGCCGCATTGGTTCATGATATTGGTATTCGGCCGGCAGAAGAAAAGTATGGGATGTCCAATGGGAGATTACAGGAGCAAGAAGGTCCTTTTTATGCCGCAAAATGTTGGGAGAGCTGGGATTTGAGGAAGCAGACATCAATCGAATCTGCTATTTAGTAGGACACCATCATACCTACGTAGATATAGATGGTATTGACTATCAGATTCTTGTGGAAGCAGATTTTTGGTAAATTTTTATGAAGATAATCTGGGAAAAAAATATAATAGAAACCACATTACAGAAGATTTTTCAAACAGAGTCAGGAAAAACACTGTGCAGACTTTGTTATTTCGGTCACTGAGGAAATATGGCTATGGCAGATAAAAAGCAAACTCAAATTTTATTGATCAATGATATGGCAGGTTATGGCAAGGTCGCCTTATCTGTCATGATTCCTGTTTTGTCTCACTTGAGATTTGAAACTTTCAATTTGCCTACTGCACTTGTTTCCAACACTCTGGATTATGGTCAGTTTGATATTCTGGATACAACAGAATATATGGAAAATACGCTTCTGGTATGGAAGAAACTAATGTTTTCTTTCGATGCAATCTGTACTGGATTTATTGTGTCGGAAAGGCAGTCATCTCTTGTATATGAATACTGTAAGGAACAACAAAAATCAGGTACTTCGATTTTTGTTGTTCCAATTATGGGAGATGACGGAAAACGATACAATGGTGTAACAAATCAAGTAGTCACTTACATGAAACGGTTGTGTTCTATTGCAGATGTGATTGTCCCCAATATTACGGAGGCGTGCTTTTTATCCGAATACACAGTTAAACACACTTACTCTGAACCGGAAATTGAAGTAATCGCAAATCGACTACATACGCTTGGTGCCAAATCCGTTGTGATTACAAGCGCAAATATCAATGGAAGAATGTTTACTGTTGTAAAAAGTTCTCCGAAAAATTCGTGTATCTTGCTTCCTTATGAAGAAATACCGGTGCGTTTTCCAGGTACAGGGGATATTTTTATGGCGATTGTAGTAGGGCATTATTTAAAATTAGGTCAGATTTTGGAGAGCGTACAAAGTACAATGAGACAACTCGAAAAAATTATTTATGCTAATCTACATGATACTGACAAATACAAGGGAATTCCCATTGAACAATTTTTGGAGGAAATTAACGATGAAAAAGCCTAAAATTAAAATCAGTTTAATAGATCAAAAGGGGCACATGGGGTGCCATCGTGGTCATCGAATTGGAGATACCTTTGACTTTGATACCGAAAGAGGCGCTCTCTGCCCAATGGCCATGCACGTGCTTTCCCTTACATTGACATTCTGGGGTATGGGGGAAAACTCCCCAGCCAACCAGATGGCTCCATTGTATTCTGCTGTCCAGATGTGGATGTAATCAATGTATTTAAAATTGAAGTAGAGGAGGAAAAGAACTGAAATGAATCCTTATATCAAACAAGCAAATCAGCAGTTTGTTCCTGTATATAATCGTTATCCCATTGTATGGATCATGGCGAAGGTATGTACCTTTATGATACAGAGGGAAAACGGTATTTGGATTTCGGGTCTGGAATCGGTGTGTGTGCTTTGGGATATCACGATCCGAATTACACATGTACACTGCAAGAACAGATGGAGAAGCTGCTACACACCTCTAATCTTTTTTATAATGTTCCTGCGATTGAAGCTGCAAAGCTGTTCAATCAGGCATCTGGCATGGAGCAGGTGTTTTTCACCAATTCTGGAACGGAAGCAATCGAAGGTGCGGTTAAAATTGCTAAGAAATATCATTTTTTGAAGCATAATAATCATAATGGAGAGATCATTGCCATGAAAAAATCCTTTCACGGCAGATCTATGGGGGCGTTATCCATAACAGGGAAAGCAACCTATCAGGAACCTTTTGCTCCTATGCTTGCTCATGTTAAATTTGCCGATTTCAATAATCTGGACAGCGTTAAACGCCTGATTACAAAAAATACCTGTGCAATTTTTATGGAAACAGTACAAGGTGAGAGCGGAATTTATCCTACCACTGAGTACTTTATCAAAGGAGTCCGAAAGCTTTGCGATGAGAACAAAATTTTGATGGTTTTGGATGAGATTCAATGTGGTATGGGCAGAAGCGGAAATATGTTTGCGTATCAGCTGTACGACGTTGCTCCCGACATTGTGGTTTCGGCAAAGGCTTTGGGATGCGGAATTCCGGTAGGTGCAATTGGAACCAGAGGGGCAGCAACCGGTGTATTGTGTGCAGGAGATCATGGCACAACTTACGGCTCCAATCCTCTGGCCGCTGCAGCCGTTACTGCTGTATTCCAGCTTTATCAACAGTATAACATATTGGCGAATGTCAGGGCTATGACGACCTATTTAGATAAGGCATTGTCCGAATTGGCCGCTCAAAAAGTTGTGATCAAAGAGGTGCGCGGACTGGGGCTTATGAAAGGAATTGAACTGTCTGTACCTGCCGCATACTATATAAATGCTTTACAAGAAGCGGGAATTATCGTAATTCCTTCAGGTTCACATGTGATTCGCCTATTGCCTCCTTTGATTTTAGAGAAAGAGCATATTGATGCGTTACTGTATGTGCTTAAGAAAATATTATAACTAGAGTACATGCAAGGACAGAATAACCTACTAGTCAGGCGATGATTGAAAAGAGAGAAGGTTGGATATTGGCCGGTGTTTACGCTGATGAAGGCACAAGCGGCACGGTAAAGAAAAAGCGAGACGGTTTTTTGAGATTGTTACAGGACTGCGAAGCCGGTAAAATAGATATGCTCCTTACCAAATCCATCAGTCGTTTCGCGAGAAACACCGTGGATCTTCTTACAACAATACGGAGTTTGAAAAGCAAAAATATTGCGGTGTATTTTGAAAAAGAAAATATCAATACGCTGGAAAGCACCGGTGAAATTCTTATCACGATACTGAGCAGTCAGGCGCAGGAGGAAAGTCGGAATATCAGCGAAAATATTCGCTGGAGTTTGAGAAGCAAGTATGAAAAAGGCGAACCCACTATTAACTACAACCACTTTATGGGATATACAAAAGGTCCGGACGGAAAACTGCAGCCTGTTCCGGAGGAAGCGGCGGTTGTTCAAGAAATTTTCCGACTGTACCTAATCGGCTGCAGTGGTGTTCAAATTAAAAAATATCTGGAACAACATCAAAGAAGAACCGTAATGGGTAAAACCGTATGGCAACCAACCGTTATCGATAAATGATTTCCAATGAGAAATACATTGGTGCCGCATTGATGCAAAAAACCTACACAACAGATTTTTTGACAAAGCAAAGGGTAAGAAATAATGGGACACTTCCCAAATACTTTGTGGAGGACAATCATCCGGCGATTATTTCAAAAGAAGTATTCTACGGGGTCCAAGAACAAAGATTGTGGCGCAGTTATGTTAAGAGACAATTGAAAGGAAAAGTCACTCAATATGCACTCACAGGAAAACTGTTATGCTATGATTGCGGGAGTACCTATATGCGGGTAACAAGAAGAGTTGCCGGGAACAGAGATATTGTATGGAAATGTGGCAGCTATATAAAAAATGCCGGTCGAGTGTGTCGAACAGGATACACGATTTCAGAGAAGGCGCTGCATACGGAAGTATGGAACGCATACGCTGTCATGAAGCAAGCTCTCCCCGTTCCTGACCATCCGGACATAAAAGAGCAAAGAAGCATTGCACAACAGATGCTGAATCATAAAAAGGCAATCGAAAAGGCACTCCATGAAAATGTGCAGGGATTTTGGGCAAAGGAGAATTTGATGGAATATTACGCAAGAGAAATGAATGCGTACTATGAATTGGCGGAAAAGCTATGTCAATTACTTTTGAAAAATAATACAGATAAGTGGATTGCTTCTCGATTCAGGCCAATCAAACGATATTCAAAATATAAGAAATACGAAGATGACTGGTAAGCCTGTATGTAGATCGCATTTGGGCAATCACATCAAATGAAATTGTGGTATTATTTAAGAACGGAAGTATGGTAAGACGGATGTGGTATTACTAAGACTAAAATTCTTGCAGATTTATCTTCAAGAGTTTTATTGTTAGCAATACGTCATTGTAGAGCTGGCTGACACAGTGTAGAGTATTACAGAGAACTTTGTTTTGAAAAGGCGAATTAAAGAACTGGCAGGACAAAACAGCTTCCCGCCAAGAGGAAAATCTGCTTTTCGGTTACTGGGTTCAGAAACTCCACACATGTGGAGACGTGCGTTTTATTGTCCAAGCTAAAGTCAACACCGCATATTGAGGTTGAAATCAATCTTGATGAAATGGATTTATCAAGGGCAGAGAGTAAGGCTACCTATGAAGAGATTAAAGAGTATGTATTGAAAAATTACGGAATGAATGTAACAAACCTATACATAGCACAGGTAAAAAGAAAATATGGAATTATTGAAAGAATCAATTATAATCTGGGGGAAGGAAAAACAAGAGTGCCACAAGTTACCGCAGAAAAGGAAGAAGCTATAGAAGATGCACTAAGGCATTTTCAAATGATTTCATAAATTCTAAATTTTGAGCCTTGCCATAAAAAATGAGATACTCTGTATTTTTTACAGGGTATCTCATTTATGGAGCTATCGTTAAAAATACTGATTTCTACGGAAGATTCGTATTTAAGATTTAAGTGAAAAATCGATATTAACCGATAGCCCCCTTTTTTCCATTATAAATTATTTAATTTTCCTCATCTGATTCTTTTTTAGTTTCCGGCAGTTCTACAACAGCCTCTGCGATTTTATGCTTGGCAACGGATTTTACATGGATGATCATGCCGTTGCTTTCACAGGTAAACTGGCTGCCGTCCTCCGGAATACTGTCAATAATACTGTAGATAAAACCATTAAAGGTGTCATAGTCGCCCTCTGGAAGAGTAAGGTGAAGGGTATCAGCCACATCATCCATTTCCACATCGCCCCGGACCAGCCATGAATTTGGAGAAATCTGCTGTATTTTTTCCGGATTCTCCTCGTTTTCTTCATAAATATCGCCTACCAGCTCTTCAATCAGGTCGTGGAGAGTAGCGATACCGGACATTTCGCCATATTCATCAAGAAGAACTGCAAAGTAATTCCGGGACTGCTTCATGTGATCAAAAAGCTTTGCTGCTTTCATGCTTTCCGGAATGAAATAAGCAGGCTTTACGGCTTTTGTCAGAATGTTTTCTCTGGTGCGTTCATCCAGACAGAAATAGGCTTTGGTATCCAGGATACCGATGATATTTTCTTTGGTTTCCTGACAGACCGGATAGTAGCTGTGGCGATTCTGATAAATGATATTTTTCCATTCATCAAGAGAATCCTCTGTGTCCAGGACAATTACATCCGTACGGTGTGTGCAGACCTGTTCCGCAGTAATATCATGAAAATCAAAAATATTCTGGATAAATTCGTTTTCCTGTGTATCAATGACACCCTGGGCATTTCCCTCCATAAGCATCATCTGGATTTCTTCCTTTGTTACCTGTTCGTCATCTTCGGCAGGATTGATGCCCATAAGCTTCAGGATCAGGTTGGTAGATCCTGTCAGCAGAGACACCAGAGGCGAAAAGACCTTGGAGACTCCATAAAGGGTAGGGGCAAGTCCAAGGGAAAGAGCCTCGGAGTTTTTCATGGCAATCCGTTTCGGTACCAGTTCGCCGAATACAATGCTGATATAGGAAAGAACAATGGTAATGATAATAACCGCAATAGAGTTCAGGGTTGCTCTGGGAACCGGAACACCCACAGAGATCAGGGCATCTACGATCACACCTGCAAAGTTGTCAGATGCAAACGCACTGTTGAGAAATCCGGACAGAGTTATGGCAACCTGAATGGTGGCAAGAAACCGGGCCGGCTGTTCTGTAAGGAGAGAAAGCTTTTTTGCCCGTTTGTTGCCGTCATCTACCAGATGCCTGAGTTTGGTTCATTCATGGAGATAACGGCGATTTCCGCGCTGGCGAAAACTGCATTCAAAAAATGTAAAAACAATAATGAGTATAACAGATCCTATCATGATTAAATTTTAATTCCCTTCTGTAAGTTAATAAGTAAATCTGCCTGCAGGCAGTATAAAATGACAAAAAGGCATAGCTGTAAGCATGCTCACAAGCTATACCTCTATATATACATAATGACAATGCGGGAATCCGTAATATTTGTAGTATGATTTTCATCGGAATTGTCTTCCACGCAAAATTCACATCCTTTCTGTTTATTAATGAGAAAGATAGCATATTTCAGGTAAACTGTCAAGAAATAAGTTGCTGTCTGCGCTGCCTTTTGCCTGCGGAAACAACAGTCTGAGGAATATAAAAAACTATTTAATTTGGAAGGGAAATATGCTATAGTTATTTCTGTAATACTGCACCGGAGTGAAGCCGGAGTTATTCGGGAAACGAAGATAACAGGGAGAATGCCGGAAGTAGGTGCGTGGCACTAGCCGGGCGGCTTTCCTGTTTTTATTTTGCAGCAAAATCAGGCACTGTTTATTCAGAAACAGGCTTTTTAAAAGACGGGATTTACAGAAACTGACAGGGATAAAGCGGGAGTTAAGGTGAGATAAAAATGGAAGCAAGAGAGGTACTGACAAAATTTAAACAAAATGAGATTACGCTGGAGGAGGCAGAGCATTATTTTCGAAAGCAGCCTTTTGAGGAAATGGATTATGCGAAGCTGGATTCTCACAGAGAGATTCGAAGCGGATTTCCGGAGGTGATTTTCTGCAGCGGAAAGGCAGACGTTCATTTTACGCAAATATTTAAAAAACTGTATGAGGAAAACGGTGAGGTTTTTGGAACAAGAGCGTCCAGGCATCAGTATGAACTGGTAAAGGAACTGTTTCCTCAGACGGAATATGATGAAATCTCACATATCATCAAGATAGAAAAAGAAAAAAAGGAACACGTGGGAAAGATTGCAGTATGTACTGCCGGAACCGCTGATATTCCGGTGGCTGAAGAAGCTGCCCAGACTGCAGAATATTTTGGCTCAGAAGTAGAAAGGATCTATGATGTAGGAGTCAGCGGGATCCACAGACTTTTTTCCAGACTTGATGTGATCCAGGAGGCAAACTGTGTGATTGCTGTTGCCGGTATGGAAGGCGCCCTTGCCAGCGTGCTGGGAGGACTGGTAGATAAACCGGTGATCGCAGTTCCTACTTCTGTAGGCTACGGAGCAAGTATGCATGGACTTTCAGCCCTTCTGACAATGATCAATTCCTGCGCCAATGGAATTGCAGTGGTCAATATTGATAATGGCTATGGGGCTGGCTATATAGCAACGCAGATCAACAGACTTGGTATCAGAGAAAAATAAAGGAGAGATTTATGGGAAGGACATTATATCTGGAATGTTATTCCGGAATCAGCGGGGATATGACGGTTGCAGCGCTTCTTGACCTGGGAGCAGATCAGAAGGTGCTGGAAAAAGCGCTTTCCAGTATCCGGGCTGACGGATTTCGTACAGAGATCACCCGGGTGAAAAAGTCCGGGCTGGATGCCTGTGATTTTTCTGTGATATTGGATAAAAACCATGAGAATCATGACCATGATATGGAATATCTTCATGGTCACAGCATAGAGCAGGCTCATCATGTCCATACAGAAGAGCATACACATGTACATGACTGTACAGAGACAGCAACGGACATTTTTGCACAGAAGAATCTGATTATGGGAAGGAACATGCTCACACAGAAGAACCGGGTCATGAGGAGGAACCTTTTTATACAGAAGAACCGGATCGTGGAATGGAAGATTTGCATACGGAAAAAACAGCCCACGGGCACAGAAGTTTCCATACCGGGGAATCAGGACATGACCATGGGCATATTCATGAACACAGAGGAATGAAAGAAATCCGCGAGATTTTTCTGAATTCAGAGATGACAGACCGGGCAAAGGAGACTGCGCTTCATATTTTTCAGATTCTGGCAAAGGCTGAGGCAAAAGCTCACGGAGTATCAGAGGAACAGGTGCATTTTCATGAGGTAGGAGCAGTGGATTCCATAGTGGATATTGCAGCGGCAGCAGTGTGCTGGATGATCTGGACATTACGGAAGTGATCGTGCCAAAGCTCTGTGAGGGAACAGGCTTTGTACGCTGTCAGCACGGAACACTTCCGGTGCCGGTGCCTGCAGTTGTGAATATTGTGCAGCAGAACCGGCTTACTTTAAAGATCACGGACATTGAGGGGGAACTGGTAACGCCTACCGGGGCAGCTATTGTGGCAGCCATAAAAACATCAGACTGTCTTCCGGAAAAATTCACAGTGGATAAAACCGGAATCGGGGCAGGCAAACGGAAATATACATGTCCGGGAATTTTAAGGGCAATGCTGATCACTCCGGAAAAGAAAAAAGAGGATCAGGTGCAGAAGGATGTGATCTGGAAACTGGAAACAAATGTGGACGACTGTACCGGAGAGGAACTTGGAAACGTAATGAATCTTCTTTTTGGAGCGGGAGCCAGAGATGTGTATTATATGCCGGCTTATATGAAAAAAAAACCGCCCGGCATGGATTCTGTCAGTGATCTGTGCAGAACAGGACATTTTTGCTCTGGAAGAAATTCTTTTCCGACAGACCACTACCATTGGTATTCGGAGAAGCCGGATGGAACGTTCAGTTCTAAAAAGAGAGATTCAAAAGCTTTCCATGCCTGAGGCAGTGGTGACAGTAAAAATCTGCACACTTCCGGACGGAAGCAGAAGATGTTATCCGGAATATGAAAGTGCGGCAGCTTTTGCAGCAGAAAATCATATAAGCTACAGAGAAGCATGGGAACGGATCAGGGATTACTGGATAAGAGAAAGGCGAGGCGTCAGATGAAAACAGGACTTGTTTTGGAAGGCGGAGCAATGAGGGGGATTTATACGGCAGGGGTTCTGGATGTGTTTCTGGAAAATCAGATTCATTTCGACGGAGTGATCGGAGTTTCTGCAGGGGCGCTCCATGGCTGCTCCTTTGTGTCAGGCCAGAAGGGAAGAAGTATCCGGTATTATAAAAAATACAGGAATGACAAACATTTTATGAGTCTGTGGAGTCTGGTACACACAGGGGAAGTCGTGGGAAACAGTTCTGTTATCATGAGATTCCGGAGCGTCTGGATCCTTATGATTATGAAGCTTTTTTTAAATCGGATACAGCGTTTTATGCAGTGTGCACCAATCTGGAAACCGGAAAGGCAGAATATATCAGAATTACAGATATGCTGAACCAGGTAGATGTGATGAGGGCTTCGGCATCCATGCCCTATGTATCACGGATTGTTGACTGGGAAGGCAGAAAGCTTCTGGACGGGGGCTGTACAGATAGTATTCCGGTCAGCCAGTTCCAGAGAATGGGGTATAAAAGGAATGTGGTGGTACTTACCAGAGAAGAAGGTTTTGTAAAAGAGCCGGAAATGGTAAAACTGGCAGAAATTTATTATCACCGATATCCCAGATTTGTGGACGCCCTGAAGAACAGGCATATGGTATATAATCAGACCCTGGAAGATATCCGCGCTATGGAAAAATCCGGAGAGGCTTTTGTGATCCGGCCTAGCCGAAGACTGACCGTGGGAAGGATGGAAAGTGATCTGGAAAAAATTCAGGAGGTATATGAACTGGGGAAAAAAGATGCCAAAAGGAATCTCAGTGCACTGAAAGCATGGATGCAGCAGGAAGGGCAGATATAAAAGAAAGGCGTTAAAAAAGAAAAAGGAGATTTTTATGTTTGATACGATAGTAAATGTGATCAATCAGATCGACAAGATGGTTTGGGGATGGTGGATGATCTTCTGCTTCTTGGAACTCATATTTTTATGACAGTACGGACAGGATTTATACAGAGGAAGATTGGAAAGGCAATCAGACTGTCTGTGACAAAAGATCCGGACGCAGAAGGAGAGGTCAGTCAGTTCGGCGCTCTGACCACCGCACTGGCGTCTACCATTGGCACAGGAAATATTATCGGTGTGGGAACGCTGTGGCTCTGGGAGGACCCGGTGCTGTTTTCTGGTGCTGGATCACCGGTGTTTTTGGGATAGCAACCAAATACAGTGAATCTCTGATCGCAGTGAAATATCGTGTGAAGACAAAGGACGGAAGAATGCAGGGGGGAGCCATGTATGCTCTGGAACGCGGATTGAACATGAAGTGGCTGGGAATGATTTTTGCGTTTCTGGCAGGCTTCGCTTCTTTTGGAATCGGCTGCGCCACACAGGTAAATGCCATTGCCACTGTCTGTGAGGAAAATCTGCATATTGCTCCGGCGCTGGTGGGAATCGTAGTCGCAGCTTTGACAGCGCTGGTTATTTTCGGGGGAATCCGCTCCATTGCAAACGTATGTGAAAAACTGGTTCCTTTTATGGCAGCTTTTTATATCCTGGGCTGTGTGATCATTCTGGGACTGAATTTTGATTTTATCATTCCGGCAATCAAAACCATCTGCAGGCTTGCCTTTACTCCGGGAGCTGCTGCAGGAGGACTGGTTGGAAGAGGGATCATGATGGCAATGCAGTATGGAATCGCCAGAGGACTTTTTTCCAATGAATCAGGCCTTGGCTCTGCGCCTATTGCCGCCGCAGCAGCGCAGACAAGAAACCCGGTGCGCCAGGCTCTTGTATCCAGCACAGGAACCTTCTGGGATACAGTTGTAGTCTGTCTGATGACAGGTCTGGTCCTTGTGACCAGTATTATGAAAAATCCGTCCATTGATATGTCAAATATTACGGACGGAGGAATCCTTACCACTTTGGCATTTCAGCAGATTCCGGTACTGGGCCCCTTTATCCTGGTTGTGGGAATTATTTCCTTTGCGTATTCAACCGTTCTCGGGTGGGCCTATTACGGAGAGAGGTGTGTGGAATATTTTGCCGGAAAAGCGGGACTGATTCCATACAGAGTGGTTTATATTATTGTTGCGGCAGTGGCCCCGGTAGTTTCACTGAATCTGGTATGGACAGTTGCGGATATTCTGAATGCGCTTATGGCAATTCCCAACCTGGTGGCGGTACTTCTTTTATCCAATGTAATTGTAAAAGAAACAAAAAAATACAATAAATGATCTTGAAAAAAAAGATGATACTCCGGTAGAAGTGATTGACCGGTAAAATTTTGTGGGAGGGGAAATAATGTCTGAAATAATGCCAAAATCTGAACACAGTCTGCAGATCATTGCGCAGATCCACAATGACTTTCCGGAAAAATTTGGTGTTCCTCATCAGAGCGGATGGCTGAAAAAGCAGAAGGCTCAGATTATTTTTGAGCCGGAATACAGGAGGCCGGAAGCCTTCCGCGGAATTGAGGAGTATGATTATATCTGGCTGATCTGGCAGTTTTCAGAGGCAGTGGAAAAAGGCTGGTCCTCTACAGTACGTCCTCCCAGACTGGGAGGAAATGTGCGGAAAGGTGTTTTTGCCACCAGATCCCCCTTTCGCCCAAATCATCTGGGGCTGTCCTGCGTCCGGCTTGAAAAGGTGGAGCAGCATCCAAGACTGGGAATCATACTTCATGTATCGGGCGCAGACCTTATGGACGGCACTCCTGTTTTTGATATTAAACCGTACCTTCCTTATGTGGAAAGTCATCCCGGCGCAGCGGGAGGATTTACCGATCAGATTGAAAGGAGCAGACTTGCCGTAGAGTTTCCGGAGGAGCTTCTGGAGAAAATTCCAGAGGAACAGAGAGCGGCTCTTACAGAGGTTCTGGAAAACGATCCCAGACCGGGCTATCAGGAGGATCCCAACAGGATCTATGGGCTTTCTTATGGAAGCAAAAATATAAAATTTCATGTAAAAGAAAGGGTTCTGACAGTCTGTGAGGTGACAGAGTATAAAAAAGAACAAAAATCTTTTGACAAATAAAAAATCCTGTGATAAGATGTTTACAACGAGTTAGCAAGTGCTAACTCAAATTTTTAACTTTAAGTTAGTTATAAATAACAAAGGAGAGCGGGATATGAGTGTTGTGATTGTGGGCGGTAATGAGCGTATGGTATGTCAGTATGAAAATATCTGCAAAGGATATGGATGTAAGGCAAAAGTTTTTGCAAAAGAAAAAGGTACTATGAAAAAGAAAATCGGAGCGCCGGATCTTCTGATTCTTTTTACAAACACAGTATCTCACAAAATGGTCAACTGTGCGGTGGAAGAGGCAAAGAGAAAATCTATCCCCGTATGCAGATGCCATACCAGCAGTGCGTCTGCGCTGGAAAATATCATGAAGGAATATTGCGCGTAAACGGAGGCTGTTCCTTACGTTTGAGGCAACCTGACCGAAATGCATTCCGGATCATTTTCGGTGGTGTCATTTTGCCTGTATGTTTCGGGATTCTGGGATTTTTATGCCGAGACGCCTTGCAGGATCATTACATGTAAACAGTGACGGGCGGTAATGCAGCTATACTTGAGTATATCATTATATTTTCGATAAAATCAAAGAAATACTTGCAAAAATCTTCCTTTTTCAATAAAATAAAAGTCAGATTTTCTATTATGCTGCGTTTTTGGGATACAGCTATTAAATGAAGAAGGGTGAGAGGAAGTATTATGAAAAAAGTGGTAAAATTCGGAGGAAGTTCTCTGGCAAATGCAGAGCAGTTCCGTAAAGTCGGTAGACATTATCCGCAGTGAGGAAGGCAGACGTTATGTGGTACCGTCTGCGCCCGGAAAAAGATTTTCCGGTGATACAAAGGTAACAGACCTTCTGTATGCATGTTATGACAGAGCTGCCCAGGGGAAAGAGTTCGGCGGAATCTTTCAGGAGATCAAAGAGCGCTATTATGAGATCATCAGAGGTCTTGATCTTAAGCTTTCCCTGGAGGAAGAGTTTGCTCAGATAGAAGCAGATTTCAGAGCGCAGGCAGGCACAGACTACGCAGCTTCCAGAGGTGAGTTTTTAAACGGAAAAATTATGGCAGCGTATCTTGGATATGAGTTTGTTGACGCTGCATCTGTGATCCGTTTTGATAAAAACGGCAACTTTGACGGGGAGAAAACAGACCGTCTTCTTGGCAAACGTCTTTCTAAATGTGAGCGCGCAGTGATTCCGGGATTTTATGGGGCAAAGGAAGACGGAACCGTTCAGACATTTTCCAGAGGAGGGTCTGATGTGACCGGTTCTCTGGTGGCAAGAGCAGTCCATGCGGATATTTATGAGAACTGGACAGATGTTTCCGGTTTCCTGGTAACAGATCCCAGGATTGTGGAGAATCCGGCTGTAATCGAAACGATTACTTACAGAGAGCTTCGCGAACTTTCCTATATGGCGCGACAGTACTTCATGAGGAAGCCATTTTCCCTGTAAGGAAAGAGGGGATTCCTATCAATATCAGAAATACAAACCGTCCTCAGGACAAGGGAACCTTTATTGTGGAAAGCACCTGCCGCAAGCCAAGATATGTGATCACAGGAATTGCAGGCAAAAAAGGGTTCTGTCTATTAACATCGAAAAATCCATGATGAACAGCGAGGTAGGCTTCGGAAGAAAGATCCTTCAGGTTTTTGAAGATCAGGGAATTAATTTTGAACATGTTCCCTCCGGAATTGATACCATGACAGTTTATGTGCATCAGGATGAATTTGAAGAGAAGGAGCAGCAGGTGATCGCAGGCATTCACAGAGCCGTACAGCCTGACTTTGTGGAAATGGAATCAGACCTTGCTCTGATCGCTGTCGTGGGACGGGGAATGAAATCTCAGAGGGGAACTGCAGGCCGAGTATTTGCAGCCCTGGCTCATGCTCACGTAAACGTAAAAATGATCGATCAGGGATCCAGTGAGCTGAATATTATCATAGGCGTTGAGAACCGCGATTTTGAGACTGCTGTAAAAGCGATCTATGATATCTTTGTGGAAACACAGCTTTAAAATGAAATAATTATGTAATAAAATTCCAGATTTGTTCTGGAATTTTTTTAGTTCATCCCGTTTTATTGGATTGACACAAACGTCTGTTTGGATTAAAATAATCACAAACAAATGTTTGGGAGGCCCATATGGTTATTCAGGAGTCAATGACAGTAATGGAAAAGCTGGGAATACTGGCAGATGCAGCGAAATATGATGTTGCCTGTACCTCCAGCGGAACTGCAAGAAAAGGGGACGGGACAGGGATCGGAAACAGCATTTCAGCAGGCATCTGCACAGCTTTGCAGGAGACGGAAGGTGCATCAGCCTTCTGAAAGTCCTTTATACCAACGAGTGTGTATTTGACTGTAAATACTGCGTGAACCGCGCTTCCAATGATGTGGTGCGGGCAAGCTTTACCCCGGAAGAAATCAGCAGGCTCACCATAGAATTTTACAGAAGAAATTATATTGAAGGTCTGTTTTTAAGCTCCGGAGTAAAGGGTTCTCCGGATGCTACAATGGAAGAGCTGATTCGCTCTGTGGAAATTTTAAGGAAACAATATCATTTTCAGGGGTATATTCACCTGAAAGCAATTCCGGGGGCTTCACCGGAGCTGATCCAAAAAGCAGGTTATCTGGCGGACCGTATGAGTGTGAACCTGGAACTTCCTACTGCAGAGGGACTGAAAAAGCTGGCTCCCCATAAAAGCAGGACTACGATTCTCCGTCCCATGAAACAGATCCGGAACAGAAGGGAAGAAAACAGACAGGAGCTGGTGCTTTACCGGCATGCTCCGGAATTTGTGCCTGCCGGGCAGAGCGCTCAGATGATCGTAGGGGCAGCAGGAGAAAGTGACTACCAGATCGTCTCTGTGGCAGAGGCGCTGTACAGGCAGTTTTCTCTGAAGCGTGTATTTTATTCTGCTTTTGTATCTGTGAATGAAGATAAAGATCTTCCTGTTCTTCCACAGGGGCCGCTGCTTTTAAGAGAACACCGGCTGTATCAGGCAGACTGGCTCCTCAGGTTTTATGGCTTCCGGCAGAAGAGCTTTTGTCAGAAAAGCATCCGAACTTTAATCTGTTCCTGGATCCCAAATGCGACTGGGCCATCAGTCATCTGGAATGTTTTCCTGTGGAGATCAACCGGGCAGATTACCGGACGCTTCTCCGGGTTCCCGGAATCGGCGAGAAATCTGCCAGAAGGATTCTGGGAGCAAGGAGATATCATACGCTGGATTTTTCTGATTTGAAAAAGATCGGAGTGGTGCTGAAGAGGGCAGTATATTTTATTACCTGCAATGGAAGGCAGATGTATCCGGTAAAGCTGGATGAGGATTATATAGTAAGAAATATTCTGGAAACAGGAACCGGAAAATATCCTGCAGATACGGGGATTACCTACAGACAGCTGTCGCTGTTTGACGCAGATCTGGCTGTTCCGGGAATGGAAGGGGTGAGCGTTTGTGGAATATAAAAAGAAAATGCTGATCTGTGACGATACGATGGAAGGAATCTTTACGGCTGTTTATGACGGCTGGCGCTGGGGAAACAGAGGATTTTCCGTGGGGATTGCTGTCAGAGAGCCGGATTATCCGGAGCTTTTTACGGAAAACCTGGAGATCATCTCAGATTCCGTCAAGGCATTTAAGGTTGCCAGAACGATAAAAAACAGGCTTGGCGGACAGGTTTATGAAGCAGTGTGCTATGCTGCGGCATCTGTTCATCCGGAAAAGGGAACGGCAATTTTTTATTTGCTTCGCAGAGCGCTGGAAAAGGGAAGGATTGATACGCGGGTACTGGAACTTCTGGCGCCCCATTTTTCAGATCGTTTTCCAAATGAAAACTGGATGATCTATGACAAAAAAAGGCAGAAGGTTCTGGCTCATGAGCAGGGCGGAGAATGTACGGTTTATATACAGGCAGTATTAAATACACAAGAGACGGATCCGGTGCAGTCAGATGAGTATGAGAATCTCTGGAAGGCCTTCTGCAGCCATATTACCATACCGGAAAGGAAAAATCCCGGTCTTCAGAGGCAGTTTGTTCCATTAAAATTTCGTTCAAATATGCCGGAATTCAGCTAGAAAAAGTACCTGAAAAATAATAAAACACATGAAAAAATTGTATAATAAGTCGAAAAATATGAAGAAAATTTGAAGTCTGTTGACAAATACTTTACAGAGTGACAAAATATCGCCTAGTGCAGAAAACATTAGGAGGATGAGACAAATGAAAGAACATCAGATTATGTTAAATGCCACAGAGGATGTAAAGGAATTCGTTAATGCGGCAAGTAAATGTGATTTTGACATTGATATTTCATATAACAGGATTATAATTGACGCAAAATCTTCTGGGAATTCTCAGTATGGATCTGACCAGAAAGCTCACTGTCAGATGCTATGGGGAAAACACTCATTTCAATGAAGTCATTGCAAAATTTGCAGTTGCATAAACGATTACAAGTGTCAAAGGCGCATAACCTGGAAACAGGTATGCGCCTTTTCAGAAGTGGAAGAACTTATATTTATTAATGGGAGATTTTGGGGGAAGTAGAAAAATAATGGAAAAGAAAGTAGTCCGCATTTCTGTCCGTAATCTTGTGGAATTTATTCTGCGAAGCGGAGATCTGGACAGCGGAAGCGGCGTACAGGATAAGGAGGCAATGCAGAAGGCAGCCGTATCCACCGCAAAATTCAAAAGCAGATGGGAAGCAAGCTACCGGCCTGAGGTTTCTCTGAAGCAGGACACAGAATATGAGGATCTGATCCTTCGGGTAGAGGGAAGAGCGGACGGTATTTTTACAGAAGAAGAAACCGTGTGTATTGATGAGATCAAAGGCGTTTAACAAAAAACTGGAGCATCTGGAAAGCCCTGTGGAGGTTCACAGGGCTCAGGCCATGTGTTATGCCTGGATCTATATGCTTCAGAACGATCTGGAAAAAATAGACGTTCAGATGACGTATGCCCATCTGGATACAGAAGAAATCCGACGGTTCCGGGAATCTTTTTTCCAGAGAAGAGCTGGAAGCCTGGTATCAGAAACTTACAGGAGAATATCATAAATGGGTATCCTTCAGGCTGAAATGGCAGGAAAAAAGAAACGCCTCCATGAAAAATCTGGAATTCCCCTTTCCTTACCGCAAAGGCCAGAGAGAAATGGTTGCCGGCGTTTATCATGCTGTTTCCAGCAAAAAACAGATTTTTGTACAGGCGCCTACAGGAGTGGGAAAAACCATGTCCTCTGTATTTCCTTCTGTGCGGGCAATTGGAGAGGGAAAAGGGGAGCTGCTCTTTTATCTTACGGCAAAAACTATTACCAGAACCGTTGCTCAGGATGCCTTTGAGATTCTGAGGACAAAAGGCCTTCTTTTTCAGACGGTGACCATCACTGCAAAGGAAAAGCTGTGTTTTTGCGAAAAAACCGAGTGTACGCCTGAGAAATGTCCCTGGGCAAAAGGTCATTTTGACAGAGTGAATGATGCGGTTTATGAACTGTGGACTGCCGAACAGTCCTTCAGCCGCGAAAAGATCCTGGAACAGGCAGAAAAGTGGAAGGTGTGCCCTTTTGAGATGTGCCTGGATCTCAGCTCCTGGGTGGATGGGGTCATCTGCGACTATAATTATGTGTTTGACCCCAATGTAAAACTGAAACGTTTTTTTGGAGACGGAGTATCCGGAGACTATATTTTTCTTATTGATGAAGCTCATAATCTGGCAGAGCGGGGCAGGGAAATGTACAGCGCCTGTCTTGCCAGAGAAGATGTTATGGAAATCAGGAAGTATATAAAACCTACAGTCCGCGGCTTTACCGGGCTTTGGGACGGGCTGCCAGACAGCTTCTTGAAATAAAAAAAGAGGGAGAAACAGAAAGAATCCTGGAAAGCACAGGCACCCTGCCCCTGACTCTGCTTCAGGCTCAGGGAGAAATGGACAGGCTGCTGGAAGAGCCGCCTTCTCAGGAGGTTGTGGACAGAATCCTTGATTTTTACTTTCAGGTGCGGGATTTCCTGAATATCTCAGAGCTTGTGGATGAGAATTATGAGATCTATACCTCAGAGGGAGAAGACGGAAAATTCAAGATACGGCTTTTCTGTGTAAATCCTGCTTCAAACCTTCAGGAATGTCTGAACAAAGGAAAAAGTACAGTGTTTTTTTCAGCTACCCTGCTTCCCATGCAATATTACAGGAAGCTTCTCAGTACAAGAGAAGATGACTATGGCATTTATGTACGCTCTCCTTTTGATCCGGAGAAACGGTGTATTCTTACCTGTGTGGATGTAAGCAGCCGATATACCAGAAGAGGCTATGAGGAATACCGCAGGATCGCAGAATATATTGCAAGGATGGCCTGGCAGAAAAAAGGCAATTACATGGTATTCTTTCCTTCTTATAAGCTTCTTGAGGATGTAAAGCAGGTGTATGAACAGGAATTTGCAGCAGACTGGGTAACATGTGTGTGCCAGACCCCGTCCATGAATGAGAGAGACAGGAGGAATTTCTGGAAGAATTTAAAGAACAGGGAGAAACCACGCTTGTAGGCTTTTGTATTATGGGAGGGATTTTTTCAGAGGGGATCGACCTTATGGGAGACCGCCTGATCGGGGCAGCCATTGTGGCACAGGCCTTCCTCAGGTAAATACAGAGAGGGAGGTTTTAAAAAAGCATTATGACAGGCTGGGAGAAAATGGTTTTGATTATGCGTACCGTTTTCCCGGCATGAATAAGGTGCTGCAGGCAGCCGGCAGAGTGATACGCACAAAGGAGGATGTAGGCTGCATCCTTCTTATGGACGAAAGATTCAGAAGTACCGAGTACCGCATCCTTTTTCCGGAAGAATGGAACGATATGCATATCTGCAGAATGGGGAATGTGGAAAGCATATTAAAAGACTTCTGGAAACGTAATGTGCTTGACATCCAATGAGATTCAGGTATACTGTAAAAAATGCAGCGGTAAAATACTGCTGATTGGGATAAGTATGGAATACCCCGGTAAATTCTGGGAGAAAGGAACGTCTGATCCTGAAAATCTGATCAGACCATAAAAAATTATGCCTGGAATATTTTTTCGGCGTGGAATGACCGCCGGCATTCTCTGTCTGTCCCTGGGACTGACAATGCCCGTATATGCAGCAGAGCAGGAGTCAGAAAGTATTTTGTCCTCAGTAGGCGAGGCGCAGATAAAGCCTGTTGGAGACGGGGCGGAAACCTATCTTTTAAAAAGTGAGGGATTTTACTGTCTGAAGGAAGACGGAACCAGACATGAGGAATCAGCGGTTCATTACTTTGACCATATGGAAATCGACGGAACAGTTCTGGACGGTTTTTATTATCATGACCAGTCAGGGCATTTTGAAGCCGGAAATCCCCACATTGTCCAGATGAAAGAGCTCACCTGCTTGGTTCCGGGCAATGACGGAACAAAGACGGAGACCGGCTTTGACGGGCTGTATATGGTAAATAATCTGGGAAAGCTTACTGCGGCGCCTCAGGTCAGATATATGACCGGGCTGACGGTGGATAAGACTTCCTATGAAGGATATTATTTTTTTGATGAAAACGGACGGATGATCACAACTCCCGGATATCATGAAATAGAGATGACATCCAACGGTCAGAAATTTTCAGGAACTTACTATTTCGGAGGTGAAAACGGTGTTCTGGTCCAGGCAGAAGGGACCACTCCGGAGGGCTTCCCTGTAGATGACACAGGAAAGGTTTCAGATATTGAGAATCTTGGAATGGATACCTTAGAGCCCCGGCTTGAGTCCATGATCTCCGAATACGACGGAGTCTGGAGCGTCTATGTAAAAAATCTGAATACAGGTGAAGAAATCCTTCTGAATGAAACGCCTTTGTACTCTGCCAGTTTAATTAAAGCCTTTGTGATGGCAGAAACCTATGAAAATATGGAAGATGTGCTGACACATCAGGAAACGTTTATGAAGGCAGACCGTGCGGCAGCAGAAAGAAAAGTGGACGATCTTCTCTGGAACATGATCACAGTCAGCGATAATGAGTCCTGTAATGAACTCGGAAGACTGCAGTCGGAAAAACATGATTTTCTTGACGGAGCAGAAAAGGTAAATGAATATCTGAAAAAAGAGGGATATGAAAATACTTCCTATCAGAGTACTCTGCACCCGTCTTCATCTCCGAAGCTGAATCTGGGAGGTCATAATACGACAACGGTCAGGGACTGCGGAATCCTTCTGGAAAAAATTTTCCGGGGAGAATGTGTCAGTGAGGAAGCCTCTGCAGAAATGCTGGAGCTTTGATGAACCAGAAAATACTGCCAAGATTCCGGCAGGGATCAGCGCGGACATTCCGATAGCCAACAAAACAGGTGAAACAGATTCGGATCAGCACGATATGGCAATTGTGTATGGTCCAAAAACAACCTATATTCTCTGTGTCATGTCAGAGGATTTTAAAAGCGGAAGCGAAGCCATTGACAATATCAGAAGTATTTCAGGAGTAGTCTATAATTATCTGAATCTCTCCTGAAAGGAAGGGACCTGATAAAATACAATTTTTTTGCTTGACCCTTACAAATTTTTGATATAAAATAAAAGCAGAACGGAAAAAGAAAGGAGATCTGAACATGAACGTAGTATATACAGACAAAGCTCCGGCAGCGATCGGACCATATTCTCAGGCAATTATTTTAAACGGAGTATTATTTACTTCCGGACAGATCCCGGTAGATCCAGCTACAGGCGAGATTGCAGGAGATACCATTGAAGCTCAGGCTGAGCAGGTAATGAAAAATCTGGAGGCTGTGGCAAAGGAAGCCGGAACAGATCTTGCAAACGCAGTAAAAACAACCTGTTTCCTTGCGGATATGGGTGATTTTGCGGCATTTAATGAGATTTATGCAAAATATTTCGTAAACAAGCCTGCACGTTCCTGTGTGGCTGTAAAAACACTTCCGAAGAATGTTCTCTGCGAAGTGGAAATGATCGCAGCTGTTGAGAAATAAGATCTGACAGGAAATACGCAGAAAAAGATGGCCGGGCGCAATCCGGCGGGACTGTGTGAAAAAGACAAAAGCGGAAGCTATGGGAAATCCTCAGAGGGAATCTGGGGGTTTCTTTTTGTGTGGAAATCATGTATAATATCAGACTGTAATAGTATATCTGAAATCAGGAGGAAAAAATAAATGCGAGTCGATACGGATGACTTTGGCCGACCTTGCAGGTGCGGGAGAGAACATCATATAGAAGTAAAGGAAATCATTATAGAAGAGGGTGCTGTTAAGAAGCTTGAGGAAGCCATGTCAGATGGATTTCTGAAGGAATATATTTCTCCGCTTCTCATCTGCGATACCAATACGCTGAAAGCAACAGAAGAATGTCTGGAAGATATTTATGACCGCTGTCAGGTTCTGACTCTGGACGCAGAGGGACTTCATGCAGACGAACACGCTGTGGAGATCGTGGAGAATTATATGGAAGAGGATATTGACCTGATCCTGGCTGTAGGCAGCGGAACCATCCATGACATCAGCCGATATCTGGCTTACCAGTACAAAATTCCCTTTATTTCCGTTCCTACTGCGGCCAGCGTGGACGGATTCGTATCAAATGTTGCGGCAATGACCTGGAAAGGTCTGAAAAAAACAGTACCGGCAGTGGCTCCTTTAGCTGTGTTTGCTGATACTGATATTTTTGCTCATGCTCCCAGAAGACTGACTGCGTCAGGCGTTTTCAGATCTTCTGGGAAAATATATCTGTCTTGCAGACTGGAAGATAGCCAGTCTTCTGACAGGTGAATATATCTGCAGTGAAATTATAGAAATGGAAGAAAAAGCCCTGAAAACAGTCTGCAGCTGTGTGAAAGGAATTGCCTCAGGCGAGCCTGAGGACTGTGAAAAGCTGATGTATGCACTGATCCTTTCCGGCCTTGCCATGCAGATGGTGGGAAATTCCAGACCTGCTTCCTGTGCGGAACATCATCTTTCCCACCTCTGGGAGATGGAAGTGGTAAACGGACCTCTGGACGCCCTTCACGGCGAAAAAGTTTCTGTTGGAACTCTTTTTGTACTGAGAGAATATAAAAGGCTTGCCCGCGCTATAAGAGAGGGACGATGCCAGCTGAAAGCCTGTGAAGAAGATTCCGCCCTTCTGGAAAAATATTTCGGCTCCAAAGGCCTTCTGGAAGGAATACAGAAAGAAAATGATCCGGAGCTTCTTCGTGAGATAAATCCCTCCAGGCTGGCAGACTGTCTGGAAATGATCGCAGAGATGATCGAGGAACTTCCGGAAGAGGAAGAACTGTTTCATCTGATGGAACTGGCAGGCTGCAAAAAAAAGTGTTTATGAGATCGGACTGACCGATGAGATCGTGCCTGTCAGCCTGAGACTGGCGCCTTATGTGAGAAGGAGACTGAGCTTTTTAAGAGTCAGCCGGCTTCTGGATGTGAAAGGAGAATGACCATGAGAGTTGGAATGGGATATGATGTACATAAACTGACAGAGAATCGCGACCTGATCCTTGGAGGTGTGAACATTCCGTGGGAAAAAGGCCTTCTGGGTCATTCGGATGCGGACGTTCTGATCCACGCTGTGATGGACGCTCTTCTGGGAGCTGCGGCTCTTGGGGATATCGGAAAGCATTTTCCGGATACAGATCCTGCTTATAAGGGAATATCCAGCGTAAAGCTTCTGACACACGTTATGGAGCTCTTAAGACAACACCATTTTGCTGTGGGAAATGTAGACGCTGTGATCATTGCCCAGAAGCCGAAGATGGCGCCTCATATTCCTCAGATGCGCAAAAATCTGGCTCAGGCAATGGGCGTGGAAGAAGACAGAATCAATATCAAGGCAACCACTGAGGAAGGGCTGGGCTTTACCGGAAGAGGAGAGGGAATCGCCTCCCAGGCAATCTGCCTTCTGGAAGAAGTTTAAAGTTCCGGAATCAGGGCAACTGCCATTACCGAAAAACAGAAATCGGAGGATAGGAATTATGAAGCTTTTTAATACCATGACACGAAGAAAAGAAGAATTCGTGCCCCTGGAAGAGGGAAAGGTAAGAATGTATGTCTGCGGACCTACTGTCTATAATCTGATCCATATTGGAAATGCGCGTCCCATGATCATTTTTGATACTGTGCGCCGCTATATGGAATATAAAGGTTATGAAGTGAATTTTGTGTCCAACTTTACAGATGTGGATGACAAGATCATCAAAAAAGCCATTGAAGAAGGCGTAAGTCCTGAAGAGGTTTCAGGCCGCTATATTGAAGAGTGCAAAAAGGATATGGCAGGAATGAACGTAAAACCTGCAACCACACATCCTCAGGCAACTCAGGAGATTGATGGCATGATCGAAATGATCCAGACCTGATTGACAAAGGTTATGCATATCCGGTTGCAGACGGAACCGTTTATTTCCGTGTAAAAAACTTTAAGGAATATGGCAAGCTCTCTCATAAAAATCTGGATGATCTGCAGTCAGGCTTCCGCGCTCTGCAGGTTTCCGGCGAGGATCAGAAGGAAGATCCCATGGATTTTGTTCTGTGGAAACCGAAAAAAAGAAGGAGAGCCTTACTGGACTTCTCCCTGGTGCGACGGACGTCCGGGTTGGCATATAGAATGCTCTGTTATGTCAAAAAAATATTTGGGAGAAGAAATTGATATCCACGCAGGCGGAGAGGATCTTATTTTTCCTCACCATGAAAATGAGATTGCCCAGAGCGAGTGCTGCAATGGAAAAATCTTTGCAAAATACTGGATGCATAATGGTTTCCTGAACATTGACAATCGTAAAATGTCAAAATCTCTTGGAAATTTCCGCACAGTAAGAGAGATCAGCCAGCAGTATGATCTGCAGGTCCTGAGATTCTTTATGCTGAATGCCCATTACAGAAGTCCGCTGAATTTCAGCGCAGAGCTGATGGAGCTGCAAAAAACTCTCTGGAACGTATCCTGGAGGGAGCAGCCCGCCTGAATGACCGCAAAGCTTCCAACACAGAGGCAGCCAGCGAGGCAGAGAAGAAGCTTCTGGAAGAGGCGGATATTTACCAGCAGAAATTTGAAGCTGCCATGGATGATGACTTTAACACAGCAGACGCGCTGGCAGCAGTTTTCGAGCTTGTAAAATTTGCAAATACAAATGTGGATGAAAAGAGCAGCGGAGAGTTTGCAGGAAGTCTTCTGAATATTCTTGTAAAGCTCTGCGATGTTCTTGGACTGATCGTTCTGAAAAAAGAAGAAGCCCTTGACTCTGATATCGAGGCTCTGATCCAGGAGCGTCAGGATGCAAGAAAAGCAAGAAATTTTGCCAGAGCCGACGAGATCCGCGATCAGCTTCTTGAAATGGGAATCGAGCTTAAGGATACCCGCGAGGGAGTAAAATGGAAACGAATTTAAGTAATCTGAACGAACTGTTTCATCTGGAGGAACAGGATATCCGAAGCTATTCTCCTTTGACTCTGGCCTATATAGGAGACGGCATTTATGAACTGATCATCCGGACAATCCTTGTAAAAAAAGGCAACTGTCCGGTAAACCGTCTTCACAAAAAAGCAAGCAGCCTTGTAAAGGCGGCAGCCCAGTCGGGAATCATGGAGATCATTGAAAAGGAACTGACTCCGAAAGAATTAAGTGTTTACAGGAGAGGCCGCAACGCTCATTCTCCTACTATGGCAAAGCATGCAACTATGGCAGATTACCGCAGGGCAACAGGATTTGAGGCTCTGATAGGGTATCTATATTTGAAGGAAGAATACACACGGATGATCACACTGATCCGTATGGGAATCGGGGAGGAAATTTTATGAGCGAGCAGATAGAAGGCCGCAACGCGGTTCTGGAAGCCTTTCGTTCCGGAAGATGCGTGGATAAACTGTTTATTCTGGACGGCTGCCAGGACGGACCGGTCCGCACCATAGCCAGAGAGGCGCGCAAAAAAGATACCATTATCAATTATGTGTCAAAGGAACGGCTGGATCAGCTCAGTGAGACAAGAGCCCACCAGGGTGTGATCGCTCAGGTGGCAGCCTATGAGTATTCCACGGTTGAGGAGATTCTGGAAAAGGCAGAGGAAAAGGGAGAACCGCCGTTTCTGGTTCTTCTTGACAATGTGGAGGATCCTCATAATCTGGCGCGATCATCCGTACTGCCAATCTGGCAGGAGCCCACGGTGTGATCATTCCCAAGAGACGTTCTGTGGGACTGACTTCCACAGTTGCAAAAACCTCAGCGGGAGCCCTTAACTATACTCCTGTAGCAAAGGTGACTAATCTTGTGCGTACCATAGAGGAGCTGAAGGAAAAGGGAATCTGGTTTGTGTGTGCAGACATGGGCGGAGAGTCCATGTACAGGCTGAATCTTACCGGTCCTATAGGGATGATAGTTGGAAATGAAGCGAGGGAGTCAGCCGTCTTGTGAGAGAGGCCTGTGATTTTACAGCCTCTATTCCAATGAAAGGAGACATTGATTCCCTGAATGCTTCTGTGGCAGCAGGAGTGCTTGCCTATGAAATCGTGCGTCAGAGACTGAAAGCAGAATAAATACGGAAAACGGAGGCAGTATGAGCCGTTACGGGCAGTGCAGTGACGAAGAACTGATTGAGAGACTCCGAAATGGAGAAAGTAAAATCTCAGATTATCTGATGGAAAAATATAAGGGAACAGTCAAAAAAAGAGCGAGAGCATGTACCTGATCGGAGGAGAGACAGACGATCTGATACAGGAAGGAATGATCGGGCTTTTTAAGGCTGTCCAGGACTACCGGCCGGACAGAGAAGCGTCTTTTCGTACCTTTGCAGGGCTGTGCATAGACAGACAGCTGTACAGTGCTGTAAAAAATTCTACCAGGCAGAAGCATATTCCTCTGAATTCCTATGTGTCTCTCAGCGAAGAGGAGGAAAGCGGAAGTCTGGAAGGCCTGTGGTCAGAAAATCCGGAGGCTCTGGTGATCGACAGGGAAACTACCGGGATTCTGGAAAAAGAGATCAGCAGGCTTTAAGCCCATGGAAAATAAAGTGCTGGACTACTATCTCCGGGGGTACGGTTATGTTCAGATCGCAGAGATCATGGGAAAAACACCAAAATCCATTGATAATGCTCTGCAGAGGATCCGAGGAAAAATCAGAACCTGTATTGAAAAATTTCAAATATAATATTAACCTTTCTTTTACAGATAAAAAGTAGTACAATAAAATAAGATTATTTTTAGGAATATATCATAATGACCAGAGGGTCAGAAGTGAAAGGAGCAGTATATTATGGCAAAAAGAAACAAATACTGGGGTTTTGTAGCAGTAGGAGCAGCGGCGGCAGCAGCAGTCGGAGCAGTTGCGGCAATGGTACTGAAGAAAAAAAGAGTCAGCGAGTTTGATGATTTTGATGATGATTTTGAGGAATTTGAATTCCCTGAAGACACAGAAGAGGAACTGGAAGAAACAGAGGAAGAGATCCATGAGGCTTTCGCTGCATGGGAAGAAGCTGAGGAAGCGGCAGAGCATGCTGGGGAAACCAGTGAAGAGCCTGCAGAAGAAACAGAAGAAGCTTCCCCGGAAGCTGAGATGTCTGCAGATGAAACCGAAGAGAAAGCTTCTCCGGAAGCTGAGTCATCAGAGGAAACAAAAGAAGAAGCAGACGAGCCAGAGGCTGCTGAAGAAGCGGCGCTGAAGGAAGAAGCTTCTGAGGAAAATGATTCAGAAGAAAAAACAGAATAAAAGTATATGGGAAACACCGATTCAGATGAGGGTTATGAGTAACCACATTTGAACTGGTGTTTTTTTCGTTCTTTGTCAGGCGTTGGGGTGATATTCTTTAGAGTGTCGCCCCGTTTTGCAGTTCAGGACTTTTTATCCCGAACTTGTACAGTGAGGCGGCTTCTGGAAGAAAACAGGAAATATAAGCGTAAAAAAAGATTGTCCACAATGAATGCCACATATTGTAGAAACAAATTGAATATTGTAAAAAGATAACAGAGAAGCAGCGCCCAAAATTGTTTTCCATATCATTTTGTTTTAAATATGGAAAATGAAATATTTGGTACAGGAAAGCAGGGAAAGAGAAACATGTATTGTGAAAAATGCGGAACAAAACTTGAAGATAATGCCAGATTCTGCCCAATTGCGGTTCACCTGTAGGGTCGGAAAATATCCCAAAAGGGAATGAAGAGGATAATATTAATCAAGAAAGAGAGCAGGATATTTTTGAGTGGGAGGCGCCGTTCGTTCCGGACAATCAGCATCTCAGGGAGGGAAAGGCGGAAATAAGACCACATGGATTGTCAGCATTGCGGTGACAATTGCAATCATACTTGTAACAGGAGGTCTGATCTGGTATCTATTAAAACCCGACAGCGCTCCAAAGGATGATGTGGTAGTAAATCCCGTTAAAACAGCCATGAAAGAAACCTCTGAGGGTTCAGGAGAATCAGAAGAAACAGAGGATCAGGAAAGTACTTCTATAGAAATAACAGAAAAAAGTGAAGAAACAAAAACGGCCGAGAGTTCAGAGACAGAAAACGTGGAGATTAAAATAGGGGGAGCTGCAAATACAGATAAAAAAACGCAGGATTCCGCACAGGAGGCAGCGCCAGCCTCCGGTGAGGAAAAGCTTTCCCCGGACCAGGGCAGTGAAAAAATTCAGAACACAGAACAGCAGGCAGCAGAAAATCACCCGGAACCGGCTCCGGCCAGTGTATCAGAGGAGGCTACTGCCTCAGCAGTGCTTTATGAGGGAACACCGGATGTTTCCTTGTTAAAAGAGGTTTCTGTTATTTCTGCAAATGCTACCTCAACCATTTCTCAGACAAAAACAAACAACAATGCCATGCTGCTTTTTGACAAAAAAGACGATACAAGCTGGCAGGAGGGCGTGTCAGGCTATGGGATCAATGAATCCGTAAGCTTCAGCTTTGACGACCTTCATAAAGTAAAATATATTGCCTTTAAACTGGGAAACTGGAAAAACGACAAATATTATTATGGAAACGCAAAGCCGAAAACAATAAACCTTGTTTTTGGAGATTATTCCGGTCAGGTTACCTTTACAGGGGAACGGAAAGTCGAATGGGTGGAGGTGTCTCCTTCTGTAAATGCAGACAGTATGCGTCTGGAGCTGAAAGATGTGTATCCGGGCACAAGCTGAGGATACCTGTATCTCAGAGGTTACTGTTTACGCAGAGTAAAACAGAAGTCGAAAAAATAAAATATATGAGGTGAGAGTATGCTTTCAGAGGAAATGATAAGCCGTCTTGTGCTTGAGATTAAACGTTTCCTTCTGGCAGACGCCATGCTTTTAAGTCGCGCGTCAGACGAACAGCTGATGCGGAGAATTGCTGATGTGGCAGATCACAAGCTGGGAAACGTCAGCCTGTCACCCCAGGAAAGATCACGGGTAGTGCGGCTGGTATTCAGTTCCATTCGGGGGCTTGGGATCCTGGATGAGATCCTGGCAGACGACAGCATTACCGAAGTGATGATCAACGGTCCGGATCATATTTTTGTGGAACATGCAGGACGGCTGTACCGTCTGAACAAAAAGTTTGATAATGAGAGACAGCTGGAGGATATTATCCAGAAAATCGTAGGAAAGGCAGGAAAGGAAGTCAACCAGGCCAATCCTATTGTGGATACCAGACTTCCCGACGGCTCCCGTGTTAATGTGGTGCTTCCTCCGGTTTCCCTGTCAGGTCCCATTGTTACCATACGAAAGTTTTCAAAAACACCTATGACAGTGGAAATGCTGTTAAAATACGGCTCGCTCACCAGAGAGGCGGCGGCCTTTCTGGAAAAGCTGGTCCGGGCAAAATATAACATTTTTATCAGCGGGGGTACCGGTTCGGGAAAAACAACGTTTCTGAACGCTTTATCCAATTTTATTCCAAGGGATGAACGTATTATCACCATTGAAGATTCGGCAGAGCTTCAGATCAAAAACATAGAGAATCTGGTAAGCCTGGAAACAAGAAATGCAAATACATCAGGCAGAGGAGAAATTTCCATTCGCGATCTGATCCGCTCTGCTCTTCGTATGCGCCCCGAAAGGATCGTAGTGGGAGAGGTACGCGGAGCAGAGGCACTTGATATGCTGCAGGCTATGAATACCGGACATGACGGTTCTCTTTCTACCGGCCATGCCAATTCCACCAGAGATATGTTAAGCCGACTGGAAACAATGGTGCTTCAGGGCAACGACGGACTGCCTCTTCCGGCTATCCGTCAGCAGATTTCCTCTGCGTTGGATATTATCATCCACTTATCCAGGCTGAGAGATAAATCCAGACGCACCATGGAGATTACAGAAGTCCTTGGATATGAAAACGGGGAGATTCAGCTGAATCCTCTGTTTGTTTTTAAAGAAACAGAGGGAAGCACACTGGAAAAAGTAGAGGGGCATCTGGTAAGAACCGGAAATCCTCTGAGAAATGACTATAAACTGAGACTTCAGGGAGTCAGCAGCAGAATATAGGGGAAGCCATGAAAAAAGAAAAGGTAAAAAAAGAGAAAGCAATAAAAGAGAAAGCAATAAAAGAAAAGCCTGTAAAAATGAAAAAGACAGGACAGGCAAAAGAAAAACATATAAAAGAGGCAAGAGACAAAAAATAAAAAACACAGAAAAAAATATGTGCCGGAAAAGGCGCTTTTCGGACATGCAGATGATTATTACGTGTACCGGATGAACTCTGTGGAAAAAGGTCTGGGGGCCTGATGGGATTTGGAACAGGATTTTTTGTCTGCATGGTATTTTTCAGGAGTATTCTGTTTTCTGTTATTGCAGGAGGGCTTCTGGCTGTTCCGGGAATCGCAAAATACAGAAATTACCTGAAGGAAAAACGAATGCAGAATCTTCTGTTTCAGTTCCGGGATATGATGGAATCCCTATCCGCCTCCTATTCAGCAGGCCAAAATACACAGGGCGCTTTTCAGGACGCGTGTGCGGATCTGATTTCCATATATGGAGAAAAAGCAGATATTGTACATGAGCTGAAGCTCATCGTCAGCGGTTTGTACAATGGACAGAATATTGACGATATGCTGTCAAATTTTGCCCTGAGAAGTCATCTGGACGATATTGAAAGCTTTGCCACTATTTTTGAGGTGACAAACCGGTACGGAGGAAATCTGAAAAAAGGTCGTGGGAGAGACAAGACAGATCATCAATGAAAAAATTGAGACAGAAATGGAAATACGAACCCTTCTCACTGCAAACAAAAACGACCTGAACATTATGATTCTGATGCCGGTTGTTCTGATGCTGATGCTTGGTGGAATGGGCGATATGTCCATTGTGCAGAACACTCCTGTCAATGTGGTGATCAAGCTGACAGCTCTTGCCCTGTTTGGAGGAGCCTATTATATGGGAAGAAAAATTGTTGATATTCGGATATAGGAGAAGAGAACGTGGAATTATTTCAGTTGATACTGCTGGCTGTCACCACACCCTTTGCTTTGATCTGGCTGTTTCTGGCAGCAGCAAAAGGAAAAAAATACAGACAGTACACAAACAGCGCTTTTGCCAGAGAATTTCAGATGAGCGATCTGTTCTGCGTGGGATTTTCTGTGATGGAGATTCTTCATATCAGTACAAAAAGCCGGAGAGCCCAGGCAAAGATCAAGGAGATCTCTGAGATCAAAGGAAAACGGTATGCAGAATATTATTATTTTATTCTGCTGGGAGCAAAAACCACTTATATATTTACCATTTTGATATTTGTCTGTCTTCTGGCTGTGCTTGCTGCCAGCGTGGAGGCGTTGCTTCTGGGATTATTACTGGGAGGACTGGCAATCGCTATCTGGATTTGTCTTTACAGGATAAGCTGACAGCCCGGAGACAGGAGCTGGTGCTTGACCTTCCTCAGGTGTTGTCAAAGCTGACGCTTCTGGTAAATTCCGGAATGGTACTCCGGGATGCCTGGAAGCGGGTGTCTGTTACAGGAGACAGAGCTCTCTATCAGGAAATGCAGAACACCAGCATGGAAATCGAAAACGGCATCATGGAAACAGACGCTTACCGGAATTTTGCAGAACGCTGCAATGTAAAGGAGATCAGGAAGTTTGCCTCTCTGGTCATCCAGAACCTGAAAAAAGGAAATGAGGAGCTTGCCTATTTTCTGAAAGACCTTTCCGATGAAATGTGGGAGGTAAAGAAAAATGAAGTAAAACAAAAGGGAGAAAAAGCCAATTCCAGACTTCTTCTTCCTATGATGCTGATTTTTATAGGAATCCTGATCATGATCCTGGTTCCGGTATTTCAGCAGATGGGATAATAAACGGCTAAGACCGGTTTATTATAAATGAGTACACAGACATAAGGAGGAAATAAGAGATGATGAGAAAAATGGATATGCTGTGGATCGGAGCAAAAGCCCGTATTCACAATTTCTGGGAGGATTTTAAGACAGAGGAAAAAAGGCGCGGCAGAGATCGTGGCGATTATTCTGATTATTGTTGTTGTGATTGCATTGGCAGTTGTTTTTAAGGATAAGATTTCAGAGTTACTGGATAAAGTAATGGGACAGGCAGATAGCTTTGTAGAGAGTGAATCAGGCCTCTGATTTTTAAACAATGAAAAAAAAGGACAATAACACCCAGCGTGGGGCTATTATGGTGGAAGCCGCCATTTATTTTCCTATTACCATTGCCGTTGTGATGGCAGTGATTTATTTTGGGCTGTTTAAAATGCAGGAAAGCTATTTTTTCTTTCAGGTAGAGAGAGCAGCCATGGAGCTTGCCAGAGAGACCGCTTATCCGGGGTATGATAAGTTTACTCCGGATAAGCCTATGGAAAATACAAGAGTGGATTTTGACTGGGAGGATGGCCCCACTGAATCACAGGTAAAAAACTATTACAGCTCCTATAAAGGCTCTGCTCCAACATTTATCGCTGGGGGCTGGACAGTGAAGCAAAGCAGAGGCTGCCGCTTATCAGGAAGCACTGAAAAAGCACAGCGCTTTGTTTTCCATGGGAAAAACAGAAGCCTATGTAGGGCTGGAAAATTCATTTCTCAGTAAATCAGTGCGGGCAGAGCTGCGCTATGTGATTCCCACGCCGGGAATCCTGCGCTTTGTGGGAGTCAGAGATGACATTACGATTTATGCGGCAGCCTACCAGCCGGTAATGAATACTACGGATTTTGTCCGGAACATTGATCTTGCCTGGGATATGGGCAGCTTTCTTTTAGAAAAGCTGGGAATGGAGGGGCAGGCTGAAAAGTTCAGTCAGGCCTTTGACAAGGTAAGTAATATTTTATTTTAGGAAACAGAAGGAGGAGGGAAGCAGATGCGGTTATTCTGCGGAAAACAGGGAGGGTCGATCTGTGTGTTTTTAACCCTGATCCTGGTACCGGTATTATTGTTCAGTGGGATTATTGTGGATGCTTCCCGCCTTTTTGCGTCAAAGACAGTTGTTTCAGGAGCCGGTGATCTGGCTATGAATGCAGCTCTTGCACAGTATGATAAAATGCTGAAGGATTCTTATGGACTGACCGCTATGGCAAAGGATCCCGGTTCGCCCCAGGAGCAGGAAGCCTGAAGAAAATGTTCTGTGAATCAATCAGCGCCAGGTACCTGAAGCATGCAGACAGTGATGATCTCAGCTCTGTGATTCAGGTTTCTCTTGCAGAGAATGGCTTTGAGGCAAAAGGGGTATCGTCCTCTTCCCTTGCAGACGTGAATGTTCTACGCCAGCAGATCGTGGAATATATGAAATTTCGCGGTCCTGTTTATATTGCTGACGATATTATAGAAAAATTAAAAAAACTGCCTTTTAAAAATGTAACGAAACAGAAAATATATGTGGACACAAAAACAGATTACGGACAGGCGGCGTCTGAACTCAGTGATCCAATGAAAAAGGCAAAAGAGGCCATTGATACACAGGCTGCTTCTATTGGACAGATTCAGAATTCCGACTGCGGGGATGGGTGGCAGCATATCAGCAGAAGTCTGTGTTCTGGCTGGCGGCAAAATCCCTGCAGATGTATCTGAATGAAGAGATTACTGCAAATTTTCCGCCGGATACGCCCAATGAAATCTCTTATGAGATGATAGGAAATTATCTGGATGATTCTGTTGTTTTGACAGAAGGCGCTTCCGCATTTCCGGAAGACACCTACAGAAAGACGATAACACTTCTGGCTTTGGACAGCTGGATAAAGGCTCTTGAGCTTCAGCCGCAGACAGGAAAGATCATTACGGAGGAGAATGGCTTTTCCTCAGAGCAGATCAATGCCTATAACAACATTTCCAAAAATATAAAAAACAATATTGCTGTGATGAATCGAAGCCATGACCAGGCTGCAAAAGAATATCAGGATGGTATTAAAAGTCTGGAAAAGAATGCAGATACGATTATCAGCGCAGGAAATGAGGCGGTAAAGCAGCTGAAAAAGATCAGGGATAAATGGAAGGATGTAAAAAAGAAAAGAGCATTATATGACGATGCCCGTACATCACTTATAAATGCAGGGGAAAGTCAGGCGAAGATGAGGAAGGAGAAAAGATACAAATCAATGAGGAGCAGCTGGAGAACCAGATTGCTCTGCTTGAAGCAAATACAGAAGCTGCAAAGGTATATAAAGAAAATATAAAAAAGTTAAAAACAATACCTGAGACACTGAAAAAACAGCAGGTCAGTGAGAATGAAGGAACATGGCTTGAGCTGAACCCGGCGTCGGAGGCAATCCAGGGATTCTGGACAAACCATAATATTCTGGGAGATGTGGGAGTTCCTGAGACCTCCGGATTACAGAATCCTCAGGCAGGCTTATTTTATCAGAGTTCACTTGAAAATATGAAGGATGAGTCAGCCGATACATCTGAGGAGGGGAAACAGCGAAAAGAACATCAGAAAGAAGCAAAAGAGAAGGAAAAGGTTGCCAATGAAGCAAAAGATAAAATCCTTAACGCTGTAGGGAACGAAAGAAATCTGAAAAAGGATGCAGAGGGATTTCCTGACAGATTCCCCAGCGGTCTGGCAAAGGTAAACGCCAGCGGGAATACAGATCAGAACCCCAATACAGATACTTCAGACGATAATGCGGCGGTGGATGCGGCAAAAGAAAATATGGGATGGCTGGACAGTCTCGCAGCCTGTCTGGACAGCCTTGCAGGCAACGTGCTGGAGCAGGCGTATCTGATGGAATACATATCAGAAATGTTTAACTGCATGACAACAGTTCCCGAAGATAAATCCCTCAGCGGAAGATCACTTTTGGAGGACCATGTGATCATAAATGGTGAGATTGAATACATTCTTTATGGAAATGCTTCCACTGCAACAAATAAATCCATTGCCTATTCCAGCCTTTATGCAGCCCGGCTTGCCATTGATATGCTGTATGTTTTTATGGATAAAGAGAAAAATGCTGCTGCAAATGCCATTGCCGGCGCAGTCAGCAGCGCTTCCGGGCAGGCATGGCTGTACCCGATCATCAAATACGGCTATCTCGCTGCAGCGCAATTACCCTGGCGGCACAGGACACAGCCAGTCTGACAAGTACGGACAAAAACATCAATGCAGTTCTTGTCTGGCCGGATGAAGATGTCTGCCGTATCAGGTTTACTTATAAGGATTACATGAAGCTGTTTCTTCTGATCTCCATGATGGACGATTCAGGAAAAAACAAGATGGTTGCCCGTGCAGGGACTGCATTCAGCTGAATATCAGAGAGGAACTGAGCAGTAAATATACCATGGTGACATTAAAGGCAGAGGTGGATGCATCCACTACGTTTTTGCCAAAGGTGCCGGAGTTTCTGGGACAGTCAGCAAGTACGGACAATGGAAAAAGGCGGATCAAATACAGAAGTGTTCTGGCGTATTAACAGGAGAGGAAGATGAAAAAGGAAAGACAAAAAAGGTTCCATAACCGTAGAGGCAACGCTTTTTATTCCCATATTTTTGTTTGCATTTATGAGTATTTACAGTCTGGTTTCTTTTGCAAGAGCGCAGCTTCTGATACAGTATGCGGCAGATCAGGCTGCCAGGGAGGTTGCCCAGTACAGCTATATTCTGGAAAAAACAGGTATTCTGAACGCATATCAGGGAACAGGACAGGAGGCGGCCGGTTTTGGCAGCAGCCTGAAAGAAATTCAGGAAAATCTGTCTCTGATCGATGACGCAGCACAGAAGCTTGCATCCGGACAGGGAACTGTGGATGATGCGGTTGGCATGGGAAATGCAGGAAAAGACATATATGACAATATAGAGGGCTATGTGTCCAGTCCAAAGGAATTTATTAACGGAGTGCTCAGCTCTGTAAAATCTCAGAGCTGGGATGCACTGTCCTCCTATATGGTTGGGACAGTGGGAAAATCCTGCGTGCTTCAGCAGCTTTCCGTTGCCTCGGGAACCACAGATACGGATGCATATCTGGAAAGCCTTGGAGTTTCAAATCTCAGATATGATAACAGCTCCTGGTGCAGGGAAGGCTCCAGTGAGGTGAAAATTGTGGTGGATTACGATATAAAAAGCAGTTTTCCTTTTTTGATCTGCCGCCCAGACATTACCGTGTGTGCGCGTCTACCAGAGTCTGGTCAGGAGCGTAAAAGGAGAGTCTTATGAAGTATTTAAAAGAACTGTTAAAAGAGAAAAAATATGTGCCTGTGATCATTGCGGTACTGGTGGTAACAGAGGCGTTTCTGTTTACATTTTACGGATATCACTGGCTGAAAACTGTGAGATATCTGATCCTGTCTGCCTTTCTTGTTGTTCTGGGATTTATAGATTCAAAAAGAACACTGATTCCCAATCAGCTTCTGATTATGATGCTTGTGGCAAGAGCCATGCTTCTGATTGGCGAGATCGGAGCAGAGCTGCATGGTGGAAGGAATGTCTGAAATCTGCATTTGGCGGCCTTGGTCTTGGTCTGGTGATTTTTCTGGCAGCCTGGTTTTTGTCAAGAAAGAGCATTGGAATGGGAGATGTAAAGCTTGCGGCTGTGATCGGCTGGTATCTGGGAGGCTCCCTGATCTGGTTTGATCTGGTGGTGTGTCTCAGCTTGTCTGCAATATTCAGTATTGTGCAGCTTTTGCGAAAAAAACTGACCATGAAGGATTCCATTCCGCTGGCGCCGTTTTTTTCAGTGGGAACCATCTTGATTTTGATAATTGGATTTTAGGGAGAGGTTATGAAAAAATTGATGATTGTTGCAGTGGCAGCTCTTCTGGGACTGTCATGGTGGACTACATTTTCATCTGCAGTACAAAAGCCTGCGGAATATCAGAGCTATCTGGCAGAAGCGCAGAAAAATGAGAAAAAGGGAATTTATTATGACGCGATCCTTAACTATCAGAAGGCTCTGGAATACCATCCGGAAAATATGGATATCTATCTGAAGATCGCAGAGGCTTACAAGAATCTGGGAGATGAAAACGGATTTATACAGGCCTGTACACAGGCTATGAATCTGGAGGGAGACGGCGAGCAGGCGGTAATGATCCTGGCAGATTATTACCTGGAAAAGGGACAGAAAGGAGACGCCATTGCGCTTTTGCAGGCACAGATCCAGCAGCAGGAATCCAATGGCTCTCTCAGGGCAAAGCTGAACTCGCTTGCAGGAGGATTTGACTATATTGGAGAGGAGTATGATGAGATTTCCAATGCCTGCGGCTCCTGTATGCTGGTAAAATCAGGAGAGGATCTCGGTATTACAGATCTTCAGGGGAACGTGGTGATCCGCGCTCAGTATGAACAGATGGGCATGTTTGGAGAAAATGGATTTGCGCCTGTTCAAAAGGACGGAACGTGGTATTACATAGACACAAATAATTATAAAAGGCGGCAGCCGGATGAGGAATATGAATTCCTGGGAGTCTGCAATCAGGGCGCTATCCCGGCAAAAAAAGACGGGAAATGGGGATATCTCAATGAGGATTTTCAGCCTGTAACTAAATTTGAATATGACGGCGCCACCCCGTTTTTAAATGGATTAGCAGCTTGAAAAAAGGCGAAAAGTGGGCGATTATCAATACGGAACTTAAGGCAGTGACGGATTTTGGCTTTGACGATATTGTGTGTGATGACTGGGGATTTTGTTCCAGAAACGGAGTGGTTTTTGCAAAAATAGGAGAAAAATATTATCTGATCAACAGTGAAGGCGTGCAGATCGGTGATGAATACGATGCGGTTTCTCCGTTTTTGTCATCCGGTCCCGCGGCTGTTATGCAGGCAGGAAAATGGGGATTTGTCTCTTCAAAAGGAGATCAGGTTTTAAAGTGCATGTTTGAAAATGCTTCAGCATTTTCCGAACTGGGATATGCTCCTGTATGCTCAGGTGGGAAATGGGGATTTATTAAGGAAAACGGAGATTTTGTGGTGGAACCTCAGTTTGAGGGAGCAAAAACCTTTAATAAAGAAGGGGCTGCTCCTGTAAAAGAAAATGGAAAATGGAAGCTGATCCAGCTTGACATTTATTAAAAACAGGGGGAGAAAAAAGATGGAATTTATCTATGATTTTACAGACGGACATACTGTATTCAGCTATGTTCAAAGGAAAATGAAGCTCTTGATACAGAGTCCTGGACTGTGATCAGCAGCGGGGCAGTCAGTAGAAATCTGCTTCCGGTTTTTATGAGAAAAGAGAATGACGGATACAGTTTTACCTATGACATAGCCGGAATGATCAATATGATGGCATGGAAAGACGGGCAGACAGTAAATGAACAGATGAAAACAGACAGAAGGATAGAAGCTGCTGTAAATGAAGTGATCAGAAGAGGGATTCCTCAGGGGGAAATACTGACAGAAAAGCAGTATATCTATGTGGAGATATCCACAGGAGAGATAAAGCTCATTTGTATTCCTGTAAGGGCGGATATGGGAGAAGCTTTTCGCACCGAAACAGGGAAAAACTGTGGCAAGGCTCCGCAGCCCTCTTCCTCTGATACCGCCGGAGCCAAGGGGAGACATGCCGGGAGATATTTTTATAGAGAAACCAGTAGAACGCAAAAGCCGCTGGTGGAGAAGAAAATCTTCTGAGGGAAAGAAAAAAAGAGAACAGGAAAATATTCTGATCCCTCCCATACCTGAGGAACCGGCTTATGACAGACCGGAAGTGAACCAAAGTAGTACAGAGTGGCAGGAGAGAGGATTTTCGGAACAAACAGGAAAGAATGATCCAAAAAGGATGTGTGGAAAAAACAGGGATCCAGGATGATTTTCCGTACAGAGATTTACGGAATGATTCAGAAACCCGGGATGCTGTTCCGGGCAGAACACCCTGGAATCAGCTGGAAAATACACTCTCCCGGAACAGTTTAGAAACTCTGAATCCCTGGGAGAAATCAGAAGCTGCAAACTCCCGGAGTATAGCAGAAGAGAATACCCCATGGAATCAGCCGGAAACTGGAAATCCCTGGAACAGTTCAGAAATTCAGAATCCTCTGGAACGTTCAGAAGGGTACGAACCATGGGAACAGAAAAGCAATCCACAAATTCCAGTTCCCGTACAGATACCTGATGAACCCGTACAGGCCCAGGATTTTTCTGATGATGACTCAGAAACTGTGCTTTTACGTGACGATGGAGACAGTGAAACCGTACTTTTAAGACAGCCTCAGAAAATTTCAGCAAAGCTTATCCGCATCAATACCCAGGAAGTTTTTTCCGTGACAACAGAAAACTGTAAAATTGGCAAAAGGGCATTAATGGCTGATATCTGCATCCGCAATAACCCAACCATCAGCAGAGAACATTGCGTGATCCGGTTCCGGGACGGCGACTACTATATTGAAGATATGGATTCCAGCAATTATACGTATCTGAACGGAATCCGCGTGATGCCCGGACATCCCAAAAAGCTTCAGGAAGAGGACCGGATCAGACTTTCTGATGAAGTAGTTTATTTTCCGGAAGGGAGAGAGACAGACAAATGAAAAGAGAATAAAAAAGAAAAAATCAAAACCAGATCCCAAAATCCTGATCCCTGTGATCGTGGGAGCGGTCTGTGTGCTTATGGTCGCAACTGTGATCATTTTTATGAATCCCGAAAATACAACGGCAGGACAGCTTCAGAAAAAGCTGGAGCTTGGGGATAAATATCTGGAATCCGGCGACTATGAAAAGGCGGAGCTTGCCTTTCAGGAAGCACTGAAAATTGATGAAAAATCACCGGATGCAACCATTAAACTGGCAGATACTTACAATAAAATGAAAAAGCCTGAAAAGGCTTTAAAGATGCTGGAACAGACAAACAAAAAAGCCGATGACTGATGGCTGAAATTCTGAAAATGCAAGATGAATTCATAAGCCGCATCAGCCACACCGAGCCAGGAAATGTAAAAGGTTTCTACAAAAAAACTTCGTGCTGACTTCAATGCAAAAAGTAGACGAAATTATTGACGCAATGGGCAAACTGAAATAAGATGAAGAAAGCTTTTATAGCTTCATTTATTATCGCCTGCTGGGCTGGAAGACAAACGTGACGGTGCCCGACTACGACAAATGTGTAATTTGTGCGGCACCCCATACTTCCAATTGGGATCTTATTTATCGGTAATTGTTTATGGTGCCATCGGCGCAAGACCAGTTTCATGATGAAAAAGGAATGGTTCTTTTTTCCTCTGGGACTGATATTCAAAGCCGTTGGCGGCATTCCGGTGAACCGGGGACGTAAATCTTCCTTAGTGGACCAAATGACCGAAAAGTTTGCAAACAGCAAGCATTTCCACCTGGCTATTACACCGGAAGGAACCCGTAAAGCCAATCCCAACTGGAAGAAAGGTTTTTATTACATAGCACTTAAAGCACAAGTGCCCATCATGCTTATCGGGATTGATTATCCTTCCAAGACCATCTCCTCTACCAAGGCTGTCATGCCTACCGGAGACATCGAAAAGGATATGCGCGAGATAAAACTGTACTTCAAGAACTTTAAAGGAAAAAATCCCGAAAATTTTGATTTAGGAAATATCTAATCAGGTATTAAGCATTAATGCCATGCGAATAAGCATCTTGCAAACAGACATTGTCTGGGAAAATAAACAAGAAAATCTCCGTCGTCTCCGCGAGAAGTTAGAAACTCTTCGTGGAACAACGGAGATTGTTGTTTTACCGGAAACATTCTCCACCGGCTTTAGTATGGACACCGCCAGCTTGGCCGAACCCACAACGGGAGAAACCATCGCAACACTGCGCCAATGGTCCGAAGAGTACCGGCTTGCTCTTGCCGGCAGCTATATTGCCTGCGAAACAGCCTCGGAAGCGGAAAGCCATCCTACTACAACCGCGCATTCTTCCTTACGCCCGAAGGCAATGCTTACTATTACGACAAACGCCACCTCTTCCGGATGGGGCACGAGACAGAACATTTCACCCCCGGCAACCGGCGTCCCATCATCCGATATCGCGGCTGGAATATACTGCTGCTTGTATGCTATGACCTTCGTTTCCCGGTCTGGAGCCGCAATACGAGCAATGAATACGACCTCCTGATTTACGTCGCCAACTGGCCATTCCCCGCCGGAAAGTCTGGGACATCCTGCTGCAAGCGCGCGCGCTGGAAAACATCAGTTATGTCTGCGGTGTCAACCGTATCGGCAAGGACGGCAGAGACATTCCACACAGCGGAGGCAGTGTGGTCTACTCTCCGAAGGGGGAAGTGCTTGCCACTGTGCCCGACAACGAAGAGGCGATTGCCACCGCCTCCCTCAACCTTTCCTCCCTGCAGGAGTTCAGGCTAAAGTTTCCCGCTTGGAAAGATGCGGACGAGTTCGTTATTTCTTCAAATAATAGTTCACAGTAGTCACTACACGTACGCTTTTTATATAAGGAGTATAGGCATCGCGGTCACTTATGGAGAACTGCCCTTGCGAGGCATTGCGGATTTTCCCCAGTTCACTGTCCGAATCCTTGGCAAACTTCTCGGCTGCAGCACGAGCGTTCTTCGTGGCCTCCTCTATCATTCTGGGCTTCACTTCGTTGAGACCGGTGAATTCATAAGACACATTATATTTATAATCCCCTCCCGTGATGGCAATACCCTGCTTCAAGAGTTCAGCCTGCCCCGACATGAGCTTACGCACCCTATCCACATTCTTGGAAGTGACAGTGATGACAGACGTGGCATTATAACGATAGGCCACGTTGCGGTCAACGTAACGTTCGGCCTGCATGTCAATCACTTCGGGCGGTGCAATACTGATTTCCTCCTTCTCAATACCGTTGTTTTCAAGGAAACTCACGACGGCAGTGTTTTTCTTCTCCATATTGGCATAAAGCAGTGCAGGGTCATTACCTATGTCTTTGTAGACAAGAGGCCAGACTACCTTGTCGCAGGCACTTCCATTTCGGCCAGCCCTTTCACACTGACCACACGGTCCTTATTCACAAAATTGTTGATACCGCCTTTTACCATGATTCCCAACAAAAGCAGCCCCACGGCTATGATGGCTGCTTCTACTTTCCAGCTTTTCATACATTGATATTTTAGAGTTTATAAACACACACAAATATAACAAACCCAAACGACAAAAAGTGCGATGAATGGTCTATTTTTATATGATTATCCTCACTTATACCCCAAACGAACGAGACATTATACAAAATGCACCAAATCCTCTTTTTTAGAGTATTTAATGAAAATACCCAAAAGAAGGAGTACATCTTCTCCAAAAAGTACCTATTTTTGTCCTTCGAAACAATGTCAAAGCGACAACATGATTAATTTAATAATTCTAACCCCTAAATCCTATGTTGACCCAACGTAAAATCCATACTCACGGTGGCGGTTGGCCGTGACTTTATGGAATGACCGAAGACACTTTCCGTACAACCGTCAAAACCCATATGAGATATGGGACGACCAGTATTTCTTAATTAATCTTCAGCAATATGCGGATGAACATTGTTTTTCGTATATTTGTTGATTGAAAGAACAGTTCAATACTTAATCATTTATTAATAATAAATTTTATGAAAACCAATCTAAGCTCTCAAATCACTCTCAACAGAGTCTCCCCCAGGTACTATAGACCTGAGAATGCATTTGAACGGTCGGTATTGACCCGACTGGAAAAAATCCCGACAGATATTTATGAGTCTGCGGAAGAAGGCGCCAACCAGATTGCCCTTGACATTGCACAGTTAATCCGTGACAAGCAAAAGGCGGGACGTTTCTGTGTCTTGGCACTGGCAGGCGGTAACTCTCCGCGCAATGTATATGCAGACTTGGTACGTATGCACCAGGAAGAGGGATTAAGTTTCCGCAACGTAGTCATATTCAACCTCTACGAATATTATCCATTAGCTCCCAATGCCATCAACAGCAACTTCAACGCATTGAAGGAAATGCTGATAGACCATGTGGACATTGACAAACAGAATGTTTTCACCCCCGACAGCACCATCGCCAAAGACGCCATCTTTGAATATTGCCGTCTTTACGAGCAGCGCATTGAAAGTTTCGGTGGCTTAGACATCGCTTTGCTGGGCATTGGCCGTGTAGGTAATATAGGTTTCAATGAACCGGGTTCACGCCTGAACTCTACCACTCGTCTGATATTGCTGGACAACGACTCCCGCAATGAAGCTTCCAAGATGTTCGGTAGCATTGAAAATACCCCCATCAGCTCCATCACCATGGGAGTAGCCACCATCCTCTCGGCAAAGAAAATATATCTGCTGGCATGGGGTGAGGAGAAAGCGCAAAAGGTGAAAGAATGCGTTGAAGGTCCGGTAACAGATACTATCCCTGCATCTTATCTGCAGACTCACAACAATGCACATGTAGCTATCGACTTGTCTGCCGCCGCCAATTTGACGCGTATCCAACGCCCCTGGCTGGTAACCTCCTGCGAATGGAACGACAAGCTCATCCGCAGTGCCATCGTCTGGTTGTGCCAACTCACCGGAAAACCCATTCTGAAACTGACCAACAAGGACTACAACGAAAACGGTCTGAGCGAACTGCTGGCATTGTTCGGCTCAGCCTATAACGTGAACATCAAGATATTCAATGACCTGCAACATACCATCACCGGATGGCCGGGCGGCAAGCCGAATGCTGACGACACCTATCGTCCTGAGCGTGCAAAGCCCTATCCAAAACGTGTGGTCGTATTTTCTCCGCATCCCGATGATGACGTTATCTCCATGGGAGGCACCATCCGTCGTCTGGTAGAGCAGAAACATGACGTGCATGTGGCTTACGAAACTTCCGGTAACATTGCCGTAGGCGATGAAGAAGTTATCCGCTTCCTGCACTTCATCAACGGGTTCAACCAAATCTTCAACAACAGCGAAGACCAGGTCATCAATGACAAATATACTGAAATCCGTAAATACTTGAAGGAGAAGAAAGACGGTGACATGGATACACGCGACATCTTGACCATCAAGGGACTGATTCGCCGTGGCGAGGCACGCACTGCATGTACATACAATAATATCCCTCTGGATCACTGTCATTTCCTTGACCTGCCATTCTACGAAACGGGCAAGATACAGAAGAATCCTATCAGCGAAGCAGACGTGGAAATTGTACGCAACCTATTGCGTGAAGTGAAACCCCATCAGATTTTCGTTGCCGGCGACCTGGCCGACCCGCACGGCACACACCGTGTTTGTACGGACGCCGTATTTGCCGCCATTGACTTGGAAAAAGAAGAAGGTGCCAAATGGTTGAAGGAATGCCGCATCTGGATGTACCGCGGTGCATGGGCCGAATGGGAAATCGAAAACATCGAGATGGCTGTGCCCATCAGCCGGAAGAACTGCGTGCCAAGCGTAACTCTATCCTGAAGCATCAATCGCAGATGGAAAGCGCACCGTTCCTGGGCAATGACGAACGTCTGTTCTGGCAACGCAGCGAGGACCGTAACCGCGGAACAGCTGCCTTGTATGACAGCCTCGGACTTGCTTCCTATGAGGCGATGGAAGCCTTTGTGGAATACATTCCGCTATAAACGGATAAAATATTAACAATAGGATGAGATGTATTTCTCCGGCAATGCATCTCATTTTTTCATGTCTCAGCCTTCTTATATTCCCAAGGAATATTTGCAGATATAAAAACAATCAAATAATTTTGTTACTTATTTATCGAAACAACAAAACTTAAAAACAAACACCATTATGAAAAAGTATGCTATCAACATCCTTGTCATTTTATTCCTACTCACGCCATTTACATTGTTTGCAAATGGATGCCATGCCAATAACGACACCATCAAAGTATTGGCAATAGGCAACAGCTTTTCACAAGATGCAGTAGAGCAATATTTGCACGAACTGGGAGAAGCTGAAGGTATCACCATGATTATCGGCAATATGTTTATCGGAGGATGTTCACTGGAACGGCACGTGCAAAACATACGCAACAACGCTCCGGCCTATGCCTATCGCAAAGTAGAGAAAGACGGGGAAAAAAACAGAAACCCGGGATCAATGAACCTATTAGAGAAAGTAACTGGCCGCATGAGAAA
>ENA-OQAA01000140-OQAA01000140.1-human-gut-metagenome-genome-assembly--contig:-NODE-140-length-52376-cov-3.487799_pt1 | contig 52376 bp, 54 predicted proteins | sample MGYA00242489_ERZ504515 | MGnify/ENA primary metagenome ERZ504515 (study PRJEB26092, sample SAMD00036237) | human gut metagenome | host: Homo sapiens | study: EMG produced TPA metagenomics assembly of... | reverse complement strand
TTCCGGCGGGGCTTATTAAAGTGCCCCTAATCACAGAACTGCCATTCTGAATTTTTCAAAAAGTCGGCAGATTGGCACTTTGGGCAGACATATTCATTTTTGAATTACAGTTTGCGGAAACTCAAGTCATTATAATTCCTGTCGTAACCGCTGTTGTCCCATGTGTCAGGCTATTCCAAAGGAAATGTGGATGGATGCCCGCAGGGAAGATGTACTTGATGCACCTTATTTTCATCTGGTGTTTACAGTCCCTGACATTCTGAATCCGGTCATTTACAGTAACCAGAAACTGTTATATGACACGCTGTATCATGCAGCTTCCGCTACTATTCAGGAACTGACATCCGACCCAAAGCACCTCGGGGCTTCTGTTGGTTATATCTGCATCCTGCATACATGGGGCTCAGAAATGAATTTTCATCCCCATATCCATACGATACTGCTTGGCGGCGGCCTGACACCGAAAAATGAGTGGAAAGACAATGGTACGGAGTTTTTTCTCCCCATATGGCTATCTCCAAAGTCTTTCGTGGGAAATATATGGATGAGTTGAAAAATCTCTGGAATACAGATCAGCTTGAGTTTCATGGAACAGCAGAAAAATACCGTAATCATTATGCATTCAAAGAGCTTATAGATTCCTGTTATGATACAGAATGGGTTCCTTACTGTAAGAAAACTTTTAACGGTGCACAGTCTGTGATTGATTATCTCGGAAAATATACCCATAGGATCGCTATCAGCAATCACCGCATGATCCATATGGACGATGAAAATGTTACTTTTTCTGTCAGGGATTACCGAAAGGAAGGACAATGGAAAGAACTGACACTTTCTGGTATTGAATTTATACGGCGTTTTCTGATGCATGTGCCACCCAGACGTTTTGTCAGGATCCGGCATTACGGACTTCTTTGTTCCCGCAGCAAGCACAAAAAACTCACTTTATGCCGGAATCTCATTGGATGTAAAAAATATCTTTCAAAGCTCAGGGATAAAGAGATGCCGGAAATACTGAAACAGCTATACGGGATAAACATCTGTGTATGTAAATCCTGCGGTGGACATCTTGGAAAACCACAACTGAGAATACCGCAAAGGTGTTAAAATCCAAATCTTTTATATGTTTTTAAGCCTCAAAATCCTGAGGTTTTATTGTTGTACCTATTTATCTGAAAACACTTGATTTCTGTAGCGTCTGCACAGGAAATCCTGTATAATTATGGATAAGAACAAAAGATTGAAAGTCCATAGGTAGCAACTACCCGGACGCTCACTTTGTTCAATTAGGTCAAATCGAAAATGGAGTAAACGAAGGGGCAGTTCACTGGAATGCCAAAACTGCTTTTTCGTTTACCCCATCATCGATTCTAACCTAAAGAATTTTACTTATAGTTCCATCAATAATACAATCTGTGCTAAATTGATATCCAGCTATTTTTTCAAAATCTATTACGATTTCATCTTTAAAATTTTTATAATTTTTCAGCGTGAATTTATTTAACATTTTTATATCCTTCCTTCCATACAGATTACTCACATAATTATCCTGTTAACAGTATAACCATTTTTTATACTTTCTGCAATGGATGCTGTAAAAAAATTACAGCACTGTATACCTGGTTCTATTAAAATAAAAATAGGGAATCACTGCATCTCTTTTCTGCAATGATTCCCTGTTTTTATTTATCTGTAAATAATCTCATCTCTCCCTGGCCCATTGGATACCATGGTAATTGGGAAGCCCAGTTTTTCTTCCACAAATTCAATGTATTTGCGACAATTTTCCGGTAAGTCTTCGTATTTTTTGATTCCTCTGATATCACATTTCCACCCCGAAGTACTTCCAGCACTGGTTTTGCTTTTTCCAGAAGGTGTGTAGTAGGAAATTCTGTGGTAATCTCACCATCAATGTCATATGCCACACAAACAGGAATTTCGTCTAAATATCCTAACACATCCAGTACAGTAAAGGCCACGTCCGTAGTTCCCTGAATCCGGCATCCGTATTTAGAAGCCACACAATCAAACCATCCCATACGTCTTGGGCGTCCTGTGGTAGCTCCATATTCACCGCCATCACCGCCTCTGCGTCTTAATTCATCTGCTTCTTCTCCAAAGATTTCCGATACAAAAGCGCCTGCGCCTACTGCGCTGGAATAGGCCTTGCATACTGTAATAATCTTTTTGATTTCATAAGGCGGAATTCCCGCTCCCACCGCTCCATAAGCAGCCAGTGTAGAGGAGGAGGTTACCATAGGATAAATACCATGGTCCGGATCTTTTAAGGAACCTAACTGACCCTCCAAAAGAATTTCTTTGCCTTCTTTTAATGCATCCCAAAGCAATGCTGAAACATCACACACATACGGCGCAACCATTTCTTTGTACTGCTTCAACTCTTCCAGAATATCTTCTGACTTTAACAGCGGTTTATGATATAAGTGTTCCAGCATAATATTCTTCTTTGCACAGATATTCTCTGCTTTTTCCTGCAGTACTTCTTCATCTGCAAAGAGCTCACTTACCTGGAATCCGATTTTTGCAAATTTATCTGAATAAAACGGAGCAATTCCTGATTTGGTGGAGCCGAAAGATTTGCCTGCTAAACGTTCCTCTTCGTACTCATCAAATTTAATATGGTAGGACATTACCATCTGTGCCCGGTCTGACACCTTAATGTCCGGCATAGGAACACCCTTTTCTACAATAGACTGTATTTCTTTGAACAATACCGGAATATTCAGCGCCACACCATTTCCGATGATACTGGTAGTATTGGCATTAAATACACCGGATGGAAGGGTATGAAGTGCGAACTTGCCATAATTATTTACAATCGTATGTCCGGCATTAGCTCCTCCCTGAAATCTTACAACAATGTCAGCTTCCTGAGCCAGCATGTCTGTAATCTTTCCTTTTCCTTCATCTCCCCAGTTTGCTCCTACAACTGCTTTTACCATCTTTGATTCCTCCTGTAATCTTGAACTGGTTTCTTTTAACTACAGTATAATACTACAAGTTAGTGTAGAAATAAAGTAAAAATTTTAAAAAATTTCTTCTAGCTTTTTAATGCTTTTAAATATAAAGTTTCAATGGTGTTTGTCACTTCTTCCGAAGATAATATTTCCTTCAGTGCTACCATAAAATCTTCCTTATTTCTGCATACATACTGAGGTATCAATTTATCTGTTTCCTCTGTAATGCTTCTTCCCACTGTAATCGCCACTGGATAAGACTTTTCCGGTCTGGAAAACATAATAAAAAAGGGTATAACGATAAGCTTCTAATTTTGGCACAACAATATCAAACATGGTTGCATGGTATACTTTTCTTTTCTATGTTTTAATTCATATTTCATATTGCTGATTTTCCCATAAACAAGTCCATCTGTTTTTTTTCCTAAAGCTTCCGCCTGTTCTTTCAATATGCTGTCTGGCAATTCTTCATTGGATTTCTGTAAAGATTGCTGCAAAGTTGCTTTGTTAAAATTCCATAAATCCATTGTCATGACTTTCCTCCTGTTCTTATCTCAAATTTTATAGGTAAATGATCTGAATATGTCTTCTTATTTATTTTCCCATTTTGAAGTAAAGTTTTTCCTGAAATCTCCGTTATCACTGCAAATTCATCCCAGACAAATCGTTCAATTAATATCGGCCTAATCAACACCTGGTCAAAGGTATACCAATAAAAAGACCTATCATCCTGATCTGATTCACAATAATAAGTTCCCATGATTCCACTATGTTTTCCCATAATATCCCACATTGGATTATAATAAAATCTCCGCTCTTCATCCTCTACAATCCTGCTGCCTTTTTTCGCTGCACGAATATCATAGACCGCCTGAAAACCGTGACATCCAATAATTCCTGATGAAAATGGATGCAGATTAAAATCTCCTACCACAATGGTCTGGTATTCTTCCTCTGATATTCCTCTTTCCTTGTTGCAATCTTTTTCCTGATTTTCAATAAATCCCGCCAAGTCATCTGCCCGTCTTCCTCTTGATTCCTCACTCTTATACATCGCACTGCTAAAATGTACTGCTGCCAGCAAATAATTTCTTTTCTTCTCATGCACCTTAAATAACGAAACATGCTTATCTTCTTTGTACACAGTTACCTCAAATGTTTCCTTTGCAAAAAGTTTGATATCCTCCTTTACTGGAAGAACTTCTTTCTGTTCAAACCTGCTTTCTCTTTTGTGGAGTTGACTTAGCATATGAAAACTATTTAAATTTTCTGACTCTGCTGTAATAATAATATCTATATGATTTTCTGTTGCACAGTCTGCTATTTCTTCTGCTAAATCTTTTTTGTTAATGTTCCAAAATAAGCATTTAATCTTTATCACCTCCACTATGATTCTTTTTGGTAAAACTCTATACACATATTGTAACATGTAGCAGAAAAAAACAAAAGGACTTCTGCCTCGTTAAGCTGAAATCCTCTTTGTTCCTCTTATTTATTTTCTTCTCCTAAATACAATAAACAGCGCTGCGCTGATTCCCATTAATATGGGATAGAACAGATACGGCATAATCTGCACTGGTGACAGCGCCGACAATCCTGCTGCAGTAAGAAGCTGGGCGCATAGGGAATCATTCCCTGTCCTACAGATGCGAAGATATCCAATAAAGAAGCGCTTCTTTTGGGGAAACGTCAAATTCATCACTGATTTCTTTTGCAATGGGTCCTGCCATAACAATGGCAACCGTATTGTTGGCTGTACAGCAGTCTACCAAAAGCGCTAGTACGGAAATCCCAAATTCTCCGCCTCTTGGACCATTAATCCTTTTCTTAATGAGATTCAGAATAAACTCAATACCACCGTATTCCTTCACCAATGCCACAATGGCGGCTACTACAATGGAAATTACGGTAATATCATACATACTGGTAACGCCATCACCCATTTTCTGGAACAGTTCTCCAATAGCGAAAGCGCCGGTTCCTACACCTACAAGAGCTGCCAATACAGTTCCCACAATAAGAATCAGGAATACATTGACACCAATCAGCGCTCCAATGAGCACCACCAGATACGGAATCACTTTGATAATATCATACTGCAAATTGCCTTCGATTTTTCCTGCATTTCCTCTTGCCAGGAAGAAGAACAACACTGCTGTAATAATTGCCGCAGGAAGTACAATAAGAAAGTTTTCCTTAAACTTATCCTTCATCTCACATCCCTGGGTTCTCACTGCCGCAATGGTTGTATCGGAAATCATGGATAAATTATCCCCAAACATAGCTCCGCAAACCACTGCGCCAACACAGATTGGCATGGCAATTCCTGTTTTTTCTGCGATGCCTACACCAATAGGTGTCATGGCTGTAATAGTTCCCACAGAGGTTCCCATGGAAACAGAAATAAAGCAGCCAATCACAAACAATCCTACTACTGCAACAGAAGAGGGCATAATGGACAAGCCAGATTTACGGTACTCTCCACACCTCCCGCTGCCTGAATGGTTCCGGAAAAGGCGCCTGCTGCCAGGAAAATGAGACACATGGTAACAATATTTTCTTCTCCGATTCCCTTTGAAATAATAGACAGCTTGTCAGAAAACCGCAGTCTTCTATTCTGCACAAAGGCCACAATCAGTGCAATGAGGAAACCGACAATCGCAGGCATGGTATAGAAGTCCTGAAACAGAACACCCGCCCCGATAAAAATCACTAAAAATACTCCAATGGGAAGCAGCGCAATGGCTCTTCCTTTTTTTTCCTGATTCATATATCTGCTCTCCTTTGTCCTCCCCCTGATACTATTTTTTATACATTAATTTCTGCTGTCATTCCCAAAAGCTCTTTGTTTGCTTCTAACACAGGATTTACCACATTTTTCAGGAAGTTATCCACCTGTACAGCAGCTCTTCCTGTGTATTTTGCAGGATCCATGGTTTTCTGTAAATCTTCCAGGGTCATGTTAAAGGCCGGATCTGCTGCAATAAGCTCCAGAAGGTTGTTTTCTTTTCCTTCTACTTTTACATTTCTTCCTGCTTCCATAGAGAGTTCACGAATTCTCTCATGAAGTTCCTGACGGTCTCCGCCAGCTTTTACTGCATCCATCATAATATTTTCGGTTGCCATAAATGGCAGTTCGCTTCTCAAACGTTTTTCAATAACTTTTGGATAAACCACCAGTCCATCTACTACGTTTAAGCAAAGGTCTAAGATACCGTCAATAGCCAGGAAGCCTTCTGGTACAGACAGACGTTTGTTGGCAGAGTCATCCAGAGTTCTCTCAAACCACTGGGTTGCAGAAGTAATGGCCGGATTTAAGGCATCTACCATAACAAATCTGGACAGAGAAGCAATTCTCTCACTTCTCATTGGGTTTCTCTTATAAGCCATGGCAGAGGAACCAATCTGGCTCTTCTCAAAAGGCTCTTCCACTTCTTTTAAGTGCTGCAGCAGACGGATATCATTGGAAAATTTATGTGCGCTTGCTGCGATTCCTGCCAGTACATTTAATACTCTGGTGTCTACTTTTCTGGAATAGGTCTGTCCGGAAACCGGATAGCATTCCTTGAAGCCCATTTTCTGTGCAATCATGGGGTCAATTTTATCAATGGTTTCCTGATCCCCGTCAAACAGTTCCAGGAAACTTGCCTGTGTACCTGTGGTGCCTTTGGAACCTAATAATTTCATGGTGCTGAGTACATACTCCAGGTCTTCCAAATCTAACATGAATTCCTGCATCCAAAGAGTTGCTCTCTTTCCTACGGTTGTAGGCTGTGCAGGCTGAAAATGGGTAAACGCAAGGGTTGGCTGTGCCTTATGCTCCTGAGCGAATTTCGCCAGTTCTGCAATCACGTTCACCAGCTTCTTGCGCACCAGTTTCAAAGCTTCTGTCATGACAATAATGTCTGTATTGTCTCCTACATAACAACTGGTAGCTCCAAGGTGAATAATTCCTTTGGCTTTTGGACACTGTACACCATATGCGTATACATGGGACATCACATCGTGGCGTACCTGTTTTTCTCTTTCTTTTGCCACCTCATAGTTAATGTTGTCTGCATTTGCCTTCAGTTCATCAATCTGTTCCTGGGTAATATTCAGTCCCAGTTCTTTCTCTGTCTCTGCCAGCGCAATCCACAATTTTCTCCAGGTACGGAATTTCATGTCCGGAGAAAAATATACTGCATTTCTTTACTTGCATAACGCTCGGATAATGGACTTACATATCTGTCTGTACTCATCTTTCTTACCTCTCTGTTTTCTATGAACTCGGTATAACACATCTGGATTATATATCAACACAGGTCAAAAAACAAGTTAAAATCCTGTGCTTCTGTGGTAATCCCGGATAAACCCATTTAAAACTTCCTCTGCCTCTTCCCTTGTAACAGGCCGGGTTTCCTGTTCCGCTTCTTCCAGTTTTTGCAGCACTTCCTGTTTCTGTTCTTTTGAAGCTTCCATATCTTCACAGGCTTTTTCAAATCCTTCCTGTTGCTCCATATAAACTGCCATAAGATAGTGACTCAATACCTGTTTTGTGCGAAGCACCTGATAGGCCTTCAAAAAGCACTGAGCTGCATCTGCAAACTGAAACAAATGCAGATACGCACATCCCATGTTATGATAAATGCCGCCGCTGAACTGCTCTCCCAGACCTTCTTTGTCTTCTTTTTGCAGGGCGTTTTCATAAATCCGGATGGCGTTTACATACATTTTGTTTTCCACCAGATAATCTCCTTTTTTCTTTTCCCGCAGAACAACCGGCTGTAGTTCCAGAAGATTCAGCTTCTCATTAAGCTCCTTAAATTCCTTATGGGTGAGATAATTAATTTCCTTAAACACTGCCAGAATAAACTCTGAAGTCCCAAGTCCCTCTTCCAGCACCTTATACAAACGCTTGTACAGCTTTTCAAGCCCCAGCTCTTTTCGCAGCCAGTCGCACAGATGCTCATTTAAAATGGTTTCATCTAACAGATAAATATTATGGTAAAAATAGTAGCAAAGCTCTTCAATGCTGTAAATATTGGTACTGATGTTTTCGATATAATAGGGCATGGATGCCCGCTTTACCTGACATAAAATATAACTGCTCATCTTCGCGCCTCCTTTACCATGATACTTTCTCAATCCAGATCTTTCCCTGGACGGGAACATTTCTCCAAATCCTAAATCTTCTGCCTGAATCACACAGAGTTCTTCTGATTCATAGGAAATCGTCACCCGAAGTCTGGTGGTTTTATTGGGGCGTTTGGGAAGTCCCGGAAGTTTCATACTGCACCTGGTTTTGCTTCCCCCATCATGGAAGTAACCAGGAATTCTAAATCTTCTCTGTCGTCTAAAATCAGCTCCAGCTCTGTATGAATCTCATACCAGTTCTTCCCTGCTTCTGCCAGCACATAAGTTTTGGGAGAACCATTGACCATCATGTCCATAGCCACATGATTACGCACCAGAGAAGGACTTAGATAGAGGTATCCCTTTAAAATTCCTTCATCACATTTTTCTCTTGCCCCGTAGCAGGCGCCCTTTACATAGAGATTGTTTCCATAATACACATGCCTCTGGTTTTTACAAAGATAGGGGGTAGACCGCACTGCCCATTCCTGGTCAAAGCCATCGCCTACAATATAAATACTGGAATAAGGCTCTGCTGCACAGGACCTGGCAATGAGGCGGTAAAAATTTTCATCTCGCTCCACCGGATCCTGGGATATCTGTGCAGTAACGCCATGTTCAATATACGCTGTCATAGGCCGTTTCTGACTGTCAATCACAAGGCTTGCAAAAGAAACCTCCTTTTCCTCAAACAAAAAACAGCCGATCTTCCGATTCCAGTTGTCTCTTCTGTGATTCATTACATAATAGTAAAAGCTCTCATCATAATCCTGAAGGAAAATCTGATTTCTGCTAAAGCCCATACGCTCACCTGCCTGATAAAGAGCCCCAACCATTGTTTTTGATAATTTAGGCACTGTAATCATCACTGCTTTTATCTGCCTTACCGGATCTGCAGTTCCCAAAAGGGAAATACAGCCGCGAAGATAATGTTCCAGAAGCTCTTCTGGTTTTCTACTGGTTCCATCCACCAGAATTTCTTCTGACTTTCCAAACATTGCCAAAAGTCCGGTCACTGGAATTTCCCCTTCATTCCTGGAAAAATACTGGGCTTCCATTCCAAAATGCCAGACCTCCTCCCCAGGTTTCTTAGACAGCATAGTGGGAAACAGATATTGATTGCTCCCTGTTTTTACAGAAATGGAAATCGGCTCTTTTTCCTTTCGGTCAAAATAGCAAATCTGGGACTGCTGTTTTCCAATTTCCAGACCTACAATAATATTTCGTGTCTCATTCACTTCCATTTCCTCCCTTTAATCCAACAATGGAAACAGCCGCCATACCTGCTGCTCCTGTTTCAGATATTCTTCCTCTGCCTGACAAAGCTCCTGAAGATTTCCCTGTTCCTTCATCTGCAGCATGGCATTGAGCATCTGATATTTACTTCTGCCCTGAAAGCTGGTTTTCTCCACTGTAAGTACCTGCTTTGGCGTCGTTTCTATGCTGTTCTCTTTTTCTATGACAAAATAGGTAATCAGTTTTTCTCCATAAAACAGGACAAATTCCTTGTTATAAATCCCCTGATACCGTTCCTTCAAAGGCTCCATCTTCTCCTCTGACAGCACGTTTTCCCGCTCAATCTGGTAATGCAGGGTAACTTTCGCATTTGGTCCTGCCTTACACTGCACAAATACTTTATCCTCTAACTGGAAAATCTGCTGCAGTTCTTTTGGCATGTCCTGGAAAAATGCAAATTTCAGACGTTCCTGTACACATTCTTCCAAAATCTCTCCGGCTCTTTGCATTCTTTTTTCATTCCACTGTCCATTTTCTGTATATGCTTTCAAAAGCGCCAGTCTGCAAATAATATCACATTCCCATCCTTTTTCCAGAATCTTCTCCAGCGCCTCAAAAAGAAATGCTTCTTTTTCTCTTTCTCCTACAAAATAATCATAGGCTTCAAAAGTAAGGTAGGCCAGAATCACCTGTTCCCTTCCTCCCTGTTCCAGATATTCCTGCAGTACCTTCAACCCCTGTGGATGTGCATATCTGGTAAACATGCTGTAGCGCAGAATTCTTTCTTCCAATCCATAGCAGTCCACAGCAAAGCCCATGGCGCGCTCCCACAGCCACACCATTTCCTTCACCGGACCTTCAAAATGCTTTACCAGATAACGCAAAAGCACTTCATCATAAACTCCCGCCTGAACAATATAAGATGCCAGAAGGAGCATTTCCTCTTCATATTCAAATTCCAATTTCAAAATCATCTGGCTGCATAAACGGAGCAAAATCGGAATATCAATGTTTTCATATCCGTATTCACACACCAGATCATAAGCGCCCAAAAACATATCCTGCTTTACCAAAATGGTAATGAGCAGACGTTTATTTACCTTTGCAAAGCCTCTGAAATCCATATCTCGAAGGGATTCTCTCAGATTTCGGTTATCCATCTGTGACTCATAATACAGCAAAAGCCGCTTTCTCATTTCCTGCCTGTAGGCATCTGTAAACACATCCTCATCTAAAATTGCCTGGAAATTTTTGCAGTTTTGTTCGTTAATTGGCTGTTCATGTTTCAGTTCTCCACAGGTGTGCAGCAGCATTCCCGGATATTTTCGTCCATCTTGTAACAGTTTCCCTGATAATTCCTCCACATCCAACAACGGATGAATATTGTAATCCACAGTTGCCACATAACGCCTCTGGCGGCTGTCCTCGAACAGAATCGCCGCATCCCTGGTATAAAGAGAAATATAAGCAGTTTTATCAGCACACAGATAAGCCTGTTCTTTTTTCATAGAAGCATGGCGCACAATTACCCTTCTGATTTTCGGGTCATCACAGTAAATCCTCTGGGTAAACAATACCTTTGCCAGAGCGCTTCTTACATTTTCATCCCTGGAATCCACACAGAATTCCTGATAAACCACAGCAAAATCCTCATTCATTCTGCCTTCCTTGATTTTCTCACAGGCAAAGGCTTCCATTTTATTCCGGTATGCCTGATAAGTTTCCGGATCCAGGTCTTTATTTCGGATAACATTACTGTACACAAATGCTTTTTTCTTATCACTTAAGGTATTATTATAGCCAAAATACAGACGAATCACTTTGGGCAACACTTTCTGATAATTTCTGCTCATGGTTTCAATATAATATTCATACAGACCTGTAATCTTCAGTTCTGACATCACTGCCAGTTCATACCATCGGAAATATTCAGGGTTTCTTGGCTCACCCTTCATAATCAACTGGCAGATTTCCTTCACAGTCTGGACCGTAGGATATTGCTCATAAGCACATTCCAAAATCTCATAAACCTTCTGCGAAAAACTCTTCATCTGTCCTGCCAGATCTGCAGCCCGAAAAGCCATTTCTTCTGTAAGAATGTGATATTTCTCAGCAAACAAAAAGACCTGGACCGTAAATTCATTCATTTTCCGAAATACCGCTCCGTCCTCTGCTGCAAGACGACATGCCATGAGATACAAAAAGGGGCTTCTGCATCCAATCCGGTACTGCTCCTCCAAAAGAAACATTTTTCTTGATGGAGTTCTTAGCGCCTCAGAATCTAAACTGAAGATCATATATAATAATAAACAGCTATCTACCCTGCGCTGATGGAGCTGACGCAGTCTGGCTGTCACATGCTCTTTCAGTTGGGTACTTCTTTCTGAACATTCGTTTAAGTATAAAAACGCGCCCTCCAGTTCTTCTTCCTGAAGCACCCTCTGATTATTTTCCAGAGAGTCTAACAGGCGTCTGGCTTCTTCTTTCTGTCCTTTTTGGACATACACATAGGCTTCAAAAAGCTGACACTCTGTAGCATAATATCCATTTTCCTTTAGCTCTTCCAAAAGCTCCAGCATATTCTGGCTCCAAGTCTGTACGTCCACACGTCCCAGCTCCATGTCCAGCATTTCTCTTGCTGCCTGCAGCCGCTTTTTCTTCTCATAAGCAGTAACATTTACCTGAATTCGATTACTTTTAGACGCCATAATTTCATAGGTAATGGTTTCATAAACTGTTTTAATCTGAATCCTTCCAAAATTTTTCCCTTTGCCAAGACCGTCCCGACGGATAATATATTCTAAATCATAAACACTTCCAATAAAGTGCCCATCCTGAATAGAAGTTTTCTCTACCTCCAGAAAGTCTCCTTCTGTCTGAATCTCTGCTCTTAAAAATCCCCAGCCGCTCCTGCGTATCCGCAGAGTGTCTTTCAAAGAACTCTGTATCTCATACAATTCCAGAGATTCTTTTTCCAGACTCAGTGTAACCGGCTTTTTCAGCCTGCTCCTATGAGAAACTCTTCCAGATTCTGATAGGGTACCGGAGTCTGTGACAAAGCCTCATAATACGGCAGTAATTCTTCCCTGCCTTTTAAAAGCTGTACAAAAGAAGCATCTGTAAATAACTGATAGGCTTCTCTGAAATCCTCCTTTGCAAGTTCCACAAACTCCTCCAGAGTCCCAACAGTTCCCTGGGAAGTCCTGACTTCCGGTTTCTTAACAGTAATAGAAAAAGGCACCCTGTATTCTCCTATACTGGTGCTTAGTACAATTTCTCCCTCAATTTTATCCTGACCTTCCAGCCCTGCAGTGTCCACTCCATAGGGAAGTTTCACCCTGTCTCCTGAGAATTTTTCCTTTCCCAAAAGAAATCTTCTGTGGCTGGAATACGCCATTCCTTTGATTCTTCTATCATCTCCTGCCCAAAATTCCAGTTCACCACGAAACCTTTCTTCCGGCAGGATATCCAGCACGATTTCAGTCGCTGACAGTTCCAGTTCCGGTACCTCATACTCAAATCGTCCGTTTATCAGTTGTTCCATTCGTGTCTTCAAATTATCACCCTTACCCTGTCTAGTATATTCCTGAATTCCATATTGAATCCTTGATAACAATCTGCTACTATGAATTATACACTACAAAGTTGTGCTGTGCAACGTACAATCCACATTCAAGAAAGAGAGGCATATCCATGCTGAAACATAAAGACCATTTCCATGGCAGTGACCTGGAAAAAATTGAAGAAATCTACCATATTCAAAAAGAGGACATTACCAGTTTTTCTGCAAATGTAAACCCTCTCGGTATCTCTCCCCTGTTAAGAGATACCCTTTCTAAACACCTGGATGCTATTACCACTTACCCGGACCGGAATATGCTAAACTCAGAAAAAGCATCTGCGATTACACGGGTGCTGAGTTTGACAATATTATTGTGGGAAATGGCTCTACGGAATTGATTTCTCTGTTCATTCAGACCACACATCCGCAAAAAGCTCTGATTCTGGGTCCTACCTATTCGGAATACGAAAGGGAAATTGCCCTTGAGGGTGGTCAGACCCTCTATTATCCTTTAAAGGAAGAGGAAAACTTCCAAATGAACGTAGAAGATTTCTGCAGCCATCTAAATGACAGCCTGGACCTTCTGGTTCTGTGCAATCCAAACAACCCTACTTCCACTGCTATTTCCAGAAAAGAAATGCGGCGGATTCTGGACAGAGCCATGCAGTACGGAATTTCAGTTATGGTAGATGAAACTTATGAGGAATTTACAGATGCCGGAATCAAGATTTCCTCCATTCCCCTAACCAACAATTACAATAATCTTATTGTTTTGCGGGGAATTTCCAAATTCTTCGCTGCTCCCGGTCTGCGTCTTGGCTATGCGGTTACCGGAAATCCTGATTTGCTGAAATACATCAATACCAGGAAAAATCCATGGACTATTAACAGTCTGGCAGAGATTGCAGGATGTATCATGTTTTCCGACAAAGAATATATTGAAAAAACAAGAGCGCTGATTACCAGTGAACGAAACCGGTTGTATCAGTTACTGCATACCTGGAAGCATGTAAAAGTATATCCTTCCTGTTCCAATTTCCTTCTGGTGAAAATACTGAGAGAAGATGTGACTTCTGAAATGGTATTTGAACATTGCATCCGCAAGGGGCTGATGATTCGGGATTGCTCCACATTCCCGTTTCTGGATAACTCCTTTATACGGTTCTGCGTAATGAGTCCTGAGAAAAATGATGAGTTGGTGGAGGCGTTGAGGGAATTAGACCTGTTCTAAAACCTCCTTGATTTTTTCTTTTTTTCATGGATACAATAATATCTAATCACGATTTAGTAAATCAAGATTAGACATTTAAGGAGGGAGCGCCATGTTCATCGGAAGAGAAAAAGAGCTAAAATTTCTGCAAGATAAATATAATGAGAAAAAAGGTCAAATGATCGTATTATACGGCAGGCGACGTGTTGGGAAAACGGAAACTCTCAGAGAATTTTGCAAGCACAAACCACATATTTTCTATTCCTGTACGCAAAGTACTGACAGAGTACAACTAGCAAAATTTTCAAAGCAAATTCTACGAGAAGATATTCCAGCAAAACAATATATCTCTGAGTTTACTGATTGGAATAAAGCGTTCCGCTCGATCCTAGATTTGCCATACGGAGAAAAGAAAAGGCTAATTGTAATCGACGAGTTTCCATATATGTGCAAAGGAAATCCAAGTATCCCATCTATTCTGCAAAACCTCTGGGATACAGATTTGAAGGACAGTAATGTGATGATTATTCTCTGTGGCAGCGCAATGAGTTTTATCGAAAAAGAATTGCTTGCAGAAAAAAATCCCCTTTATGGCAGAGCAACAGGTATTTACAAAATGAATGAAATGGGATTTTACGATACTGCCCGCTTTTTTCCCAATTACTCAGCCCAAAATAAGATACTTGCTTACGCTGTACTTGGCGGTATTCCACACTATCTCAATCAGTTCAACCCTAACATTGACCTTAATGAAAACATCAAACGCAATATTCTTACCAAAGGCTCGGTACTGTATAGCGAAGTAGATTTTTGGCTCCATCAGGAGCTTAGAGAAACTCCCATCTATAACTCCATTATTGAAGCTGTTGCTCTGGGCAGTACAAAATTGAATGACATTAGCCAGAAATCACTTGTAGAAAATACTTCAAAAACAAGTGTCTATCTAAAAAATCTGATAGAACTTGGCATTGTTGAGCGCGAATTTTCTGTTGATACTGGGACAAAAGAAAAGGCAAACACAAATCGAGGGACTTACCGTTTAACCGATAACTTTTTCCGGTTTTGGTATGCTTTCGGTTTTGCGAATCTATCACAACTTGAAGATGGGGATGTGGAGGGTGTTTATGAATATCTCGTAGCTCCTGCATTGCATGAGTTTGCTTCATTATCATTTAAAGATGTTTGTAAAGAATTTGTGCGTAAGCTGCAGAAGAAAAATGCCTTACCATTTCGCTATACCAAAATGGGACGTTGGGCTGGAAAAACAACCGTTCGTGATAAAAATGCGGAAAATGGCTTGAGAATAGCAGAAACAGAAATTGACTTACTGGGTATCGGGAAGGATGCCAACGAGTATTTAGTGGGTGAATGTAAATTCAAACACAGCCCCTTCGACTATTCTGAATATCTGAATACCTTAGCAAAATTAACTCCACAAAAAACAAAGGCAAAATTCTACTATGCCTTATTTTCCGAATCTGGTTTTGATAAAAAAATCGAAGCAGAAGCCGAACATTCAGATACGCTTTCTCTCTACGATCTCGAAACGATTGTAAACTATAAAAAATAGCATTGCCACTACAAAATCTGTACCTTGCCAACTGCAGTAAGCACTTTACAGGGCTTTGCCCTGACAATAAAAAGACTGCCACATGAAGTTTATATCCTGCTCATGTGACAGTCTCTTATTTTTTTATTTCTTAAAATTTCTCTCCGGAAAGCATTTCATAAGCTTCAATATACTTATCATGTTTTTTCCACAACTTCATCTGGAAGCAGGAAGTCACTGTCCGGATTTGCTTTTAACCAGTCACGCACATACTGTTTGTCAAAGGAAGGCTGTCCCTGTCCTGGTTTGTAGCCTTCTAATGGCCAGAATCTGGAGCTGTCCGGTGTCAGCATTTCATCACCCAGAACAATCTCACCCTTTTCATTGAGACCAAACTCAAATTTGGTATCTGCAATAATAATATTCTTTGTCAGCGCATATTCTGCACATTTTTTGTACAGGGCAATGGTATAATCACGAAGTTTCTCTGCATACTCCTGTCCTTTTCCAGGATAAAGTTTTTCCAGAGTTTTCACAGTTTCTTCAAAAGAAACGTTTTCATCGTGGTCTCCCAGTTCAGCCTTGGTAGATGGTGTATAGATAGGTTCAGGCAGCTTATCAGATTCCTGTAAGCCTTCCGGTAACTGAATACCGCATACAGTACCATTTTCTTTGTAGCTGGCCCAGCCGCTTCCTGTAATATATCCTCTTACAATACATTCTACAGGGAGCATCTCCAGTTTCTTACACAGCATCACATGTCCTTCATATTCCGGTGTCTGGAAAAATTCCGGCATATCCTTTGTGTCTGTGGAAATCATATGGTTCGGCACAATATCCTTTGTGAAATCGAACCAGAACTTGGACATTTTTGTAAGGACAGCGCCTTTGTCTGTGATTTTGTTTTTCAGGATGTAGTCAAATGCGGAAATCCTGTCTGTTGCATACATAACAAGTTCTTCTCCAATGTCAAAAATCTGACGTACTTTACCTTCTTTAAATGGTTTGTATTCCTGCATGGTTTCACCTTTCCTCTTCTTTTTTTACTTTTCCGCCTCATGTATGTGGTGGAATGCTTTTATTGTAACAAATTTCCGAAAAAAGGGAATAGTATTATGAAAAAAAATACAAAAAATCTTGTACTTTCCTTACTGAAAATCAAATAAGGACATCTGATTCGACTTCGGCAGCTTTCCAAAAAGTCCCAAATCATTCATCAAATCAATGGTAGAAGATGTTACCTTTGTCCGGTTACGGAAATCATCCAGAGAAAGGAAGGGGCCTTCCTCTGCTGCTGCCACCACAGCATCTGCCGCCCTGTCTCCCAGACCTTCTATGGTATCCAGAGCTGGCATGAGTTTTCCGTCTACAATCTGGAAGGTATGGGCATTTGCCTTGTAAATATCAATCGGCACAAAATCAAAGCCTCTTGCATACATTTCCTGAACAATCTTCATATCCTTGTACGTATCCTGTTCTTTTTTGCTCAAAGTATCTTTCCGTTTCTCATAATCATCCATAAAATACTCCAGCTTTTCCTTGCCCTGACACATGAGCTCATAGGAAAATGCTGTGGCGCGGATACTGAAATAAGACGCATAATAAGCCAGGGGATGAAAAATCTTGCAGTAGGCAATCCTCCATCCCATCATAACATAAGCGGCTGCGTGAGCCTTCGGGAACATGTATTTAATCTTCTTACAGGAGCCAATATACCAGTCCGGCACATCATGCTTTTTCATTTCCTCTTCCCATTCCGGCTTCAGCCCTTTTCCCTTACGGACGCTTTCCATAATGGTAAATGCCTGTCCATGCTCCAGCCCTTTGTTAATGAGATAAATCATAATGTCATCTCGCGTACAGATACAGGTGGTAATGGTTGCGGTTCCTGATTTAATCAAATCCTGAGCATTGCCAAGCCATACGTCCGTTCCATGAGACAGACCGGAAATACGCACCAGGTCTGAGAAGGAGGTAGGGTTGGCGTCAATTAACATCTGCATGGCAAAATCAGTTCCAAACTCAGGGATTCCCAGACACCCAAGAGGACAGCCACGAATATCATCCGGGGTCAGTCCCAGGGCTTCTGTGCTTTTAAACAGGGACATAACCTCCTTGGAGTCCAGTGGAATTTCTCTGGCATTGATGCCCGTTAAGTCCTCCAGCATACGAATCATGGTAGGATCATCGTGTCCCAGAATATCCAGCTTTAACAAGTTGGAGTCAATGGAATGGTAATCAAAATGAGTGGTAATAATGTCACTGTTCATATCATTTGCCGGATGCTGCACCGGGGTAAATTCCTCAATATCCCATCCAATAGGCAATACAATAATTCCTCCCGGATGCTGTCCCGTGGTTCTGCGGACACCGGTACATCCCTGGACAATACGGTTAATCTCACAGTTTCGCTTTCGCTGTCCCCGCTCTTCGTAATAGTTTTTCACATAACCAAAGGCTGTTTTTTCTGCCAGGGTTCCAATGTTCCTGCCTTAAAGGTCTGTCCTGCGCCGAAAATAACCTCAACATATCGATGTGCTTTTCCCTGATAATCCCCGGAAAAGTTCAGGTCAATATCCGGCTCCTTATCCCCTTTAAATCCCAGGAAAGTTTCAAAAGGAATGTCAAATCCTTCTTTAATCAAAGGCTCTCCGCACACCGGACATTTCTTATCCGGCATATCACACCCAGCTCTTCCGGAATATTCCCGCACCTCAGGAGAATCGAAATCTGCATAGTGACATTTGGCGCAATAATAATGAGGACTTAAAGGATTTACCTCAGTAATTCCCGACATGGTGGCTGCAAAAGAGGAACCAACAGAACCTCTTGAGCCTACCAGATAACCGTCACTGTTACTCTTCCATACCAGCTTCTGGGCAATCATATACATAACCGCATAACCATTGGAAATAATGGAATTCAGCTCCCGTTCCAGGCGCTCTTCTACCATTTTCGGCAGCTCTTCTCCATAGATTTCATGGGCTTTGTTGTAGCAGATTTCCCTTAGCATGGCATCAGAATTTTCAATAACAGGCGGACATTTTCCCTTGTGAATGGGAGAGATTTTTTCCACCATATCAGCAATTTTATTGGGATTTTCAATGACAATTTCCTCTGCTTTTTCTCTTCCAAGATAAGAAAATTCCTCCAGCATCTCCTCTGTGGTACGAAGGTATAAAGGCGCCTGGTCATCTGCATCATCAAAGCCTTTTCCAGCCATAATAATTCTGCGGTAAACCTCATCCTCCGGGTCTAAAAAATGCACATCACAGGTAGCTACCACAGGCTTATTGAAGGCTTCTCCAAGCTTCACAATCTTTCGGTTGATTTCCTTTAAATCCTCCTCTGAATTTACATCCGAACGGTCTTCATTTCGTATCATAAAGACATTATTTCCCAAAGGCTGAATCTCCAGATAATCATAAAAATTCACCAGTCTGGCGATTTCTGCCTCTGGTCTTCCGTTTAAAACAGCCTGATACAATTCCCCTGCCTCACAGGCAGAACCAATCATAAGTCCCTCCTGATATTTCAGATACAGGCTTTTGGGAACCCGGGGTCTCCTGTGATAATAAATCAGGTGGGAATCTGATATGAGATGGTAGAGATTGACCCTTCCCACATCATTTTTTGCCAGAATAATAGCATGATAGGTAGGCATTTTCTGTACAGAAGAAACCGATACCGCCCCTTTTTCATTAAGCTCATCCAGATTCGTAATGTCCCGCTCCCTGCACATGGGAATAAATTTCTCAAAAATCTCTGCAGTACAGGCTGCATCATCTACTGCCCGATGATGATGTTCCAGGGAAACTCCCACTGCCTTTGCTACCGTATCCAGCTTAAAACGATTTAACTGTGGAAGGAGGAATCTTGCCATTCCTACGGTATCTACGCTGGTATCTTCCCTTTCAATTCCCAAATCCTCATAATTTTTCTGAATAAAACTCATATCAAACTCTGCATTGTGAGCTACCATGACGCATCCCCTGCAGAATTCTTCAAATTTAGGCAAAATCACATCAATAGTTGGAGCGTCTTTTACCATGTTGTCATTGATGCTGGTCAACTGTTCAATACGGAAGGGAATGGGAATCTGAGGATTGACGAACTCGGAAAACCGCTCTGTAATCTTCCCATCCACCACTTTAACTGCGCCAATTTCAATAATCTTATCCTTCATGGCGGAAAAACCGGTGGTCTCAATATCAAACACCACAAAAGCCCCTGAAGGCTCTGGCCTTTGCTGTTCTGCACAATTCCCTTTAAATCATCCACCAGATATGCTTCTACCCCGTAAATCACTTTAAAATCTGAATCCTGAGGCACCACACCGCCCCAGGCATCAAAACAATGGTTGGCTTCCGGGAAGGACTGAACCACACCATGATCTGTAATGGCAATGGCCTTATGCCCCCACTCATAGGCTCTCTTAATCAATGCTTTTGCGTCAGAAACACCATCCATATCACTCATTTGGTATGACAGTGAAGCTCCACCCTCTTCTGAGGCGCATTATCAAATCTGGAGTTCTGGAAGCTGGGAATTTTCTTGATTCCCACCACAGAACCAATGGTAAGCTCACTGTCATATCTGTCAATGGTGGTAATTCCCTTTAATTTGATAAAAGCCTTTTCCTTCACTCCTGCTGTGATTTCCTCCACCTGGTCATTTCTGGCAAACATTTTTACTGTAATAGAATCTGTGAAATCTGTCACTGAGAAAATAATAATGGTCTTCTCATTGCGGATTTTCCCGTTTTCCAGGGTCATAATCTGTCCCCGGATGCACACTTCTCCCATTTCAGACTGTATAGTTTCCAGCGGAATAGCATCATCCTCAAAATCTCTTCCATAGAGTACGTCTGGATTGTCGGAACGTTTTACGCTGCGCCTGTAATCGGAAGAAAAGTTTCTGTCTCCTTTTCCACGTCCCTTTTCCCCCTGGAAGGATTTTTCCTTTGCATTGCCTTTTTCTTTTGCTCTGGTTTCTGACTTTTTCTCTCCCGAAGTTTGGGACTTCTGCTCTTTTTCCAGTTCCTCTGTTTCTTCCAGGGACTGCTCATCTTTTCCTCTTCCAAGAGCTGACATTTCAATAATATGGCTGCCTCCTGCTGAATACGGATATCACTGTTTTTCCTGTATTTGCTCTCTTTTACTTCCTGGTATTCTGTTTCCACCTGCAGGGAAAATCCGCTGCGCTCACAAAACACCTTTTCCATGTATCCAATCAGTTCTTCTTCCTTACTTTTTGCCAGAACAGTGGACTGGAGTACCATATGCATCTCATTGGTCTTTGGAAACGTAATTACAGCATTCCGGAACATATTAAATACCAGAATGCTGTAATTTCTAAGCTCCAGACCCATGGACGATTTGTATGCATCAAAAAACAATTCCGGTGTATACTGGCTGGACAGTTGAAATTTTTCCAGCACTTTTACCGTCATAGGTACGCCTCTGAAACACTGGGAAGCAATGGCTTCCTCCAGCGCATAAATATACTTTTTGTGAATCCACTGTCTGCTTCGGATATAGACTCGGATGTGGTCTTTTTTCTGGTTAACAGAGACTTTTGTAACCACCACTTCTTTTAAAAGGGCTTTTAACTCTCCATTTAATTCCAGATTTCGGAAAACATCCAGAAATTCTTTTTCCATGCAGCATAACCTCCATAGATTACTTCCAATTACTCAGTTCTTCCCGAAGCACTTCTAAAAGCTGGTCCTCCGGTACTTTTTTTACAATTTCTCCTTTTTTGATTAACAGGCCCTCGCCTTTTCCTCCGGCAATGCCAATGTCTGCTTCTTTGGCTTCTCCCGGACCATTTACCACACAGCCCATAACTGCAACTTTAATATCCAGAGGGAATTCCTGTACCATAGTTTCCACCTGGTTTGCCAGACCTATAAGGTCTATTTTGGTTCTGCCGCAGGTAGGACAGGACACCACTTCCACGCCGCCTTTTCGCAGATTCAATGTTTTTAAAATCCGCTTTGCAGATTTAATCTCTTCCAGCGGGTCTCCGGTAAGAGATACCCGGATAGTATCACCAATGCTTCATAAAGAATAATCCCCAGCCCCACTGCAGATTTAATGTTTCCAGAATACACGGTTCCTGCTTCTGTAATCCCCACATGGAGAGGATAATTGGTCTGCTCTGCCAGCAGTTCATGGGCTTTCACACACATCATTACATCGGAAGATTTAATGCTGATAACCAGGTTATCATATCCTAAATCTTCAATGATTTTCACTTTGTCAAGAGCGCTTTCCACTAATCCCTGAGCAGTCACGCCATGATATTTTTCCACCAGTTCTTTTTCCAGAGAACCGCTGTTTACTCCTACACGAATAGGAATCTTTCTGGCTTTGGCTACGTCCACCACAGCTTGATTTTCTCTGCTCCCCCGATATTTCCTGGTTAATACGGATTTTATCCGCGCCGTTTTCCATGGCTGCAATGGCCATTTTATAATCAAAATGAATGTCCGCTACCAGTGGAATGTGTATCTGTTTTTTAATTTCCCGGATAGCCTCTGCTGCCTCCTGAGTAGGTACAGTACAGCGGATAATCTCACAGCCTGCTGCTTCCAAAGCCAGAATCTGCCTGACTGTTGCCTCCACGTCTTCCGTTCTGGTGTTGGTCATGGACTGAATCAGCACCGGATTTCCGCCGCCGATTTTTCTGTCCCCAATCTGTATTACTTTTGTATGTTCCCGATACATAACAAAACCTCCTTAGTTATGAATCTGCAGTAATTTCTGTTTCAATTCCCCTTCCAAACGGTACATTTCTGCTTCTGCTGCTCTTCTCTTTTCCCGTCCTTCTCTCTGAATGTTCATCACCTCATCAAAGGTGCTGATAAGAGATTCATTGGTTTTTTGCAAGGTTTCTATATCCACAATACCTCTCTCAGATTCCCTGGCAGCTTCTACAGTCGCCAGCTTCAAAGTCTCTGCATTTTTCTGCAACAGGGCATTGGTCATGTCTGTGACTTCTCTCTGAGCTTTGGCAGCTTCTGTAGAATGAGCCACACCAAGAGCAATTACCATCTGGCTTTTCCACAAAGGAATAGTGTTTACAATGGTAGACTGAATCTTTTCTGCCATAAGCGTATCATTTCCCTGAACCAGACGAATCTGTGGAGCTGTCTGAATGGCAATCATTCTGGTAAGCTCCAGATCATGAATCTTCTTTTCAAAACGGTCACAAAGAGAATCCAGATCTTTGGCTGCCTGTGCATCCTCCGGAAGGCCGCTTATCTGCGCCTTATTCATAAGCTGAGGAAGCTCTGTGGCGCGGATTTCCTCTAATTTCTTCTTTCCTGCCAGAATATACATGGAAAGCTCCTTAAAGTAATTCAGATTCAGGGCATACATTTTATCCATAATAGCTGCATCCTTCATTAACTGAATCTGGTGCTTTTCCAGCATTTCCACGATTTTATTTACATTGGTCTCTGCCTTGGAATACTTGTTTTTCAAGCTTCCAGCTTGTTTCCGCCTTTTTTGAAAAATCCCATAATGCCTTTTCGTTCTTCCTCTGCATCAAAATTTTTCAATTCTGTGACCACATTTTCCAGTAAATCCCCTACTTCTCCCAAATCCTTGGTGCGGACCTTATCTAAAGCGTCTTCTGAGAAATCTGCCATTTTCTTCTGGGTTCCCGCGCCGTACTGAAGAATGGCCGCTGAATTGCGGATATCAATCTGTTTTGCAAAATCATCCACCATCTTTCTCTCCTGTGGAGAAAGAATGCTGTCATCCATTTCCGGTTTTGCAGGCTCTTCCTTTTTCACTTCTGCAACAGGCGCTTCCTCCTGTAAGGGTTCAAAAGTTAGTGTAGGGGTTACCGTAAAGTCTTTAAATTCATCGCTCATACTCTCTTAATTTCCTTTCTCTTTAAAATCTTTCTTACCAGTCAGTCCCTCCTGAGCCAGCATGGTCTTCAGTACAGAAATATCAGAAGACACGTCCCAGGCTGTTTCTTTATAAAAGCTATCCAACAGGTTTTCAAAAGCGTCATTAATGGTGTCTAATGTATTTTCAATCTCTGTCTTGGCACTTTGCACGTGTTCCCCGGTAAGTTCCTGCTTATCCAGTTCTTCGTAAGCATTTAAGAGCTTCATGGTAGTAGGAAGATAATAATCCATAAATTTATGAAGATCATCAATGAGCTCCGGATGTTCTTCCACCCGCTGGAAAATCCGGCGGATGACATTTTCCAGGTGGTACATCTTGTTGGAAATCTCAATGCCGGGAATGGCATCATTGCTTCTTCTGATTTCCTCAATATAACGATTTCCTGCCTCTATGGTTTTCCTTGCCTCTTCTGAAAGCTGACGCTTAGGCTCTCTTGCCGCCTGTTCTTTCATACGTTCCATATTTTTCTGGGTTTCCATATACTGCTCATAAGCATCATTACTTGCCATAAGACAGGTATTATTCTCATCTAAATGGCCTTCCAGAAACATCCTTTTTTCAATCATTTTTGAAAGATCTTTTACTACAAATTTCTCTGATTTTCCAACGCTTCTGGCTAAGTCCTTAATGTTGCCATAGGCTTTTCCGTTTAACGTTTTTACATAAGCCCGGAATCTGGCCACCTGTTTTCTGGTTCTGTTTCCCCAGACTGCTGCCACCACTCCTGCACATCCTATGGGAACTAAAACTGCTGCTGTAACGATGAAGGGTTTCACCGCATATTCCCACAGCAATGCCACAATTCCCATAATCCCAAGAACAAATCCACTGCTCACAGCCAGAATCAGTCCTGTAATCAGGGCGGCAATACTAAGTCCTTTCATTTTTCTGGTATTGATAAAAAGAGCAAATTCTTCCCTTGCTTTTTGTATTCTTCTGGATGTATTCCCGTAGCTTCTATCATTCCCATAAGGGCGGTAGGAGCTTTTGTGGCGTCCGTCATTCTGGTCACAAGTCTGATAATCATTTGCTCCTGGCTTTCTGAAATTCCTTGCCATATTTCCTATAGCATTTTCAAGAGTTACTCCAAGGTCTCTGTTTAAAGCCCCGAAATCTCCGGTATTAATGGCATTTTCCACAATATCTTTCACATCTCTGCCTAGTCCATTCCAGTCATTTCCAGACATTTTCTTCACTCCCCATTCTTTTGCTGTTTCACCGGACACTTGCTTTTGCCCGCTTTCTTAAATTATATATGAAAGATTGCAAAAAAGCAACGGAACATCTCTTGCAATTCACACGTTAAAGTTTTATAATGGTAAAAAATTCAGAAAACATACCGCAGCCGCGGCAGAATGGAGGAACTCAACATGGAGAAAAAGAACATTGACTGGTCTAATCTTGGTTTTGGATATGTAAAAACAGATTATCGTTTTGTATCTGATTTTAAAGATGGAAAATGGGATGAAGGAAGAATGACAGAGGATGACAAAGTTGTTATCAGTGAATGTGCAGGTGTACTGCAATATGCCCAGACTGTCTTTGAGGGATGAAGGCCTATACCACACAGGACGGACGCATTGTCACCTTCCGCCCGGACTTAAATGCAAGCCGCATGGCTGATTCTGCCAGAAGACTGGAAATGCCGGTTTTCCCGGAAGACCGCTTCATACAGGCAGTAGTTGATACAGTAAAAGCAAACGCAGCCTATGTTCCACCTTATGGTTCCGGCGCTACCTTGTATATCCGTCCTTATATGTTTGGAAGTAACCCTGTTATTGGAGTAAAGCCTGCAGATGAATATCAGTTCCGTATTTTCGTTACACCAGTAGGTCCTTACTTTAAAGGAGGGGTTAAGCCACTTACTATCCGCGTCAGTGACTTTGACCGGGCTGCGCCTCATGGAACCGGCCACATTAAGGCTGGACTGAACTATGCTATGAGCCTTCACGCTATTATGGATGCCCATAATCAGGGCTTTGATGAAAACATGTACCTGGATGCAGGTACCAGAACAAAGGTAGAAGAAACCGGCGGCGCAAACTTCTTATTTATCACAAAAGAGGGAAAAGTTGTCACACCGAAATCCAACAGCATTCTGCCTTCCATTACCCGCCGCTCTCTCATGTATGTAGCAAAAGAATACCTGGGTCTGGAAGTAAAAGAACGTGAGGTATACCTGGAAGAGGTAAAAGATTTCGCCGAATGCGGACTGTGCGGTACTGCTGCAGTCATCTCTCCTGTGGGCAAAATCGTAGACCACGGAAAAGAAATCTGCTTCCCAAGCGGCATGGAGGCTATGGGACCGGTGACACAGAAACTCTATGATACCTTAACCGGTATTCAGATGGGTCGGCTGGAAGCGCCGGAGGCTGGCTGAAGGTCATTGAATAACAAAATCTGAATTTATATAAAGGCCTCCTGTATCACGCTAATATATCAGGTGATACAGGAGACCTTCTTTTGTTACACTTTTACTTATATCCGTTTCGCCCAGATAAACCCATGAGCCGGAATGAATACATCTTTTAATTCTACTGTTTCTCCACTTATCAGATTCTTATAGTTTCCTTCTTCCTGCATCCATGCAGTTCTGTCTTTGCTGCTGAAATTGAAAATCCCAAAAAATTTCTCCCCGGCCTTTTCTCTCATAATACAAAGAATCCCATTGTCATGCACATCATAGGTATACACGCTGGCAGAAGAATCAAATACCGCTTCTGTTTTTCGCAGTCTTTCCAGTTTTGTCAACCCTTGGAATACTTTTCCTTCTACAGTAGAAATATCGTTTCTGTTCTTTGCAAGTTCCCAGTGAAATGCACCTCTGTGAATATAGCGGGAATCCTCTTGCTTCAATGGGTTCTCTTTATAGGTATAATCATTCACCTGTGCAATCTCATCCCCGCTGTACAGCATAGGAATTCCTGACTGTGTAAGCATATACGCATGAAGCATAACATCTAACCGGATAGCTGCCTCCATTTTTGTTTCATTTCTTTCAAATCCCGCACTTTCCACACCGCACATAGAAGCTGTTGTTCCACAAAACCTTGCATCCTGTGTTACCGGGTCATCATTATAAAGCTCTCCTCTGCTGACACTTCCTTCATATCTGCCTGTATAGAAATCATTTAAAAATCTCTTATGGAGCACTTCTTCCATACCCCAGCTTTTCAGGGTGCCAAAATCCAGCCCCCAGCCAATATCATCATGGCACCGGAGATAATTCAAAAATGTATATTCTTTGGGCAGCTGGTTCACAACATCCATCTGCTGCTTTAAAAGGCGGATATCCTCTGTGGCAAGGCTATGCCAGGTAGTTGCCATGGTCGTCACATTATAGAGCATATGACACTCCGGCTTCTCTACAGTTCCGAAATAAGGCACTACTTTTTCTGGCTCCATAACCACTTCTCCCAAAAGGATTACACTTGGACACACAATTTCCCCAATGATACGCATCATACGCACAATAGTATGCACTCTTTCCAGATTTCTGCATGAGGTTCCTAATTCTTTCCAGATATACGGTACTGCATCAATACGTACAATATCAATTCCCTGATTTGCCAGAAACAGGAAATTGTACATCATTTCATTAAACACTCTTGGATTTTTATAATTTAAGTCCCATTGATAAGGATAAAAGGTAGTGAGTACATACTGTTTCATTTCTGGCAGATAAGTAAAGTTTCCAGGCGCTGTAGCAGGGAATACCTGAGGCACTGTTTCCTCATATTTTTCTGGGATTTCATTGCTGTCATAGAAAAAGTAGCGGCTCATATACTCCCCGTCACCCTGTCTTGCGCGCTTTGCCCACTCGTGGTCCTCGGACGTATGATTCATCACAAAATCCATGCACACATTCATGTCTTTTTGATGACATTTCTCTGTAAGCTCTGCCAAATCTTCTATGGTGCCAAGCTCCGGCTTCACCTTGCGGAAATCTGCCACTGCATAGCCTCCGTCAGAGCGTCCCTGTGGGGAATCCAAAAATGGCATCAAATGGGCACAGTTTACATTACAAGATTTTAAGTAATCCAGCTTTTCCTGAACCCCTTTTATATTCCCCGCAAAATTATCAATGTAGAGCATCATCCCAAGCATATCATTTTTCTTAAACCAGTCTGGATTTTTTTCTCTTTTATCATCCCTGCTTTTCAGCCCGGCTTTTCTATTCTGATAATACTCATACATCTGGGAAGTAAGTTCCGCAAACATCGATTCATTTCCATATAATTCCATGTATAACCATTTCAACTCATCATGATGCCTGGACAGCCTTTTCTGAAACGCATTATCTCTTTTTCTCATAGCCCTTCTCCTCTCCTGTTAATAGTTTTCCTATGGAACCTGTAAGCTGTTTTTTCAAGTCGTATACTACATGGCTTAATACATATTGTCCTTCGTTTACAAAAATTTCTATAAGATTTTCATCCACAATAATATCCAAATCATATCTGCCACCCAGTTTTGGCGTCTTTGCTGTCCTTCTGAAGCCAGATAAGGAATCAAATACCTGTGTTCTGTCTCCCTTTACACAATCTTCTTCAATGGTAATCTGATACCCTCCAACATCTATGTTTTCCCCCTCTTTTAAAGTGGTCTTAATGCGGAAAGGTCTGCTCCAGTCTAGTTTCCTCCTGTCCGTAACTTCTCTGGACAGATACCGGTCTGTCTGTGGATGGATTTTGTAAAAAATGTGTCCCTTCTCAATTTCAATCACCCTTGGTGTACACATCATTCCATTCCACGTACTACGCTCTCCTACACCTTCCACAGGCTTTGGCATACGCATCCACGCCATCATCACACGATTTCCGTCTTTATCCACATTGGTCTGAGGCGCATACAAATCCAGCCCATAATCAATAAATCGATAGGTATCCGGCATAGAAAGTTCGCATTTTCCCTCCTGAAATTCTGCCAAAGCACAAATCGCATTATGCGCATATTCCAGTCCGTCTTCCAAAATATTCATGGGTGAGCCCTGAAACACATACTGCCCCTGTACTTCAAAAAGATCCGGACATTCCAGAATACTTCCGAAATTTTTATGAGTATACTGGGTAATATATTCCCACTCTGTGCCATCCTGGCTTTTGTAAAACAGAACCCGTCCCTTTGTGCCTGAAATGGTACTTCCCAAAATCATATAGTATGAGTTCTGGTACTTCCATACCTTGGGGTCTCTGGTATGGGTACCGTGTCCGATTTTCTCATCCTGAAGAACCGGTATTATCTGTTTCTTGGCATTCTTATTATCAAAAGAAAACCCATCTTCTGAAATCAGCATAGCCTGGCTGGTAACAAAGTTCTCATTTTTTGCATGATGGATATTCTCTTCCTCCTCTTCCAGATACCTCACTGCAGAATAATAAAGATATAATTTTCCATCCTTTTCCAGAGCGCTTCCCGAAAAAATCCCATTTCTGTCATATGGTTTTGTAGGATATAGCGCCACTTTCAAATGTGTCCAATGCAGCAAATCCTCACTTACTGCATGTCCCCAGTGCATGGTTCCCCATTCTGGTGCAAAAGGAAAATACTGATAAAATAAATGATATTTTCCTTTATAATAAATAAATCCGTTTGGGTCATTAATCCAGTTTCCAGGTGCTTTTATATGTAATGTGTCTTTTATCATAACCAGATACTCCCTTTTCCAAAATACTGCTGTTATTTCACTGCGCCTGCTACAACACCACTGATAATCTGTTTCTGAAGAATAACATAAAGCACTAAAATAGGAATCACGCAAAGCAGCAAGCCGGCCATAATGGTTCCGTAATCTGCGGAATAGGTTCCATAGAAGCTATAAGTAGACAGTGGCAAAGTAAGAAGTTTCTTATCTGTTAAAACCAGAGATGGCAAAAGGAAATCATTCCAAAACGCATGGAATTTAAAATTGCCATGGTGGAAATAATAGGTTTCAAGAGAGGAAACACAACTTTAAAATACGTCTGTCTGTGGGTACAGCCATCAATATAGGCTGCTTCCTCCAGAGCCACAGGAACACTTCCTTTAATGAAGCCATGGAACATAAACACAGACATTGCCATAGAAAAACCTGTATGCATAAAAATTAATGTTGCTCTATGATTCAGAACATTCAGCGTGCCTCCATAAATGCTTACCAGCGGAATCATAATTGCCTGAAAAGGAATAATCATAGATGCCACCATAAAAGAAAAGGTCAGCTTGGAAATTTTATTGTTATGGCGCACAATATAGTATGCCAGCATAGATGCCAGTAATGTTACCAGCACAGTGGCTGTAACCGTTACAATCAGGGAATTTCCAAAAGCCCTTGGAAAGTCCATCTGTGTAAATGCCTTTACAAAATTATCAAAAGATAACCCCTTTATGGTAAACAGCCAGGAAAATGGACTTTTAATAATATCTCTTTTCTGTTTCAGGGAGTTAATCAACACCATGACAAAAGGAACATATATGCTGCAAACAAAACCAGTAATACTGCTGTAGAAAGCATATTGGTTATTTTTTTCTTCATTACGCTTCAACCTCCCTCTTCTTTGTGAAATATACCTGTAAGCCACTGATGCAGGCTACAATAATAAATAAGATAAATGCTTCAGCCTGTCCTACGCCAAACTGTCTGGATGTAAAAGCTTTTTCATAGACATGCATGGCTGCCATTTCAGTAGTTCCGTATGGAGCGCCTGCGGTCAATGAAAGGTTTACATCATATACCATAAATGCCCTGGATAAGGTAAGAAACAGGCAAATAGTAATGGAAGACATCATAAGAGGCATAATAATATTTTTTAATTTTACCCAGCCTGAAGCTCCGTCAATACTGGCTGCTTCCATAACATCTTTGCTCAGTCCCATAAATCCAGCCACATAAATTAAAATCATATATCCGGAAAGCTGCCATACGGAAACCACAACCAGCGCCAGAAAGGCTTTGTCCGGATCAGACAGCCAGGAGGCTTCAAAAAAAGACCATCCTGTACTCTCGCCGATGTTTACAAAGACTCTCGAAAATACAAACTGCCAGATATATCCCAGGACAATACCACCGATTAAGTTTGGTGTAAAAAAGCCTGCCCGGAAGAAATTCTGTCCTTTGATTCCCCTTGTAAGCAGATAAGCAATCGCAAAAGCCAATACATTCACCAGAATTACTACTGCAATGACATATTTAAAAGTCAGAGCCAATGAACTCCAAAACTGAGTTTCCTTCATAACCCCGGCAAAGTTAACAAGTCCGATAAAATTTTTCTCCTTTGACACACCATTCCAGTCTGTCAGAGTAAGATATACCCCGTACAGGAACGGTACCATTACCACTGCAATGAAACAAAATAATCCCGGTAATGCAAATATACAGAAGTCTTTTTTGTTATTACTTGATTTCATAGATTTCTCCCCTTTCTCTGACTATTTCTGCTCTGCCCAATATTTTTCAATAGCTTGCGCTACTTCCTCCCTGCCGCTTCTTCCAGCCAGATATTTCTGCATAGCTGCTCCAAGCACTGCCCAATGGTCATTTGGCACAATAGCAGAAGCATTAAAGGTTTTTCCTTCATGAACTTTCTCATAAATATCGCGACTTAATGGGTCTTTTGGCTCATAAGAATTATTCTGGAACGGTGGAATAAGGCTTGCTGACTTCACAATCATCTGCTGTCCGATTTCACTGTAAACAATCCAGTTGAGAAACTCCTTGGCCGCCGCTTTTTCCTTTTCCGTAGCCATCTGTCCGTCTATCATCACCTGTTTAGATGGAGAAGCCTGAATCCTGGAGTTTACAAAATCCTCCGGGTCATTATTCAAAAAGTAAGGCAGGAAACCATATTCATCTTCTTTCTCAGCTCCTGCTTCTTCCAGGTTCGGCCATGCCCAGTTTCCATTAAACCAAAACGCAGTCTTACCATCTGCAAGATCAATAGCCATTTCATCATAATCTGCTCCCAGCGGGTCCGCTTTTGCAACGTTGTATTCTTTCAATACGTCAAACATATCCAGGAATTGTCCTAAACGGTCATAATTTTTTAAATCCAGCGTACCATCTTTGATACTCTCAATAACAGCCTGGGTTCCCGGTGAGGTTCCATCCTCTGTTTCATAAATATACTGAAGCTGATGTGCGCCTAAGGACCAGTCTTCTTTTGCCACAGAGATTGGACGTTCCATTCCAGCCTTTCTCAGTTCTTCCAAAAGCTCCTTAAATTCATCCAGTGTGGTAATGGACTCAGTATGAAATTCTTTTCCAAGAGTCTCCTCAATCACAGCTTTGTTATAGATCATGCCTCTTCCCTCTATACACAGTGGGAAACTGTACACCTTACCATTGACCTTGGTCATATACTCCTCTGCTTCCTGAATCCACCGTTCCGAGGAAAGCTCCAGAGCCTTTTCTTCTGCCAGTGCAATCACATCCGTTGTATCCAGAACCGCCATGGTTGCCGGTGTTCCGGAATTATAAAGGCTTACCACTTTTGTATAAGGTGAATCACCGTCTGTTACCGGCATTACCTCAATATGTACCCCTGATTTTTCTTCAAACTGTATTGCCATTTCCTCCAGAGCATTCTGAATCTCTGCCTTGGAATTTAACAGGGTAATACTTGTTCCCTCCAAACTTGCATCATACTGGAAAGTATCTATGGAGGTATCAATAACCTCTCTCTCCTCCACTTCATTTGGATCATCCGGGTCACTGGCGAACCCAAAAGTACATCCCGCAAGGATTGCAGATGCCATGACAGCGGCAAGTGAAAATGCTATTATTTTGGTCGCTACTGTTTTCTTCATTTTTTCCTCCTCGTTTTTCGTATTTTCCTATCTTCTCTTTATTCTTCTTTCTGTTTTATAACCGGTAAAGTAACCGGTTACTTTATATTTTTATACTAGCACAACCCTTTCTCTTCGTCAATCATTTGGAGCACCTTTTTTCTCCTGTTTTTTAACTTTGTAAAAAGTGTCTGATTTCCTTTCTTCTACTTTGGTAACAATACACAAAACCGGTTACTTAACCGATTACTCCTTGTTCTCCTTTCAGGTTTCTGTTATACTTTTATTAATCACAATTCAACACAATCAATGGAAAGAAAAGAGGTTCTTATGAGACGAAAAAAAAATGTGACCTTTGATGACATTGCAAAATATACAAATTTTTCTAAAACCACCATTTCCCGGTATTTCAACAACCCAGATTCCCTTACCCTGGAAAACCAGGAAATTATCTCCAAAGCCCTGGTGGATTTAGATTATAAGGAGAACAAAGTTGCGCGGATTCTGGCAAATGGAAATACAGAATTCATTGGCATCCTCATTCCCAACCTGCACAACCACTATTATTCAGAAATGCTGAATCAGATTCTTCAGACCTATGAACAGTTTGGTTATAAATTCCTGGTGTTTATTGGAAATGGACATGCTGATACAGAGCGCCAGTATATTCAGGAACTGCTTGCATACAAAATTGAAGGCTGATTATTTTAAGCGATGTCATTCCCTCTAAGGAACTGGCAGATTTGCACCTTCCAATTGTTACCATTGAACGGGAAGACCAGTATGTGTGCAGCGTAAATACAGACAATTATATGGGAGGCGTACAGGCTACCAGTCTTCTGGCCAGCCATAATTGTGATGTTTTTATTCATGTGAATAGTCCTACTGCGCCGGAAGTTCCTGCGTATGGACGTATTAATGGATTTCTGAGTATCTGTAAGGAGAAAAAACTACCGCACCGGATTATTTACAAAGAGTTTGGAAATACTTATGATTCTATACGAACAAACATGATAGATGTGCTGAATGAACTGGAAAGGAATTACCCGAATCAGAAAAAGGGGGTTTTCATCTCCAGTGATACCCATGCTAATGTATTTTTAAACCTTCTGATTCAGAGATACGGCAGCCTTCCCTCGGATTACTACCTTGTGGGCTTTGATGATTCCCCCATCTCTACCGAAGCTGTTATTCCTATTAGTACAGTCGGACAGCATATTGACCAAATTGCCCACGAAGCTGTAAAACTGTTAGTGGAACAAATGAATGAGCGGAAAAAGCGGAAACCTATTCCTTTAGAAAAGCCTATACACAAAGTGATTACACCTTATTTAATCCGCAGGGAAACCACAGAAAAGACAAAGGTATCAGCTGCTACTGATTGTTAAGCTTTTAATGTTGAGCAAGGGCTATCTGGAAATAGACAGCCCCTTGCTATTTCCCCAACGCCTCAAACATCCACTTCTTGTAAGCCTCAACTCCAGGCTGGTCAAATGGATTTACCCCAAGAATTCTGGCAGACACATAGCAGGAAAACATAAAGAAATAAAACAACTGTCCAAAATGATACTCATCCATTCTCTCCACTTCCAGAATCAGACAGGGCAGTTTTTCTCTGTGCGCCTTTACTGTTGCATGAAAAGAAGCTTTATTCATCTCCCAGAAGTCTTTTCCATTGAGATAATCAAAGAAATCCTCCACCTGGTCTTTTTCTGCAAACAGAGAAGCGTTTTGCTCCTGCACATCCAGAAAAGTTTCAAACATCAAAGGAGCTCCATCCTGAATATACTGACCCACTGCATGGAGTTCTTCACAAAATTCTGCTGCAACCGGAAAAATACCTTTGTTCTCTTTCCCTTCTGATTCTCCAAAAAGCTGTACCCACCATTTGTAAAACCAGCGAAACTGAGGCTCGAATCCAGTGAGCAGTTCCAGGGAATATCCTTTTTTGTAATACATATTCCTGATGCACGCATATTGCCAGGCAATATTTCCGTTACTTTCATCCAAAAGTAACTGCTTTTCCATATCAGCAGCTCCTTTTACAAGCTTTTGGATATCAATTCCCGCTACAGCCATGGGAAGCAGTCCAACACTTGTAATTGCCGAAAATCTGCCTCCCACATTTTCCGGAAATTCCAAAAACGTATATCCATGCTGCTCACATATTCGTTCCAGAGAACTCCCCTTGCTGCCTGTGGCAATAATCCTTTTTCCCGCTTCTTCTCCATATTTTTTATACAAGAATTTTCGCAGAACCCGGAAAGAAGCACCTGGCTCCAGGGTTTCAAAGTTTTTCGCAATGCAATCCACATAAACTGATTTTCCTTCTAACTTCTGAAGCATCTGGTTCAATGCATAGGGTGATAAGGTATTCCCCGCATACAAAATCTCTGTTTTCTGATCTGTCTGCAAAGCTTTAATAACGGAACGCGCTGCATTATTTGAGCCGCCTACTCCTACCAGTACAAACACATCGGCCTCTTCCCTGATTTTAGAAGCCAGCTTTTTAAGGGCAGCTACCTGCCTTTCGCAAGCCCACTCTTGTGTATGGAACCATCCAAGGGAATCCTGATACTTTGATTCTCCCTTGAGGATATCTCTTAAAATGCCTCTTTTTTCCTCCATACATACTCTCAATTCCTTCTCAATTTCCTGGTTTTTATCTTCGATTCTTAATTTCAGCACGTTCTTCACCTCATCTTGTATGTTCTATTCTGTCCTTATTCTTCTACTGCTTCCAAAAGCTGTTTTAAGGTATCTTCTGTCACCATGTAATTCTCATCTGCTGAACGTGTCTCCCCTACCATAAAGCTAACTGCAAATCCATCTTCTGTAAGATACCATGCACAGTATTCATTTACATACTCTTCTCCGTTTTTACATCTAAGGGAAGCATATTTTGCCTCTTTATCTCCTACGGAAAGCTCCACAGGTTCCTGATAAACGATATCGGAAAATTCTTCTTTCATCTCATAAATCTCTTTATTTCCCTTAATAGACGCCAAAATATCTTCCTCTGTATATTCGTCCACCTCTTCCATCGAATATATAACGGTTACTACAGATTCACTTTCCGTCTGTGGCAAATATTCAAACATCAGACTGTCATTACTGGAGTAATCAATAATTTGAAATGGTTCTACTGTCTTTACAGAAACCTCTTTTTTCTCTTCCCAGTCTGTAAGAATATAGTTTCCGTTGTCATCAGTACGAAGATCCGCAGACACTTCCTCCTCTTCTTCCGGCTCTTCACCCAGATCCAGGTCTCCTGTCCAGTCATCTCCTAAATCATCTGTCAGCTCTTCTGCATCCAGCGCTTCTTTTGGAATCTCAATTTTATCGATCTTATCGTATTCTTTATATTCCATTTTTAAATTTAGATTTTTTAAATAAGCGGCTGCACCGTCTTCCGGCTGCGGAGCATCTTTCACCTGAATCTGAAGCGCTGCCGGCAGCTTACTGTCTTTGTAAATCCAGATAGAAATTTTGGCTTTTACGTCGGACCAGTCCATATCCTGCATTTCTTCTCCTGCTGCATCTAAGACCCCGGACTCTCCAAGTTCATCTCCCTCTATGGTTCCTGTCATTTTATAAGCTTTTTTTCCATTCACCTCTACCAGGTCTTTTTCCAGTTCCAGTCCCTCTGCGGAGAAAGAATCCAGATTCGCCAGGGCTTCCGCTACATCTTCACTTTTCTCCTCTTCGTATTTCTGCCAGGTTCCGTTTGTCATGGAATATACGGTAAACTTATCTCCCTCTTTATTCTCCTCACCATACATTTCCATATCCATATTCAGGCCCATAAAATCCATTCCCATGCTGCCCTTTAAATGATACGCATCCGGATTTTGTGTCATTTGCATATCCATTTGAAGGTTCATATCCATCTCCATGCTGACTCCGCTTTGAGCCATTCCCATGGTCATATCCATTTCCATAGAACCGTCAACAGATTTCGCCTCTGCCTGCTTTTTAACTGCTTCCTTTAAAATGCTGTCTGGTGTCTCTTTTTTGCATCCTGTGCCCATAACAACTACAGCGGTCAGCCCTCCAAGAATCATCATTTGTGTCCATTTTTGTTTCATACGCACTTCTCCTTTTTCATATTATTTTTCTTTTTAATCTAAACAGGCTGGCAAATATGCTTTTCACATTTTATGCCAGCCTGCTGGTTTCTATTTATTCAGTTTTCAGCCCATACATGGGTGGCAATGTCCATATGCATCCATGCAGTCCTCTTCCGGATTCTTCATGCAAAGATGAACAGCAGCTTTCTTAAAGGTCATTGGCAGTGCCAAAATGTTTGGATTTTCTCCTACAAATTTCTTCTTGGCATCTTCCAGAGCTTCTTCAAAAGTTGCTCTTGTTTTCAATCCCATACCTCTTGCATATCCAGGTTCCTGAGCGCCTACAATGTAGATTGCGCTAGTGTTCATTTCTGCAATATGTCCACAGGAAATCATACTAAAACCGTGGAATGGATGGAACGCATTAGTAAAACGATACTTCTGATATATTCTTCATTGGTTGCAAAATATTCTCCATAACGGTTCATATCCGGCAGAGTATTCATGTAATCATGCTGGAACAAATCATACATTTCTCTTAAATAAGGCCATAATTCATCATGGAAAAATCCGTTGCACAGAGAAGAACAAATAATTACACAGTTATCACTCATAATACGTTTATATCTCAACACCTGTGCGCTTAAAGCCTGCATCATCATGATTGGGTTTGTGCCCATACCGTCACCATAGTGGAATTTCTGAGGCATACCAAATACCAGAACATCATATTTCTTTTCAGCAGTGTACATAGGTTCTCTTGTCAGCCAGCTTCCAGCTTTCCGGCATCATCACTTTTGCATATCCGGAATAAATAGCAATCTGTCTGGAATTGGTATCCAGTACAGCGTCACAGCAGAAGAAAGGATGTCCCATTTTTTCTTCCATATGCATGGAGATTTCATCAAATTTATTTCTCATAAGACTGCCGCCATTTACCGGTGTGAAGTCTTTTCTGTGCATAACAGATGGTACATGATGGCTTGCAATGCTCTTCCAGTTGGTAATACCGGTAGCGCTGTGTTTGTAACCGCCTGAATATCCTCCATAAGGATTTCCCTGTACATGACCAATGAGAATGGGAATATCACATTCAAACACGTATTTGTTCATAAATACCGGGTCACCGCGTTTTGTAGTGCCAAGGTCTACCATATGGTCTTTATCTTCACTGTCGTGGCTGATAATCTGACCTGTATGCCAGAACTCGTTAAATAATTCTTCTCCGAAAATCGCCTTTGCATCAGACTCTTTACTTCTTGGGTGAAGACCATTGGAAATAATAAATAAAATATCCTTTTTTTCTACTCCTGCTGCATATAATTCTTCCAGAATGTATTTAATACTTAATTTTCTGTGGCTTGTAGCCTGTTCACCGCCCTTTACACGGTCTGGAACAACAAAGGTAACTGTGCTTCCTTTGTGCGCCAGTTCTGTTAAAGTAGGCATTCCAATAGGATGTGCCAGGCTTTCCAGATATGCCTCTTTTAGCTTATCTTCCGGGATATAATCCGGGTCTTTCACTGTCTCACCGGGAATAAAAATGTCTGTGCTATCTGGCAGTTCTGCTGCCATAGTTCCCTGTCCGTATTCAAATTCTAATTTCATAGTATTTTTCCTCCTGCCTGGTTTAGTTGTTCATATACAAAGAAATAATTTCCAGATATTCTTCTGGATAATATCCAATTTCTCCCTGGAATCTGGTCAGAGCAATCAGTCCACCGTCGATTTCCGGAATGGATGCCAGCATAGCTGCATTATCCTGTTTCAGACCGCCTCCATATACAATATCCATGCCATCTGTTTTTTCTTTTACAAATCTGGCAATTTTGGTAATGTATTCTTTATCTGCCGGAGTTTTTCCAGGTCCAATGGACCATACCGGTTCGTAAGCAATGGTTACCATAGATTTATCTACATCCTGAAGTCCTATTTCTAATTGTTCTCCCAGAACCTCCTGCCACTGTTCCTGCTCTTCGCTTTTCTCTCCTATACAGTATAACACTTTCATCCCCTGAGATACAGCACATTTTACTTCCTGATTTAAAATTCTGTTTACTGCTTTTGTATCTTTGCACCCTGCTTCTGCCAAAATACCAGTTAAATTATTTCGCTCTTCACAGTGTCCGATAATCACAGCTTCACAGCCTGCCGCTTTCATAGCTGCCGCCGGTCTTCCTGTGGTAAATGCACCAAAATTTCCTCCCGGCTGTACGTCATTTCGGAATACTCCCTGGCATCCAATCTGTACCGGGCTTCCTTCTGTCTTTGCACCTGCAGCAGAAAACAGGTGAATCTCAGGGAAAAACATGGCAAATTCCACATCTTCTTTGTTATACTGCTTCAAAGTTTCCTGTGTTTCCTTTACAATATAACTTCCCCATTCTCTTATATCCGCAATTCTGTTTACACCGCCAAGGTTGGCCGGTACATCAAATCTTTTTAAATTCAGATAGATATGTTTCATTTTCTTTTTTCCTTTCTATCGTTTATTTTTTTCCGTAAAATCCGTTAAAAGATATCATATCCGGAAGCTCCTCTCCAATCAGAGGTCTGCACCAGTCCAGAAATGCCTGAGTAACCCCATTGCCCTCTGCATTGATATATTCATCCGGCATGGTTCTCTCATACATCATGACTTCATCAATATCCACCAGAAAATCCTCTATTTCATACGGATTTTCAGAAACCCGGCGGAAAGCTACCATTTTGCCGGATTCTCCATTTAAGGCAGCGCGGCAGGCTTTTTCTCCCGCAAGCTGCGCTTCTTCGCAGTCTACCGGACTTTGCAATCCTATGGATGCTCTTCCCAGAAGTCCCGGTTTTTCTCCTCTTGCCTTGTATCCAAGTTTTTGAATCACCAGATTTGCCAGATGGGAACTGACGTCTCCAAAGTAAGTAGCCCGTTCTGTTTTAAAGACTGGTTTTACAATAGGCTTTCCGTCTTTGTCCGTCAAACCTTCGCTGGCTACCACCACAATACCGCTTTTCTCCTTTAGCTTTTCCTCTACATCTTTGATAAACTGTTCCTCATCAAAAGGTCTTTCCGGCAGATAAATCAAATCCGGTCCATATCCCTTTTCCCCTGCCAATGCGCTGGCTGCAGTAATCCAGCCTGCATTTCGTCCGAAGCTTCCATAACTACCACATGAATAGGAAGAGAACGTACATCTGCACAAAGCTCTTCTGCACAGGCTGCAATATATCTTGCGGCGCTTCCAAATCCAGGACTGTGATCCGTTACTGCAATATCATTATCAGTAGTTTTGGGAATCCCCATAACCCGGATGTCCAGATTTCTTGCCTGACAGGTTTTATGTAGTTTTCCACAGGTATCCATGGTTCCGTTTCCACCATTAAACAGTACATATTTAATTTCTCTCTTTACCAAGATATCTGCCATTTTTTCATAATCTTCCTGCCAGATCGGGTCTCTGGAGGTTCCGATTGCAGTTCCCGGTGTCTGAAGTAACAGTTTCAGTTTTTCTTCCGGTACCTTCTCTAATTCCAGAAATTTTTCTTCCAGGACACCGCCTGTTCCATTTTCAGCTCCATAAATATGGTCCAGTTTTCCATAACGTCTCGCCTCTGTAACAGCCCCATACAAAGAAGCATTTAAAACTGCTGTAGGACCTCCTCCGTGGACAATTAATAAATTTTCTGCCATGTTATTCTTCCTTTCCTTATTACAAATTGCTTCTGTTAGAGTTTCATACCAGAAGTTCTTTGTCATAGGGAAAACAAAAGTTTTCCCTATGACAAAGAACACCCTGCAGCATAGTTGCTGCAGGGTCCCCTAAACTTCTCATCGTTTTCTGCAGTCGCACGTGGCAAACGATTTTCTTATTTTCCTGCTTCTTCCATAATGTCAAACAGTACGTAATCTTCTACCGGAACTTCTGTTTCCACTTTTCCTGCACTGATGAAGTTTTCCTGCTGAATTTCATAGTAACCTTTTACGCTGCCGTCTTCTACCTGTTTCAGTAATTCTTCAGATGTCAGCCATGCACCGTCTGTTGTCTGTCCTAATGCAGTTTCTACATCTGTTTTTGTCTCATCTGCTACATATCCTGCAACTTCTTCATAATTTTCTTCTTTTGCACCAAAGTCCATTGCTTTATACAGTGCTTTTGTGAATCTTACAAGAAGGTCTTTGTTCTTTTCTGCATATTCTGGCATACATACCCAGCTTGCAGGGTCTGCTGCGATATCAGAGAAGTCTGTATTTGTAACAAAAATTTCTACATCATCGCCTAACTCATCTGTGATAACCTTTGTATTTGGTGACCATGGAGCACAGGCATCAATAGAACCGGAAATCATAGCGCTTGGCATATTGGTAACTTCCATGTTATATGGTTCAATGTCATCCATAGTAAGACCTACAGATTCCAAAGCACGAAGTAAGATTGTTTCTGATGATGTACCGGATGCATAAGCAACTTTTTTGCCTTTTAAGTCTTCCAGAGAGTTTACACCTTTGGATTTCAGACCCATAACACAGTCTGCATCACCTAACTGCTGGAAGCAGAAAACATCTACATTTCCCTGAATTGCCAGTGTATGAGCTCCAGGTCCAATATAAGCAACATCCATGGAACCACCTTCCATAGCTGCGATTTCAGTAGGACCATCATCAAATTTTGTAAGTTCTACTTCAATACCTTCTTCTTCAAAATAGCCTTTTTCCTGTGCTGTCTTTACTACCCACAGAGAAGCGTAGTTTGGCATATACGCAACTTTTACTTTGTCTAATTCTTTCTTTTCCTCTTCTTTTCCAGCCTCTGCTGAAGCTTCTTTCTTCTCTTCGGGAGCTTCTTTTTCTCCACCGCCGCCGCAGCCTGCTAACATAGTCATTGCGGTTGCTGCTGCCAGAACCATTGCTAATAATTTCTTCTTCATGAAAAAATCCTCCTTAAAAAATATAGTTTATCTCCTCACAGGTCGCCCCTTGTAAGCTCTACTTTCTAACTTCCAAATATTCCTGATATACCTGACCCCAGATATAATTCTTAAGTTCAATAAAACGATCACTCATTTTTGTTTCCTGATCTCTTGGATATGGAATATCAATATCTACCACTTCTTTGATACGTCCCGGACGAGCACTCATAATCACAACTCTTGTTGCCAGCACAATTGCTTCTTCAATATCATGGGTTACAAAGAAGCAGGTTTTATGTTCTTCTTCCCACGCTTTCAAAAGTTCTGTCTGAAGCTGTGTTCTTGTCTGTGCGTCCAATGCTCCAAAAGGTTCATCCATAAGCAGTACTTCCGGATTCATGGCATACGCCCTTGCAATGGCAACCCTCTGCTTCATACCACCAGATAATTCTTTTGGATAAGAATCAGCAAATTTTTCAAGTTCTACCATTTTCAAGTATTTTGTTGAAATTGCTTCGCATTCCTCTTTAGACATCCCCTTTAATTTTAAACCAAATTCTACGTTCTTTCTAACAGTCAACCATGGGAACAATGCATACTGCTGGAATACCACACCTCTGTCTGTTCCTGTTCCTTTAATGGGATTGCCATCTACCAGAACCTGACCTGCTGTAGGCTCTAAAAGTCCGGCAATGATGTTCAGCAATGTTGACTTTCCACAACCGGATGGCCCGATTACGCAGATGAATTCATTTTCCTTAATATCAAAATCTACACCGTTCAGGGCAACCACTTCACCTTTTCGAGTATTATATTTTTTTTCGATTCCCTGAATACTTACTTTTATATTTCCCTCTTTTCCTGCCATCCTGTTAACTTCCTTTCAAAGAATTTAAGAACTTTTTCTGCAATCATTCCGATTACACCGATAATAATGATGTAAAGTAACATTGGTGTTGTCTCATAGGAGTTTGCCAGAGATTTAATTCTCATACCAAGACCTGCAATAGCTCCTGTAGATTCTGCCGCAATCAAAGTTGTCAGCGCTGTTGAAATACCAACCTTACTGCTGTGATAATAAATGGTGTTGTTGCAGGGAAAATAACTTCACAAATAACTGAGCATCATTTGCACCTAACACTCTTGCTGCTTTGATCAATGTTTCATCTACATTGATAACACCCTGGAAAATCGTAACTGTCATAATCAAAAATGTTGCTAAGCAAATAACAATAATCTGTGGTGTACGTCCTACACCTACCCCGATTACTACCAACGGTACATATGCCAGTGGTGGGATGTTTCTGATAAACTGAATCCATGGCTCTAATATGTATCTTACCGGTCTGTACCATGCCATTAAGAATGCTACCGGAACTGAAATCACAAATCCAAGTGCAAATCCCCAGAATACAGAAATCAGACTGCTTCCAATATCCTGCAGCAAGATTCCTCTTTCTCCCTGCATTAAACCAATGGACTTCAACACCTCAATCGCATTAGGAAAACATCTGGCTGTCTGTGGTGTAACAGACAACAGTGTCCACACAAGAATTGCAACAATAAAGGAAATTAAAAGCCATATTCCTTTTGGTATTTTGCTAATAAAATCAGCACCGTTCTTGTTTTTCTTCCCCATTTTTAACCTCCGCTTTCTTTTGTTTCGGTATTTCGCACCAAAACACAACTCTTATTTGTTTTTCTATGGACATTATCCCTATATAGGTTTCTTTTCAACTATATTTTAAGCAAACGTTTGACTTGTTTGTGTACTTTTCTTTCTATTCAATGTCTTAAAAATTCAGTTTCAGTAAAAAGAAACAAAAAAATGAGCAGCGCGTCTTTAAAATCGCACTGCTCAAACCGTTTTTATGTGCATTTTGCACAGTTTATGAATTTATTTACATTTTTTATAACGCTCTGCCATTTCTTCCAGAGAAACCTGCTCAACCAGAGGAGCTTTTCCGAAAGAGCCAAACTCAACAATTAAGGTTCCAATAGCTTCTTTTACGCCTTTTTCAATAACAGATACCAAATCTGCAGTATCCTGATCCGGAATATTGCCATACATAACTGTATCCATAATTGGAGGCAGGAAAGCTCTTGGATCAAACTGCTCTTTCTTTTCTTCCAAAAGCTGGTACACCTTTCCGATGGATGCACTGTCTCTCTTAGCTGGATTTTGATGGAAGAATTCCTTCATATTTCTAGTAACTGCCAGACGAATATCTGTATCTACATTAATCTTTCCAATTCCACATGGAATGGCTGCTTTCAACTCTTCAATAGAAATTCCATATGCATTTTGAATATTTCCACCCAACGCATTAATTTCGTCTACAATATATCTTGGCACTGTAGAAGAACCGTGAGACACCAGAACACCAAAAAGGTTTTCATGCATCATGCATTCTTTAATGGCAATCGCAATTTCTTTTCTCAGTTTTACATCTTTTCCCTTGGAAGCACCATGCATGGTTCCGTAAGAAATAGCCAAGGCATCGCAACCTGTTTTCTTAAAGAATTCTACTGCTTTTAAAGGATTGGTATAAGTAGAAGTTGCAGAAAATACGTGGTCTTCCACACCTGCCAAAACGCCAAGCTCGCCTTCTACAGAAACGCCTCTTTCATGAGCATATTTTACCACTTCTCTGGTCAGCTCCACATTTTCTTCAAAAGGAAGAGAGGAACCATCAATCATAACGGATGTATATCCGCCTTCAATCGCTGCCACACAAGAATCAAAATTTTTACCATGATCTAAGTGGAGAACAACTGGAATAGAGGATTCTTCCGCATATTTTTTTACAGCAGCTGCAATATTTTTTGCTCCAATCTTTTTATCCTCTAAAGTTGCATTCTGGAAATCAGTACGTCCTCCCATGAATCCGTTTGCTAAATCTGCCCCCTGCAAAATAGCTGCAGAACGGAACATTTCATGAACTTCAATGGCTGCTTTTGCCTGAGCAACTGCATTTACGTTAAATGCACCCTGAGCAAAATGATACTTGTCAACAGTTTCCAACAATGGTCTTAATGGTATTAACGGCATAATCTTTCCTCCTAATTATTTATCAATTTTAATTCCTTTTACAAAGGTTGTTTCTATATTATAGTCATCATCTAAAATCAGAATATCTGCATCTTTTCCTACTTCCAGACTTCCAATCTGTTTCTCTGCCCCAATCAAGGTAGCCGGATTCATAGTCAAAAGCGGCAACACATCCTCCATAGATTCCCCTGTAAATTCTATGAGACGTTTCAAGGCTGTTCCTGTTGTCAACGTACTTCCTGCTCGTACTCCATTCGGCAGCTTTGCATCTCCATCTTCTACGATTACATCATTTACTCCCAGTTTATATTCGCCATCCGGTAAACCAGAAGCCATAATAGAATCTGTAACTGCAACCACACGGTCATAACCTTTTGCCTTCAACATCATCCGCACACTTCCCGGATGCAAATGACGGCCATCACAGATAGCTTCACAGTACACATCTGATTCCAACACAGCTCCCATAATAGCTGGAAAATGCTGATGAAACAGTTTCATGGCATTACAAGTATGTGTACATGCCATAGCTCCATTTTTAATGCATTCCATAGAAGTCTCATAATCAGCTCCGGAATGCCCAATGGCTACTGTTATCCCCATCTTACGAATCTCAGGAATAGCCTGTGGAATTCCTTTTACTTCCGGAGAGACTGTTATATAACGAATATTTCCCTGAGCTTTTTCCTGATAGCCCTTCAGTAATTCCAAATCAGCATCCTTCAAAAGAGATTCCGGCATAGCACCTTTAAATTCAACAGATAAGAAAGGGCCTTCTAAATGAATTCCTAATAAATCCGCACAATTCTTATGATCTTTTTTATGTTTTAGAACTTCGTCAATTACTTTTTCTGTCTGCTCCTTGGTATCGGTAAGAATAGAACAAAGCCATGTTGTAGTTCCCTGCTGTGCAAAGAAATTCCCTATTTTCTGAAAATCTTCTTTGGATGCAGCATTCACATCAAATCCACAGCCGCCATGTGTATGAATATCAATAAATCCCGGCACCACTGCTTTTCCCTTGGCATCATAGATTTCGCCTCTGTAATTTCTTTAGAAGGACTGCAGATTTCTGTAATCACACCATCCTCCATGCATAAGTTTTTACGCTCCAGACGGCGCTTTTCATAATGGTAAACATATCCACCTGTAATCCAGGTCTTCATTTTTATCCCTCCAGTGCAGCAACAAATTCTGTAATTTTCAGATTAATATCAGGATGATTGGTCAATAAAGATACTGGGAAATCCGTAGTTGCTTCTCCATATGCAGCCCGACGCACTACTGCTCTGTGCCAGTTTCTAAAGCATCCCAGACGGATTTTTCTTGCGTGTGCAATCTCATAAATACCAATAGTTACACAATAATGTGGCATATCTTCCAACGCACCGCCAAAATCACCAATGGCATTTGCTGTTCTTGTCTCTTTTGTAATCTCTAAAACTCTTGTCTTCTGAGCTAAAAATTCTTCTGGACTCATAGATGGGTCTGCTTCATTAAACGCCACATGACCATTGATTCCAATACCGCCAAAGCAGATGTCAACGCCTCCCAGCTTCTCAATAAGTTCTGGAATATAGTCCAGGTTCTCTGGATCTGGAAATATTCTCTGCTCTTTTGGCATTAATAATTCTTCGTCAATTTTTCCATATACTTCTCGGTTCATAAATCCGCGAAAGCTCAGTGGATGATTTTCCGGCACCCATTTTTTTTTCATCATCCAGATACTCATCCATATTAATAAACCATACATTTTTCAGGCTGATGCGCTCTTTATTTACCATTTCCACCAAAAATGGATACTGCCCTACCGGACCTACTGGACAAACGAAAACCGTTTTCTCACCTTTTTCATTATGTGATTTGATTTCCTCTGCCATCTCCTCTGCCATAGAGCGAAATACAGCAGCATTATCCTCCATAACCACTACTGGCAGCTTTGGATTGTTACTTACAAGTTCATTTCTGGTATAGCTGTAGTATGCATGTCTCATAATCAATTCTTCCTTTCCATTAGATTACTTATTTCTCATAAATCAGATTCTATATGTTCAATTATACGATAAGCCCCCTACATTTTCAACAAACCTTTGTTGTTTTCACCCTATTTTCGCGCCTTATTTAGGCAAACGTTGTCTTATATTTTGTTGTCATTATCCGTCATTTCGGTTATAATACACTTATCTATTAACATTTGTATTGTGAGGTTTGAATATGACATTAAAAGAAATTGCCCAAAAAGCCAATGTATCAATCTCCACTGTTTCCCGTGTAATTAATCAAAAGAACACAAAAGCAGCCAGTCTGGAGGTCCAGGAGCGCATCTGGGAAATCGTGCGAGAAAGCGGTTATACTCCAAATTCTTCTGCCCGTGCACTGAAAATGGGAGCAAAAGCTCCTGCTGCTGTTTCCTCTTTACCAAAAACAATTTCTTGTATTTATGCCAGAGGAGAGACTGCTGTTTCTGACCTTTTCTTCTCCCAAATCGCAAAAGCCATTGAGCAGGAAGCCTTTAAAAGTAATTTTTTCATCAAACATTCCTTCACTGCTTTGGACCTTGCCAATGCAGAAGTTGCAGCCCGAGTCATCAATTCTCCTGCAGACGGCGCAGTTATTCTTGGCCGCTATGATAAACAGATTTTAAAGTTCTTTACAGAACATTATAAGCATGTTGTATATGCAGGTCTGAATCCAATGGGAAATAAATATGACCAGGTCGTGTGTGACGGAAGCGAAATCACCTATAGCGCCATCTCCTATCTCCATGAATTAGGGCACACAAAAATCGGATACATAGGAGAACAAAACAATGAAATCCGCTATACCGCCTTTAAAGAATCCCTAAAATCCTTTAACCTGCCTTTTTGCAAAAACACCGCAAATGTAAAGCTATCCCATGAAGGCGGCTATCAGGGTGCCTATCATCTAATGGAAGCAAAAGCAGACATTACGGCTATTTTCTGTGCTAATGACAATACAGCCATTGGTGCTATTAAAGCAATTCGAGAAAAAGGCTACCGGATTCCAGAAGATATTTCTATTATCGGTGTGGATGATATTGAGACTGCTCAATATCTTTCCCCTATGCTGACCACAGTACACATTCCTACAGAAGAAATGGGACAATTAGCAGCAAAAATCCTCATTGACCGAATCAATGGAGGACACAGGATTCCTTTAAAAATCATGCTTCCCTTCCATATTGCCAAAAGGGATACCTGTGCCACCCCCGCCCGTAACGGGAAAACCTTTTTTCACTAATTTACTACATTCATAAGAAGTTTAATAGGAGTATGACAAAGGCAAAAAAGACATTTCATGTTGAATATGAAATGCCTTTTTTGAATAAAGTCAATGAGAAAACGCTTGTATAAGCTGCTTTGTATATTCTTTTTGTGGTCGCAACAAAACACTGTCTTTCTTTCCAATTTCTAAAAATTCCCCTTGCTTCATAACAGCAATATCATCACTGAACCATGATAATACGTCTAAATCATGAGAAATAAATAGATAGGACAAATCCAACTCTTTTTGCAACTCTTTCAATAAATTTAAAATACTCGCCTGCACAGATACATCCAACATAGAAGTTGCTCATCCAGTATTAAAATTTGAGGTTCTAAAACCAAACTTCTACAGATTACTAACCTTTGCGCCTCTCCACCACTTATTTCATGCGGATATCTTTTCAACAGATTTGGGGAAATACCTGTCAATTTTAGTAACTTCTCTATTCTTTCCCTTCGTTCTTCTTCCGAAAATAGTTTCTGTATCTCCATAGGCTCCATAAGACTGTATTGTATTTTTTTAGAAGGATCTAAGGCACTTCCCGGATGCTGAAAAACCATTTGCACTTTTCTATGATCCTTTTTTTCCATCTTTTTGCCAAAACCAGAAACACGTTTTTCATTAATAAAAATTTGACCTTCATCGGGTTCAATTAAGTGAAGTATGATTCTTGAAAGTGTTGTCTTTCCACATCCACTGTTTCCCATAATACCTAATGTTCTTCCTGATTCTAAGGAAAATGAAACATTTTTAACTGCCTGAATTTTCTTTTTTCTTATTAAACCACTTGTAAAAGTTTTACTTACATTTTTCACTTCAAGCATATAGAAAACACCTCACTTTTCTTGTCTCACTTATAGATATTTCTGGTGGAAACTCGGCTTCGCATATATCCATTTTATAGGAACATCGCTCCGCAAACGGGCATCTATTTATGGCTCCGTTTCTTTCCGAAGCATAGCCTTTTATAGGATGCATCCCCCTGTCTGGCATAGATAGAAATAAGCCTTGTGTATAAGGATGCTTTGGTTCTTCGAAAATTTCTTTTCCTTTTCCCTGTTCTAAAATATTACCTGCATACAAAACACAAATATTATCACACAATCTTTCTGCCAGTTTTAAATCATGTGTAATGACCAGCATGCTTCCTGTCGTTTCTTTGGCAGCCTTTTTTAACACATCCAGAACTTGATTTCGAACAATGGCATCTAAACCTTTTGTGGGCTCGTCTGCAATTAACCAGTTCGGTTTACATGCCAGTCCTAACACAGAAATAACCCTTTGATTCATACCGCCGCTCATCTCAAAAGAATACTTACTCATAATCTCATTTGCTTCCTGAAATCCAAAACATGATAAAATCTGACTGACCCTTTCTTGGGCCGGCTTCTTTTGTAACAAATGATGTTCCAATAAAGCTTCAGTTAACTGATTTCCTATTTTTCGAATTGGATTTAAAGCTTCCGATGGGTTTTGAGGAATCACTGCAATTTCCTTTCCTCTTATTTGCCGCATACGTTTCATATCCACTAAAAATAAATCTTCATCACCATAATAACAATGCCCATGTACCTTTGCACTTCCAGGAAGCAATCTTAGAATGGACATCCCAAGAATAGATTTCCCGCTGCCGCTTTCCCCAATCAGTCCTGTTATTTTCCCTTTTTCGAAAGTAACTGAAATATGATTTGCTACAGTTGCTGTTCCATCTTTTCCCGGAAATTCAACATGAAAGTCTTCAAAACGAATATCTTCTACCATATCAATACTCCCTAAATTCCTGATTTTTGGCATCCAGTTTGTCTCTTAGTACATCACCAATCAGATTAATGCTGAGTGATAATAATATAATGCAAATGCCAGGTGCAAAAAGCAAATGTTGATAACTTCGAAAATACATTCTTGCATCATTTATCATAACTCCCCAATCAGGCGTGGGGGGCTGAATTCCCAATCCTAAATAGCTCAGTCCTGCTACAGATAGTACCACTCTACCCACTTTAGTAGTATATACAATAATCAGATTCCCAATAATATTAGGCAAAACATGAAGGAATAAAATTCTTATTTTTCCCGCTCCCATACTTTGTATTCCTTCAATATAATCTGCTTCCTTTACACGCATCACTTCTCCACGAACTAATCTGGAAAAGCTAACCCATGAAGTCACCACAAGCGAAAGCAGCATATTCTCAACCCCAGGGCCTAAAATTCCTGCAATCGCAATCATCATAGTCATTCCTGGAAGTCCTTGAAAAATGTTAGAAATCGTTGTAATCACCAAATCTGGCACACCGCCAAAATAACCTGAAATCATTCCCAAAATCATTCCTAAGCACATAGAAAGTGCAGTTGCTGCTACTGCCAGTAATATGGACTGTCTCCCTCCATAAAGAATTCTACTGAAAAGATCTCGTCCAAGGCTATCTGTACCCAAAAGATGTTTCGATGACATTCCCACAAAACGAGCGCTCATATCTGTCGCATTTGGATCATACGGTGCAAGAACAGGTGCAAATACGCTAACTATTATAATAATTCCTAACATAATAAACGGAAGCAGTTCACTTATTTTCCACTTTTTCATAATCCTGCCCCCTGTCTAATTTTGGGATTTATAAATAGGTAAAGTAAATCAATCAGTAGTGTAACAAGCACATAAATACAGCCACTAAATAGAACATAGCCCTGTACCACAAAATAATCTCTCCCTTCAATTGCCGAAAGAACATAACTTCCAAGTCCAGGAAGTGCAAATACAGATTCTATAATTGCCGACCCGCCTAAAATACCTCCAAAGTAATTTCCCAAGACAGTAATAATAGGAATCAAAGAATTTTGTAATGCATGCTTTATAATAACTTTACGGTCAGTCATTCCTTTTGAATTAGCTACCAGAATATACTGCTCTCCAAGTTCTTTTAACAAAGAACCTCTTGTCAATCTTGCAGTAACACCAATGGTTGAACTGGATAAAACAAAGGCTGGCATAAGCAAACTTTGCCAGCCACTATATCCACTGGTTGGAAGGAGGCGGAGTTTTTCAGAAAAAATTAAAATCAAAAACAAAGCCAGCCAAAATCCAGGTACAGACAGCAACAGTATCGATACACCTCTTAGAACTTTATCTGTGATTTTGTTACGATTCAACGCCATGAATATTCCAGTTCCTATTCCCATACATATAGTCATTGCCATTGCAAGAAAAGATAAGCGCAATGTCATTGGAAGTCTCCGAGCAATCTCATCACCCACATCCCTTCTATCAAAAAAAAGAAGTTCCAAGATTTCCATGAAGAGCATTTTCCAACCAATCCAAATATCGTTCAATCCATGGTCTGTTAAACCTAATTCTTCTCTCATATCTTCTAACTGCTGCTCCGTAGGAAGTTCGACTCCATTGCGTCTCAATACTTCTTCGGCCGGGTCTCCCGGTGATGCTGTGCCTAGAAAAAAAGCAACCAAAGAAATTCCAAACAAAACAATCACCAGAGATACTATCCTTTTTCCAAGGTATTTGATAATCTCCATATACCCAGCCTTCCTCTATTTAACCCATTCTACGTCTTTAAATAATTTGCCAGACTGATACGGATTATTATTGAATCCTTTAATTTGAGATTTGTTATATGCGTAAACCGCCTGTTCATGGAACAAAGATACTAACGGCAATTCTGCTGTGCAAATATCTTGCAATTCGTCATAAATTACTTTTCTCTTATCCATATCCATTTCCTGTTTTGCCTGCTGGATCAATTCATCTACGTGCTCATTGTGATATCCCAAGTGCTGTCCAATATTATTTCCACCATCACTAGCCATATAAGATTCCAACATAGAAAATGGCTCGCTACTTGGCATACTTCTCATTGCTAAACTAATACTATAATCTCCCTGTTTGCGCATATCGGTAACAGTAGCTTCATCATAAATTTCAATCTCCATATCAATGCCCAATTCTGCAAACACAGACTGCATATACTCTGCTTCTTCTTTATAAGGATAACGACTGATGTCTTTAGTACGAATCAATGTTTTTGCAGTAAATCTTTGATCTCCCAATACTTCTTTTGCCAGTTTTTTGGCTTCTTCTACATTGTGTTCAATTGGAGTCTCTTTATAAAACGGTGAGGAATTGCTTAAAATATTTGTAGTGGGAATTCCGTATCCATCATAAAACTCATCCACTAAAACCTGTCTGTCAATCATAAGGTCAATTGCTTTCCTCATACGGTAATCATTAAATGGAAATTCTGTTCCATTTAAGTACAAATAATGCACCAACGTTCCTCGTACAGGAAAGGCCTCAAATCGTTCATCTTTGCATAATTCTTTTGCCTGAAGAGGCTGAATTGCACCCAAATCAAATACACCTAAAATTTCTCCTGCCTGTAATGCTGAGTAACGAGTATTTGCATCTGGTATTACCTTCACTTGGATATTTTTGACTTTTGCCGGATCTCCATAATAATTATCATTTCTCTCAATAATTACATACTGATCCATCACTACTTCTTTTAATATGTATCGTCCCGTTCCAATCGGATACTTCTTTAAAAGCCCTGTCTCTTCTTCAAAACATGCCGGGCTCAAAATAACACTGTTATAATTTGTCCTTGAGTTTCCGCAAAATGTAATCGAAAAATGAATATACTCTCCCAAAGTACCAATCTGCCAATTTTTTGGAAATTGAGAGTGGCAGTTCTGTGATTAAAGGTACTTTAACAAGCCCCGCCGGAAC
>ENA-OQAA01000139-OQAA01000139.1-human-gut-metagenome-genome-assembly--contig:-NODE-139-length-52676-cov-6.169537_pt1 | contig 52676 bp, 64 predicted proteins | sample MGYA00242489_ERZ504515 | MGnify/ENA primary metagenome ERZ504515 (study PRJEB26092, sample SAMD00036237) | human gut metagenome | host: Homo sapiens | study: EMG produced TPA metagenomics assembly of... | reverse complement strand
AGAATATGCAGTAGAACTGAATTCAGCCGGCATGGTCGCTACTAGTGCAGAACCAATGATGGCTATGATGGCACATATTTCATTGCGGTAGCCTGGCTCAGATATTTAGGGATTAAGGTTGCGCCGCAAATGTATCCTACTACCATACCGATGGAAGGGATAAATCCGTAATTGTCACCCGGCAGTTCCAATGCTTTGGCATATCCGGTTGCAGTTGCCAAGGCTATGGTTTCCACACCTACATAAAGGAAAAGAGCAATTACTCCTAATAGCAAGTGAGGAAATTGCATGATAGAAGTTTTACCTTCTGCATAAGGACAGGCAACCGCTTCTTCCGCATCTGTGGTGGCATCCTCTCCGGCAGCTTTTACTTCAGGCAACGGAGCCATTAAGGCGATAATGCCTAATACAACGAAAATACCGATAATGATACCAAATGGCTGGAACAAATCCTCCATTTTAATTTGGTCTATGGTTTTGCCGATTACTAAGGTAATAAAAAGAGTAGTAGCAGGCCAAGCCAGTTTGTTGCAAATACCCATGATGGAAATACGTTTTGCGGCAGACTCTATAGGTCCAAGAATAGTTACATATGGATTTACTGAAGCTTGGAGTACTGCATTGGCGGCACCACAGATGAATGAGGCGAAAAGAAACCATACAATAGATTCTGTAGCAGCTGCTTGGATGAATAGTCCAAAAGCGATAGCGAAAATGATGAATGAAAGAGCCATTGTTTTTTTGTAACCGATGGCTTCAATACATTTGGTGGCCGGTATGCCAAAAATTAGGAATGGAACAAACGTGGCGGCAAGCAGAAGATTGGATTCTGAAGCCGACATTTCCATTGACCGTTCTAATACCGGCATCAGGAAAGAGTTAATGCCCAATGCAAAACCAATTGCAAAAAACATCATGCCTACAAAGGCAAGAGGTACCATGAAATTTTTCTGTGAAGTATTCATAATAATAGGTTAAATGGTTAGTAATCAGGTTGAAATAATAAAAAAGAATGTCATTCTGCATACAAGACAGAATCTGTCGGGAAAGATCGGATTCTGAACAATACTCAGAATGACATTCAATATATGTAATTAGCTGTTATTAGTCAATCATCTCGAATCCGCAATAAGGAACTAATGCTTTAGGGATGCGGATACCTTCCGGAGTCTGGTTATTTTCTAATAAGGCTGCAACAATACGCGGCAAAGCTAGTGCGGAACCGTTCAAAGTATGGCATAATTCTGTTTTCTTTTCGGCAGAACGGTAACGGCATTTCAGGCGATTAGCCTGATACGTATCGAAATTGGATACAGAACTTACTTCCAGCCAACGTTGTTGTGCTTCCGAGTAAACCTCAAAGTCAAAGCAAAGTGCAGCTGTAAAACTCATATCACCACCACAAAGGCGGAGAATGCGATAGGGGAGCTCTAATTTCTTCAATAGACCTTCTACATGGTCCAACATTTCCTGATGTGACTGTTTGGAATGTTCGGGTTTGTCAATGCGTACCAGTTCTACTTTTGAGAATTCGTGCAAACGGTTCAAGCCACGTACGTCTTTGCCGTAAGATCCGGCTTCACGACGGAAACATTGAGTGTATGCACAATTCTTGATAGGCAATTGTTTTTCGTCCAAAATCACGTCACGATAAATATTGGTTACAGGAACTTCTGCAGTTGGAATTAAGTACAAATCATCTACTTCGCAATGATACATTTGTCCTTCTTTGTCGGGAAGTTGTCCTGTTCCGTAACCTGATGCAGTGTTTACTACCGTCGGTGGCATGATTTCTTCGTAACCGGAAGTGCGGGCTTCATCCAGGAAGAAATTGATTAATGCGCGTTGAAGACGTGCTCCTTTACCTTTATATACAGGAAAACCTGCCCCTGTGATTTTCACGCCTAGGTCAAAATCTATCAAGTCGTATTTTTTGGCAAGTTCCCAATGAGGAAGTGCATTCTTGGGGAGTTCGGTTTCCATACCGTCCATTTTTTCCACCACATTGTCTTCAGCGCTTACACCTTCGGGCACACTGTCGTAAGGAACATTAGGAATGGTGTAAAGCAGGTTGGTCATGTCTTCCTGTGCTTTGTCCATTTCTGCTTGTAAAGCTTTGCTGGTTTCTTTGATTTCGGCTACACGTGTTTTAGCGGTTTCAGCATCTTCTTTCTTTCCTTCTTTCATCAGTTGCCCGATAGATTTGGAGAGCGAGTTCACTTCTGCCAGGTTTTTATCTAATTGATTCTGTGTGCTACGTCGTTTGTCATTGAATGCAAGCACTTGTTCTATCGTTGCTTTTGCATCTTTAAAGTGCTTCTTTTCCAGTCCGCGGATTACCTCTTCCGTGTTGTCTGTAATTTGTTTAATGGTAAGCATATCTTTTCAGTCTTTTTGATATTTCTTGAATTAATGGACAAAGATAGATAAAAAAATGGTAAGGTGTATGAGTTATTCGTTACTTTTGTATCCAGATTAGAAAATGAAAAGTAAGAAGGATGAATTATCTTGAGATAGCGGGCACTTTAATCGGTCTGCTTTATTTATGGTTTGAATATAAGGCGAGCATTTGGTTGTGGCCGGTCAGTGTTATTATGCCTGCCATTTATATAGTTATTTATTATCAAGTAGGTCTGTATGCCGATTCTGCTATCAGCATCTATTATTTGTTGGCTGGAATTTATGGTTGGGGGATGTGGTTGCGCCATACGCCGGATAAAGGGGAGAAGCCTGTATCTGGCACACCGTCTAAGTTGCTGCTGCCTATGTTTGTTGTGCTGCTTGTGGTGTTTGTGCTGATAGGGATTATTCTCAAAACTTATACGGATAGCACAGTGCCTGGTGGGATAGTTTAACAACTTCACTTAGTATTATTGCCATGTGGATGCTTGCACATAAATATGTGGAACAATGGTTGGTATGGCTGGTTGTTGATATTGTTTCTTGTGGTATCTATATTTACAAAGATTTATATTTCACTTCTTTTTTATATGGACTTTATACGGTAATCGCTTTTTTCGGTTATTTGAAGTGGAAACAATTAATGAATTTATCTTATGAAAGAGTATAAATTGCCGATAGGATGTGATGTGCCGGAAACAATTATTCTGGCTGATGGTGATTTTCCTTCCCATCCGTTGGCGTTGGAATGGTTGAGGCAGTGTCCTTATGTAGTTTGTTGTGACGGGGCAGCAAATACTTATATTCGTTCAGGTAGAATGCCGGAAGCCATTGTTGGCGATGGTGATTCTTTATTGCCGGGTATTAAAGAGCGATATGCTTCGTTGATTCATAGTGAGACAGAGCAGGAAACAAATGATTTGAGTAAGGCATTCCGCTTCTGCTTATCACAGGAGAGGAAGCGTATTACTATCATGGGGGCTACAGGGAAAAGAGAAGATCATACAATAGGGAATGTCAGTTTGTTGGCAGATTATATGGAGAAGGCGGAGGTTAATATGATGACAGATTACGGTATCTTTGTTCCCATAAAGGAGGACAGTATGTTCGAATCTTATATCGGTCAGCAGATTTCTATTTTTAATATGAATAGTACGGTTTTATTTGCCGAAGGGTTGGCTTATCCTTTATCTGTGTTTACCAATTGGTGGCAAGGGACTTTGAATGAGGCATTGGCCAAGCATTTTATAATCCGGACCGAAGGTAAGGTTTTAGTGTTCAGGACATTCTAAAAGAAAAGACTCTTCATTCTTTGAAGAGTCTTTCAATTTTTTTTATTTTGTAACTGATTATGCTTCTACAGCAGGAACAACAGAAACAGATCTTCTGTCATCGCGACCTACTTTGAAACATACTGTACCATCTACTAAAGCGAAAAGAGTATGGTCACGTCCCATACCGATGTTTTCACCCGGATGGAATTCTGTACCTCTCTGACGAACAATGATGTTACCTGCTTTACAAGCCTGTCCACCAAATATCTTAACGCCTAATCTCTTACTTGCTGATTCACGGCCGTTCTTAGAACTACCTACACCTTTTTTATGTGCCATTCCTTCTTAAATTTTAAATGATTAAGCAATAACTTGTTTAATAGTTAACTCTGTAAACTGCTGGCGGTGACCATTCAGTTTTCTATAACCTTTTCTTCTCTTCTTGTGAAATACAAGTACTTTATCGCCTTTTACTAGCGGAGATACTACTTCACAAACTACCTTGGCACCTTCTACAGTAGGAGCACCTACAGTTACTGTTCCATTGTTGTCTACCAACAATACTTTTTCAAATTCAACAGTTGCGCCGTTTTCTGCGTTCTGAATGTGGTGTACAAACAGTTTTTTTACCTTCTTCAGCTTTGAACTGCTGACCGTTAATTTCTACAATTACGTACATCTTTTTATAATATTAAACGGTTTTCTCCGTAAGGTGGAATGCATCACTGCCTTCGCTTTTTCTACCTCATCGGACTAAATCGGGCACAAAATTACTATATTTATTTATATCTGCAAAGAAAAATCATCTTCTTTTTTCTTGTACTCAATGTTTTTATTCATATTGCATTTTGTGGATGTGCGATTGTATAAATAAGGTTTGTGTGATTGTACTTTTATTTACCCCATTGTATAATATAGCTATCAATACGATGATGCCTATAATGATAGAACAGACTAGCAACAGTCCCAAAAAGCAATACCAAAACATGATTATTGTACGGCAGAAACTTTTCCACCAGGAAAGTCCAAACAGTTGGCGGTAATCCCAGACAAATAATATAAAGATTGCTTTGTAACTTAAATCAAAAATATCATTCAAGTGTGCTGTCCCGGTAAATGGCAGGATCAGTAAAGAAATCCATAAGATTTGGCAAGCGATATAAACTTGTGCAAAAAAGTTTTCTGTCAGGTTTAGTCGACGTCCGATAGAGGTCCGGCAGAAGCTTAATCGGGTGCTTATTGTGAAAAGGGGGAGCAAAGCAAGGATGCTGAAGGCTTTGTTGCCATGTATCCAACTTTTCATCAGATTACCGACTGCAGAGAGAAAACTATTTTCTGTAAAATAATTGTTTGTCATTTCGTTGAAAACATTTTTTATTTCACTTCCGGCTTCGCTCAAATCATTCCAGATATCTTGATCTTCATAGGGATTATCTTGTTGGGCCATGTTTGCCAATATGTTTTTTCTTATTTCCGATATGGTTGAGTCTTGTTTGTTGGCTTCTCTTCCTAAAGTGGCTATCCGCAAGCTATCTTGTTTTGCCAAAGTCGTACCAATTTCTTTCATCAGGCCTCTCCAGTCATCAATCTCTCCATTTTTTGCTTTTATTTTTTGTTTAAGCTCCTTTTTTATTTGTTTGCTTATTTCTTTTTTTAGCTCATCTTGGTCTTGATTGCTGAATTTTGCATCGATTTGTGCTTGTATTGATTCTGATAAACTGTGGGTTTGAGCCCACCGTGCACTGTCTGCATAAGTAATACTTTGTCCTAAATAATATTTGGTACAACTGTCTGATGTCTGTTCCTGTTGATATTTGATGTCATCCATCAGGCTGGCGATAGTAGGCTCTTCTTCCATTTCCTTTTCCGATAGTTTTATCGCTGTCGGGTCAATGAGCTGTACACCCATGATATATAGAGCAGCTAGAACGAACAAGGTTTGAAATGGTTTATAGTAATGTACACGTTTCCCCCTCAGATAATCCCGTATCATGTATCCTGGTCGGTAGAGTAGTTCTATCAGGTTACGGCTGAAACCATTGTCTATGTTAAAGAATCCGCTCAAAATATTCTGAAAGGCATTTCGTATGGTAAAACGTGGTGTGTGTTGGTTTTGTCCGCAATGGGGACAATAATTCCCTTGAAATGTGTTTCCGCAGTTCTTACAGACGCAACATGTCGGATTCTCTTTTATTTCATGTTTTCCTCTTATTTGTTTTTGATGGAACAGTTTGTAGAAGGCTACTATCTTTTGAGGAAAATAGGAAGAATAAAAGAACTTTTCCGGAAATGTTTGTCTGGTTCGTAAGGGGTGAATTTATGAATTAATGGAAGTAACGAAAGATTGTCTAATATCTGCCGGTGTGGGTATACAATCAGTTCTTCACGGGTTGTCATGCCATTGAGTACACCTACAAAGTCTACTTTGGCTGCTTGGGCGGTTTCAGCGTCCACTGTGCTGTCACCGATGTAGAGTGTTTCGTTTTTCTGGCGATGCAGTCGGCGTAGTGCTTTTTTTATACCTTGAGGATCTGGCTTGGCTTGCTTTACATCCTCTCCTCCGATAATAATGTCAAAAAAATCTTTCGGAAAATGTTGGTCTACCATTCGCGGATACGAAAACGGAATTTAGTGGAAATGATACCTATTTGGGCGCCTTGACTTTTCAGTGTTTTCAGTACGGTAACCGTTTCAGGAAAAAAGAAAGTGTTGACAGTCATGTATGTATCTGCTTCCTTTACATATTCTTTTTTATATTCGGCTAATGTTTCGGGAGCAGTGATTCCGCTCAAAAGACTGAATGAATCTTCCAGTGTTTTTCCAATGGTGCGTTTTATGGCTTCATCACTGATGCCCGTATGCCCATGGCGTTCCAGTACATTACGAAAACAGATAACGATGCCGCGTGAAGAATCGGCTAGTGTGTAATCAAAATCAAAAAGGTATGTTGTGTATTTCATTCTTTCAAATTAAACTCATTTTAATGTAATGAATATATTGCCCGGAAGGATCTTGTCAAGGACGGCCTCCACTTAACCAGTGTTTACGATAATAATCTTCATTCAGGCTGCTGATTATGACTCCCCGGCTGGTACTGGCATGGATAAACTTATTATCTTTCAAATAAATACCTACATGACTGGCAATCCGTTTTTTTCTACCGTTATGGAAGAATACCAAATCTCCTTCGCGCAAGTTTCTCTTACTTACTTTATGGCAATCTTGGGTACGTTGGTCATCTGAGTTACGTTTCAGCTTTTTGTGGTATACCTTTTTATATAAATGTGAAGTCAGTCCGGAACAGTCCACTCCCCGTTTGCTGTTACCACCGCCACGGTAGGGGACTCCCAGCCATGCTGCTGATTCTACGTACAGTTGGTGATTGTCTTTCATGTCAATATCCATATTCAGACGGATGGAGGCACGCGCCAGTTCCTTGTAGTTATAACGTGGGGCAGAGGTACCGCATGAAGCCAACAACATGGCCAGTGTACCTAATACCAGCAAATGGGATAGTAGTTTTTTCATTCTGTTACATTAAAATAGTCCTCTAATTCCTTTTCGGCGGAATTCCCTTTATTGTCAATATCTCGGATAATCTTTCCGTTTTCCAACAGAGCGATGCGTGGGCATATATCTACTGTGTGGTTCAGATTATGGCTGGATACCAGTATGGTGGCTCCGGTTTCTTCATTATAAGCTTTCAGTAAATGCTTGATAATGGACTGCGAACTAGGGTCCAGAAAGTTGAACGGTTCATCTAGAATCAGTACCTGCGGTTGGTGCAGCATAGCCGAAATGATACCTATTTTCTGTTTGTTGCCTGCCGAATAGTTACGAATCAGTTTTTTTTGTCCGATGACTTCGCCATTCATAAAACGTTCAAACCTAGCGACACGTTTATCTACTTCTTCTTTTGTTAACCCGTACATTTTTCCTACAAAGTAGAAATATTCTTCGGGGGTAAGATAATCTATCAGGAAACCTTCGTCAATGAAAGCTCCCGTTATATTTTTCCATTCCTCACTCCGGCTCACATCGATGTTTTCGATATGTACACTGCCTCCGTCGGCTTTCAGCAAGTCCAGCATCAGGCGGAACAGGGTCGTTTTTCCTGCTCCGTTATTGCCCACCAGTCCCAACATGTCACCGCTTTGAATGGAATAATTTTCTATGTCTACAGCCACTTTCGGGCCAAAGTTCTTTTGTAATTGGTTTATTATGATATTCATACGCAATTCGTTTTAACGTGAGTCACGGAAGCCTTCCATATTCTCATAACGGCGCTTCATGAAACGGTTATAGATATTTTTTATCCAAATATTGTGGGTTGCAATCAGTAACAACCCTATAATCATCATGATGATGCAGGCTGTATCCTGTTCAAAGAAAGCCGTCAGAGCTTTGTTGATAATCAAGGGCAGGAAAAAAGCACATGAGATGATAATGGTCTGGAATAAGGAACTTCCCCGATTGCTTCGCATGACATTGGCGTTTAACGGGAGTGTCTTTTTATTGTACACAGCCAGTTGCAGCATCATAGCGAATACGAATCCTGCTGTAAACAGCATATAGGATAGAGCCATGAGGAAGGGTATCTTGCCTTTAGCTACAGGGATCATCATAATCAGGAAAGGGATGAACACGATGATGCAGTTCAGGTAATACTTGGCACGAAGCAAGTTATAGATAGATTCCTTACGGCTCATAAGACCGTCTAGATAGTTGCCCTCAAAAGACATCACTTGCCCCAGGGTCATGATACTTAAAATGGCAAAATTGTATATGCAGATAAAATTTATCATTCCTGTTCCGTCATACACATCCGTGAAGGCAATCAGTGCCGAAAAAGCAAGCATGATGATAAATCCCATGCGGAATTGTGTCTTTACGGTTTTGTTACGGAAACACAGTTTTAGTTCCAGACGTAGATATTCACCTACGTCACCATAGCGGTCCAGGAATTTATATTCGGATACATGCTTCATCTTGGTGTCTTCCACTTTAGCTATTTCATTATAGATGAAGTGTAGCTGTAGCTTGCGATTTACTAGCAGAAGCAACAATATGGCTGCTATGACACCTAGAAAGGCGAGTATGTTTCCTTCTATAAATCCTTCTCCTAGATTCATCATGAACGTGGAAACCGGATTTCCTTCGGGAATAAATTCAGTTCCCGCTAATAATCCGTATACTCCGATCGGGAGAAGTATATAAAGCAATTTCTCATTCAGTAAAGTTTTGCATATCAAATACCAATAACTGTTCATAGCCATCAGAAGCCAAATGCCGCACAGATAGCATAGGATGCCCGTGAATCCATAGAAACGGATAATCGTAAGCAGGGCAAAAGGTACGATCAGGAAAAACCAGAAGAAGTTGTAACTGCTGATTCCGGATTGTAGTAACAGGGTATCCACCAGCTTATTCTTTTTTATTGGCATAAGCAGATAGGGCTTGATTTCTTGCGACATGGCCGGTTGCAGCATGAAGCGTAGCAAAAAATCAAGTATCAGAAGATAAATCAATCCTTGGTTCATGATATGGTAAGGTTCCATGCTGGGAAAGATATCTTCAAAAGCGAAGGACAGCATGACCCCGATAAAGATGAGGTATGCTGCCCAAAATGCGACCATAAAGTAAATTAAAAACTTGGCAAAGCGGTTCCTGTCGAATGCAGGATTCCGCTTGGCTGCAAGTTTTTGATTCTGTCTTATAATAGATAGAAGCATAGGCTTGGATGGGATTATTTTGTTTCTTCCGAAGTCATGCTTACTTCTATACGGTTATTCTGCTCCAACAAGGCTTTGGTAAATTCTTGCAGATCTTTAGCGGTAATGCTGTTTACTATGTCTGCGTAGCCGGTGTTCATATCTGTTCCTTCCCAGAAATATTCATCCAGCATATTTACCCAATAACTGTTTTCTTTGGCATTTTCCTTGTATTTCTTCAGCATGAATTCTTTTACCTTGTTCAAGTTTTCGGTGGACGGACCCTCGTTGGCAAATTGGTTCAGTTCATTCAAAATGATATCCGTCATTTTGGCGCGTTTGGCAGGATCTGTATCGAAATAGATTTGCAGAACTGCTTTCTCTTTTGGATATTTGGTCAGACTGCCGAATGCACTTACACCGTATGTCCCACCTTCTTTTTCGCGTACGCTTTCAGTATACATGATATTCAGTATCTGTGAAAGCATACTCATCATGATTTGGTTTTTCAATGTGTATGCGCATTGCCCGTTGTTGATTACCAATACGGTGGCTTTAGGAGTTTCCAATTTCTTGTTGAAAATGTTCTTATAGTCACCTTGGCGCATATCAATGTGGTTGTCACGGAAGGTTTCTTTGCGATTGACGGAAGGCAGAGCGCCTAAATAAGTCGCAATCAGTGGTTCCGTTTCTTCTGGTTTGATATTTCCTACAAAGATGAAAGTAAAGTCGCTGGCATCTTTGAAACGGTCTTTGTACATCTCCATAATTCTGGCATAGTCAATCTTGTCCACCATGTCGGCTTTCATACGGATAGTACGCGGATGTCCCATATAGAGGGCTTTTTGTAATGTATCCTGTAAGGCAGTCATTGGGTTGGCCTCTTGATTTGCCAAAGATGCTTGTAGACGGTTCTTGAATGAAGTAAATGCATCGTTATCCATTCGTGGAGCCGTGAATGACAAATAGACTAATTGCATCAAGGTCTCAAAATCTTTGGGTGAGCAGCTTCCGCTCAGCCCTTCTGTATTACCACCGACGGAAGCACTTACACTAGCTTTTTTACCTGCCAATACTTTCTCTAGATCAACATTGCTGAAGTTACCCAAGCCGCCGATACTTGCTACATCATTCATGACATTGATATTGATAATTTCATCATTCGGGAACAAGGAACTGCCACCCGGACTGAAAGCTCTCATTCTGATTTCATCCGCTTTGAAGTCGGTTTGCTTTAAGATAACGCGTACTCCATTGGACAGAGTCAAGATTGTAGAACCAAACGGACCATTTTCCTGTTTTGTAATCTTTCCGCCTTGGGGCTTTTCAGGAATCAAAGGTTCATCAGAAACTTTGTCTTCATAAGCAGTCAGTGTTTCAGCTTTTACCTTATTGATAGCAGCCAAAACTTCTTTCTTGGATGGAACTTTCAATCCTTCCTTTTCAGGGAAGAATACGTTTACTACCAGATTGCTGTCGGTAACCAAGGCTGGAATCAGACTGTTTACCATTTCCACAGACAGGTTGGGGACGATCTGATTCATAATGGCGTATTCATTTTCAATACCTGGAATTGGTTCGTTGTCAATGAAGTGGCGTACATATTCATCCACGTATGCACCGTTTTTCACTTTATTGCGTTCGTTGTATGCAGATTCCAGCATACGCAGATAGTCCGCTTTGGCGCGGGCATATTCGGACGCGGTGAAACCAAATTTGTGGGCCCGTTCAATTTCACGTACAATGGCGGTTATTGCACTGTCAATTCCGTCTTCCTTGCTTGCTACTATTCCTGTAAAGGCATCTTTTGTTTTGGAAATCAGAAATTCTTGGTCGCTGACTTGAGCGAAGATGAAAGGAGGATTGGCTGTTTGGGTCAGTTCGTTCAGACGGGCGTTCAACATATTTTCTATCATGGATTTCATGTAGTTCACTACCAGATAATCCATGTTTCCCTTTTGTTCATTAGGAATTGCTTCATGTTTGTAGCATAAATAAGCTACTGGGTTTGCCTGTTCTTTATCCGTTTCTATTGCTACAATAGTTTCCTTATTGTCGGGAACTTGGAAGTATTCTCGTTCAGCTGGGGTTTCTGGCATTTTAATAGGAGAGAATATCTTCTTTATCTTTGCCTCAATCTTGTCTACATCTATATCGCCTACTACGACAATACCCTGTTGGTCCGGACGATACCATTTTTCATAATAATCGCGTAATGCCTGATAAGGGAAATTGTCTACTACTTCCATTATGCCGATAGGAAGCCTATAGGCATATTTACTTCCCGGATAAAGGGTAGGGAGGCTTTTTCGTACATACGCATCATAGCGTTTGTGCTAGTACGCCATTCTTCATGAATCACACCGCGTTCGCTGTCTATTTCCTTAGGGTCTAGTGTCAGGTCATCGGCCCAGTCATGCAAAATTAGCAAACAAGAATCTACAACGCCGTCACGTATCACGGGAACATTGGAAATATTGTATACTGTTTCATCTATGCTGGTGTAAGCATTCAGGTTTTCACCGAATTTCACCCCTATGCTTTCCAGATATTGGATGAGGGTTTTGTCCGGGAAATTTTTAGTTCCGTTAAAGCACATGTGTTCTAAGAAGTGTGCCAAGCCTCGCTGGTTGTCTTCTTCCAAAATGGAACCTACTTTTTGAGCGATGTAGAAATCGGCTCTTTTTTCGGGGAGTTCGTTGTGACGGATGTAATAAGTTAATCCGTTGTCCAATTTACCGATGCGGACGTTAGGGTCCGTAGGGATGGGAGGCGTTTGCTGTTGTGCAAAGCCCACCGACACGCTGCCTAGAATGATCCAGCAGCTGCCATCTTCCTTAGAAAATGTGTCATAGTGTTTGTTGTGGGGTTAGTTTATTTTATTATAATAAGTCATTGGCAGATAGGTATCTTTCTGCTTCTATGGCAGCTTTGCAGCCACTTCCAGCAGCAGTGATAGCCTGTCGATAATGCGGGTCGGCCACATCGCCGGCAGCGAACACACCGGGGACTTTCGTACGCGGAGTACCTGCTTCTGTAATAATGTAGCCTACTTCGTCTGTGTCTAAATAATCCTTGAAAATGTCTGAATTGGGCTTATGGCCGATAGCCAGAAAGAATCCGTCGATGGGCAAGTCATAACATTCTTCGTTGCATTCACCCTGACGCTTTACCAAATGAACGCCTTCTACGCCATTCTCTCCGTATAAGCCGACAGCGTTGTGTTCGAACAGTACCTTGATGTTAGGATGGTTCATAACACGTGCTTGCATAATCTTGGATGCGCGTAAGAACGGTTTACGTACAATCAGGTAAACCTGTTTGGCCAGTCCTGCCAGATAGACAGCCTCCTCACAAGCAGTGTCACCGCCACCTACTACAGCTACAGTTTTCTTGCGATAGAAGAAACCGTCGCAGGTGGCGCAGGCACTTACACCCATTCCGGCATATTTTTGTTCGTCTTCCAGACCTAGATATTTGGCGGTGGCACCTGTGGATATAATTACAGTTTCTGCCTCAATCACTTTTTCGTCATCAATGGTGATGCGGTAAGGACGTTTGCTCAGGTCGGCGGAAGTTGCAATACCATTGCGGATATCCGCGCCAAAACGTTCTGCTTGTTTGCGCAAATCCTCCATTAGCTGGGTACCGCTGATACCTTCGGGATATCCGGGGAAATTCTCCACCTCGGTAGTGATGGTCAACTGGCCTCCGGGCTGTAAGCCTTCATATAAGACCGGAGCGATGTTAGCGCGTCCTGTATAAATGGCTGCGGTATAGCCGGCAGGACCTGAGCCGATGATAAGGCATTTAACTTTTTCTGTACTCATAATACTTATTTCTTTACTTAATTTAATTTGATGAATATTATATTATCTCTCTATCTTGAACTCTGTTTGCTATCGTAAGTCTATCACTCAGCGTTTGGGAATTTCTTTTTATCAAACTTGAATGTCGCATTGTCCAGCGGCTGGTTGGTTTGGTAAGAAGTGACGATAATCTCGTTTGCCGATTTATTATTTTGTTCTACCTTTATATATAAAGCTGATATGTTTGGGAAACGAACAAGGTGATGGATGTGATATCTTGTTTATTCTCCGGGGTCAGTATCACTTCGAACCCTTGTTTGCCGTTACGGCTTTTTGTCCCCGCATACTTATAATTATATCCGTTTTTGTAAATGGATAACAGTGCGTATGGGTTAATGGTTTGCAATTCTTCCGGGGTAGGATTGCTCACATTCACTTCTTCGCTGCTTTCCAGATAACTCCATTGCGTTTTTCCGTCAAACCAGCTTTGTATTCCGCCACTGTTCAGATAGAACTGGTTGCCTTTTAGCAATAAGGTTCCATTGCCTGTCCCCCCAAAGGTGGCACGGATGCCTCCGGCCTGTTGCAGGGCATTGGTGGTTTTGTCCAATATCTCCCGTGCCTGTTTGTCCTTTTGTGCGGACAGGCTGACCGAAAGGAAAAGGATTAATACCAGTAAATATGTTCTTTTCATTTTTATCATAACATTATTAAACAACTTATTGTTGTAGATTGTTCAATTTCATTTCCAGGTCTGTTTCATCCATGCAGAGTACGTCACGCGCCTTGCTTCCTTGAGTGGGGCCAACAATTCCTGCTTTTTCCAGTTGGTCCATGATACGTCCCGCACGGTTGTAACCGATAGAGAACTTGCGCTGGATTAGCGAAGTAGAGCCTTGCTGATGAATCACTACCAGTCTGGCTGCGTCTTCAAACATAGGGTCCAATCGGTTCATGTCCACTTCCCCTACACTGCTTTCACTCTCTTCGCCTACGTATTCGGGCAACATGAATGCGGTGGTGTATCCTTGTTGTTTACTGATGTAATTGGCTATTTTCTCCACTTCAGGAGTATCCACGAATGCACATTGCACACGTACCGGATCATTACCTTGCAAGTAAAGCATATCTCCTTTACCAATCAGTTGTTGTGCTCCCGAACGGTCCAGAATAGTACGTGAGTCCATCATGGCAGCTACACGGAAGGCAACACGTGCCGGGAAGTTAGCTTTGATAGTACCGGTAATAATGTTCGTTGTCGGAGCTGGGTCGCGATAATGGCATGTATGCCTACTGCACGTGCCAACTGGGCGATACGGCAAATAGGTAATTCCACTTCCTTACCCGCAGTCATAATCAGGTCACCGAACTCATCAATGATAATCACTATATAAGGCATGAAGCGATGGCCTTTTTCCGGATTCAACTGTCGGTTGATGAATTTCGCGTTATATTCCTTAATATTACGGCAACCGGCTTTACGCAGCAAATCATATCGGCTGTCCATCTCTATACATAATGAGTTCAAGGTTTGTACCACTTTGGTAACATCGGTGATAATTGCGTCTTCTCCATCCGGCAGTTTAGCCAGAAAATGCTTCTCAATCGGAGCATAGATAGCGAACTCCACCTTCTTGGGGTCTACAATTACAAACTTAAGTTCTGCCGGATGCTTCTTATATAATAAAGAGGTCACGATGGCATTCAATCCCACGGACTTACCTTGTCCGGTAGCACCGGCTACCAACATGTGGGGAGCCTTTGCCAAGTCCACCATAAAGACTTCGTTGGTAATAGTCTTACCTAATGCCACAGGCAGTTCGTAGGTGGTCTCCTGGAACTTTTTACTATTCAGGATAGACTTCATCGGTACGATACGTGGGTTGGCATTCGGAACTTCAATACCGATAGTACCTTTACCCGGTATCGGGGCGATGATACGGATCCCTAGTGCCGACAAACTTAATGCGATATCATCCTCCAAATTTCTGATTTTCGAGATACGAACTCCTTCTGCCGGAGTGATTTCGTATAATGTGATGGTAGGACCTACACTTGCCTTGATAGAGCTGATTTCGATTCCGAAACTGCGTAAAACTTTGATGATGCGGTCTTTGTTGGCATTTTGCTCTTCCATGTCAATATTGGGACCATCATCTTCGTATTCATTTAGCAAATCCAAACTAGGGAATTTATAGTTTTCCAAATCCAGACGGGGGTTGTATGGTGAAAGTACGGGACCTTTGTATGCCTCGTCTTCCTCATTTGTTTCTTCACTGATTGAAAAATCAGGTTCATCTATATCTTCTACTTCCTCTTCTTCAGTCACATAGGCAGGCTCCTGTTCCATTTCCGGTCCAGCAACCTGGTTGTTCTCAAAAGGGAAAGGGACCTGGTCTTCCACTTCTTCCTTTATCTTTTCCGGCTGTTCCAGTTCGAAATCTACAATGGCAGGTCCGGGATTGGAGAATTCCTTCTTGTTCTCTTCCTTTCGGGGAGTTTCTTTGACCGGACTTTCTTCAGCTGCAGAAGAAGCTTGCTCTCCTTTTTTCTTCCGTTTGAAATTAGGGTGCAAAGCCTTGCGTATAATCTGTATGGTCTCATTGCTTAAATACACAAAGAACAACAGTGCTGTGATGAACAATAACAATCCCAAGCCAGGTATACCTACTTGTGAAATCAGCCAGTTGCTTACATTGTATCCGTGCAGTCCGCCCGGATAGATGAAACTGTTTCCGAAAGTGCCGTCAAAAATAAAACCCAGTGTGATGGAGAACCAGATGAGCAGGATGGAACAGGACATGAACCATTTCCAGATACGGACTGATAGGCTTTCATTAATTTCATACCCACTACTGCCAGGAACAAAATGATAAAGTAAGCTGCCAGTCCGAAACATTCATTTATAAGGAATTCGGCAAGCTGTGCGCCGCGTGCTCCGGCATAGTTCTTTACATGGTTGGTAGTCTGCATCAGTTCACCCGGCTGCTGGTTGTCCAAAATACTTTGGTCCGCTGCTCCCGTAAAGAAGAAAGAGGTAAATGCCAGCAACAGATAAACAGCAAAAATAACACTAATCAATCCGATTACAAAATGCGTTGTTTCATTCTTAAAAAAAGCGGAGAATCGTTTGGTTGATACCTTTTTAGGCTCTGTCTCCTTATCTGATTTTTTCTTTGCCATACGTCTTCATTCTATTTATTATTTCGCAAATGTACATGAAAAACATTAATTATTGCCTTATTTAATCTCTTTTTTCTTAACTTTGCGATTCAATTTTAATGTTTATGGAAAAGTACAGTCAGGTGATATTTGACAAAAATACAGTAGAATTTGTGACGGTGGCCGCCGAATATTGTGGTTTTCTGGAACGTGCCCGTGATATGAAACGCTATGATTTTGTAGATACTGCCTTAAAAATACTTCCGTTGCTTTATTTGAAAGCGACTTTGTTGCCTCCATGTGAACCGATAGGAGAGGATGAGCCTGAAATCTTCGTTACTGAAGAAGATTATGACTGATACGTAGGACTGTGGCCGGTGTGTTGGGGGCAAAGGACGATTATCTGGAAGTGTTCTTGCCGGATATGGCATACAGTGACACGCCCATCAAGAAATGTATTTCAGAAGATTTGGCGGATATTTATCAGGATTTGAAAGACTTTATCAGCGTATTCCAACTGGGACTGAACGAAACGATGAATGATTCGTTAGTAGTCTGTAAGGAACATTTCAGGGAATTCTGGGGGCAGCGTTTGGTAAACACCATGCGTGCCTTACACGATGTAAAGTATACTCCTGCCGATGATGACGAGGAGGAAGAAATGGAAGATGAGAATTCATTATTATGAAACAAATAAAAAAAACGATTACTAAAGCCGAGATAGCAGCAATGCCCAAGGTGCTTTTTCCCGGACGTATCTTTGTAATTTATACTGAGAGCGAGGCCGAGAAAGCAGTAGCCTACCTGAAAGATCAGCGCATAGTGGGGGTGGATACGGAAACACGTCCGTCTTTCAAGCGAGGTACTACCCATAAAGTGGCTTTGTTGCAAATATCTACGCAAGATACCTGTTTCTTGTTCCGTCTGAACCGGATAGGTATGCCTGATTCTCTGCAAGAGTTTTTGATGAGCGATACCTTGAAGATAGGTTTGTCGCTGAAAGACGATTTTAATTCGTTGAGGAAACGTGAGAATGTGCATCCCGACCGGGGTAACTGGATAGAGTTGCAGGACTATGTAGGACGATTCGGCATAGCTGACCGGAGTCTGCAAAAAATTTTCGCCAATCTGTTTGATCAGAAGATTTCAAAAAGCCAGCGTCTTTCCAATTGGGAGGCGGATGTGCTTAGCGAGGGACAAAAACTATATGCAGCCACAGATGCGTGGGCTTGTGTGGAAATTTACAATTGCCTGACGGAATTGGAACGTACGGGTGATTATGAGATAAAAGAGGAAGAACCAATAGAAACAACAGTAAATACAAATGGCTTATAAAAAAGTATACCTGAAACCGGGTAAGGAAGAGTCGTTAAAGCGTTTCCATCCGTGGGTATTCTCCGGAGCTATCCAGCGCATCGAGGGAGAACCCGAAGAAGGCGAGATAGTGGATGTGTACACTTCAAAGAAAGAATTTATAGCTTGCGGGCATTTCCAGATAGGAAGTATTGCCGTGCGCGTGCTCTCTTTTAAGGAAGGTGAGATTGATCATGAATTCTGGAAGCATAAACTGGAAGTGGCCTATGATTTGCGTCGCAGTTTGGGTTTGGCTGGTAATCCTGCAAATAACACTTACCGTCTGGTTCATGGCGAAGGGGATAACTTGCCGGGTTTGATTATTGATGTATACGATCATACAGCCGTGATGCAGGCACATTCGGCCGGAATGCACGTTTACCGTATGGAGATAGCCGATGCCTTGTCTGAAGTGATGGGGGATGTAGTCCGGAACATTTATTATAAATCAGAAACTACGTTGCCTTTCAAGGCAGACTTGACCGGAGAACGGTTTCATCAAAGGAGGAAGTCCCGAAAACATAGCGATGGAATACGGATTGAAATTCCATGTAGATTGGCTGAAAGGACAGAAAACGGGTTTCTTTGTGGATCAGCGTGAGAACCGTCATTTGTTGGAACGTTATGCCAAAGGGCGTAATGTATTGAATATGTTCTGTTATACAGGAGGATTCTCTTTTTATGCCATGCGTGGAGGCGCGAATCTGGTGCATTCGGTAGACAGTTCGGCAAAAGCTATTGATCTTACCAATATGAACGTGGAATTAAATTTTCCGGGTGATACCCGTCATAAGGCGTATGCTGAGGATGCTTTTAAATACCTGGATCGTATGGGAGATCAATATGATTTGATAATTCTTGACCCTCCTGCATTTGCCAAACACAAGGATGCTCTCCGCAATGCATTGCGTGGCTATACGAAACTAAACGCTAAAGCATTTGAGAAAATCAAACCGGGAGGTATTCTGTTTACTTTCTCTTGCTCGCAGGTGGTAGATAAGATGAATTTCCGCAATGCGGTATTTACAGCTGCGGCACAAAGCGGACGTAGTGTACGTATTCTGCATCAATTGACTCAGCCGGGAGATCATCCCGTAAATATTTACCATCCTGAAGGAGAGTATTTGAAAGCTGGTGCTGTATGTGGAATAATTCGATTTATTTATATATTATATAGTACAATGGCGTTTTTACAGGATTTGAATCTGCAAAAGCATCATTAAAGTTTAAATGATGTTAATCAGAAGCGAATAGTTGTAGTCTTATTATGTTTGATAACATAAAACTCCTTATCTTTGCACTGTGTTTTTCATGGTATTAGATTTAAGGTTAATGAAGATTGGGTGTCTGGGATAGATACCCTTCTTTTTTTATATATGATATAGACCGTTTTTTAAAGCTTCTTCCTGAAAGAAAGATTTGCTCTGTTTTTTTCTTCCACTCCTTACATTTTCTCTTTTGGGGTGACAGGCCTATGCTTGTTTTTCCGTTTATATCCATTGTGGGATTTTTCTTGATAGGATTCGTTCTTCTTCAATCCAGGCAGCATAAAGTTCGCTCTGCTTGGTCCTAAAGCTTTATACACGCTTTCCTAAGCCTTTTCGGGCTGATGATTAAGGAGATTTTTACGGTTATGTAGTACAGACTCGACAGTGGACTATACAGTCGCTTCGAATGGACTATACAGTCTATTATAAGCGTCTGTATAGTCCACTGTCGGAGTCTGTATTAGGTGGCTGGAAGAAAGAGCTTAATGTAATGGAAGAAAAAGCTTAGATAACGGGTAATGAGCAGGAATGCTTCAAAATGTCAATAATAGAAAGGTTGCAGGCTTTTTAATGAAGTTGTAATACTACCATCTCACTCTCGGTTCCTATTCTGAAAGGAGGTCCCCATAAAGATAATCCGCTGGAAACATATATATGGCTGTTTTCCCATTGGCGATAGCCGTGACTTTGTTCATAAAGATGGTCTGTTACCCAATTCATGGGCCAAACCTGTCCATGGTGAGTGTGTCCGCTGAACTGTAAGTCGATACCGGCTGCCTGACTCTCTGCCAGTTGGTAAGGCTGATGGTCCAACAGAATAACCGGTTTGCTTTTATCTATACGGGCCATTAACTTTTGTAATGGAAGTCGTCTGGCATTGCTACGGTCGTCACGTCCTATCAGTTGTATGCCGCAGGGAAGTGTGACAACCGAGTCGCGCAGCAGTTGTATAGGAGTATTTTGTATAAATTGGATACTTTTGTCTATCCCGCTGATATATTCATGGTTTCCGGGGACCATGTAGATTCCCAGTGGTGCTTTTAATTCCGTTAGTTCTTCAGCCATGTTTTCAGCATAAAGAGGTATTACGCTGTTATCAATTAAATCGCCTCCAATTAGGATTAAGTCCGGATTCTGTCCGTTAATCATTTTCACATATTGCTTCAAAGACGTTTTTCCTGTGCCGTTGCCCAAATGTATATCGCTCACTGCAACTATTTTTATAGGACGCCGATTATCGGTCAGCGGTTTGGTGAGCGTGATGTTGACAGTATTTATCTTGGGATGGCGATAATTATAGTATCCATATCCCAACAAGACGAATGTGGCCAGTAAAGAAGTCATGAAACTCTGGTTGAAAGAAATAGAGCACAGTTTCAATAAATCAAAGAAAAGTAAAAACAAGACCATATATAAAGTGAATATCAGCCAGCCTGTCCCGACCTCATACATTGTGTGGGATAAGTAAAACGGTATCTTCACATTGCGACTTAGCATCGTTCCGAAAAAGGACAGTGCAGCTAGCCAGAATAAAATAGTCAATAAAATCTTGATTCCGTATGGAAAGCCGGATAATGTTTGCAAACCTCTGTAAAATATGTAGGCATTTCCTCCAAGGTATGTAAAGATAAGAATGATGAAAAATGTCGGCATAAAGTCAATACATTAAATTTGGATTACAAAGGTAGTCCAATTCTTGATAAAAGAGAAACAAACTATTGATATAAACATGAAAATAGTATAAATTGGTTGCCTTAAGGATGAAGATCACGGTGGCGTGTTATATAGAAACAGGAGGTGCTGAAGTAATTTCTGATGTGTTTTAACTGTGCCAGTACAGGATATAATTTTCGTGGCCGCAGATGGAACTTCTGTTGGTAGTGTGGGTTGATGAACCATAATTGTCTGTCGATTATTTCGTATCCATACTTTTCAGCAAGTTGTTCAAAGGCGTCTATGGTCATGCGGCAGCGTTTGATGTCTGATAATTCTTCGATACATGATGGTGTTTCATGGAAACATCTGAGCAGAAACCGATAGAATATACCGGGACATAAATGGATGAAAGGAAGAGAGGAGACGAACCGGTTGTGACAAATTTGCTGATGTCCGCCAAATGGCATTTGCCAAGACGGGAATCCCCAGAATATGATGCCTCCCTTAGCTAGAAGAGGAGAGAGGCAACGGAAGAATTCTTCTTTGTTACTGATGTGTTCAATGACATCGTGTATCAGGATGAGCTGGTAACGGGAAACTGAAGAGAAGTTGAAGAAATCCATCGTCCTGAATTCTCCTTTGTAGCCGGAGGCGGCGAAGAAGGATTGTGCCTGGTATATGCGGCTGGCTGCACGGTCTATGCCTGTTACCTTGCAGCCTAGTTCGGCAAAGGGGAGCAGGTTACCTCCTTCTCCGCAACCTATTTCCAGTATGTGGGTAGAAGAGCTGAGGGAGATAAATTGCTTTACATAGTCTATATAGAAACTGCGTGATGTATTCGCTAGTTCGTTAAAATAACATTGTCTGTCTTGATGTCTTTTTTGCATGGCTGTCTTTTTATCCTATAGATACAAGGATGGACAAAAGACTGCATGAAGTTTCCTTAATAATTCCAGCGCACTCCCAATTGTAGGTTGAAATGGAACGGGTACTCGTCACGTATTGTGTTTTTAAAGCTGCCGTCCTTGAAATAAAAAGCTGCTCCGGGTTCTATGAAAGCCCCTAGGGTAGGATTTATATTATATTGTATTCCCAATGCGACGTGTATGGAGAATTGGAGCGGTTTTATTTTCAGACTCTCTGTACTGGAATAGATTTTTTCTTTCTGAACGATGAAATCTTGTTCCAGTTTACCCGATACGGATTTGTCTATCGTGCCTCCTCCTGTGGTATAAAAGGAAAAGGTACGGGTGGTATAAAGCCGGCGGTCTAGTTTCACAGACAAGCTATGTAGTGGAACTTTTGTCGTTTAACCCACTTGGAATCTTCTCCTATGGAACTTTCGGACGACAGATAGGTATATTGCAGACCTGCACTGACTCCCCAATGCCTGCTTATGGATTTACGGAACGAAAGCGCAAAACTGACGGGGAGATTATAATGGGTATATTCTGTCATGGGGCGTCCTGTGTTGTCATTTGCTATTTGTAGCAGAGCTCCGTAAGCTTGTGCATCGGGAAAGTCCGAGGGATATTCCTGCAAATAGTTTTTGAAGTCATTCCAATACATAATTTCATCCTTATGAGAACTTCCTATGTCTCCCCGGGAAAAAGTTTTGTTTATGAAGCCGGTGCTTGTTCCATTATTGCCGGCAGATATGGCAAGTGCCAAAGTATATTCGGAACGTTTATGCGGTAATGCAAAGTGGTTATGTCCGGAAGGGCTCTTGTGTACAGATTCTGTGTTCCGGATTGTATCTTGTGCCGGGAGAGTGCATTCTATTCCTATATTATTTGCCGTATCGGTATTGATACTTGTTTGGATTGGTGGTTTTGTCAAGGAAGTTGTCTTTGATTGGGGCCTGTCCGGTAATAGTTTGTTTTCAGGCATAATGGAAGGATTGCCTGTAATGCTTCTTGGCTGGTGTGCCGGTAAGGATACGACGGGCGAGGCTACTTTGTGCTTTTCTGTCTGTAAAAAATAAAAAGTGGTGGCAAAAGGTATAAACAGCAAGAGGAGAACGGCTGCTATACGCATCGTTCTTATCCTTTTTTTCTTATGTAAATAGGGGGTGAAATATTTCGTTTGAAAATGATTCCAATCATTTTCGGGGAGGGGCTTTTCGTATTCGTTAACCCGTTGTTTCAAGTGGTCTATCCACGGTTCTTCTTCCTGTTTCATAATGATTGTCGAGTTAAGTATTCTTTAATTTTTTGAGCAAGTACACATTTGGCGCGGTGCAGTTGTGAGGAGGATGAATGTTCGTTAATGCCTAATGTCTTCGCAATCTCCTTATGAGGCATTCCTTCGAATACGGCCAAGTTCAGTATGGTGCGATAGCCTGCCGGTAATTCAGTTATGAATTTCATCAAGGTTTCAATAGGAATCGAAATCATATCTTCTTCGTCCACAGGCTGCATGTCTTCTTCCAGATCATCTACAGAAAGGAAAAAGCAGGTTTTCTGTTTACGGAGATGATGCAAGGAGGTAGTTACCATGATACGGGTGACCCAGGATTTGAATCCATGCAGGTCGGTGGCATGTAGTTGGTCGATGGCGGAAAATACTTTGATGAATCCATCATGCATGACGTCCAAGGCCGATTCTTCGCCTACATAGCGACAGCACACTCCATACATTTGGCGGGAGAAGAGTCTGTATATGGTTTCCAAAGCTTCCCTCTTTCCGGCTTTACATCCTTCTATTAGTTCTGCGTCATTCATTTTTCTTTTGTCATGTTATTATATAAAGATACAGGGGAGAATAAAAGACTGCATAAGAACAGGAGTTTTTCTATAAAATAGATGTGAAATAGAAGATTATTGCCTACATTTGTTAGGTTAAAACAAAATAGATGAGAAACATGAGAAAACAACTTTATGCAACATTGGCTTGCTTTCTTCTCACTCCGGTCACAACTTACGGGCAGGGCTGGAAACTTTATGAGGAAGCTGCGAAAGGAGAATCGTATGCCAAGTTTGACTGTGTGGCGTTGCTGGACAGTACATCGGTGTCAGTACAACCGACAGGGCAGGGATCATTTGCCGTATGTAAGGTTATCAAGGTGCAGACTCCTAAAGGAGCAGTAGCTAACCGGGTGATTAAATATGATTATGATCCGTTGACGGCCCATGCCGAGTTTAAACGTGTGACGATATATCATGCTGACGGGCAGATTGAAGAGGTGGATGTGAAGAAGACCTGTGACTATGCGGCTCCGGCCCGTGCTATTTATTGGGGAGCACGACAGATTATGATAGAAGTGGGGGCTTTGAACCCCGGTGATGTCATAGATTATGAAATAGCGAAAAAGGGATTTACATACGCTTTGCTGGGAGCTGTTCCTGAGGATGATTCCCGGTTTATACCTCCCATGCGTGGCCAGTTCTATGACATTGTTCCATTTTGGAGCAGTGAGCCTACCGTGCGTAAAGTGTACAAGGTCAGTATTCCTATGGAAAAAGAGATGCAATTTCAATTTTATCAAGGAGAATGTACATCGTCCATGCGTTATGAAGACGGACGAAAGGCTTATACTTTTGCTATGGAGGACATGATGCCTTTCCGGCGGGAGCCGAATATGGTAGATTTGTTTGATGCAGCTCCTAAACTGATGATGTCTTCTACTCCTCATTGGAAAGACAAGTCTTTGTGGTTCAATAAGGTCAATGAGGATTATGGAGCTTTGCTCCACTGCCCGAAGCGCAGAAGAAAGTGGACGAACTGATAAAAGGAAAGAAAACCGAAATGGAGAAAATAGCTGTACTGACCCATTGGGTGGCGGATAATATCCGTTATGCAGGTATCTCTATGGGAAAAGGAGAGGGCTATACGTTACATGATACTAAAATGAATTATACGGATCGTTGCGGCGTGTGTAAAGATATAGCAGGAACTTTGGTTTCTTTTCTGCGCATGGCGGGGTTCGAGGCCTATCCGGCCATGACGATGGCGGGCAGTCGTGTCGAAGTATTCCTGCGGATCATTTCAATCATTGTGTAGCTGTGGTGAAACTTGCTGATGGAACTTATATGCCGTTAGACCCCACATGGGTTCCTTTCTGCCGTGAGTTGTGGAGTAGTGCCGAGCAACAGCAGAATTATCTGCCCGGTGTACCTGAAGGTTCCGATCTCTGTCTGACTCCTGTTTCTGCTCCGGAAAATCACTATGTACGCATCAAGGCAGACAACCGCTTGGACGCTAATGGTACTTTGCGTGGTACATTTACCATTCAAGCCGAGGGACAGAGTGACAGCAATATACGCAGCATCTTTACAAGAGGTTTTCAGAGCCAGTGGCGTGCGACTATGGAAAGACAATTGCTGGCTGTTTCTCCTAAAGCCAGATTGCTGAGTGTAGATTATGGCAGGAATCCTAAAGATTATCAAGCTGCTCCTATCCAAATCATTTTCCGCTACGAGATTCCGGATTATGCCATGCAAGGGGAGAAGGAAATGTTGTTCAAGCCTTTGGTTATGAATAATCTTTATAATCAGGTACGCTCTTATCTACGGATTGATACAGAAATGAAGGAACGGAAGTATGGTTTTAAAGACGCCTGCTCCCGTTTGGTGGAATTGGATGAAACCATTCAATTGCCATCAGGCTATAGGCTGATAAATGGGCCAAAGGAGGATACCATGCAGGGAACGGGAGCCGATTTTGAAGGCTCACTTCTACAAAAAGGAAACCGGGTGGTCCTGCATAATCGTCTGGCTTTGAAAAAGCGTGTATATGAAGCGTCGGATTGGGATAGCTCCGTAAAGCGGTGGAAGCTCATAAAGCATACGGTGATTATTTGGTGATTAAAAAGTAAAGCGACATGAAAAAGATTTATTATATATATGTATGCTTGGGAGTGTTGTTATTGACAGCTCTTCCGGCAAAAGCGGCTTCTGAAGCAGAATTTGGGAAGTTAGCCAAGACTTATACATTACATAAGGACGGTAGTCAGGAAATGCGGGTATATAAGGAGTTGACTTTATTTACACATGCAGCGATGAATGGTTTGTATGGTGAAAGCTTCATTGTTTACAATCCGGCATATCAGGAATTGAAGATACATGAATCTTATACTCGCCAGAAAGACGGGAAGATAGTAAAGACTCCCGAAAATGCATTTGTAGAGGTTCTTCCTGCTGCGGCGGCTGATGCCCCTGCCTATAACGGACTGAAAGAGATGGTGGTGTACATACGGGACTGGAGTTGGGAGCGACTATTTGTTTGGATTACTCGGTTATCACACGTCCCGGTTATTTGCCCGGGCTGGATGTATATGTGCCGGTAGAGGAGTTATCGCCCGTCAAAGAATATATCTGTAGTGTGTCGGTTCCTGAGGGCAAGCCTTTGAATTATGCATTGATAAACGGAAAAGCTGCGCCGGTAGTGAAAAATGAGAATGGAAGTAAAGTTGTTACTTGGACACTGAAAAATATTCCTGCTTATTATCCTATGGAAAGTACTCCTGCTTTATCAGGAAATATACCGGTTATTTTAGCAAATACGTATCCGTCGATGGCCGATGCTTTGAAAGTGCTGAAATCTCAATTTACGGCAGCTCATGAAAAAGAGGTCATGGCTTTGGCACAAAAATTATTGCAAGGAAAAAATGCGGATGAAAAGGAAGCTGTCCTGGTGAACTATGTACATGGATTGGGCACGTCCCGGTTGTCTTTGTCCGAAACAGGATACTGGATCCGTCCGGCAACTGAAGTAATCCGTACTGCCTATGGCACGGAAGCGGAAAAGATAAATCTGCTTGCAGGATTGTTGCAGGCGGCAGGATTACAAGGTGAGGTTAAGGTTGCTTTTGGCATAAAAGCACCGGATAATTGTTTGGGATTGGGCGCTATCAGCCAGTTGTTTCTGGACTCTCCTGTCATAGCGGGCATACAGGAATATCAGCCTGTCAATACGTTGGATGGTAAGAAAGCGGTTTTGGAAGTGAAGAATAAACCGGTTTATGAAACGGATACGATAACAGTCACTTCTGAAACAGGTAAAACGTTGGCAGGGGCTATCGTCTGATAACATTGCCTCGCGCTAAAACCGGAATAGCCATGAATGGTTATGGCTTTGGAAATACAGAACGTACTACGAACCTGTTGCTTCCTGGTATGACGGATGAAACCTATATTTGCATAGTAAATGTTCCGTCGGATATGCAGGTATGTACTCCGCAAAAGGCAAAAGAAATAGTCAATGCGGTAGGGAAATTGAAAATAACCGTACAGACTACAGAGGATAAGACGGAAGTAACCCGTTCGTTGCGACTGAACAAACAATGGATAACTCCCACCGATTATGCAGATTTTCATCGGTTGATGTCCGAATGGGAGGATAGTCATCATACTACTCTATTGCTGAAAGAGAAGAAGTAATCGGGTAAAAATTGGTTGAAATAGTTGAAAAGTTGGTCATCCCTTGAAAAAGGAAAGGCCGGCTTTTCTTATTTTCCATCGGAGGATTTACATTTGTGGCATTTAAAACCTATAAAATGAATGATATGAGTGGAAAACATGGTATAGTTTGTATGGGCTTGTTGATGCTGCTTTCTTCTTGTCACGACGACAAGCAGGTTACTGCTTCAGGATTACAACGTAAGGATTTTCAGACAGAAGTGAATGGGCAGTATACCGATTTATTTACTTTGAGTAACAAAAAAGGGATGGAGGTCTGTATCACGAACTATGGGGCGCGAGTAGTTTCTATCCTTGTACCCGACAAAAATGGAAAAAGGGAAGATGTAGTGTGTGGATTTTCCACGATTGGTGAGTATATGGAACAACGGCAGAATTTTGGTTCTACGGTAGGAGCTATATAGGACGTATTCTGAATGCGCGTTTCACACTGGACGGGGTAGAGCATAAGCTGGTCCCTAACAATGGGAAGTCCGGACATATATCACATGGGGGGAATCCCGGTTTTGCCGATAGAATATGGAAAGTGGAACAGGCAGATACATATACGGTTCGTCTGTCTTATCTCTCCCCTGATGGAGAAAATGGTTTCCCCGGAAACCTGAAAGTGACGTTAGTCTATAGTCTTGGTGAGGATGAGAATGCACTGGATTTGACATACGAGGCAACTACGGATGCACCCACGGTACTTAATCTTTCTCATCATTCTTTTTTTAATATCTCGGGAGACTTTACAAAAAGCGTGGAAGACCAGCAACTTTGGGTAGATGCAGATCGCTTTACTCCATACGATGATAAGAAATGTGTCACAGGAGAATATCTCCCGGTGGCCGGTACTCCCCTTGATTTCCGTATGCCGCATACTATCGGAGAACGTATAGATGCGGATTATCCGCAATTGAAGGTAGTAAACGGATACGATCATACTTGGGAATTGAATACGAAAGGAGATGATACAAGGCCGGCTGCTTGGGTGTATGATCCAACAAGCGGGCGTAAGATGGAGATCTTCACCACCGAACCGGGAATACAAATCTATACCGGTAATGGACTGAAAGGAAAAATGACTGGTAAAAGGGGGATAGCTTATCCTTTCCGTTCGGCGGTATGTTTCGAAACGATGCATTTTCAAGATAGCCCAATCAGCCTGAATTCCCCAGTACTGTACTCCGGCCGGGAGAGGTTTTTCATAGTCATACGGTTTATAAGTTTGAATAATTTGCTAATCTGTCAATTTGCTGATGTGCTAATTAGGGGTGCTATATATGCCCACACGGTTATTGGTATATTAGCAAATTGACATGTCGGCAAATTATTTTTCATTTTGATGTAACGTTTCCCTACCTCTATGTGTCATACTAGTGAACATGGAACAAAATAGATTTGAAATAGAGGCAAAACGAATGCGGCCGGCTTTGTTAAGAATGGCTATCCGTTATCTGGAAGACTCCGATGAGGCAGAAGATGCAGTACAAGATGTACTGTTGAAACTTTGGTTTCTTCGCGACCGTCTGGACCAATATCGTAGCGTGGATGCACTGGCTATTGTTATAACCAAGCATTTGTGTATTAATCGTTTGCGAGGTATTCGAATAGAGAAAGTCGATTTGGAGCAAGGCATCAGCATTGGTGGAGGTGAAAACCCTGAAATGAAACTGGTAGAGGAAGAGAATATGCAGGAGATACTGGAAGTAATAGGTACTTTACCTGACTTGCAACAGTCTATTCTCCGCATGAAGCACTTGGAAGGTTTCGAAGTAGAGGAGATAGCCCGTCTCACAGGAAGTACGCCGGTGGCGGTACGAACCAATTTGTCGAGAGCTAGAAAAAGAGTAAAAGAACAATTTATGATACACAGTAAGGTATGGAATTAGATAAGAGGAATATAGAAGAATACATTAACCGTTTCTTGGAAGGGGAAACTACGAATGCCGAGGAGCAGGCTATTTATCGTTTCTTCCATACAGGGGATGTACCTTCTCATCTGATGGGATATGCTCCGATGTTTGCCTGGTATGAGGGAGGTATGCAGGGAGAACCGGGTATGTTGCAGCCAGACGGACAGAAGGAGGTTGCTGGAGGAAAGAAATCAGAAAAGGTACCGGTGGTTGGAAAAGAAAGCTTTTATCAGCGTATTCCAATAGCTGTCTGGAGTGCCGGTATAGTGGCAATGATGGTCATTGCGCTGGGGTTAGGTCTTATTTTCTATTCGGAAAACCAAGCAGACGGAAGTGGTGAGTGGTCGTGCTACGAAGGTAGTTATGTGGAAGTGGGAGGCAAGCGCATTTCGGATGTGAAACAGATTATGCCTTGTATTATTGAAACATTGGAAAAGGCGGAACGGGTGGAGAAACTGGCCCAGGAACGTGTGGAAGAAATTCATCGTTCCGAGAAAGAGATAGAAGAAAAGGAATTATTGGTAAGCGAATAAAAAACATAAAAAATAAGATATGAAAACAAGGTTTATTTTAGGAAGTGCATTGGCGGCTGTTTTGCTGCTGTGTGGTGGAACAGGCAAGGTTATGGCCCAGAAGAATATTGATAAAATGGCGGCAGAATTGGAAAAGCGGGATGATGTGGCTATCAACTCTGTAACGAAACGTGACTCTAAAACCCGCAAAGTGGTAAAGGTGGTGAAAAGTTTTTCGTTAAAGGATGAGAAAATAGGCGCAAGGTTGATTGAGGCTTTCGAGAAGGATGAGGAATATGCAGAAACTGCCATTAAGGATATGCCGAAGGGAAGGGGCAAGGCGCAGAAAGCGAATTTTACATTCATTTATAAGATGGATAATGAGAAACGTACTTACACCCTTAATGTCAATGAAAACGGAAATGTAAGCATGACCGTTATTATCAGTCCGATGAAGGATGGGAAAGAAGTGTATTCTGCTGTCCTTGATTCGGAATATTGGGATTCGTTCAATGAGCAGATGGCTGAATTGGGGAATAATCTAAGAGATTCCGGTATAGAGGTGCGCCAAATGAGCCGGGAAGAGATGGAGAAGATGCAGAAAACTATCCGCCAGTCATTGAAAGGACTGGATGCTTATGCCATAGCTGAATAGATAATGGCATTATTTTTCACGAACACCAGATAATAAAACACTCTCTTTTAGTTAGATTACAAAAACTTTTTAATTGTCTTGCCTTTCCGGAAGTTGTGAAACCACCGGAGAGGCTTTGTTTTTTAAGATGAATCTCCATGAAAAATCGAATTGTTTTATATCTTTGCTCTGGATAGTAAAAAAGAGTTTATCTAATTGGGAATCAGAGTATAGTAGAGAAGTGGAGTGAAAAGGGTAATGATTTGGCGACATTCAGACTGCATTGATTCTCTGAACTTTGCTTACTCTTTCAAACAACTCTTTTTCCGATTGTAAAAGTAGATATTATTTTTCAAACAGCCAAATTATATATTGAGGTTCTGCTCATTGTGGCAGAACCTCTGTTTGTTTACAGCCTTTTCAGACGCTCTGCCAAGTTTGCCATATCCCTCCGTATGGCGGTATTACTTACTTTGGCGTAAATCTGGGTTGTTTTCACATCTGTATGGCCGAGCATTCTGCTGATGGTTTCAATCGGAACCCCGTTCAGCAAACACACCTCGGAGGCGAACGAGTGCCGGCTCTGGTGCCACGTTATCGCCTTGCTGATCCCACATTGCTCGGCTATTCTTTTGATGCCATTCAACAAGGTCGTATAGGATGGAACATTCAACAAACGGAGCGTCGTATCTGCATTCTTGTATCGTTCAAGAATGTTTTTTGCCGTCTCCAGCAAGGGCACATTACAAGTGATACCCGTTTTATGGCGATTGAAGCAGAGCCACAATTCCCCGTCCATCCGTTTCAGGTTGTCGTGCTTCAAATTTCTTAAATCCACATACGACACCCCCGTAAACACACTGAACACAAACAAATCCCTGATAAGCTCGTTATTCTTACGGAACTTCGTGAACTGTATATTTACAATAGCTTCAATCTCTTCCATTGTCAGATATACCCGGTCTTTTTTCTGAATTGAAATGCGGTAATTGAAAAACGGGTCGTGGTCCAGCCAGCCGTTATTCATCGCTATGGATACCATCTTGCGTAACGGGGTGATATAGATGCAGACCGTGTTATTTGAGCAGGATTTTTTTGTTCTTAAAAACACCTCGAAGTCCATGATGAAATTTGGCCGAAGGTCTGCAAGGGCAATATCTTTGAGACGGTATTTCTTCCAAAGAAATTCTTGCAGATGCTTGTAAACACCGCAATATCTTTGATAGGTCGCCATCTGTCGGATTCCATTTATCACCAACTGCTCGTAATCCCTATTGTGGTTTTCAAATACCTGCAACAAGGTTCTTCCGTATCTGCCAAAACCCAGATAGGAATGTTTCACCCTTTCGGCGGTCAAAGGGCCTAATCCGTTGAAAATAGTGTCGTAGTGTTTTCGGACACTTTTACGAATCTTCTTGATCTCGCCGTTTACATGGCGGGACTCCGCATCTTTTCCTATTGCCATTCCGCTCTTGGCATCCCATTTTTTCAGGGTTACGAATAGTTTACAACTGAAGCAGGTTCGTGTGCCGTTCAATGTTATGCGGCACATGACGGGAACAGAGCCATCCTTTTTAATGGCCATACGCTTTACAAAAAACAATACGCAAAATGTACTTTTCATTTTCTTTTCATATTTAATTGTTATAGAATTGACAGACAGCCCCTCCTCCCAAAATCTATTCGGGAGGATATGCCGCCGACATATAAGACTGCTTTTTCCATCGGAAAATCGTCATCTCATACATTCGACGACCATTCCCCGATAAGGAAACCGAAAGAAACATCCCCCGGCTACGACTCGTGTCCGAGCAACGTAACGGGGGATAATTCTTTTATGGCCGGTTTCTCAATGCTCTATACTTCGTAGTTCGCACATATAGCCTTTATTCTGACGAAAGCAGAATGGTTTTCCTTTTCAATTTCGCCTCTACTTCGTCATCCTCCATATTCGTCTTCAGTGGATCGCTTCGAGGACGTTCCGTTATCAGTCGCAAAGGAAACTCCGGGTTTTGCCGGTAAAACAAGGTCAAGCCTCCTGTTTTTGAAAAAAATCTCCACGCCTCCGTTGTCGGGTAGTATTTTTTCAAAACCTTGTTTTCCCCAACCGCTTCGTTTATGGGGCAACTGAAACGAAAACGACCGAAGCGACCGGAAGACGCATAAAAAAAATGTCGGATGACGAGAGGCGAAAAAGAGAACGAAACTCAACTCCCTCAGCTCTCAAATCCGCATAAATCAAAAAATCAAAAAGCGAAAAGGATATGAAAGCAGGACAATACATAGTACAGACATTGCGAAGATTGGCAACAGCACTATTGAGAGCCATTATCGGCACAATCCTTTGGGCAGTTGCTTCCGTCATCGGCATTGCAGGCGAGGTTATTTGCGGAGTGTTCCGTATCGTGTTGGGCGTGTTTGTTACGCTTGTTTCAATAATCGCCTTCTTCGGCTTTATCGTTTGGCTATTAACAATTTAACATCCAAGTATATGAAAACGAAAAGACATTCAAAGACAGTAGCACAGCAGTGCAGATATTACGAGGTGGACAACATCTTCGAGTATATGGTGGAAACCTATATCAACGGCAATTTCAGCACCTTTCAGCAACTATTCCGAGAACTCCGCAAGGACGCAAGGGAGGACTTCATGGACTTTCTGTTAAGCGAGGTAGAGCCAACCTATTGGAGAGAGATTTTGAAAATGACCATTCTGTAACCCATTAAAACGACTGACGACATGAAGACAACAGACCATTTCAAGAGAACGATACAAGCCTATTTGGAAGAAAGGGCAATGGAAGACAAACTCTTTGCGGTGGCATACCGCAAGGAAGGCAAGAACATTGACGATTGTGTTACCTACATTCTCAACGAGGTGCAACGGAGCGGTTGCAACGGCTTCACGGACGGAGAGGTGTACTCCATTGCAATCCACTACTATTGTGAGGACGATATAGAGGTCGGCAAACCCCTCTCTTGCCAAGTCGTGGTAAACCATACCGTGGAACTCACGGAAGAAGAAAAGGTGGAAGCACGGCAAAATGCACTCCGCCAGTACCAAGCAAACGAGTTGCGAAAATTGGAGAGCCGCAACAAGAAGCCGACCGCCAAACAAGAAACCAATGTTCAACCCTCATTATTTGACTTCTGATTATGAAACCGAGAACACGCATACAGAAAGAAGTCGCACGTTTGAGCAAGCGACTTCCGAGATTGTCCGAAGAACAAAGGGCATACGCATTCCGCCATTGCTTCAAGCATTATGCAGTCAAGAGGGCAAACGGCACGCACATCTGTACCGAGTGCGGACATTCATGGAAGAGCGGACACGACCTTGCAGATACCATTTGTGGATGTACCTGCCCTCGTTGCGGAATGGAGTTGGAAGTGTTGCGTACCCGAAAGAGTGTATTCAACGATATGGAGTATTTTTCTCTTATCACCACCTGCAAGCAGTACCAAGTGATACGCTTCTTTTCCGTCAAGTTCCGATACAAGGCAGGAGAGCCAGCCAAGTATTCCATTTTTGAAGTGGTACAAAGGTGGATTGCTCCCGAAGGCAAGACAACGACCATTGCCCGACTGCGTGGCATGTCCTTGTTCTACTATGACCTATGGAATGAATATAGCGATATGGAGGTACGCAAAAACGAAGGTCTTCGGGCATACGACATAGACCTATATGTACCTATCCTCAACATCGTTTCATCCCCGAATTGAAGCGCAACGGCTTCAAGGGTGAGTATCACGACATTTTGCCATATGACCTCTTTACAGCTATCCTTTCCGACAGCCGGGCGGAAACATTACTGAAAGCGGGACAAGGCAGTCATTTACGCTATTTCATAGCCAATCCACGTTTCTTCGACGAGTGTTGGCAATCCTATAAGATTGCTTTCCGCAGAGGATACACAATCAACGATATTTCAATGTGGTGTGACCACATACACCTGTTGCGTCATTTCGGTAAAGACATCTGTAATCCTCATTTCATCTGTCCTGCCGACCTCAACTCGGAACACAACAGACTGATAGCGAAGCGCAATGCCATTGCAGAACGTGAACGAGCCGAGCGCACGAGACAATGGGAACAACAACGTATCGAAAGGGAACGCGAGCGGTTGGAACGCATTGAGAAAGACAAAGCCACCTATATCAAGGATAAAGCCAATTTCCTCAACCTTACTTTCACAGACGGTATTCTCCTTATCCATGTATTGCAGAATGTGGACGAGTTTGCAGAGGAAGGAAAGGCTATGCACCATTGTGTATTTACCAATGCCTACTATAATCGGACAAACTCCCTCATCCTTTCGGCTACCATAGACGGGGTACGCATTGAAACGATAGAAGTGTCGTTACAGACGTTCCAAGTAGTACAAAGTTATGGTGTCTGCAATACCAACACCGAATACCACGACCGCATTATAAACCTTGTGGACAGCAACATGAGCCTAATCCGCAAACGAATGAGAAAAGCAGCATGTAGTTTCCTAAAATTGGTTTACTAGATTTGACATTCAATAAATTGTACAAAACATTTTCAATACTATTTTCTGTTACAAGTTTACTTCAAAAAACTGTAATTCCTGTAATAGTTTTACTTTTATTGGCATCCCGGGAATTCCCGGGATGCCAATAACACTTGGCGTCAATACATGACCCTGGCGAATAACTCTTTTTTATCGCGGTGTGCCTGTTCCGGAACTTTCAACCCGATAGCCATGTGTGGTCTTCTGGTGTTGTATATCCCGATGATTCTCTCCACTTGCATTCTCGCCTGGTCGATATCTTTCAAGACCATATCGTTTAACCATTCCCTTTTCAAAATCCCGTTCACTCTCTCGGCGATACCGTTATCGTAAGGGGAGCCATCCTGTGTCACGCTCACCTGAATACCGTGTTCTTTCAAGATCCCGGTGTACAGCGAGGAGCAGTATTGCCCACCCCGGTCCGAGTGATGAACAGCTTATCGCTAAAGTTGGGAGGTAGCGTCGCCAACGCCCGGCACAACGCCTTCACGGGCCCGGACGAGTCCAGGGTTGGGTGAACTTCCCACCCCGTGATCCGCCGGGAATAAGCGTCGGTTACCAGCGAGAGATACACGAAACCGGCGCTCGTTGACAGGTACGTGATATCACTGACCCATACCTGGTTGGGGCGGGTAACTCGAAACCCTTTCACCAGGTTCGGGAACTGGCGATGCCACGCCCGTGAATCCGTCGTGATGACCCGGTACTTCTTCTGTTTTATCATTAAATCGTGAAGGTGAAGTAAACGGTAAAGCCAATCCCGACCGACGGGAAGGCCGTTAGACCCCAGCATGTTCCACAATTTATTAACCCCGAGGTTAGGCATGTCACGGCGAATATCCTGGACGATGGAAAGAACGTAACGCTCGCGTTCCTCGTCTCCACGATCGGCCCGGAGGCTCTTGTAATAAGCCTGCTTGCTGTAGCCAAGGGAATTGCAAAGGTGTTCCGTCACGGCTTTACCTCCCCGCTCTTTTTGTCTCTTGACAATCCCGCTAATAGCATCTCCTCGTAGTTTTTTTTTACATCAACATGCAGGCGTTCCCTGGCTAACTCTAGCATTAACTCGTAAGCTTCCACTAGTATTTTCTGTTTCTCTACTTCCTGCCGTAAAGACTCCAGCTCGGCGCGTTCTTGGTCGGTCATCGGGTATAACATTTTGTAATTACGCGAAGATAAACGTTTGTGTTGTTCTTCCGATAAAACTCGAGATTTATACTTGTGTAGCCAAACGTGAAAAGTCGAGGGTTTGACCTCGTACTTGGCTAGAACTTCCGCGTAACCGATTTCATTGATTACTCGATCTCGTACCGCTGATAATTTCGTCTTGACAGCGTAATAACGACGACGAACAGGGGGTAAATTTAATTCTGACATTGGTTTACTAAGTTTACTGTAAACTTTTTTCAGGACAATACAGCATAGTATAAACCCTAAAACGACAATAATATGGAAGTAAGAATTGAAAGCATGGTTTGTCTGTGGGACGATAAAATCCCCACTTTGTTCCTTGAATTTGTAAACCTCCTCACATTGACAACAAGTGAGGAGGGATTGAGAAAAAGCGTAAAGGATTTTGCCGAGAAACACGAACTTGACAAGTTCTTCCTGTACGGCTTCGGCTCTCACCACTTCTACCTGCACCAACGCTATACGGACAATCCCGAAATGGTGATGGAGAACAGAATTTTGTCAGTGCATTTTTAACAACGTAATACACAAGGATATGGACAGAGAGAAGAAACTCCACTATTACAAGTATATCGTCAAAAGGCATTTGAACGATATAAGGCACATGTCGGACTATCCAAGAACGAAATGGAGAGAAGCTATTACCGCACCCGCTATGCCGCCCAATTAAGTGTCTATGCCGAAGCACTCGGCATACAAGAGAGGTATTTGGAAAGATTTATTCAAAAATAAACGATTATGACAACACGAATGACCACGGGCGGAGTAAGTACCTGCCAGACGGCAGCACAGAGAAATACGAGAGTTTCCAATCGGGTTTCGGCAGACGTAAGCGGACACTTGTGCAATACGACTACCGCCATACGGACGGAGAGTTGTTCTCCTGCGTGAAGCCTACATTGGACGAGTGCCGGACAGAAAGGGACAAGTGGATGAACAAGAAACAAGGGAAGGAGGAAAGACAATGAACGCAACCTATCAGACGATAATCGTCAAGTTCAAGGAAACGATAACGGAATTGAACGGCATTTTCAGTGATGTGCAGTTTTGGGGAGTGGCAACCCTCAAAGAGTGGATAGACGACTATGAAAGCACCCGTTTCACGCAGACCGACAGCCATACGGCAGTCATCACGAGCGAATACAACATGGAGTGTGTGAAAGAGTGGTTGCACAAGCATAGCGAGATAGCCGAATTGACAGAGTATTAACAGCGTGAGGCGGTGGAAACACCGCCCTCACCCCAAAAAACAAGTATTAACAGATAAAACAGAGTAGATTATGATAGCACAGACGATTTTACAGCAGATTGGCGGACATAAGTTTACCGTTATGACAGGTAGCAAGGATTTTATAGATTTGGGCAACGGTCTTTTGATGAGCCTTTCACGGAACAAGACCTCTGCCAACCGCCTTGAAATCCTTTACGACGAGGGATTAGACCTCTATAATATGCGTTTCTACCGCCAGACATTCAGCAAAAAGACCTTCATTAGCAAGACGAAGGACATTGCCAAATACGAGGGTGTATATTGCGATATGCTGGAAGAAATCTTTACGGAGGTAACGGGATTAAACACCCGACTTTTTTAAGCGGTGGCGGCATTGCCGCCGCTACTTTCTTTCAGTGAGCAGAAAGGCGGACAAAGAAAGTAGCAAAGAAACCGTTGTTTATAATCTGCGATTAAGGCACAAAAGTACATTTCTATGAAAGAGGAAATCAGACAGAACGGTAAAACGGTATTGGAGAGCGAGGACGGCTTATCCATCGGAATTATCTTCAATAACCTTATAGGTGTAAACTTGAAAGATGTGGAGTATCGGAACTATTTGGATCGTGTCCTGCTTCCAATGGGACTGAAAAAAGGAAAGTTAGAAATGTTCCGGGATGGCATCTTTATAAAAAGAGGGCATATCGGGTAATCAACACCACATCTGACACTATGAAAAAAGGCTTCTACATCGGAAGCCTTTTTTCGTTTTTTACTGTCGTTATCTCCACGGTTTTACGACAACCAATGAATCCGACGGCTTGTGTATAACCGGCAGATTATTGCCGGAGTCCACATCTTCGCTTTCATCCCCATTGTCGTGGTTGAAGTCAAATTCCAATTCGCAGGACGTGCTGAAATTGTCCTCCACGACCACGATGAAATTCTGCGACTCGTCGCACTGTGAGGTATAGTACAGACGGAACTTCTCGTTTTCAAGCAGGTAGCGGTCGTTGGGCAGCAAGGTCAGGTTGTTGTCCAAAGAGAGCGAACCCTCCCCGTCATACTGAAAATACCGTATCGTGTAGAGTGCATCCGCAAACTCTCCCGACCGTTTGAGTTCGCACCGTATCTCGGCGGTTTCTCCTTTCGCCAGCTCCTTCGGAACGGGCATCGTCTCTACCGTAAACTCGTAAGATTGCTGCACGTCCAAATCATCGTTACAGGAAGCGAGTCCAAACAAAGCGGCAATCATGCAGCCGCAAATAGTTATTTTTGAAATTATCTTTTTCATCTTTTTGTCATTTAATTATTTGTTCAAAATTAGGATTCGTTATACATTCATCAATAAACCGTTTTTGCTGGAGAGAAAAATAGTGCGTGTCCATTTCACAGCCCCAGAAGTCAAATCCCAGTTTACAGGCGGCTATCCGGCTGCTCCCGCTGCCCAAATGCGAATCAAAAATTTTATATCCCGACTTCGCGTATTTTCTGAGCAGCCATTCATACAAGGCTACCGGTTTCTGATTGGGATGGATACGTTTCTCCTTGTTTTTCATGTCTTCCTGCCACATGCCGTTCCAACGGTAGGAAAACATACGCACGGCAGTTTTGAAGGAAGTCCATGCCAATTCACAATCGGCAAAAGGCGAGTTCCCGTTCCGCTTATCCCATACAATCCAACAGGAAGTGTCCGCCGGACACGGCAAACGGCTGATGAAGTGATTTGCACCCCATACAATCTGGTGTTTACTGACCCGTTTTAATTCGTCAAAATACTCCCGCGAGGAGCTTCCGTGTCATTTCCCACGTATGGCGCGTAGCGTGTAGCCGTTCCCTCATGATTTCTGGAACCATTTCGGCTACCATCTTCTCCTATGCCGTAAGGCGGATCAACAATCGCTAAATCAAAGAACCGGTCGGGCTGCGTCCTCATAAATTCCATGCAGTCGCAGTTATACACTTCGTTTATGCCCTTCATTACAAAATGAATTTAATTCCCAATCCATACTGCGTATGGAAATGCCCCGTACTTCCTCCCCAGAGGAAACGCTCGCGCACGGAAGCGGTCAGGGCGATACGGTCTGCCAGATAGACCTCCATTTCAAGGGTGGCGGCACAGCCGTAGATGAACGCATCCTTGTTGTTCAGCCGGGAACCGTCATAGAGCGATTTTTCGCCCCAGTTCACCACCTCGTAACCGGCCAGCGCGGAACCTCCGATGTAAAGGAACATGATTTTCCTGCGGTCGGAAAGGAAATTGTAGTAGAAGCCGCCTTCCGCCGTGAACTGCGAAACGGGCATCCTGATCTCCCGATACGGCTTATGCCTTTGCAGGAACTCGACACCATACACCCATTTATTCCCTCCCTTCGCATAGGAGGATAAAGCAGCCCCGAAGTAGTAACCGGCCTCGTTGCGCAGGTCGTCCGTGTAGAACCCGTCAGCCATGCCGCCCCGAAGTTCAATGCCTTTCATCTTCGGCAGACACCGTTGGGCATGCGCCTGCCCTGCAAACAGGGCAAGCGACAGCACCATTAGGAACAATACCTTTCTCATATCAGCGCACTTTCAGTTCGTTGATAACCTTTGCCTGCACCAAGTCCTCGTTTTCCACGATGAAGGACTGATGACGGCCTCCGCTTTTCTCGCACAGCTCGACAACAAGCTGCTTGTCGTCGGGGTATGGTAAACTTCGGCAGGCAGAATACCGTGCGTTCCGACTGCTTGCCTGCTACACGGACGGCATAATTGAAGGCTCTGACAGGGAACAACACCTGCTCTTGAATGGCAGTGCGTTTCGCCACTTTCTTGTCCACAACTTTAAAACTGATATAGTCCACATCGAAAGGCACGTTCGACGAGTTCCTGATTTCCGTATGCAGGTACAGCAGGTCATTATGCACATACACCCCTTTGAGGACATACTGGATACCGAAACGCTTGCTGCCGATATGCTTTACAATACGCTTGTCCTCCTTGTGAACCGACTTCATAATCAGGTGTACCAGCATGGGACTTTCGCTTCCGAGTTCTTTCAGATATACCTCCTGCGCGTTGTTCGGACGGTTTACCGTGCTGCCGTCATGCAGAAAATCCGCCATCTCCACATTGAGCAACAGAGGTTCGTCGGCATACTTGACATTGAAGGTGTAGAAACTCCCGTCCTCTGTAATTACGGACATATTCGTCTCGTTGTGGAAGTTCTTCACGGTAGCCTTTACCCGGATGACGTTTTCCGCCCCGTCCGCCTTTCCTGCTATGAGGTTGGGAGAACCAAATCCACATAGCGGATGGGGGCAGGGAAAAGGATATGGACGGTCTTGTCGTAAGTGACCTCCAAGCCGTGCGGCGGGATCATACGGTCGAATATCAGCTTGCGGGAAAGTCCGTGATACAAGTCCCCGTCTTCCTCCTGCTGTGGGTAAATGTCCTTCTGTAAGGTCGGGATGTCTGAAGCCGTAACCTCTTCCGTAACCAGCGGCACGGTTTCACCGTTGCCGTCATTCTTCACTTCCTGCGCGTTTGCCGCACACACAATGCCCATCGAGAGGGCGAACATTAAAAATACTCTTTTCATTTTACGTTGGATTTAGTGGTTTATAAAAAAGTCGGTAAATCAGTTTTCGTATTGGTAGAGCAGGACTTTGTAGCCTGCCTTCAGATGGAATTTCACGGTACGCATCTTCTTGGCGATGTACTGGCTCGTCCCTTGTATCACGCCCTTGCCCAAGTCGGAAGCGAGCTGCGCCCCGGCATTGGTGGAGATATTGATACTCGAACCGAGCGAACTGCCCATGTTGGCAGCAATCTCCTTGACGGCATCAATTTCCATAGAACCGGGAATGAAAATGCCCTCCTGACCGTCGCTGTCGAATACCGCCAGCTCCACGGGAATAATCGTCCCTCCGTATTCAATCGAGGTGAGTTCGATACCGAGCCGTTCACCCTGTACCCTTGCACCGCCCACGACGACCGTGTTACGGGGGATAATCCTGCTTGCCAAACGCATAGGCTCCAGCAACCGCAGGCGTACCGCCTGCCCGTCGCTAATCGTCTGGTCGGTGTGGACACAGGCGGCAATGGTATTCTTGCTTTCTTCGTCCGTCATGCCTATGGCAGTGTTGAAGCCGAAGTTCCGCTCACCCGTATATCCGGCGACAAATTCCGCATCGCTCATCGGTTGAGCCAGCGAGGACACGACCCGCTCCCTGACCTGACCGACCGGCATTGCCACCGCCTTCCCGTTCCGGTATGCCGGCTCCGGGTTCTGCTCCGCGGGCGTGTTCCCTTGTTGGCCGTTCTGTCCGGTGTACTTCGCCGCCAGCTCGTAGGACTTTTCTAAAAGGGCGAGTTGCTCGTCCATCGACGAGGGCTGCTCCTGCTGTTGCGCCATCATCGCCTCCAATTCTTCCACCCGCTTTTGCAGTTCCTCCTTTTCGGGGTCTTCTTCGGGACTGTCGTAAAAGTTGCCCAATGTGGCGTTGATGTCCCGGTAGGCACTTGCAGAGGAGTGGATAGCCGTCGGAGTCCGGCTTCCGCCACCCGTGTAACCCGAAGACGGGCCGCCCGGATCGAGCAGGTTGTAATCCTCTTCGTTTTCCCCTCTTTCCTTTTCCTCCTCCCCGTTATCAAACAGGGAGGCGAGGTCATGGACGGCACGGTTTCGCTCCCGCCTCTGTTCTTCGAGTTTTGCCTGCTCGTAGGCTTTCTCCTTGTCGCCGATGATACCTACCTCCGTAGGCAGCGGCATATCGGTATTGAAGCCCGTTCCGGCTTGTTCCGCTGTCTTCTCTCTGCCGAAGGTGCGAAAATCAGCCATAGGGAGCCGAGGAACATCAGTCCCATCAGCGGGTACACCAGCATCTTCTTCCTCTTTTGTCTTTCCGCCTCCGTGAGCGGCTCTTTCGGGGAGTTTCCTTTCTCCCCGTCAGGTTTCCTTCTCATCAGTTCATTCCACTTCATAGGCAACGAGTTTTTCAGCCGGTATCATGCCGGCTTCGGTTTCACAATCGGGAACTTCCGTATCATAGTCATAAGGTACTATGCCCCGTTCACGGGAGGGAAGTTCCAGCTTCTCTATATGTTCCATCTCCAGCCGTTGTCCTTTGCCCTTGCCGAAGTCGCATACGGCTGTCGCCAGCATCACGAGGCAACCCGCGGCGAAGAGCGAGAACATCACGAGGACGGTCGTAAGACGTGCTTTCGGGGAAAGCGACTCCAGACGCTCGCGCAACCGTCCTTCAAGGGCGTCGCGCCATCCGGTAATCCGTTTTATTGTTTTCTTCATGCTTCTATCTTTCAATCGTTCGTAAATCTTTATTCTCTAAAATGGTAAAACCCTCTATGGTAAACCCGTTGGGGTTGTCGTCGCTCCGCGTGGCGTTCAGCAGACGGCACGAAGTGACAAGGCTCCGTTCGGTCACGTTGCTCTCACGGATAATCATCTGCCGTGCGTATGCGGTCGCACTGTACGGGTAGTTGTCGAAACTGCACACCACGCTGTCCACCTGCAACACCTGATTGATATTGCCCGCGATGATACGGTTGTAATAACCTTTCTCCGTGAAATCGGCATAGTAGTTATAGGCACTCTTGTCCGCCATGAGCAGGGCGCGTTTGAGGTTATGCTCGATGGCACTCTTTTCGGGGGACAAAGTGAAAAACAGCTCGTGAAAGCGTCGGACGTGTTCCCTCGCCTCTGCCGGGCGGTTCTGCGACATATCCTGCGAGAGCGCGAGCATCAGCGACTTGCCGTTGTCCAAGACATAGATTTTCTGCCGTTGCGCCTCCGCAAAGCGGAACGCGCCGAACACCGAACAGACGGCCACGAGCGCACATGCCGCAACGAAGACGATCCCGAACAGGCGTATCTGCTTGAACGCGGTTTCGATATTCTTCAATGACTTAAATTCCATAATAATTTGCTTTTAACAGGTTTAACTTCTCCTTCTGAACAGTTTTCCGGCAGCGGACTTCGCCATGCCTCCGGCTCCCTTGACCAATTTCCCGGCACGTCCTGCCGCATTACCGGCTGCGCCCCGGCGACACTGCCTGCCAGACCTCCGGCCATACCGAGATTGCGACCGTAGTTTCCGATACCGCCTCCGGCACTGATGATCCAGCCCGCGACCGTCGGAATGGTGAAATAGCCCACGATACCTATGATAAGAAATGTGATGTACACGCCGTTGCTTGCCTCGATACTGAAATTGGGGTCGGACTGCAAGGCTTCGATGTCGTTCTGGAGCATCAGTATCTGTATCTTGGCGAGTATCGTGCTGAACAGGTCGGAGACCGGCAACCACAGGTATATCTGTATGTAGCGGCAGAACCATTGCGACAGCGTGGAGTGGAAACCGTCCCACACGCTGATGGCAAAGGCCACCGGGCCCAGAATGGACAGCACCACGAGGAAAAAGGTACGCAGCGTGTCGATGACAAGAGCGGCGGCGGCAAACAGCAGCTCCAGCACTTCACGGAAGAAATCGCGTATGGACTTTTTAAGATTATAAGCCCGCGCTCGATATACATTCCCGCCATTGTCGCCATGTCCGAAGGCGACCAGCCCAATTCCTCCAACTGCTTGTCGAACTCCTCGTGCGACACGAGATAGGCCGTTTCGGGGTCACGCACCATCGCCTCGTATTCCAACTTGTCTTTCTGCTCCTGATAGCTGTTCATGTCGAAGGTTTGCGATTCGAGCATCTTGTGCGTCCCCTGCACTATGGGCTGAGTATCGCGTTCATAGACCCCAAGACCAGCGTGGGAAAGAACATGACACAGATACCGAGGGCAAAGGGACGCAGCATCGGATAGACATCTATCGGCTCGGCTTTGGCGAGCGACTGCCACACCCGGACAGCCACATAGAGCAGTGCGCCCAGTCCTGCCAAGCCCTTTGCCACGGAGGTCATATCGCCGCACAGCGGCATCATCTCGTCGTAGAGGACACGCAATATCTGGTGCAGGTTGTCAAATTCTCCGCCCATATTACCAGTATCTTTCGTTAGCGTTTCCATACAGCGACATGACACGGCTCACGTCGTTCTTCTTTCTTGCCCGCAGGTAACTGACGGAGATGTTCTTGTTCGTGTAGTACGACACCATGTTGCGGTAACGCTTCATGGAGTTATAGCATCTGTCCACCACGTCCATACGCTCCTTGTCGGTCATTTGCAGGGTGGTGATGTTCACCACGTCCTTCATCTCCTTGAGCAGGTCGTTGCTCTCCTCCAGCAGCTTCGTGTAGCCGAAGGCGATGGCGGAGAGTTCTTCCGGCGTGAAGTTCTCGTCCCGCAGCATCAGTTGGAAGCTGGTTACATAGATGTCGGAAATCTCACCGACCATAAGGATGGTGTTCTTCACCTTGATGCCGTCTTTCACGATGTTATTCACTTGTTTCAGGGCGTCGTAGTATTTCTTTCCCTGCTCGTAAATCTTGACCGTCTCCTTGAAGTTGCTGACCATGTTCTTGGCGGTCGTGGTGGTCTGCGTGATGTTCTTCGCCGCGTTGATGATACCCTGCGCCAAGTTGGTGGGATCGGTCACGACCCACTGCGCGTTTGCCTTGCCCGCGCACAGCAGGCAGAGGCAGCATAAGACTAAAATTTTCGATTTCATATCTGTTTCTCTTTTATGGTTTATAAAATTGTTTTCAAAATCCCATTCTCCTGCCTTTGGGCTTCTGCCGTTCCGTTTTGTCCGTACCGGTTTCCTTTATTTCCTTTTTGGGCTTTACAACCCCGAATAGGTTGTCGGCATACGGTCGTCGCCCGGTCATCTTGACGAACCTCGCGTCAAGTTCCCGATAGGCGGTTTCCACCTGCTTTGCTATCTCCTTTTCAGAGGCATTGCGGTCTATGCCATACTTTACAAGGACGTCACGGTTGATGAACGGGTCATCAATGTTGTCGGGTTTATGCGCCAGACTGCCTAACTTTTCCAACTCTTCGTTCAGTTTTTCCAGATAGGGCACGGGCGGACGTTCGCACAGGCTCTCCAACGCCTTTTCCGCCTTACGGGTCAGCCGGGCATCGAGTTCAAGGAAATCCGGAAGTTTCCCGTACTTCCTTTCCAATGTCGCTGAATCCGCAAATCCGCCGTTCATCAGATCATGCAGCTTGTAGTCGTCCGCCATATCGTACCGCAACAGGACATACATGGACGGCTGACGGCACTCCATTAGGAAATGGTAAAGCCGGAAAACGCCTTGTCTCTTGTACGGGTATCAGCGTCCAAGACGCGAATTGCCTCCTTTACATCATTATTGTCAGGCGGAACGATACCGCATTCGGGATGACGTTGCACGTAGTGGCCCAGCATGAATGTGTGCATGGCTGTCATCGACTGTACGCTGTCGGTCTGTCGTGCAAGACGGGTTTCTGCCAATCTTCCATAGAGTTCCCTGACCTCTCTGTCCGCAGCCTGTTCGGGAGTGCGGCACAAATCCGACTTCCATATCTGACGGGCGATCTCCGCCACGACGGTTTCCGATTCATGGTAAATCCGCAATATTCTCGATATGCCACGGTAGTTTTCCTTGCGCAGCATATCTTCAACCTGCTCCGACAATGCGTTCAGCTTTCTGTAACCCGGTTCGTGAGCCATGCGGCGGAACGCTTCGGATTCCGAGCCTGTCTTGTGATTGAGTCCCGTGTTCATAGGCTCGCTCCTTCTTTTTCTGCCGGTTCGCTGCTCTTGCGTACATAATCACCGCCCGGCGAGAAGGTCAGCACATCGGCAGCTTCGTTATAAGCCACGTCGATACGGAAGCCGGTGTTGATAAAGAGGTTGCCGCCCTCTTCCTCTTGCAGCAGGTAGGTTTCGGGCTTCATCCGTCGGCTCAGTCCCGACCGCTTGAATATCGTAACCTTGTAGGCTTCGCCCTCCTTGTAAATCAGAATGTCGGGCTTGCCCGCCACGCTTTCCCAATTCCCGCAAAGGCGGTCTCTGGCTTGTTCGCTACCTCCGGCACAGCTTGAAGCAGCAGGCTTGCCATTCCTATCAGATAGCTGCCCATCAGCAGCACTTGTCTTCTTGTCATATTCATACTTTCCTTGTTTTAACCGTTATTGTTTCTGTTCTTTTCTCTTTTCGGCTATCTGGCGGATAGCCGCCTCGATGTCCCCGCCCAACTTTTCGGCAAGGGCATATACCTCCATCTTTTCCGTCTCTTCGGTCGTGTATGCCAGATACTCCTGCGTACTGACCTCTGTGGCATAGACGGCAGACTGCGTTCCGCCCAAGCTATCCAGACCTCCTTATATAGCCTTGAAGGGTCATTCGCCTGATTGATGGAGAGTATCTGCGCCTTCTCCTTGTCGGTAAGTCCCAAAAGCGACTGTATCGCGTCGAACTTGTTCATGAACTTGCGTTGGTCGAGCAGAATTTTACAGTCGGAGTTGTTGATGATGGACTCCTTGACTATCTCGGAAGAAATGATGTCTTCCACCTCCTGCGTCACGATAATCGCCTCGCCGTAGAACTTTCTGACCGTCTTGTAGAGGTACTTTATATAGGATGCCATGTTTGCCGAAGCGATAGCCTTCCAAGCCTCTTCGATTGCAATGACTTTTCTGACACCTTTCAACCTGCGCATCTTGTTGATGAACAGCTCCATAATAATGATGGTCGTTACCGGGAACAGGATAGGATGATCCTTTATGGCATCAATTTCAAAGACGATGAAACGCTTGTGCAGCAAGTCCAGCTGCTTGTCGGAATTGAGCAGGTAGTCATATTCGCCTCCCTTGTAATACGGCTCCAGCACATTGAGGAATCCGGCAAGGTCGAAGTCTTTTTCCCTCACTTTCTTTTCCTCCAGCCTGATACTGTATTCCGTCTTTACAAATTCGTAAAACGAATTGAAAGAGGGTACGATGCTGTCATCCTCCCTGATACGGGAGATGTAGAGGGATACCGCATTGGAGAGTGCGACTTCCTCCGCGCGTGTGCAGGTTCGTTGTCCTTCTTCCACAGCGTGAGCAGCAGGGTCTTGATGCTTTCCCTTTTCTCGATGTCGAAAACCTTGTCCTCCGTGAAGAAGGGGTTGAACGATATGGGATTCGTGTCGGTATAGGTATAATAGATACCATCTTCCCCGTGCGTCTTGCGGTTTATCATCTCGCACAAGCCTTGATAACTGTTACCCGTGTCCACAATGACGATATGGGAGCCTTGCTCGTGGTACTGCCTCACGAAATGGTTCATGAAAAACGACTTGCCGCTGCCGGAGGGTCCGAGGACGAACTTGTTCCTGTTGGTAGTCACGCCCCGTTTCATCGGGAGGTCGCTGATGTCCAGATGGAGCGGCTTGCCCGTCAGCCTGTCCACCATCTTCATCCCGAAAGGCGATACCGAACTCCGGTAGTTGGTCTCCTCCGTGAACAGGCAGACCGACTGTTCGATGAACGTGTAGAAACTTTCCTCTGCCGGAAAATCCGCCTCATTACCGGGTATGCCTGCCCAGAATAAGGTCGGGCAGTCCACCGTGTTGTAATGCGGGGTGCATTCCATTGCCGCGAGCTGGCTGCCCGTGTCGTTCTTTATCCGTTTCATCTCGTCGGTACTTTCGCCCCACGCTATCACGTTGAAGTGGGCACGGACAGAGGTCAGCCCGAAGGAGTGCGCCTCGTTCAGATACTCCTCGATCCATTCCTGATTGATAGCGTTGGAACGGCTGTAACGAGAGAGCGACTGCATATTGCGGGCGGACTTCTCGAAGCGTTTCAGGTTCTCGTCGCTGTTGTCTATGAACACATACTGGTTATAGATGTGGTTGCACGAGAGCAGCAGACCGAGCGGGCTGGCAAACGACAGGCGGCAGTCGCTCCGGTCGGTGGACAGACGCTCGTAACGGCTATCGGTCGCTACTTGAGAGGGCATATCGTCCACGTCCGAGAGCGTGTGCAGGCAAAGCCGTTTGTCCCCGATACGCATCTCTCCGGCTGAAAGGGCGATGTCTTGCAGACAGGTAGCCTCTTCCGTGGACAGGGAGAAGTATTGCTCTATCAGTCCCGCTTTCCCTTTCGTACCGGTAATCTCTTCATCGGAAAGGCGACGCAGGCGGACAAAGCCGGAGTCGTTCATAATCCTCACGAACTGATCCGCCGCTTCGAGGAACTTCAAAGCCGTGTCCTTGTCGCCAACCTCTTTCGGAATGATGAAGCCCCTGCACAGCGTACTGAAATTGCTCTGCCGGCGGTTGCGTTCTTTCGTCGTCTTCGTCAGGAACAGGTAGCACTTGTGGTTCAGGAAAGGCCGCTCGTTGAAGTGCCGCTCGAAAGAACGGCTCAAAAAGCTCATCTCCTCCTTTTGCAGTTGGCTTTGCCTTCTTCCTCCTTGCAGGGCATAGTCAAGCGAGCTTGTCTCTGCTCCTGCTTCGTTCGTCAGTTCCGGCTTGTAGTTCTCCTTGACAAACCAATCCTGCTTGTGGACGATACAGTAGTCCGGCAATACCTTTATAGCCTTGCACCACGCCCCGTGTATGGCTTCGTATTCCGCCGATGTGACGGTATAGATTTCGGGAAGCGTAACCTCGAAAGCAGCCGTGATGTCGGCATCTTTCGACACGATACAGCCGTTCTCCACACTCATAAGCGGAAACTTGCTTTCCAGCGTGGCGGCTTTCATAATGTTTCTCATCGCTTTGTCTCCTTTCTTCTTTTGGTTGTGAATAATCGGGAGAGGGCTTTCCGGTTGATGATGTAACGGGGACGGCTCTTGGAAGCACCGAGCTTCATCAGACCGTGTTCCCCGTACTTGCGGTTCAGGTGGAACGTGAGCCACACGAGGATGGAGGCGGATACCGCCCCGAAGCCTATGCAGACGGCTTGCCCGACACCTGCCATATACATCACGACAAATAGGACGAAGACCGCCAGCAGACCGCCGCAGAATATGAACAGGTACTGCGCCTTCAGACCCTTGAACTCAACCGAGCGTCCTATACCCTTGTTGATGGTATATTCCATTGTCTCCTCTGTTTTGGAATTAAAGGAAGAAGGAGCGGAGGATGGTTGCAGCCACGATAAGGAAAATACACGCACCGAACCAGCTTGCAGCCGTCTTGCTTGTATCGGGGTCGCCAGAAGAAAACTTCCCGTACACTTTCACGCCGCCGATGAGTCCCACAACCGCACCGATAGCGTAAATCAATTTCGTTACGGGGTCGAAGTAGGATGTCACCATACTCGTTGCCTCCGTGATACCTGCCATGCCGTTACCTTGTGCAAAGGCTGAACTTGCAGCCAGAATAAGGGCCGCGAACAAGAAAATCTTTTTTGTCATAATAAACTGTTTTTTTGTGCCGGAGGGGTGGATAGTCCCTCCGACGGATTGATACTGTTTTACTTTTGGATTTAGTGGTGCTGTTTTAAGGGTACAACTACCCGTAATCTCTTTCTTTCATCATTGTTTCTTTTTTAGTTATACAAAATCCCGGATGTCGAAGTCGTCAAGGCCTTCCATGACCGGTATGTTTTGGGGACTGACCGACACAACCTCTTTATTCCCCCCTGATGAGATAGTCGGTTCATTTTTATAATGGTCAATCAGTCCCTGTATCCTGTTCCTGATGCCGGATTTGCCGGACATCAATATGTCGTACAGTCCGTTGCCTTTCATTTCGTGGAACACTTCCCCGGCTTTACGCTTTTCGGAGTCTGTCGCCCCGGTATTGCCAGCCGTGCGGATAGCCTCGTTCATGTCTTCGATGGTCGCTCCGCTGGCATATTCCCCGGCTTCGTCCTCTTCTCCGCCCGCATATTCCACAGGTACATCGGAAAGGCGTGTATCACTGAAAGCAGTGTCCAGCTCTTCATCAGGCAAGCGCATGGACGGCTGTTTTTCCGATTCGTCTGCAAAGGTAATGTCGTCTTTCTCAACCGGTTCACCTTCAACGGGAGCGGTAGCTTGTGGAACTGCCGTGTCTCCGGTCGTCCTACCTTTGGACATCCTGAACAGGCTTTTACCCACGATATTCGTGTCGCTTTCCGCCTCTGCCTGCCTTGAAGCCTTTTCCGGTTTCTCATCTTGTCGCTCCTGTCTCTTTTCATTCAGCAGGTAAAAGACCAGCCACATATTATAAAGGAGCAGGATGGCTATCAGTACATTCGTCATGGGCTTAAAGGATAAATTCTTCAAGGTTCTTCTTGTAAAGGCTTTTAATCGCCTCCTCATGTTCCGCAAAGTGTTGTGTCAGCACATGGTCAATGTAGGCAGAGAGAGAAAGTTTGTCCTTACCTACCACATGAGCGATACGCATAATGCGGTCGTGGTATTCTTTTCGCACATATGCAATTTTGCCGTTTCTTGCAGGGGTTTCCGAAGGACGGATAAACGCTGCCAGATACTCTTGTTCTTTCACATGGCCGTCCTGCATTGCATGGGACTGTCCCTTTGTTTTTCCGATAAAATTTGAAATGCTTCTTTTCATACTCTTTGTTGTTAAATGGTTATTAAATCAGATCCTCTCTGTTTTTTTGTAGAGTTCGTTTATCTCATCCTTGTGTCGTTCCAGATGGCGGAGCAGCACCGTGTCTATGTAACCGCCTACGGTTATCTCCTTGTCGGCAATGATGTTCACTATTTTGGAAATCTTGTTGTGGACTTCACGGCTGATATAGACACACTGGCGGGTCTTGATCTCGTTGCGTTTGAGGTAGGTCGAGCCATAATCGGCACTCTGCCTTTTGCGACGGGAGGGACTCTCTTTCGGTGTCTCCGTTGGTACAGCCTGTTCTGCCTGATGTTCTTCTTCCGGCGTGGCAGAAGAAACCACCGGCGTAACCTGACTGAGAGGCTTGATACTCCCGTCCTGCTTCCGTCTGCCTATCGCTTCCAGCAACAGGTTTTCGTCTATTCCCTCGGTATCTGCTTTACGGCTTGCCATACCTATTGCCATTTAATGAGTGATACAATCTCATCCGAAAGCACGTCGATATTGCTGCCTTTCATCTGACTTTTATCGGCTGGGAAAAACGTGGAGCGGAAAATGTTCTTGCGGTCGCCCAACATCTCCTTGCGGAAACGCTTGCTGTCGGGCAGGCGGGTTTTCATGATGGAGATATTCATCTCCTCCATGATACTTTCATACATGGCATACAGCTCGTTCTTCTCCCTTTTGTCCACCTTCGTCCAAAACAGATGCAGTCCTTTGGTTTTGGCAATGCCGGTCGTTATCAGGTTTTCATAGAACAGTGCCACGAACTGCAACGAGCTCTCCATATCCAAACGGTCGGCACTGATGGGCGTAAAAATGTAGTCCATCTGGGACAGGGTCTTGATCACATCGTTACTCTTCAATGTACCCGGCAAGTCAAAGAAAATGATGTCCGGTTTTACGGCTTCCTCGTGCAGCAGCCTTTCCGCTTCGTCAAGAGCATTTCCGGCATCACTGCGTATGACGGGATAGGATTTCTTGCCGAGATTGCGGAAGTGGTGGAAGGCAAGTGTTTTGAAATAATCGTTTTCATTGACGACCTTGATTTCGTGATCCCGCAAGTCACAAATACTTGCTTGGGGTGTGTCGCAGTCTATAACGGCGACATTGTAATTCTTTACATAGTGGAGATAGCTCGCCACCAAAATTGTCATGGTGCTTTTTCCCGCCCCTCCTTTCTGGGTGTAAAAAGCCGCAAAGATTTCTTTACTCATACCTTTAATGTTTTATGTTAATAATCAAATGTATCTATGGATACTCATTGGTTCCTATATCTGTTTTCTCAATGAAACAATACACTGCATATCCACCGGAATGAATAATTGAATGTATGGTTTTTTGATTCTGTAAATACTCAAACCTGTACGACAGCACGACAGCAAGTCATTGAATCTGTACGACACCGCTTCTTTACGACATTGGATATTCGAATATCCGTTGAAAGAAATCAGCAACGGTTCAAACCACCGATTCCATATTGTTTCAAGACTTCGTTTATCCGTTTCCATAAACCTTTCGTTTTTCAATTCTGCGGCAAAGTAAAGTCTTAAAATCCGCACCGCCACCATATCCGGATGAAGTGGAAGCAAGTGACACAAGTGGCAGCGAGTGGAATGGGTAAATCTTTGAAATAGCTTATATTATCGTCATAACTTTGCGCCCAAGCGACAAGGTGCGCCGCCGATGTTTCATCGGCTGTTATAGCGAGTTCTCATTCCATCCGCTTTCGGGCGGATTTTGTTAGCTCCAGCTAACAGCAAGGTATCTTTTCAGCGGCTCAAAATGTTTTGAGCATCGCGAAAAGTCCCTTGCCCTTGCAGGGGGCTGGCTTCCTCTCCGAAGTCGGGAAGCCTGTCTGAAACCTCCGGTTGGGAATATCAAAAGCGGTGGCTTATGTCGTGATACCACTAAATCCAAAGCAATATGACAGAAAAAAGAAAAAACAGGACGGGGAGAATCCCCAAGAATGACCCGGCAGTGTTCCGCTACACTGTCCGTTTCAACGAGGAAGAACACAACCGTTTCCTCTCGATGTTCGAGCGTTCAGGCGTGTCGGCACGGTCGGTATTTATCAAGCACACTTCTTCGGGTTGCCGTTCCATGTGCTGACAGAGGACAAAAGCCTCGTGGAATACTATACACGGCTTTCCTCTTTTCACGCACAATACCGTTGCCGTCGGGAACAATTACAACCAAGTAG